>Ga0213835_100202_pt1 | contig 70873 bp, 64 predicted proteins | sample SWPATP01_FD_160576 | JGI IMG/M metagenome (GOLD analysis project Ga0213835, IMG submission 160576) | Coastal seawater microbial communities from Marineland, Florida, United States - SWPA TP0 #1 | ecosystem: Environmental > Aquatic > Marine > Coastal | place: USA: Florida | collected 2016-08-05 | reverse complement strand
TGCTCGGCCCCGGCACGGCGGCGGACCACCCCTCGCGCGGGGCGGACGGCGCGGCGGGCAAGACCTCTGCCGCGAAGCCCGGGCGCGAGGGCGCGGCGTCGCGCCCGGCCGGCTCCGGGGCCGCAGCCCGGCCGGGGCCGCGCAGCGATGCCGCCGGTGCCGCGCAGCGGGCCGGGAGCGCCAGCTATTTCCGGCCGCCCCGGCCGGTGCTGCCGGCGCGGGGGAGCAGCGGCGACACCGGCGGCAACCGGGCCGCCGACCCCTCGCAGCGGCTGAGCGACCGCCCGCGGGCGGGTCGGGGCAAGCCGCGCCCGCCCGCCGGATCGGGCCCGAAGAAGCCGCCCCGGCGGCCCTGACGCCGCTGCGAGCCGCCGGCCGACGGCGCCCGCCCCGTCACGCCGTCGCCGAGGTCCGCCGGGGACGCGACCCGGCCCGTCGCCCTGCCCGCCCGCCCTCCCACAGCCCGGCGGGGCAAGCGGACCCGGGCGCCTCCTGCCCGAGGGGCACGCCTCCGGGGTGGGCGCCCCGGCCCCGATGCAGGGCCCATGTCCATGGCCAGCGGCGTCGCTAGCCGTCGCGGTCTGCGGCCGGGCGCCCTCGGTGCCCTGAGGGGCGCCAAACCGTGAGCCCCCCGGGCGGTGCCGGATGGCCCGACGGGGGAGGCCCCGGGCCGGGGAGCGCCGCCGGGCGGGAGCGCCCACCGCAGTGCCGCCGGCGACGGGGCGATGCCGGGGCGGCCGAGGACGGGGGCGGCCGAGGACGGGGGCGGTCGAGGACGGGGGCGGCCCTCCGCTTGCCGTGTTCGGCCATGCAAGGCGCTGGCGGGACGGCCGGCCATCGCCTATAGTCCACGGCGTTACGGCAGGCGCAGGGAGTGGTATGGTGGGCTCGGGCGGAGTGCAGCGACTGGCCTTCTTCCTGTTGCTGGCGCTGGTGGTCTATGTGGCCGTGGCAGGGTGGCGGTGATGGCGCAGCGGTATGGCGGCAAGCACTCGCCGGGGGCGCCCGGGACCACGAAGCCGCCGGCCTCGGGCCGGCCGGGGGCGCAGCCCGACTGGCATGCCCGCCGCCCCGGACGGGCCACGGCCCGCGCCAACCTGACGTTCTTCTTTCCGGTCCCCTTCGCCATCGCCGCCTTTGCCGGCGACCCCGCCAACCTGCTGGTCAAGCTCGGCGCCGTGGCGTGCCTCGTCCTCGCCGCCTGGCTGACCCGCGAGGGGCTGCGCGCCGAGGAGGCCTATGACGCCCGCACCACCGCCCGCCGGCCCGCCATCCCGCGCAAGCTGTTCGGGGCCGTGGCCACCGGGCTGGGCCTGGCCATGGGAGGCTGGGCAGGGGCCGGGCTGACCGACCCGGCGATCTTCGCGGTGACGGGGGCGGCGCTGCATGTGCTGGCCTTCGGCCTCGATCCGATGAAGGACAAGGGGCTGGAGGGCGTCGACAGCTTTCAGACGGACCGCGTCGCCCGCGCGGTGGACGAGGCCGAGCGCCACCTCGCCGACATGGCGCAGGCGATCCGCGGGCTCGGCGACCGCGCCCTCGCCGACCGGATGACGGTGTTCCAGGGCAATGTCCGCGACATGCTCCGCACGCTGGAGGACGACCCGCGGGGCCTGACCGCCGCGCGGCGCTATCTGGCGGTCTATCTGCTGGGCGCGCGCGATGCGACGGTGAAGTTCGCCGGCCTCTACGGCCGCAGCCGTGATGCTGCAGCGCGGCGCGACTACGAGGCGCTTCTCGACGATCTGGACCGCAACTTCACCGCCCGCACGCAGGCGCTGCGCGCCGGCGACCGCACCGCGCTGGAGATCGAGATGGAGGTCCTGCGCGACCGGCTCGCCCGCGAGGGCGTGCGGGCGGAAGACTGACAGTCCCGGGCCGGCCCGGGACGCGCACAACAGCAAGAGGGAACGGGAATGGCGGAACAGGTGCGCAGACAGGCGGCCGAGGCGCAGGCCGAGATCGCGGCGGTGACGCAGGCGGCGCTGCCGGTGCCGGCGGCCGAGGTGGTCACGATCGAGGCCGCCCCGGCCGACACCGCCGCGGCCATCACCCGGCGCATGACCGAGATCGACATGGCCGACAGCGCCTCGATCATCGGCTTCGGCTCGCGCGCGCAGCTCGACCTGCAGCAGATCAGCCAGGCCATGCTCGCCGATGTGAAGACCAAGGACGTCGGCCCGGCGGGCAACAGCCTGACCGAGATCGTCACCACCATCCGCGGCTTTTCCATCAACGAGCTCGATGGGCGGCGCGAGCGCAGCTGGTGGGAGCGGCTGACCGGCAAGGCCGCGCCCTTTGCCCAGTTCATGGCCCGCTACGAGACCGTGCAGGGCCAGATCGACAAGATCACCGGCAACCTGCTGGCCCATGAGCACCAGCTGCTCAAGGACGTCAAGGCGCTGGACAAGCTCTATGAAAAGACGCTGGAGTTCTATGACGAGCTGGCGCTCTACATCGCCGCCGGGGTGGCCAAGCTCAAGGAGCTGGACGAGACCCAGATCCCCGAGCGCGCCGCCGCGGTCGAGGCCGCGGGCGAAGACGAGAAGGTGATGCGCGCGCAGGAGCTGCGCGACCTGCGCGCCGCCCGCGACGATCTGGAGCGACGGGTGCACGACCTGCGCCTGACGCGGCAGGTGACGATGCAGGCCCTGCCCTCGATCCGGCTGGTGCAGGAGAACGACAAGAGCCTCGTCAGCAAGATCAACTCAACCCTCGTGAACACCGTGCCGCTGTGGGAGACGCAGCTCGCGCAGGCGCTGACCATCCAGCGGAGCCGCGAGGCGGCGGAGGCGGTGCGCAAGGCCTCGGACCTGACCAACGAGCTGCTGACGGCCAATGCCGAGAACCTGCGCGAGGCCAACAAGATCGTGCGCGAGGAGATGGAGCGCGGGGTGTTCGACATCGAGGCGGTGAAAAAGGCCAACGAGTCGCTGATCGCCACCATCGAGGACAGTCTGCGCATCGCCGACGAGGGCAAGGCGCGGCGCACTGCCGCCGAGGCCGAGCTCACGAAGATGGAGGCGGAGCTGCGCGACACCCTCGCCTCGGCCCGGTCGCAGGCCGACGCGCGCGGGGCCGGCTGAGGCCGACAGGTGACAGGAGGCGACTGCATGGGGCCCGTCCGGAGGGCGCGCGCGCTGCTGGTTCCGGCGGCGCTGCTGCTGGCCTGTTGCGCGCCGGTGGCGGCACCGCCGCTGCCGCCGGCCCCTGCCCCGGCGCCTCCGCCCGCGGCGCGGCCCGCCCCCCCGGCGGACACGGCCGCGAGCGCCTCGGTGCGCGCCCATTTCGCCCGCGCCGAGGCGACGCTGCGGGCCCGCGGCCTGATGCGCACCGACACCGACCCCGCCGACGTCCCCTTCGGCGTCGCGACGCTCGCGCGCAATTTCGAGATGATCGCGCTTTTCGACGAATACGTCGAGGTCGCCGGCCGCCTGGTCGAGCGCCCCACCCCGAGCCGGCTGCGCCGCTGGGAGACGGCGGTGCGCATCGGGGTCGAGTTCGGTGCCGCGGTGCCGGCGGCGCAGCGCGCGCGCGACCTCGGCCGGATCCGCGCCTATGCCGCCCGCCTGGCCGAGATCACCGGCCACCCCATCGCCGTCACCGACACCCCCGCCAACGCCAATTTCCGCATCCTCGTCCTGACCGAGGACGAGCGCCGCGCCGCCGGCCCGCGGCTGACCGCGCTGTTGCCCGGGATCGACCCGCTGTCGGTCTCGACCATCACCGGCATGCCGCTGGGGGTCTCCTGCCTCGTGCTCGCCTTTGCCCGCTCGAGCTCCAGCATCTACAGCCAGGCGGTGGCGGTGGTGCGCGCCGAGCTGCCCGACCTCACCCGCCTCTCCTGCTTCCACGAGGAGATCGCGCAGGGCCTCGGCCTGCCCAACGACTACGAGGCGGCGCGACCCTCGATCTTCAACGACGTGCAGGAGTTCGCCCTGCTCACCCGCCACGACGAGCTTCTGCTGCGCATCCTCTACGATCCGCGGCTGCGCCCCGGCATGACCCCGACGCAGGCCCGCCCCATCGTGGAAAGGATTGCGTCCGAGCTTCTGGCGGGCGAGAGTTAGCGCGGGTCACCCCCCAACCCGGGAGGACGGAACATGGTCTTCAGCTTCATCCGCGGTCAGTTCATCGACGTCATCGAATGGACCGACGACAGCCGCGACACGCTGGTCTGGCGCTTCGAGCGCTATGGCAACGAGATCAAGTACGGCGCCAAGCTGACGGTGCGGGAAAGCCAGGTGGCGGTGTTCGTGCACGAGGGGCAGCTGGCCGACGTGTTCGGGCCGGGCCTCTACATGCTCGAGACCAACAACATGCCGGTGATGACCTCGCTGCAGCACTGGGACCACCTGTTCAACTCACCCTTCAAGTCCGAGATCTATTTCGTCAACACCCGCCGGTTCGCGGGGCTGAAATGGGGCACGCAGAACCCGGTGATGCTGCGCGACCCCGAGTTCGGGCCGACCCGGGTGCGGGCCTTCGGGTCGTATGCGATCCGGGTGAAGGACGCCGCGGTGTTCATGAAGGAGATCGTCGGCACCGACGGGCATTTCACGCAGTCCGAGATCTCGGGGCAGATCCGCAACATCGTGGTGCAGAAATTCGCCCGCGCGGTGGCTGCCAGCGGCATCCCCGTGCTGGACATGGCCGCCAACACCCGCGAGCTGAGCGGGATCATCACCGAGGCGATCGCGCCGACGCTGGCGGAATACGGCCTTGAGATGCCCGAGTTCTACATCGAGAACATCTCGCTGCCGCCCGAGGTGGAACAGGCGCTGGACCGGCGCACCTCTATGGGGATCGTGGGCGATCTGAACAGGTATACGCAGTTCGCCACCGCCGAGGCGATGCGCACCGCCGCGCAGGGCGGCGACAGCGGCATGGGCGCGGGGCTCGGGGCCGGGATGGGCATGGGCGTGGGCATGGCCATGGCCGGGCAGATGGCGGCGCAGGGGGCGGCACAGGGGGCGGCACAGGCAGCGCAGCCACAGGCCGCACCGCCGCCGCCGCCGGCCGCGGCCTGGCATATCGCCGAGGGCGGGCAGACGAAGGGGCCGTTCGATGCCGCCGCGCTGGGTCGGATGGCGGCGCAGGGGACGCTGACCCGCGCGACGCTGGTCTGGACCGCCGGGCAGGAGGGCTGGAAGCCCGCGGGCGAGGTCGCGGCGCTGGCGCCCCTCTTCGCGCAGGTGCCGCCACCGCCGCCACCGCCGCCGCCGGCGGGCTGAGCCGCCCATGCGCAGCCCCTGGGAGCGACGAAAGGAGCGCGACGGCGAGCTGGAGGTGAAGGAGCCCGCCGACGACGCCGGCGAACAGCGCTTTCCCTGCGCGCAATGCGGCGCCAACCTGCGCTACAGCCCCGGCCAGACCTGGATGAGCTGCAGCTATTGCGGCCATGAGCAGGAGATCCCCGGGAGTTGCGAGACCGCCCGCGCCACCGCGCTGGCGCCCATGGACCTGCGCCGCACGCTGGCCGCCCCGCCGCCCGCCGCCGCGATGGAGGAGACGCGCGTCCTCAACTGCACCAACTGCGGCGCGCAGGTGGAGTTCGAGCCCGAGGTCCACGCCGCCGAGTGCCCGTTCTGCGGCACGCCCGTGGTGACCGGGACCGGCACGCACCGCCACATCAAGCCCCAGGGCGTGCTGCCCTTCCGCCTGACCGAGGAGGCGGCGCGCGCGGCCTTTGCCAAATGGCTCAAGGGGTTGTGGTTCGCGCCAAACGGCCTCGCACGGTACGCGCGCGGCGACAACCGCTTTGCCGGGATCTATGTGCCCTATTGGAGCTTCGATGCCGACACCCGCTCGTCCTATCGCGGTGAGCGGGGGACGTATTACTATACCGGCTCGGGCAGGAACCGGCGGCGGCACATCCGCTGGACCCCGGTGAGCGGCGGCACGCGCCGGCGGTTCGACGATCTGCTGGTGATGGCGGCGCAGAGCCTGCCGCGGCGCTATGTCCGGGCGCTGGAACCCTGGAGCCTGACCGACCTCAAGCCCTATGACACCCGCTTCCTGTCGGGCTTTCGCGCCGAGGGCTATACCGTGGCGCTGGACCAGGGCTGGGCCATCGGGCGCGAGCGCATGGACGAGGTGATCCGCGACGATGTCCGCCGCGCCATCGGCGGCGACGTGCAGCGCATCCACCAGATCGACACGCAGACCTCGAAGGAGATGTTCAAGCATCTGCTGCTGCCGATCTGGGTGGCGGCCTATCGCTATCGCGACCGCAGCTATCGCTTCGTGGTCAATGCCCAGACCGGACAGGTCCGCGGCGAGCGGCCGTGGTCGAAGATCAAGATCGCGCTGGCGACCATCCTGGCGACGCTCGTGGTGCTCGGGGTCATCTATCTGACCGAGTTCGCCTGACGTTTCGCGGGCCCGGGCGTGGCTGGGGGGCTTTCTGCCCCCCGTCGCGCCTTGCGCGACTCCCCCCGAGGATATTTGAGGAAAGATGAAGGAGGGAGGTGCGGGTGCGGGGTGTCCCGGTTGCCGGACCCGGTCAGGCGCGGGCGTCGCCGGGCTGGACCTGCGCGAGTTCGGCGGCGAGGCGCTGTTCGCCGGCGGCGCGGGGTTTCGACAGGCCGGCCAGCAGCAGGAAGGCCACCGGCGTGAGATAGAGGGTGGAAAGGGTCGCGAGGCCGAGGCCGCCGACGATGACCCAGCCCAGCGCCTCGCGCGCCTCGGCCCCGGCGCCGACCGAGAGGATCAGCGGCACCGCGCCCAGCACCGTCGAGGCCATGGTCATCATCACCGGGCGCAGGCGGATCACGCAGGCCTGCTCGATCGCGTGGCGGACGCTGGCGCCCTCATCGCGCAGCTGGTTGGCGAACTCGACGATGAGGATGCCGTTCTTGGCCATGATCCCGACCAGCAGCACCAGCCCGATCTGCGAATAGACGTTGAGCGAGCCGCCCGTGAGCAGCAGCGCGAAGACCGCGCAGGCGAGCCCCAGCGGCACCGTGGACATCACCACCACCGCCGAGACGAAGCTCTCGAACTGCGCCGAGAGCACGAGGAAGACCACCAGCAGCGCGAAGCCGAAGACGAGGAGGAGGCCGGCGTTGGTCTCGTCCAGCGTCTTGGCCTCGGCCAGCGGGACGATGCGCTGTCCGGGCTCCAGCAGGTCGGCGGCGAGCCGCTGCGCCTCGGCCAGGGCGGTGCCCAGCGGCAGTGCGGGCGAGAGCGAGGCCGAGATCTCGACCGCGCGCATCTGCGCCTCGCGGGCCAGCTCTGGGGCCACCGCGCGTTCCTCCAGCGTCACGAAGCTGGCGATCGGGACCATGCTGCCGCCGGCCGCGCGGATGAACACGCGCTCGAGGTCGGAGGGGGCGCGCACCGGCGTCGAGGTCGAGAGCATCTGGATGTCGTAGCTGCGGTCGTCGAGGAAGACGTTGCCGACCGAGCGGCCGTCGAGCACCGCCTGCAGCGCCTCGCCCAGCCCCTCGATGTCGATGCCGAGGTCGGAGGCGCGGCGGCGGTCGACCTCGATGAAGAGCTGCGGCTGGTTGGTGTCGAAGCCGAGCTGCACCCGGCCGAAGCGGCCGTCGTCGGTCATCCGCTGCACCAGCGCCTCGCCGACATCGCCGAGACGCTCGTAGTTGGCGCCGGTGATGGCGAAGCTGAGGCCCCGCCCTGCCCCGCGGATCCCGAGGCTGTTGGGCTGGATCGCGAAGGCGCGCACGCCGATCACGCCTTGGAGGCCACGGTTGATCTCGGCGACGATCTCCTGTTGCGAGCGCTCGCGGTCGCCCCAAGGGGCCAGCGTCATCACCATGAAGGCGCGGTTGTCGCGCCCGCCCATGCCGACGATGGCGAAGACGTTGGTGATCTCGCCGCTGTCCTGAAGGGGCACAAGCAGCTCCTCGATCTCGCGCACCTTGGCGTTGGTATAGTCGATGGCCACGCCCTGCGGCGCCGAGAGCGACAGGAGCGCGACGGAGCGATCCTCGGGCGGGGTGAGCTCCTGTCGGATCTGGCCGGTGAGGAGGACGGCCGTGACCGCGAAGAACACCGCCGCCACGACCACCACCAGAGGGGCGGCCAGGGCCGCGCGCAGGGTGGCGGCATAGGCGCCGGACAGCCGGTTGCCCAGCCACACCATGGGCCCGCGCGGGTCGGCCTCGGGCTTTGCCGTCAGCAGCCGCGAGGCCAGCATCGGACACAGCGTCAGCGCCACCAGCGAGGACAGCAGCACCGCCATGGCGAGGGTGAAGCCGAACTCGCGGAACAGCCCGCCGGTCTGGCCGGGCAGGAACGAGAGCGGCACGAAGACCGCCGCCAGCGTCGCGGTGGTGGTGACGACGGCGAAGAAGACCTGCCGCGTGCCCAGCACCGCCGCCGCCCGTGGCCCCATCCCCTGTGCCCGCCGGCGCACGATGTTCTCGAGCACCACGATGGCGTCATCGACCACGAGGCCGGTCGCGAGCACCAGCGCGAGGAGGGTCAGGATGTTGACCGAGAACCCCACGAGGTAGATCGCCGCGATGGTGCCGATCAGCGCCACCGGGATGGTCAGGGCCGGGATCAGCGTGGCGCGGGCGTCGCGCAGGAACAGGAAGATGATCGCGATCACGATCATCACGGCCATCACGAGGGTCTTCAGCACCTCCTCGATGGCGCCGCTGACGAAGGTGGCCTCGTCCGAGGTGATGAAGATGCGGACATCCTCGGGGATGATGGTCTGCAGCTCCTCCACGATCTCGGTCACGGCGGCCGAGATGTCGAGCGTGTTGGACTGCGCCTGGCGGATGATGCCGAGGCCGATGCCGCTCTGGCCGTTGGCGCGCAGGATTGTCTCGCCCGGGGCGGGGCCGAGGGTGACCTGCGCCACGTCGCCCAGGCGCACCGGCTCGCGGATCACCAGCGCCTCGAACTCGGCCTCGGTCGTGATGGCGGCGGTGGTGCGCACGAGGATGGACTGGCTGTCGTTGGCGAGCGCGCCGGCGGGGGCGTCGAAGGAGACGTTGCGCAGGGTGGTGCGCACATCCGCCAGGCTGAGGCCGCGGCTGGCGAGCTGCATCAGGTCGACATCGACCCGGAACACCGACTGGCGGTCGCCGAAGAGTTGCAGGTCGGCCACCCCGGGGGCCGAGACGAGGCGGTCGGCGACGAGGTCCTCGACCAGGCGGGTCAGCTCCTGCGGCGAGCGGGTGGCGGAGGTGACGGAGATGCGCATGACCGCGTCGGCGTTGGCGTCGGCCTTGACGATGCGGGGTTCGTCGGCGCCCGAGGGCAGCGAGTTGCGGATGCGGCCGATGGCGTCGCGCACGTCGGTGGCGGCAACGTCGAGGTTCACGCCGTCGCCGAACTCCACCGTGATGCGGCTGCGGCCAAAGCGCGATTCGGCCGAGATGGCGGCGACGCCGCTGACGCGGCTGACGGCGCCCTCGATCTGGGCGGTGATCTCGCGGTCCACCGTCTCGGGGGCGGCGCCGGCGAACTGGGTGGTGACGGTGACGACGGGCCGGTCCACATCCGGCAGCTCGCGCACCTCCACCCCGAAGAGCCCCGCGAGCCCCGCCACCACGATCAGCGCCGAGAGCACCAGCGCGAGGATCGGCCGGCGCACGAACAGCGCCGTTCCCGACGAGGCCAGCGCGGCCGCGCGCCCCTCGGCCCCGCCCTCGCCGGCGAGGGACTGCGCGTCCTCTTCGGCGGCACGGCGCGGGGACGCGGCGGGGCTTTCGGGCGCGGTTCCGGACGGGCGGGTCCGCTCGGGGGGCGTGTCGCTCATCGCGGGCCTCCTGTCAGCTGTCCGAGGTCTCGGCCGCCGCCGGGCCTTCGGCGGCGCGGCCATTGGCGGGGGCGTCGGCGGGTCGCGACCCGGCGGTGGAGGTGGGGCGGGCCGACACCGCAGTGCCGTCCGTCGCCTCGTCGGCGCCCGCGTCCGGGCGCACCCGGACCTCCAGCCCGGGGCGCAGCATCTGCACCCCCTCGCGCACCACCTTGTCGCCGGGCTCCAGCGCAGCCTCGACCAGCACGCGCTCACCCGCCCGCTGCACGATGCGCACCGGCACCGGCCGCACGCGCCCGTCGGTCAGCGCCCAGACGAAGGCGCCCGAGCGGTTCCACTGGATCGAGAGGGGGTCCACCGCCGGCAGCGTCTCGCCGGGAAAGACCATCTCGATCGAGAACGCCATGCCGGCGCGCAGCGCATCGCCGGGGTTCTCGATCTGCGCCTGCACGGTGAGGCTGCGGCTCGCGGCCTCGACCCGGTTGTCGATGGCCCGCACCGTGCCCGGCAGCTCCATCGCCGCGCGCGCCAGCGGACGCGCCGTCAGGGGCGTTCCCTCGGCGATCTCGGCGACATGGCGTTCGGGCACGAGGAACTCCACCAGCAGGACCGAGCGGTCGTCGATGCGGGTGATCTCGGTCGAGGTGCCGACCTGGTTGCCGACCTCGGCCGGCACGAAGCCGACATATCCGTCGATGGGCGCAAGGATCGCCCGGCGGCTGAGGTCCAGCTCGGCCTGCGCCAGCGCGAGCTCGGCGGTGCGCAGCGCCAGCTCGGCGTCGCGGATCTGCACCTCGGTCGCAGCACCCGTGCCCTGAAGCCGCTGCCGCCGCTCGGCGGTCTCGCGCGCATCCTCCAGCACGAGGCGGGCACGGTCGACGGCGATCCGCTCGGCCGCATCGTCCAGCCGGGCCAGCACATCGCCCGCCGCCACCTGCTGTCCCGGCCGCACGAGGATCTCGGCCAGCCGACCGCTCGCCTCCGGCGTGACCGCGACGCTGCGCAGGGCCTGGCCAGTCCCGATGGCGGTGACGACGGCGTTGAGCTCCTTGGCGACGACCTCGGCCACGGTCACGGTGGGCGCGCCGCCGAAGCCCCCGGGCGGCCCGCCCGGGCGCCCGCCCGTGGCCTGCCCGGACTCCGCCGGCGTGATCCCCAAACGCTCAAGTGCCGCCAGCGCGCCGGTCTGTTCCAGCACCGGCCAGACGCCGGCGCGCTCCAGCAGCGGACGCGCCTCGGGCATCCAGGCGATCCAGCCGATCAGGGCTGCGACGGCGACGACGCCGGCCAGAATGGACTGTTTCCACCATGACATGGCATGGGCCCTTTCACGTCTGCGACACCACGGCGCGGTCCGGTGAATATGGCCCGGTCGGGCGCAAGGGCAAACAGGAAGGTTCAGCTGCCCAGCACGGACCCCGGCCGAAGCCCGGCCGGGGTCCGAAAAACGCACAAGCGCAGGCGCTTGCCCGCCCTCACAATCCGGTTATGCGGCTGTCACCCGGCCGCGTCAGGCGCGCTGGAGCAGCGCCTCGCCCGCGCTCAGCTCGCAGGTGCCGGGGCTTTCCTCGATCTGCAACGCCACCACCTTGCCGTTCTCGACCAGCATGGCATAGCGGCGCGAGCGCGACATCAGCCCCACGGGCGGGGCGTCGAAGTTCATGCCGATGGCCTTGGTGAAGGCGGCATCGGCATCGGCCAGCATGGTGATTCCCGCCGCCGAAGCCCCCGTCGCCTCGCCCCAGGCCTTCATCACGAAGGGGTCGTTCACCGAGACGCAGATGATCTCGTCCACGCCCTTGGCCACGAACCCGTCCTTCGTGCGGATGAAGCTCGGGACATGGGCCGAGTGGCAGGTGGGGGTGAAGGCGCCGGGAACGGCGAAGATCACCACCTTGCGGCCCTTCGTCTTGTCGCCGAGCGACACGGTGGTCGGGCCGTTCTCGCCCAGCGCGGTAAAGCTCGCCTCGGGGAGGTCCGCCCCTTCGGTGATTGCCATCGCAGTCTCCTGTCCGTCGGTTGCGTTGTCCGGAGCCTCGGATATACGCTGGCCTCGGCAGGCCGGCCAGCGGTTCGGCGCGCAATCGCGGAGAATGTTGCATGGCCGGGATCGTGGTGGTGGGCGCGGGCCAGGCCGGCGCCGCGCTGGCGGCGAAGCTGCGGGGGCTCGGCTTCGACGGGCCGCTCACGCTGGTGGGGGCCGAGCCGGTGGCCCCCTATCAGCGCCCGCCGCTGAGCAAGAAATACCTGATGGGCGAGGCCGGGGTCGACCGGCTCCTGCTGCGGCCCGAGGCCTGGTATGCCGAGCAGGGGATCGCGCTGCGGCTGGGGGCGCCGGTGACGGCGCTGGACCGGGCGGCGCGCGAGATCGAGGTCGCCCGGGCGCGGCTGGGGTATGACCGGCTGGTGCTGGCCACCGGCGCGGCGCCGCGGCGGCTGCCGGCCGCCGTGGGGGGGGACCTTGCCGGAGTGCATGTGCTGCGCGATCTGGCCGATGCCGACGGGCTGGCGCCCGAGATGGTGGCGGGGCGGCGGCTCGTGGTGGTGGGGGGCGGCTATATCGGGCTGGAGGCGGCGGCGGTGGCGGCCGCCCGGGGGATGCGCGTGACGCTGCTGGAGGCGGCGCCGCGGATCCTCGCGCGCGTCGCCTGTGCCGAGACGGCGGACTGGTTCCGCGCCCTGCACGCGGGCCACGGGGTCGAGGTGCTGGAGGGCGCGACGCTCGCGCGGCTCGCGGGCGGGCCCAGGGTCGAGGCGGCCGAACTCGCCTGCGGCCGGCGCATCGGCTGCGACGCGGTGGTGGTGGGCATCGGCGTGGCGCCGGCGGTGGCCCTGGCCGAGGCGGCGGGGCTGGCCGTCGACAACGGCATCGCGGTGGATGCGCTGGGCCGGACCTCGGACCCCGACATCTGGGCCGCGGGCGACTGCGCGTCCTTTCCCCATGCGGGCGGGCGGCTGCGGCTGGAGAGCGTGCAGAACGCCATCGACATGGCCGAGGCGGTGGCGGCGAACCTGATGGGCGCAGGCGTGCCCTATGTGCCGCAGCCGTGGTTCTGGTCGGACCAGTACGACGTCAAGCTCCAGATTGCGGGGCTGGGCACCGGGGCCGACCGCATCGTGGTGCGCGACACCCCGCCGGGGCGCAGCCACTGGTATTTCGCGGGGCCCCGGCTGGTCTCGGTGGACGCCATGAACGACGCCCGCGCCTATATGGTCGGCAAGCGGCTGATCGAGGCCGGCCGCAGCCCCGCGGCGGAGGCGCTGGCCGACCCCGCCACCGACCTGCGCGCGCTGCTGCGGGGCTAGCGGCGGGTGACGACGAGCTGGCGCATCGCGGCCCGGGCCGGCGGCGCGGGCCAGTGCAGCGCCACGAGGTAGTCGCCGGGCGCGAGCTCGAGGTCGACCAGCGCGATGTCGAAGCCGCCCTCGCCGCGCGCCTCGGCCAGGAGCCCCTGCGGCCCGGTCACGCGCAGCACCACCGGCCCGCCCATCGACAGCCCCTGCAGCCGGAACGCCCCCGGCTGCGCGATCGCGAACCCGTACCACTGCGTCGCCGCGGCGCTGCTGCGCATCGCTTCGGCCACCTCCGAGACGGTGCCGAGGCCCGCGACCTCGTCCTGCGGGCCGGGCCGGTCGGGGAGTTCCGCCGAGGGCGCCGGCGTGACCGGAGACGGTGCGCCGGGCGGCGGAGCGGGCGGGGCCAGGGCGGCCTCGGGCGTGACGACGAGCTCCGCCACACCGCCGCCGCCGGCAAAGCCGCGGACGGAGGCGCAATAGGCGCCCGGCTCCAGCGCGAGGATCAGCTCGCTGTCGGTGCCCCCCTGCGGCCGGTCGTCGTTTTCCGCGATCATCGTGCCGGTGGCGTCGTGCAGCGCGAGGATGGTGTCGAGGCCCTCGGAGCCCAGCGCCTCCAGCGTCAGCCGCGCGGGGGCGGCGAGGCGGAGGGTCCAGTCGCGGCGCCCGCCCGGCTCGACCCGTGCCGCATCGCGCCAGCCGGCGGCACCGGGGCCGAAGCTTCCGGCATCGCGGGTGAGCGCAGCGTCGCCGCAGGGCAGCGAGGGGTCAGACGCGGGGGCGGGGGCGGGGGCGGCCCCGGGGATGAAGCCCGGCGGCGGAACGGGGGCAGGGGTGGGGATCAGGCCGGGCGCTCCGGGGAGGCCCGGCGCGGGGGCGCCCGGTGCCGGGGTGGGCCCCGGGATCGGCCCGGGAACGGGGCCGGGGATCGGGGCCGGGATCGGGGCCGGGATCGGGGCCGGGATCGGGCCGGGGATGGGCGCCGGGCTCGGGAGGCCGGGGGCGGGGGCGGGGGCGGCTGCCGCGACCTCGGTCAGTACCAGTTGCGCGGGGCCGCCCGCGCCGGCGTAGCCGGTGACCGAGATGCAGTAGTCGCCGGGCGCCAGCGCCTCGACCAGCTCGCTGTCGGTGCCGCCCTGCGGCCGGTCGTCGTTCTCGGCGATCAGGGTGCCGGCGGCATCGTGCAGCCACAGCATCGTGTCCAGCATCGGGCTCGTGGCCTCGATCCGCAGGGTCAGCGGCGCGGCCACCGTCATCCGCCAGTCGCGCCGCGACTGCGGGGCGACCGTGGCGGTGAACGAGGCCGTCCCGAAGCCCGGGGCCAGCAGCCGGCCGACATCGACCGTCAGCGCCGGATCGCCGCAGGGCCGCGCCGTCGTCGCCGGCGGCGCGGCGACGGCCACCACGGTCAGCTCCAGCGACGCCTGCGCATCGACCGGCTCGGACCAGCCATAGGTCCGCACCTGTGCGCAATAGGCGCCGGGCGCCAGCGCGACCCGCTCGATCATCGCCTGGAGGTTGCCGCCGCTGTCGTCGTCGGTGACGATGGCCCGGCCGGCGGAGTCGAACAGCGCGAGGAAGGTGTCGGTGCCGGTGGCCGAGCGGGTGCGCAGCGTCACCTCGGCGGGGGAGGCGAGGGTGAACTCGACATAGCGCGGCTCCTGACGGTCGAGCGCGACGGCAACCGGCGCCGGCGCGGCCCGGTCCAGCGGTTGCGCCAGCTGGTAGGTCAGGGCGAGCGGCTGGCCGCAGGCCCCCGCCGGCCCCGACGGAGGGGTGGCGGGGCCGACCTGCGCCGCCGCCGGCGGCGCTGCGGCGGCCAGCAGCAGGCCGAGCGCCGCAGCGGCGGCAGCCGGCGCGGAGCGCGTGCGGAAGGGGGCGGGCAACGGGGGCATGGGACCTCTCCGGACGAGGCGGCGCAGGACGCCGGCCGCGGCAGGCTGACGCACCGCGCGGGTTCTGGCAAGTGTCACGTTGGGGCGGCCCGGCCCGGACGCTTCGCAGCAGGGCCGGTTCGATCTGTGGCGGCCCGATCTGTTGTTGTCGGGGCGGCGTGCGGGGGCTCGGGGGCCGGGGCACCCGGCGGGCGGAGGACGGGGGGTGGGGACAGGGCAGGCGGGGACAGGGCAGGCGGGGAGCGGCGGCCCGAAGCCGGGGCGCGCGCAGGACGAGGGGCGTGGCCCGGGGGCCTTGCCGGGCCGCACGGCGCGAGGCGCCGGGGAGGCACCGCAAGGGGCATGCCGGCTGGCGCCACGGAGGCCGAGCCGGCCGGAACCGCATGCGCGCCGGGCTCCTCGCGGCGGCAGACGGGCGCCTGCGCATGGGGGGCTTGCGTTCCGCGCGAATCCGGTTACTTTTTCTTACCAGTTGGGGGAGAGGACGCGAGGGGGGAGACGCGATGGAGATGCCGGAACCGGACCGCGGCGTGCTGGAGCGTCGTGGCCGCATCGTCGCGGCGCTGCGGGAGATCCTGCCCGCCGATGCGGTGATAGACGACCCCGCCGAGACGCGGGCCTATGAGTGCGACGCGCTGACCGCCTATCGCTGCCCGCCGCTGGCGGTGGTGCTGCCGCGCTCGACCGCCGAGGTGGCGGCGGTGCTGGCCTGCTGCCATGCCGAGGGGGTGCCGGTGGTGCCGCGCGGCTCGGGCACCTCGCTGGCGGGCGGCGCCCTGCCGACCGCCGACAGCGTGATCCTGGGCGTGGCGCGGATGACCCGGGTGCTGGAGACCGATTTCGACAACCGCTTCATCCGGGTGGAGACGGGGCGCACCAACCTGTCGGTCACGGGCGCGGTGGAGGCCGAGGGGTTCTTTTACGCCCCCGACCCCTCGAGCCAGCTTGCCTGTGCCATTGCCGGCAACATCGCGATGAACTCGGGCGGGGCGCATTGCCTGAAATACGGGGTGACGACCAACAACCTGCTGGGTGCCACGGTGGTGCTGATGGACGGCACGGTGGTGGAGCTGGGCGGGCCGTGGATGGATGCGCCGGGGCTGGACCTGCTGGGCGTGATCTGCGGCTCGGAGGGGCAGTTGGGGGTGGTGACGGAGGCGTGCCTGCGGATCCTGCCGAAGCCCGAGGGGGCGCGGCCGGTGCTGATGGGGTTCGACAGCTCCGAGGTGGCGGGGCAGTGCGTGGCCGACATCATCAAGGCCGGCATCCTGCCGGTGGCCATCGAGTTCATGGACCGGCCCTGCATCCGCGCCTGCGAGGCGTTTGCGAAGGCCGGCTATCCCGACTGCGAGGCGCTCCTGATCGTCGAGGTGGAGGGCTCGGACGCCGAGATCGACGCGCAGCTTGGCCGCATCCGGGCGATTGCCGAGGCGCACGCCCCCGTGGCGCTGCGCGAGAGCGGGTCGGTGGAGGAGTCGGCCGCGATCTGGAAGGGGCGCAAGTCGGCCTTCGGGGCGATGGGGCAGATCAACGACTACATGTGTCTGGACGGGACGATCCCGATCTCGGAGCTGCCGCGGGTGTTGCGGCGGATCGCCGAGATGTCGGCGGAGTTCGGGCTGGATGTGGCCAATGTGTTCCACGCCGGCGACGGCAACATGCATCCGCTGATCCTGTTCGATGCCAACAGGCCCGGCGATCTGGAGCGCTGCGAGGCGTTCGGGGCGGAGATCCTGAAGCTCTGCGTCGAGGTGGGCGGCTGCCTGACCGGCGAGCATGGCGTGGGGATCGAGAAGCGCGACCTCATGAGCGTGCAGTATGCGCCCGAGGATCTGGAGGCGCAGATGCGGGTGAAGGACGCCTTCGACCCGAAATGGCTGCTCAATCCGGCCAAGGTGTTTCCGTTGGCGGTGAGTGCCGGGCGGCGCGCGGCCTGAGGCGGGGTCAGGGGGGCCTTCAGCCCCCCGTCCCCTGCGGGGACTCCCCCCGAGGATATTTCTGGAAAGATGAAAGGGGCCGGGCGGATGCAGCCTGCGAGCGAGGCGGAACTGGCCGAGGCGGTGCGGGGGGCGAACGGGCCCCTGGTGGTGCGCGGCGGGGGCACGCGGGGGATCGGCCGGCCGGTGGCGGGCGAGGCGCTGTCGGTGGCGGGGCTCACGGGCGTGGTGCTCCATGAGCCTGCCGCGCTGACGCTGGTGGTGCGGGCGGGCACGGCCCTGGCCGAGGTGGAGGCGCTGCTGGCCGCCGAAGGGCAGCGGCTGCCGTTCGAGCCGATGGATGCGCGCGGGCTGATGGGGACGTCGGGCGTGCCGACGGTGGGCGGCATGGTGGCGGCGAATGCCTCGGGGCCGCGGCGGGTGCAGGCGGGGGCCTGTCGCGATTCGGTCATCGGGGTGCGCTTTGTCGACGGCACCGGGGCGGTGGTGAAGAACGGCGGGCGGGTGATGAAGAACGTCACCGGCTATGACCTGTGCAAGCTGCTGACCGGCAGTTTCGGCACGCTGGGGGTGCTGACCGAGGTGGCGTTCAAGCTGTTGCCGGCGCCCGAGGCGGCGGCGACGCTGAGGCTGGAGGGGCTGGAGGACGCGCGCGCGGTGCAGGCGATGGCTGCGGCGCTGACCTCGCCCTATGAGGTGACGGGGGCGGCCCATGTGCCCGGGGGAGGCACGGTTCTGCGGCTGGAGGGGTTCGAGGAGCAGGTCGCCTATCGGGCCGGGCGGCTGGCGGCGCGGCTGGCGGAGTTCGGCGCGGTGGCGGTGGAGCGCGACCCGGGCGCGGTGGCCGCAGAGTGGGCCGGCATCCGCGATGTCGCGGCGTTTCACGGGCGGGCGGGGGATGTGTGGCGGCTGTCGGTGAAGCCATCGGAGGCGCCGGGGATCGTGGCGCGGCTGCGGGCAGAGGTCGAGGCGGTGCAGTATGACTGGGGGGGCGGGCTCGTGTGGCTGCTGGTGCCGGAGGGGACCGACCTGCGGGCGCGGCTGGGGAGGATCGGGGGGCATGCGACGCTCTGGCGCGCGGCACCGCAGACGCGGGGGCGTATCCTGCCCTTCGCGCCGGAGCCGGGCCCGGTGGCGGCGCTGTCGGCGGCGCTGCGGGCCCGGTTCGATCCGCGCGGCATTCTCAACCCCGGCCTGATGGCCCCGTGAGGAGAGACCCTCGATGCTCCATGTGCTGTTCGTCGCCCTCGTCGCCTGTGCGGTGTTCGGAGGGATCGTGATGATGTCCGACCGCAAGCTGGGCGCGAACATCGCGCAGGGCGTCCTGCTGGTGGGCGGCATCCTCGCCTTTGTCGCGATCATGGCCGGGCCGGTGGCCTGGATGAGCCCGCGGCAGGTCGCCTCGCTCGCCACCGGGGTGATCGCGGCCGGGACGGCGGCGACGCTCTATCACTTCTATCTCGGCCGGTTCACCGAGGTCTGGGTGGCCCGCGGCTCGCTTGCGGCGGTGTTCCTGGGCTTCTGGCTGGTGTTCGGCCTGATCTTCCTGTCGTTCTTCTGAAGGAGCCGCCGTGCAGACGAGCTTTACCCCCGAGCAGCTGACGGACCCCGCGACCGCGCGCTCCAACCGCATCCTGCGCAGCTGTGTGCATTGCGGCTTCTGCACGGCGACCTGCCCCACCTATCAGGTGCTGGGCGACGAGCTCGACAGCCCGCGGGGGCGCATCTATCTGATCAAGGAGATGCTCGAGAACGACCGGCCGGCGGATGCGAAGACGGTCAAGCATCTGGACCGGTGCCTCGGCTGCCTCGCCTGCATGACGACCTGCCCCTCGGGGGTGCACTACATGCATCTGCTCGACCACGCCCGCGAGCATATCGAGCAGACCTATCGCCGGCCCTGGCACGACCGGGCGCTGCGCTGGGTGCTGGCGCAGGTGCTGCCCCATCCGGGGCGGTTCCGGCTGGCGCTCAGGGCGGCGCAGCTGGGCCGGCCGCTGCGGCGGCTGGTGCCGGATGCGCGGCTCAGGGCGATGCTGGAGATGGCGCCGCGGCAGTTGCCGAAGCCGAGCCCGGGCGATGCGCCGCAGGTGTTCGCGGCCCGGGGGACGCGGCGGATGCGGGTGGCGCTGCTGACGGGCTGTGCGCAGCGGGTGCTGGACACCGACATCAACGAGGCCACCGTGCGGCTGCTGACCCGGCTGGGCTGCGAGGTGGTGGTGGCGCAGGGCGCGGGCTGTTGCGGCGCCCTGCCCCACCACATGGGCCGCGCGGCCGAGAGCCACCGGCTGGCCGCCGCCAACATCCGGGCGTGGCAGGCCGAGAAGGCGGCGCGCGGCCTCGATGCGGTGGTCATCAACACCAGCGGCTGCGGCACCACGATCAAGGATTACGGCAACATCTTCGCGCAGGACCCGCTGGCCGAGGCGGCGGCCGGGATCGCCGCGATCACCCGCGACGTCTCGGAGCTGCTGATCGAGCTGGGCCTGCCCGAGGGCGGCGCGCCGGAGCGGCTGCGGGTGGCCTATCACGCCGCCTGCTCGCTCCAGCATGGCCAGCAGATCAAGTCCCACCCGAAGACGCTGCTCGCGCGCGCCGGCTTCGAGGTGGTGGAGCCGGCGGATGCGCATCTGTGCTGCGGCTCGGCCGGGACCTACAACCTGTTGCAGCCCGAGATCGCGGGCGAGCTGAAAGCGCGCAAGGTGGCGACGCTGGAGGCGAAGGCGCCGCAGGTGATCGCGGCGGGCAACATCGGCTGCCTGATGCAGATCGGTTCGGGCACCGCGGTGCCGGTGGTGCATACGGTGCAGCTGCTGGACTGGGCCTGCGGAGGGCCCCGGCCGCGGGGGCTGTCGGCTGAGGTCTGAGGGCGCCCGACGGGCATCGCGACGTCCCTCAGCGGCGGGGCGGTGATCGGCGTCGGCCGCTGCCCTCGCGCGGTCCGGTTGCCGGCGGGTCGGTGGCGGAGGCGACCTGATCCGGCAGCCCCCCGGGCGCGGGCGTCGCGCGGCCGCAGGGAGCCGATGCGCAGGCTGCAGGGCCGGCCGCAGGGCCCGCGTGGTGGAGGAGGTCGTCCGTCGTGATCGGGCACGGCAAGGCCGCGGAGCCTGCGCAGGACGGCGCCCGAGGCGGTGCGATGGCCGCCGGGATCGGCCTGCCCCGGGGAGCAGGCCGGACCGGGGTCGGCGGGAGGGCCGTCGCCTCCGGGGCGATCCGGTGAAGGCGCGCCGGGGCGGCCGCGGCCCGAAGAGGCCCCCCGGCTCCGGACAACTCGCCATAATCTTGCCCCATCCCGGCTCTAGCTCTGGGCTGGTCCGTTTCCTGCCCCGGGGGTCCGATGCGCCGTCTTGCCGTCCTGTTCGCCGTTGCCCTGACGCTCGCCCTGCCCGGACCCGGCACGGCGCAGCCCGCCAACGCCCCGCTGCGCGAGCTCGCGACCGCCGACGACGGCCGCGGCTGGGAGGCGGTGGGGCGGCTGAACCTCGGGCGCTCGGGCTTCTGCACCGGCGCGCTGATCGAGCCGCAGCTGGTGCTGACGGCGGCGCATTGTCTCTATGACAAGGTCACGGGAAAGCCCTTCGACCCCGCCGAGATCGAGTTCCTCGCGGGCTGGCGCAACGGGCGGGCCGAGGCCTATCGCGGCGTGCGCCGGGCGGTGCCGCACCCGGCCTATGTCTTCGGCGACGAGGTGCGGGTCGATGCGGTGGCCAACGACATCGCCCTGATCGAGCTGGACCAGCCGATCCGCCTGCCCTCGGTCCGGCCGTTCGAGATCGACTTCGAGGCCCGGCGCGGCGACCGGGTGGGCGTCGTCTCCTATGCGCGCGACCGCTCCGAGGCGCCCAGCCTGCAGGAGATCTGCCATGTGCTGGGCCGGCAGCGCGGCGCGCTGGTGCTGTCGTGCTCGGTGGATTTCGGCGCCTCGGGGGCGCCGATCTTTTCCATGAGCCACGGGGTGCCGCGGATCGTCTCGGTGGTCTCGGCCAAGGCGCAGGTGGACAACGAGGCGGTCGCACTGGGCACCAGCCTGCGCGAGACCATGGGCATCCTGCGGCAGGCGATGGCGGCGGGCGAGATGCGCTTTCACCGCGCCGGGGTCCCGTCGGAGGGGGGCGCCCGGGGCGATTCGGGGGCGCGGTTCATCCGGCCCTGAGCCGGGGGAGTGTGGCCGGCGCAGCGGCAGGGACGGCGCGCTCGGACCGGCTGTGCCGTCCGGTGGCGGCGTCGCAGGGGGGCCGTCTGCCCCCCGTCGCCTTCGGCGACTCCCCCCGAGGATACTTGAGGAAAGATGAAGGAAGGAAGGCGGGCGGGGCTCGCACGCGCACCGGAGCTGGGGGCCATCGGGAGCCGCTGTGGGGCCTCCTGCTTGGCCGGGGCGGCGGACGCACGGTCCCCGGCGGCGGGGCGGCCCTCCGGATTGCGGCCGGGGGCCCGGGTCGGCCCGGGCGGGACCCGGCGCCCGCGCCGCGGGTCTTGACGCCGCGCGGCGCCCTTCCCACATGCGCGATGCCGGAGGCCATGACGGCTCCGGAACTCTGCGGCCCGTCCCCGGGGGGAGGGCCATGACCCTGCATCGCTTCGCACGGAGGATGACCAGATGCGCGCTTTCGATCCCACCCCGCTCTATCGGGCCACCGTCGGCTTCGACCGGATCGCCGACATGCTCGACCGGGTGATGAGCAACGACGTCGCCCAGCCGACCTATCCGCCCTACAACATCGAGAAGACCGGCGAGCATGCCTATCGCATCTCGATCGCCGTCGCCGGCTTCGCGGCCGAGGAACTCGGCGTCGAGGTCAAGGACAACGCCCTCGTCGTCACCGCCCGCAAGCCCGAGGATGCCGAGGAGGGGCGCACCTTCCTGCACCGCGGCATCGCCACCCGCGCCTTCGAGCGGCGCTTTCACCTTGCCGACCATGTGCGGGTGACGGGCGCGACCCATGCCGACGGCATGCTCCACATCGACCTCGCCCGCGAGATCCCCGAGGCGCTGAAACCGCGCCGCATCGAGATCGCGCGCGGCCCCGCGCTGGCTGCGCGGACGGTCGAGGCCACTGCGGTCTGAACCGACGGAGCGACGGGAAGGGCGCGCCTGCCGGGCGCGCCCTTTGCATGTCCGCAGGCCCGGTTGCGGCCGGCCGCCGGGCCTGCCATACCCCCGACCGGTGGGCACGTCGCAGATCCGGGGGTCACATGCACGGGCTGTTCTTCGAGGTCCGGCCGAAGCCGGGCCATCTCGTTCATTACTTCGACCATGTCGATCGGCTGAGGCCGGTGCTGGCTCGGCACGAGGGACTGTGGTTCCTCGACCGCTATCGCGACGCGGAGGACCCCGACCTGCTGCTCTCGCACCAGCACTGGGCCGACGACGACGCGATCGCCGGCTGGCGCCGCGACAGCCTGCACCGCCGCTCGCAGGAGGCCGGCCGGCGGGTGCATTTCGCCGATTACCGCCTGCGCGTGGGCCCGGAGGTACTGCGGGCCTCGGCCGCGGGGGTGGAGCGGCTGGGCAACGGGACGCGGCTGGTGCTGACGGTGCATGCGGCGGCGCCGGCGCCGCTTCCGGCCGCGCGGGTGTTCGAGAGCGTCAACCGCGCCGGCGCGATCCTGACGCTGGGCGAGGCGGCGACGGTGGAGGCCGCGGCCGAAGCGCTGGCCGGCGCCCTCGCCACGCCGGGGCTGACCGGGGCACATGGCTTTGCCATCGGGCGCGACTACGGGATGCACCAGCGCGCCGAGGCGCCTGGCTGATCGGCCTGTCGCCCGCTCAGCGCAGCGGCCCGGCAGGTTCGGCGCAGGGAAAGGGAAGGCCGTCGGGCAGGCGGCAGACGCGGTCGAGGAACTCGCGGTCGAGGCGGGCGCGGCCGGGCAGGAGGTGCCCGATATCCTCGCGGTCGAGGTAATCGCCGCAGGCCGCGAGATAGTAGCTCTCGCGCCGGTTCGGGCCCTCGTACCATTGCGCGAAGGCGGCCGCCGCGGCCGCGGCCATGTCGCCCGACGCCTCCAGCGTGGCGGCAAAGACGGCGGCGATGTCGGCCTGCTCCGGCCACGCCGCCAGCGCCTGCCATGGCGCGGTGTCGCCGGCGTCGCGCAGCACCCAGGCCATGGCGAGGCTCACCGCACTGGCGTCGGCCTCCAGCGCGAAGGTCGCGCGGGCGCCCTCGCGCATGGTCAGGACATTGTCCGGGCAGAAGCCGCGGGCGAACTGGTCGAGGTGCCGCAGTTCGTGCAGCAGGACACCGCGCAGCAGGCCCTCCGGCGCGTCGGCCCGCAAGGTGATGCGCGGCGGTCCGGGGTCGAGCCATCCCACCATCCCACGCAGCGGTGAGACCAGACAAACCTCCGGACGCAGCCGCGCGAGGGCCTTGCCGATCTCGGGAAAGCGGTCGAGCGCCGGCGCCAGCGAGGCCATGAGCACGGCCACTTCGGCAGCCGCGTCTCCCTCCTCGGCTGTCCACGGGGCTGGCAGGCAGATGCGCAGTTCCGCCGCTGCCGGTCCGGCGAAGCCGCCGGCCAGCAGGGCGAGGATGCACGGGGGGCGCAAGCTTCCCCCTGCCCGTCAGATCGAGGTGCAGATGTATTTCATCTCCAGATAGTCCTCGATCCCGTGGCGCGAGCCCTCGCGCCCGAGGCCCGACTGCTTGACCCCGCCGAAGGGCGCCACCTCGGTCGAGATGATCCCGGTGTTGACCCCGACGATGCCGTATTCCAGCGCCTCCTGCACCCGGGTCACGCGGCCGATGTCGCGGGCGTAGAAATAGGCTGCCAGCCCGAAGATGGTGTCGTTGGCCAGCGCGACCACCTCCTCCTCCGTCTCGAAGCGGAAGAGCGGCGCGAGGGGGCCGAAGGTCTCCTCCTGCGCGACCGCCATCGACTGGGTCACGCCGGTCAGGATGGTCGGCTCGAAGAAGCTGCCGCCGAGGGCGTGCCGCTTGCCCCCTGCCACCACCGTCGCGCCCTTGGCGACGGCGTCGGCGATGTGCTCCTCGACCTTCTCGACCGCGGCCATGTTGATCAGCGGGCCGGTGTCCACACCCGCCTCCAGCCCGTCGCCGATCTTCATCTTCGCCACCGCCGCGGCGAGCTTCTCGGCAAAGGCGTCGTAGACCCCGGCCTGCACATAGATGCGGTTGGCGCAGACGCAGGTCTGCCCGTTGTTGCGGTACTTGGACGCCATCGCGCCCGCGACCGCCGCATCCAGATCGGCGTCGTCGAAGACGATGAAGGGCGCGTTGCCGCCGAGCTCCATCGAGCACTTCATGATCTGGTCGGCGGCCTGGCGCAGCAGGATGCGGCCCACCTCGGTCGAGCCGGTGAAGGTGAGCTTGCGCACCGCCGGGTTCTCGCAGAACTCCTTGCCGATGTCGGAGGACCGCTTCGAGGTGATGATGGAGAGAAGCCCCTTCGGCACCCCCGCGCGCTCGGCCAGAACGCCCATGGCCAGCGCCGAGAGCGGCGTCTCGGCTGCCGGGCGCGCGACGAAGCCGCAGCCCGCCGCCAGCGCCGGTGCCACCTTGCGCGCGATCATGGCGTTGGGAAAGTTCCACGGCGTGATCGAGGCCGCGACCCCGATGGGCTGGCGGATGACGGTGATGCGCTTGTCGGCCATGTGGCCGGGGATGGTCTCGCCATAGACGCGCTTGGCCTCCTCGCCGAACCATTCGACGAAGGCGGCGCCGTAGAGGACCTCGCCCTTCGCCTCGGCCAGCGGCTTGCCCATCTCGGCCGTCAGGATCGCGGCGAGGTCGTCGGCGTTCGCCACCATCAGCTCGTACCAGCGGCGCAGCACCTGCGCGCGCTCCTTCGCGGGCCGCGCGGCCCAGGCGTGACGGGCCTCTTCGGCGGCGGCGATGGCGCGGGCGGTCTCGGCGCGGCTCAGGTCCGGGACGGTGCAGATGACGTCGCCGCGGGCGGGGTTGGTGACCCCGAATGTGGCGCCGTCGTCGGCCGCCACCCAGTCGCCGGCCACCAGGGCCCGGGTCTCCAGCAATGTGGGGTCGTTCAGGCGGTCGGCGAGATCGGAGCGGGTGTCCAGCATGGTCGGTCCTCCTTGCCGTGAGCTGTCCGCGCTGGCATGCCTGCACCGGCCCGGTTTGTCCAGTCATCCGGGCCGTCCCCGCGACAGGAGGAGCCGATGCCCGCAGACGCCGCACTCGACGACGCCTATGCCAACGGGCCGCACATTCCCGGGGCCGAGGGTTATCCGCCACGCTGGGCGGCGGCGGCGGCGGCGTTTCGCGCGGGGCTTGGGGCGCGGGCGCGGACGGACCTGCCCTATGGGCCGGGGGCGCGGCAGCGGTGGGACCTGTTCCTGCCCGAGGCGGCGCCGCGGGGGCTGATGGTCTTTGTCCATGGCGGCTACTGGCGGGCGTTCGGACGCGGGGACTGGTCGCATCTGGCGGCGGGCGGGGTGGCGCGGGGCTGGGCGGTGGCGGTGCCGGGCTACACGCTCGCCCCCGAGGCGCGGATCGCGGCGATCACGGGCGAGCTCGCTGCGGCGGTGGCGGCGGCGGCGGCCGAGGTGCCCGAGGGCCCGGTCGTGGTGACGGGGCATTCGGCCGGCGGGCATCTGAGCGCGCGCATGGTCTGCGAGGACATGGCCGGCCGGCTCGGCCCGGCGGCCGGGCGGCTTGTCCGCGCGGTGCCGATCTCGCCGCTGGGCGACCTGCGGCCGATGCTGGGGCTCGCGATGAACGCCGACTGGCGGATGGACGCCGCCGAGGCCCGGGCCGAGAGCCCGGTGCTGCACCGCCCCCGCCCCGGCGCCGCGGTCCATGTCCGGGTCGGCGAGGCCGAGCGGCCGGCGTTCCTCGATCAGGCGCGCGGGCTGGCCGGGGCCTGGGCCGCGCCGCTGACCGTCGAGCCCGGCCGGCACCACTTCGACGTGATCGACAGCCTCGCCGAGGCCGAAGGGGCGCTGACCTGCGCGGCCCTCGACGGGCTCTAGCGCCCGGATGTCGCCTTGACAGCGGCGCCGGGGCCGCGAAGCTGGCGCCCTGTCAGGAAGGTGGCGCAGGGAGACACCGATGAGCCGGATCGACGAGGGCCGCGAGTTCATCCCGGTCCGTTTCGCCGTCCTCACCGTCTCGGACAGCCGCAGCGCCGCCGACGACCGCTCGGGCGACACGCTGGCGGCGCGGATCGAGGCCGCCGGGCATGTGCTCGCCGCGCGCGCGCTCTGCCGCGACGAGCGGGCCGACATCGTGGCGCAGCTGCGCGCCTGGGTGGCCGACCCGGGGATAGATGCGGTGCTCAGCACCGGCGGCACCGGGCTGACCGGGCGCGACGTCACGGTCGAGGCCCACCGCGACGTCCATGAAAAGGCGATCGACGCCTTCGGCACGATCTTCACCCTCGTCTCGATGCAGAAGATCGGGACCTCGGCGATCCAGTCGCGGGCCTGTGCGGGGGTGGCGGGGGGCACCTATCTGTTCGCCCTGCCCGGCAGCCCCGGCGCCTGTCGCGACGCCTGGGACGAGATCCTGGGCCCGCAGTTCGACTATCGCCACCGGCCCTGCAACTTCGTCGAGATCCTGCCGCGGCTGGAGGAGCACCGGCGGCGGAAGTAGACGTGGCGGGCGCACCCGGGCCCCGGCGTGGCAGGGGGGCTTTCTGCCCCCCGTCCCCTGCGGGGACTCCCCCCGAGGATATTTGAGGAAAGATGAAGGGGAGAAGGGGCCCGGGTGTGGGGCGTCACCGGGACGTCACCGGGGCGTCGGCGGGTCGGGTGGGGAGGGGGCGGCGTCGGCGCGGGCGGCTTCCCAGGCGAGCATGGCGCGCTTGACCGGCAGGCCCCAGCGATAGCCGCCCAGCGCGCCGGACTTGCGCAGCGCCCGGTGGCAGGGGATCAGCCAGCCGATGGGGTTGCGCCCGACCGCCGTGCCCACGGCGCGAACCGCGCGCGGGCTGCCCACCGCCCGGGCGATGTCGGAATAGGTGGTGACATGGCCCTCGGGCACGGCCAGCAGGGCCTCCCAGACCTTGATCTGGAAAGGCGCGCCCATGAGATGGAGCGCCAGCTCGCCCCGCCCGCCGAAGGCCGCGGCCACGAGGGGGGCCACCGCGTCGGGGTCGGCGACGAATCGGGCGGCGGGCCAGCGGGCGGCGAGGTCGGCCTGCACGGCCTCGGCCCCGTCGGCGGCGGCGAAGCCGAGCCCGCAGAGGCCGCGCTCCGTCGCCATCGCCACGGCCGGGCCGAAGGGCGTGTCGACCACCCCGTGCCGGATCGTGAGCCCGGCGCCGGCGCGGGCGAAGTCGCCCGGCGCCATCGCCTCCCAGCGCAGGAAGAGGTCGTGCAGCCGCCCCGGCCCCGACAGCCCCGCGCCCAGCGCCGCCTCCAGCGTCGAGTGCCGCGCCGCCAGCAGATGCCGCGCGGCGTCCAGCGCCAGATACTGCTGATAGCGCTTGGGCGAGACGCCGACCCAGCGGCTGAACACCCGCTGGAAATGCGCGGGGCTCATCGCCATCCGCGCCGCCAGATCCTCCAGCGACATCGGCGCGCCCGCCGCGTCGATCTCGGCCAGGGCGCGCAGGATGACGCCGTGGTGATAGCCGTTCGCGTCGTCCTCCATCCGCCCCTCCCTGTACGCCCTCCCCTCCCCTAACCCGTCGCGCCCGGCCTGCGCGACCAGGTTCCTGCGCATGCGACAGGGGCGCAGAGGCGCCGGGCGACGCGGGTGGGCGGGTGGGGCGTCGGCCGGCGCCTCTGCCGCTGCCATGGGCGCAGCGGCGTGCGCAAGGGGCGCGCGGGCCGCCTGCCCCTTGCCCAAGGCCGCGCCCCGCGCCATACCCCCGACATGGCGCGCCAGCTCGACTATCGCAACATCAGGGCGATCTTTGCCCGCTTCGCCGCGGCCGAGCCCGAGCCGAAGGGCGAGCTCGAGCACACCAACGCCTTTACGCTGCTGGTCGCGGTCGCGCTGTCGGCGCAGGCGACGGATGTGGGCGTGAACCGGGCCACGCGGGGGCTGTTCGCGGTGGCCGACACGCCCGAGAGGATGCTGTCGCTGGGCGAAGAGGGCCTGATCGAGCATATCCGAACCATCGGCCTCTATCGCAACAAGGCGCGTCACGTCATGAAGCTCTCGCGTCTGCTGGTCGAGGAGTTCGGCGGCGAGGTGCCCTCGTCGCGGGCCGCGCTGATGCTTCTGCCGGGGGTGGGGCGCAAGACCGCCAATGTGGTGCTGAACATGTGGTGGCAGCAGCCGGCGCAGGCGGTCGACACCCATATCTTTCGCGTCGGCAACCGCACCGGCATTGCCGTGGGCAAGACCGTCGAGGCGGTGGAGCGCGCGATCGAGGACCATGTGCCCGCCGAATACCAGCGCCACGCGCATCACTGGCTGATCCTGCACGGCCGCTACATCTGCAAGGCGCGCAAGCCCGCCTGCGCCGCCTGCCCCATCGCCGATCTCTGCCCTTACGAGGAAAAGACCGCATGAAACGCTTTCACGTCGTCGGCATCGGCAACGCCCTGGTCGACATTCTCAGCCACACCGATGACGAATTCCTCGCCGTGAACGGCGTCGGCAAGGGGATCATGCAGCTGATCGACGCCGAGCGCGCGGTCGCGCTCTATGCCCGGATCGGGCCGGCGCGCGAGATCTCGGGCGGTTCGGCCGCCAACACCATCGCCGGCATCGCCGCGCTTGGGGGCCGGACCGCCTATGTCGGCAAGGTCCGGGACGACCAGCTGGGCGCGATCTTTGCCCACGACCTGCGCGCACAGGGGGCGGTGTTCGAGACGCCCAAGGCGCCGAAGACGACCGAGGCCGAGACCGGGCGCTGCATCGTGCTGGTGACGCCCGATGGCGAGCGCTCGATGAACACCTATCTCGGCGTGTCCGAGACGCTGGGGCCCGACGACATCGACGAGGGGCAGATGGCGGCGGCGGAGTGGATCTATCTGGAGGGGTATCGCTTTGACGGGCCGGACAGCCATGCGGCCTTTGCCCGGGCGATCGGCGCGGCCAGGGCGGCGGGCGGCAAGGTGGCGCTGACGCTCTCGGACCCGTTCTGCGTGGAGCGGCATCGCGCGGCGTTCCGCGAGATGATCCGCACGGATGTGGACCTGTTGTTCGCCAACCGCGCCGAGATCATGGCCATGTATGGCGGCAGCTTCGAGGCGGCGATGCAGGCGGCGGCAGCCGAGGTCGGCATGGTCGCGGCGACCGACAGCGAGAACGGCGTGCATGTGCTGGCGGGCGAGGCGCACTGGCATGTGCCGGCCTTTGCCACCGAGGTGGTGGACGCGACCGGGGCGGGCGATCTGTTCGCCGGCGCCTTCCTGTGGGGGCTGACCCATGGCCACGACCCCGAGAGCTGCGGGCGGATGGGCAACCTGGCGGCCTCGGAGGTGATCTCGCACATCGGGGCGCGGCCGGAGCGGGACCTGCGGGGGCTGTTTCAGGAGAAGGGGCTGCTCTGAGGGGCGGTGCGCCGGGTGTGAGCGGTGGAGGGGGGCTGTCTGCCCCCCGCCTCCCTTCGGGAGACCCCCCCGAGGATATTTGAGGAAAGATGAAAGGGCGGGCGTGAGTCTCGCTCGCACACCGATAGGGGGCGTGGCGCTTGCCACGGCCCCTGCAGCAGGTCACCGAAAGCCGGTCCGGGCGGGACCGGCCGGTTACTTGATCTTGCCTTCCTTGAACTCGACGTGCTTGCGCGCGACGGGGTCGTATTTGCGCACCGTCATCTTCTCGGTCATGGTGCGGGCGTTCTTCTTGGTGACGTAGAAGTACCCGGTCCCCGCCGTCGAGTTCAGCCGGATCTTGATGGTCGTCGGCTTGGCCATGTGTCTCGCTCCTTCGGGCGGGGAATCCCGGAGGGCCCCGCAAATCCTGAGCCTCGGCTTCTACCCGCACCGGCGGCGCAGTCAAGGGCAAACGGGTGCGGCGATCAGGCCGGGGCGGGCGCGGCGGCGAGGACGGAGGAGCCGGGCCTGCGCGGTCCTCCGTTTGCCCGGGAGTCGCCGCCCTCCCTGCCCGCGTCACGGCATGAGGCCGGCGAGCGCAGCGGCAAAGGGCCCCGGCACGAGGCCGGCGGCCAGCAGCAGCGCAGAGGCCGCGACCAGAAGCGCCGCCTCGGCCAGGGGCGGGGCGGCCTCGGCCGGGGCGGGTGCCTCGCGCACGGGATAGGGGGCTGCGTCCTGACCGGGCGGGATGCGGCGATAGAGCACCACGACGAAGCGCAGATAGTAGTAGAGCCCGAAGCCCGAACCGATCAGCGCCGCGCCCAGCAGCATCCAGTCGCCCACGGCAAGTATCGCCAGGAAGACGTAGATCTTGGCGATGAAGCCCGCCACCGCCGGCAGCCCCGCGAGCGAGATCAGCGCCAGCGTCAGGGCCGCGCCCGTCAACGGCTGGCGCCAGGCGAGGCTCTTCAGGTCGGCGAGTTGCGGATCGGGGCCCAGACGGGCAGCGATGCAGAGCGCCACCAGCAGCGCCGGGGCATAGGCCATGAGGTAGAAGGGCACCGCCTCGGGCGCCGCGGCACCGGTCGCGACCATCGCCGCGAGATAGCCCGAATGCGCCACCGAGGAGTAGCCGAGCATGCGGGTGAGCGAGTCCTGCCGCAGCGCGAGGAAGTTGCCGACCAGCATCGAGGCCGCCGCCGCCAGCGCGAGGCCGAAGGACCACACCGGCTCGGGCAGGCCCACGGCGGCGAGGCGCACCAGCGCGATCGCCACCACCGCCTTGGACGCCGCGCCGGCAAAGGCCGCCGCCGCCGCCGGCGCGCCCTGGAACCCGTCCGGCGCCCACATGTGGAAGGGCACCAGCGCGAACTTGAACGCAAGGCCGGCCAGCAGGAACCCCGCCGCCACCGCCATCAGCGGATCGCCCCGGAGCCCCGGCGCCGGCATCCAGCCCTGAAGCTCCAGCGAGCCCGAGGCGGCATAGGCAAAGGCGATCCCCATCAGGAGCGCCGCAGCCCCCGCTCCTCCCATGATCAGGAGCTTGTAGCCCGCCTCCAGCGCGCGGCGCGTGAGCGGCAGCACGAAGAGCGCGATCAGCGACAGGGTCACGAGTTCGAGCCCGACGAAGAGCGTGGCGGCATGGCTCGCCCCGGCCAGCAGCGCCGCCCCGAGCGTGGCCAGCGCCATCAGCGCCGGGCCCTCGCGCGCCGGCGGCGCCGGCCGAAGGTAGATCAGCGCCGCCAGCCCCGTGAGGCTGGCCAGCAGCACACCGAAGCGCGCGAGCCCGTCGTCGGCCAGCACCGGGGTGGCCATCTCCGCCGGCAGGCCCAGCCGCGCCGCCGCCAGCACCGCCGCCACCGCCATGCCCAGACCCGCCGCGGCCCGGGCCGCCACCGGGCGCGCTTTGGGCGCCAGCAGCATCGCCGCCAGGGCCCCCAGCCCCAGCGCGATCAGGGGACCGAGCGCGATCATGGCCGCACGAGCGGCGCCAGGGCCGCGTCCACGGCCGGCTCCAGCACCACGAGCAGGAGCTGCGGCAGGAGCCCGAACAACAGCGTGCCGGTCGCGAGCACCACGATGGGCCCGAGCTCGGCCCAGGTGAGGTCCTGCGACACGCAGGCCTTGACCGGCGCGCCGAAGACGATGCGCTTCAGAAGCCGGGTGGCGTAGACGACCGAGATCACCAGCGACACGAGCGCCACCGCCGCCAGCACCCAGTTGACCTGGAACATGCCGGTGATCACCAGCGCCTCGCCGAGGAAGTTGGCGGTGCCCGGCATGGCGAGCGCGGCCGAGAAGAACACCGCGAAGGCGGCGGCGAAGCGTGGCGCGGTCTGCATCAGCCCGCCGAGCTCGCGCAGGTCGCGGGTGCCGACCCGGTCATAGAGCGCGCCGATGAGCAGAAACAGCGCCGAGGCCGAGAAGGCATGCGCGATCATCTCCACCCCCGCACCCATCATGGCGAAGTGGACGCCCCCGGCGAGGCCCATCAGCACGATGCTCATGTGCGCGATGGAGGTATAGGCCACCAGCCGCTTGGCATCCGTCTGCCCGCAGGCGATGACCGCGCCGTAGATCGTGCCGAAGGCGCCCAGCGCGAGGCCGTAGGGCGCGAGCACGTGGAAGCCCTCGGGGAACAGCATGCCGGGAAAGCGGAAGAGCCCGTAGGCGCCGGTCTTCAAGAGCAGCCCCGCCAGCAGGATCGAGCCGGCCGTCGGCGCCATGGTGTGCGCATCGGGCAGCCAGGCGTGGAAGGGCGGCGCCGGCAGCTTGGTGAGGAAGGCGAGCGCAAAGCCCAGCAGCAGCCAGACCTGGGCAACCGGCGGGATGCCCATCTCGGCAAAGACGAAGGCGTCGAAGGTGATCTCGGGCGCCGTGGCGGCCATGTAGAAGACACCCGCCAGCAGCCCCAGCCCCGCCACCGCGTTGAAGACGAGGAACTTCAGCGCCACCGCCTCGCGGTCGCCATGCCCCCAGATGGAGATCAGGAGGAACGAGGGAACCAGCATCAGCTCCCAGAAGAAGGCGAAGAACAGGAGGTCCATCGCCAGGAACACCCCGTTCGAGGCCGCGACGGTCCACAAGAGGCAGGCGTGGAAGAGGCCCGAGTCCTTGCGGATGTTCCAGGACACGATGACCGAGATGATGCCCAGCACGATCGACACCGCCACCAGCGCGCCCGACAGCCCGTCCATCGCCAGGAGGAACTGCAGCCCCAGCGCCGGCGCATACTGATAGCGCACCATGGCGAGCCACTGCTCGCCCGGCGCATCCTCGGGCGGCGCGCCCGTCCAGGCCACGATCAGCGCGATCAGCGCCACGGCCAGCACCGCGATCGAGAACCAGCGTTCGGCATCCCGTCCGAGGCGCGGTGCAAGCAGCGCCAGAACGCCGCCGAAGAGCGGCAACACGATGAGCGCGGTCAGCGCCATGTCGTCCCCCATGCAATGAGAAGAAAGGCTGCAAGCCCGAGGCCGAGCGCCAGCACATAGTCGCGCACCCGGCCCGACTGCATCCGCCGCCCCGCCCCCCAGGCCCGGACCATGCCGGCCGAGAAGCCCGCCCAGCCCCGGTCGACCGGGTCATGGGCAAAGGGGCGGATGACGGCCGCGGCCAGCCGCTCGGCGCCGAGGATGGGCAGGGTGCCGACCGGATCGGCGATCCCCCCCTTCTCGCCGTTGAGCCAGCGCACCAGCCCGACGAAGGGCTGCACGAAGATCACCTGATAGATCGAGTCGATCCGGATGCCCGAGCGCATCCGCCGCGCCCGCGCCACCCGCATCGAGAGCGTCGGCACGAAGGTCAGCGCCGCGGCGAGGCCGAGCCCGATGAAGGGGGCCGCCGCGCCCACCAGCTCCACCGCCTTCGGCCCGTGCGGCATCTCGGCGCCGAGGAAGTTCATGATCGGCTCGACCAGCGGCGCCACGGCAAAGGTGCCGGCGGCGAGGAACAGGATGGGCAGGTTGGTGAAGAGCCCGCCCAGGCTGGCCTTGGGCCGCCCGATCCGTGTGAGCCCGGTAAAGACCGGCCGGAAGGCATAGGTCGCCGTCAGCACCGCCGAGGCGAGCGCCACGCCCCAGAGCACCACGCCGAAGGGCCCCGCGAGCCAGGCCGCCGACAGGATCGCCTCCTTCGAGAACCATCCGGCGGTGATGAGGGGGATGCCCGCCAGCGAGGCCGCCCCGGCAACGAAGGCGAGATAGGCCAGCGGCCGCGACCACAGCGCCCCACGCATGGCCGAGATGTCGGTGGTGCCCCGCGCGATCTGGGTGATGTCGCCGGCGGCGAGGAACAGCAGCGACTTGAAGATCGCATGCACCACGAAATGGGCGATCGCGACCTCCGGCTGGCCGAGCCCGAGCGCCAGCAGCATGAAGCCGATCTGGGAGATCGAGGAATAGGCGAGCAGCCGCTTGATGTCCTTCTGGAACACCGCCGAGGCCGCCCCGAACAGCGCCGTCGCCGCCCCCATCACCGCCGTGACCGCCATCGCCAGCGGCACCGACTCCATGATCGGCGCGAAGCGGGCGAGCAGATAGGCCCCCGCCGCGACCATGGTGGCCGAGTGCAGGAGCGCCGACACCGGTGTCGGCCCCGCCATCGCCGAGGGCAGCCAGGTGTGGAACGGCAGCTGCGCCGACTTGCCCAGCGCGCCCCCCAGCAGCAGGAAGGCGATGAGCCCGCGCCGCACCTCCTCGGTGGCGATCCCTGCCGGGATGAGGACATCGAGCCGCACGTTCCCGGCCTCGATGAACAGCAGAAGAAGCCCCGCCAGCAGGAAGGCATCCGCCACCCGGGTGATGACGAAGGCCTTGCGGCCCGCCGCGATCGCCCGGGGCGAGGTGACGTGATAGGCGATGAGGAAAAAGGAACACAGCCCCATCAGCTCCCAGCCGAGGAAGAACACGATGGAGTCGCCCGCCAGCACCATGCACAGCATGGACGCCAGGAACAGGTTCATCAGCGCGAAATAGCGGCGCAGGTCGGCGACATCGGCCTTGGCCATGTAGTCGATGGAATAGCCGATCACGCAGGCACCGATCAGCGTGACGGTGACCCCCACGATGGCCGACAGCGGGTCGAGCATCAGCGCCAGCGCCACCACCGCATCCCCGACCGTGAGGTCGAAGATCGGCTGCACCCCGTCGCAGGTCCCCGTCAGGCAATAGGCCCCGAGCGGCAGCATCACCACCGCCGGCGCCACCGCCCCCAGGAGCGCGATGGTCTGGATCGCCCGCCGCTCGAACTGCGCAGGCCCGAGGCCGAGGAGCAGGAAGGCCCCCATCGCCGGCATCGGCACGAGGAGGAGCGCAAGATAGGGGGTCATTGCCGGAGCTCCCTCACCGTGTCGCTGTCGGTGGTGTCGGCATGGCGCGAGAGCCGCAGATACAGCGCCAGCCCCAGCGCCACCTCGGACGCCGCCAGCACGAGGACGAAGACGAACATCCCCTGCCCGCCCGGATCGCCGTGATGCGCGCCGGCGGCGACGAAGGCCAGCGCCGGGCCGGTCAGCATCACCTCCAGCGAGACGATCTGGAACAGCACCCCGCGCCGGATCAACAGCCCGAACAGCCCCACCAGGAACAGCCCCGTCGCCAGCACCAGCGCCGCGATCAGAAAGCCCGAGGTCATTCCCCGCCCTCCCGCCGCGCCAGATGCCGCGCGCCCAGCAGCGCCGCGATCAGCATCGCCGAGGCCAGCTCCACCGCCACCGCCCAGGGCCCGAACAGGAGCACCCCCAGATCGCGCGCCGGCACCGGCTGCGGCGCGCCTCCCGCGCCACCCGCCCCCGCCAGCCCCAGCACCGCCGGCGCCAGCACCAGAAGGACCAGCGCCAGCGGCCCCTTCCAGCCCGTCGCCAGCCGCGCCCGCTCGGCAGCCATCGCCGCAGGCCCGCTGTCGATGGTCATGACCACGAAGACGAAGACCGCGATGATGGCCCCGGCATAGATCAGGATCTGCACCGCCCCGGCAAACCCCGCCCCCAGCGCAAAGAAGCCGGACGCGAGCGACAACAGCCCCGCCACCACCCAGATCAGCGCATGCACCACATTGGGCCGCGTGACCGCCAGCGCCATGGCCACCAGCGCCACCGCCCCGGCCCAGACCGCGAATATCGCCGCCCCGCTCATCCTCTCCTCCCCCCAGGGCCCCGGGCGCCGCCGCGCGCGCGCGCCACGCCCGCACCGGCGCCCCGCCCGCCGCGCGCGGCCGCCGCCGAGGGGGCTCGATGCCCCCGAGGCGGCGACCCCGGCACCCCCCGCCCGGTCATGGCGCGAGGTCCTTCAGGTCCACCGGCGCCGCCTCGCCCTGCCCCTCGCCCTTGTCCTTGCCCGCGATCGCCTTCCCGGCCACGTCCCAATAGCGATAGCCCGCGACCTTGCCCTCGCCGGCGATCGTCAGATGCTCCTTGTCGTAGACGAGCCCCGCCCGGCCATAATCCGCCAGCTCGAAATCCGGCGTCAGCTGGATCGCCGAGGTCGGACAGGCCTCCTCGCAATAGCCGCAGAAGATGCAGCGCGCGAAGTTGATCCGGAAGGTCTCGGGGTACCACCGCCCGTCCTCGGTCTCGCCCTTCACCACGTCGATGCAGTCGACCGGACAGGCCACCGCGCAGAGGTTGCAGGCCACGCAGCGCTCGGCCCCGTCAGGATCGCGCGTCAGCACGATGCGCGCCCGGTACCGCGCCGGCAGGTCGGGTTTCACCTCGGGATAGTTCGCCGTGTACTTCGGCTCCCACAGCTTCGAGCCGACCTCCCACAGCGATTGCAGGATCCCCTTCATGCCGCGCCCCCCACCACGATCCAGCCGGTGACCAGCAGATTGAGCAGCGCCAGCGGCAGCGCGACCTTCCAGGCGAAGCCGATCAGCTGGTCATAGCGCGGCCTGGGCAGCGTCGCCCGGATCCAGACGAAGACGAAGGCCAGCACCGCCACCTTGATCCCGAACCACACCGGCCCGGGCAGCAAGGGCCCATGCCAGCCGCCGAAGAACAGCGTCACCGCCAGCGAGGCGACCAGCAGCACCGCGAGATATTCGCCGAGGAAGAACAAGGCGAAGTTCATCCCCGAATACTCGGTCATGAAGCCGGCCACGAGGTCCTGTTCGCTCTCCTGAAGGTCGAACGGCAGCCGGTGCGCCGCCGCCACGCCGGCGATCAGAAAGAGCGCACAGCCCAGCGGCTGGACCAGCACGAACCAGCGCCCGCCCTCCTGCGCCGCCACGATGTCGCCGAGGGTAAAGGAGCCGGCGAGCATCACCACCCCCATCAGCGACAGCCCCAGAAAGCTCTCATAGGCCAGGAGCTGCGCCGCCGCCCTGAGCCCCCCCAGCGTGGCATAGCGGTTGCGCGAGGCCCAGGCGCCGAGCACCAGCGCATAGACCGTCAGCGCCAGCATCCCCATCACGAACATCACGCCCATGTCGAGCGCGGCGATGCTCATCCCCTCGCCGAAGGCCACGACGCCGAAGCCCACGAGGATGGGCAGCGCCGCCAGCACGGGGGCGAGCAGATAGGCCGGGCGGTCGGCGCCGCTGGGCGGGGCGTCCTCCTTGGTCAGGAGTTTCACCGTGTCCGCGACCCATTGCAGAAAGCCGAAGGGCCCCACGCGGTTCGGCCCCAGCCGCTCCTGCATGAAGCCGAGGATGCGGCGCTCGGCCCAGGTGAACACACCCGCCGCCACCATCAGCACGCTCAGCAGCACCGCCGAGAGGATCAGCAGCAGGATCAGCGCGAAGGCCGTGCTCATGCCTCGCCCTCCACCACCGCCCGGGCGCCCAGCCTGCGGGCGAGCGCGGCCGGCAGCCCGACATGGCCGCGCGGCATCGCGGGATCGGCCACCACCGGCAGGCGCGTGTCCCCGACCCGGGCCGTCTCGCCAAGGGCCGCGGCCTCGTCGGGGTGCAGGCGCAGCACCGGCGCCGGGGCGCGGGCGGCCAGCAGCGGGCTCGCCAGGTCCTCGGGATGGGCGGCGAAGGGATCATGGAGCGGGATGACCCGCAGGCCCGGTCCCTCGGGCGGCGGGGGCGGTGCGAGGGGCGGGCCGCCGGCGCCGGGCGCGATCAGCCGCACGCCGGGGTCGCCGCCCTTCAGCGGGCCGCCCACATGGCTCTGCGACAGGCAGACGGCGGAGGGGGAATGCAGGCCCGGATCTGCCGCTCCGGTGCCCAGAGCCGCAGGCGCCGCGGCGGCCGGCGCGCCCTCCATCGACCAGGCCAGCGGCGCGTCGCGGTCGGCGGGCGGGGCGCCCTCGGCCACCCGGCCGGCGAGGTCATGGGCGGTGCGCCCCGAGAACCGCCGCGGCGCGCGCGCAACGCAGGGAATGTCGCCGGCCCCCGGCGCGGCGGTCGCCGCCCCGGCCAGGACCGGCAGCGCGGCCGCCATCGCCGCCAGCACATCGTCGAGGGTCTCGGTCTCGGCCGCACCGCGGCGAAAGAGCCCGCCGGCCAGCGCCGAGAGCACCCGCCAGGCCGCCGGCGGTCCCTCGGGCACGGCGGCGAAGAGGCGCTGCGCCCGGCCCTCGTGGTTGACGAAGGTGCCGGCCGCCTCGGTCGGGTGGGCAACCGGCAGCGCCACCGCCACCGGCCCGGGCGCGCGCACCGCGAGCGCCACGACCTCGGCGCCGGGCATCGCCACCGGCTCCAGCGCGATCGCGGGGGCCTCGCCGCGCGCGGCCGCGGCGCTCTCCAGCCCTCCGACGGGCGCGAGGAGGGCCAGGCCAAGGCTGTTGGCCTCGGGCAGGAACAGCGCGAGGCCCGCCCGCGCCCCCAGCGCCGCCGCCACCGCCGCCGCGGCCTCGGCGCAGCCGGAATCGCCGAGCCCGGCCCCGGCGATCACCACCGGCGCCTGCGCGGCCGCGAGCTCCTGCGCCACGGCCGCGACCTCGGGATCCGCCGCCGACTCGCCCGCGAGCGCCGCGGCCACGGCCATGCCGAAGGACGCCACCGCGTCGGGCGCCCGCCGCAGGCTGCGCGCCGCCACATCGTCCAGCGCATCGGGCAGCGGCGTGACCAGCGTCACCGGCGCCCGCCGGCCCTCGCCCGCCACGCGCACGGCATTGTCGAGCCAGAGCGCCACGCCCTTTTCGGCCGCCAGCGCCCGCTCGGCCGCGCGCGCGGTCTGGCGCAGGGCGAGGGCCGCGCGGGGGGCGTGGCCGGTCAGGTCCTCGCCCAGCACCAGCGCGGCGTCGGCGGTCTCGATGTCCTTCAGGCTCGCGATCCGCGCCGGCCCCTGCGCCAGCATCGCGGCCGTGCGCGCCGCCAGCGCCGCCTCGGCATCCGACACGCCGGCAAAGAAGCGCGCAGGCCCCACCAGCCGGCGCAGCGCGAAATTCGCCTCGAGTGAGGCGCGGGGCGAGCCGATGCCGATGGCACCGCGGGCGGCGAGTTCGGCCGCGCGGGCCATCGCCTCGCCGGGCGTGGCGGGGGCGCCGGAGATTTGCGGCGCCGTCAGCCGGCCCGGCGCCTGCGCGCCCAGCGGGCCGAAGCGGCCGCGGTCGCAGAGGAAGAAGCCGTTGATCGCGCCGTGATAGCGGTTCTCGACCTTGCGCAGCGTCCCGCCCCGCTCGGAGACGGTGAGGGTGCAGCCGACCGAACAATGCCCGCAGACCGAGGGCGTGCGCATCAGGTCCCAGGGCCGGGCGTAGTGCTTCGACCAGTGCCTGTCGTTGAAGACGCCAGTGGGGCAGACCTCGGCGAGGTTGCCGGCGAAGGGGCTTTCCAGCACGCCGTCCTCGGCGCGGCCGAAATAGACCCGGTCATGGGCGCCGAAGACGTCGAGGTCGCGGCCGCCGGCGTATCCGCGATAGAACCGGGTGCAGCGGTAGCAGGCGATGCAGCGGTTCATCTCGTGGGTGAGCAGCGGCCCTAGGTCCTGGTTGCGGTGGGTGCGCTTGGGGAAGCGGGCGCGGCGGCGGTGATGGCCGGTGGCGACGGTCATGTCCTGCAGGTGGCAGGCGCCGCCTTCCTCGCAGACCGCGCAGTCGTGGGGGTGGTTGAGCATCAGCCATTCGATGATGCGGGCGCGGAAGCGGGCGGCGTCGGGGGCGGTGGTGCTGACGTGCTGGCCCCGGGCCGCGGGGGTCATGCAGGACATCTCCAGCCGCTCGCCGTGCTCGTCGCGGACGGTGACGGCGCAGAGGCGGCAGGCGCCGATGGAGCCCATGGCGCCGTGCCAGCAGAAATGCGGCACCATCACGCCGGCCTCGATGCAGGCGGTCAGGAGGTCGATGCCGGGGCGGGCCTGCACCTCGCGGCCGTCGATGAAGAGGGTGAGCTTTTCGGCGGTCATGTCGGCGGCCATGTCAGGGGGACCTGTCGGGCGGGGGCGCGGGGGGCGGGCGTTGCAGGGGGGCTGTCTGCCCCCCGTCTTCCTTCGGAAGACTCCCCCCGAGGATATTTTCGGAAAGATGAAAGGGGCGGGCGGGTCACAGCAGGCCCCTGCGGATCGGGCAGCCGCCGTCGAGATGCGCCTCGAAGAGGTCGCCGAAGCGGGCGAGCGCGGTGGCAAGGGGGCTCATGGCGCCGCCCATGAGGTCGCAGAAGCTGCGGCCGCGGGGGCCGGCCTCGGCCGCGGTCATGCGCAGGATCTCGAGGTCTTCGGGCCGGGCGGTGCCCTCCTCCAGCGCGTCGAGGATGCGGGCGACCCAGGGCAGGCCCTCGCGGCAGGGCGTGCACCAGCCGCAGCTTTCGCGGGCGTAGAAGCGCTGGTGCCGGGCGAGGACGCCGATGGGGCAGGCGGTGCGGTCGAGCACGATCATGGTGCCGGTGCCGAACATGGAGCCCGCGCGCGCGCAGTGCCCGAAGTCGAGGGGGAGGTCGAGCTCGGCCTCCTCGAGCCAGCCCGAGGCGCCGCCGCCGGGCTGGAAGGCGCGCAGCCGGCCGTCGCCGGAGAGGCCGCCGGCAAGCTCGATCAGTTCGCGGGCGGTGGTGCCCATGGGCATCTCGAACAGGCCGGGGCGGTTGACCCGGCCGGAGACGGCGTAGAGCTTGGTGCCGCCTTCCTCGGTGCGGGAGAGCGCGCGGAACCATTGCGCGCCGCCGGCGAGGATATGGGGCACGAGGCTGATGGTCTCGACGTTGTTGACGGTGGTGGGCCGGCCCCAGAGGCCCGATTGCGCCGGGAAGGGGGGGCGCTTGCGCGGGACGGCGCGGCGGCCTTCGAGCGACTCGATGAGGGCGGTTTCCTCGCCGACGATGTAGCGGCCGGCGGACGGCTTGACCTTGATCTTCAGCGCGGTGCCGGTGCCGAGGATGTCGCGGCCGAGCAGGCCCGCCTCCTCGGCCTCGTGGATGGCGCGGCGCATGTTGGCGATGGCGTCGCGGTATTCGTCGCGGATGAGGACCACGGCCTCGGTGGCGTGGGTGGCGAAGGCGGTGATGATGGTGCCCTCGATGACCTGATGCGGCAGCGCCTCGAGCAGGAGGCGGTCCTTGAAGGCGCCGGGCTCCATCTCGTCGCCGTTGACGACGAGATGGTTGGGGCCGTCGCCGGGGCCCGGGGGGGGCATGAACTTCCATTTCTTCGCGGCCGGAAAGCCGGCGCCGCCGCGGCCGTTGAGGTTGGCGGCGTCGACCATGTCGACGACCTCGGCCGGGGCCATGCCGAGGGCGCGCCGGACCGGCTCGTAGCCGCCCACCGCCTGCCATTCGGCGAGGCTGTGGGGGCTGCGGTCGGGGCGGGCGCGGCCCGTGAGCGGGCGGTCGGTGAGCGTGGCGTCGGTCATTCCTCGGCCTCCAGCAGCGCGGCGAGCCCCTCGGGGGTGAGGGGGCCGACGGTGCGCCGGTCGCGGCCCAGCGCGGCCGCCGGCGCACGCTCGCAGGCGCCAAGGCAGGCGCAGTTGATCAGCGTGTATTTCCCGTCGGCCGTGGTCTGGCCGAAGCCGATGCCCAGCCGCGCCATCACCGCGTCGCGCACCGCGTCCGCCCCGTTGAGCCAGCACGACGCCCCGTCGCAGAGCAGGATCACCGTCTCGCCCACCGGGCGGCGGAAGATCATGCTGTAGAAGGTGGCGATGTTCTCGAGCTCGGCCGTGCTGACGCCCAGCACCGCGGCGGCCTCGGTGAGGCGCGCGTCGGAGACCCAGCCCTCGGCCTGCTGGATCAGGCGCAGCGCCTCCAGCATCGCCGGGCGGGCGCCGCCGTAGTAGTCCATGGCCTCGCGGATGGCGGCCTCGAGGGGGGGTGGCAGGCTCATCGGTCGACATCCGACATGACGAAATCGATCGCGGCGATGTAGACCACGAGGTCGGCCACCGTCAGGCCCGGCGCCACCTTCGGGATCATCTGCAGATGCGCGAAGGAGGGGGTGCGGATGCGGGTGCGGTGGCTCTCGGTGCCGCCGTCCGAGACGATGGCGTATTGGGTCACGCCGCGGTGACCCTCGACCTGGCCGGTGGCCTCGCCGGCGGGGACCACGGTGCCGTGGCTGACGGCCAGGAAATGGTGGATCAGCGTCTCGATGTCCTGGAGCATGGCGCCGCGGGGGGGCGGGGTGGTCAGCGGGTGGTCGGCCTTGACCGGGCCGCCGGGCATGTTGTCGAGGCACTGGCGGATGATGCGCAGCGACTGGCGGATCTCTTCGGCGCGGACCCAGGTGCGGTCGAAACAGTCGCCATGCAGGCCGATGGGGACGTCGAAGTCGTATTGTTCATAGCCGCTGTAGGGGCGGCGCTTGCGCAGGTCCCAGTCGCAGCCGGTGGCGCGCAGCTGCGGCCCCGTGGTGCCCCACTCCAGCGCCGTGGCGGTGTCGTAGGCGGCGATGCCCTGGGTGCGGATGCGGAAGAGCTCGGACTTCAGCACCATGCGCTCGTATTCGTCCATCCTGGGCGGCAGCCACTCGAGGATGTCGCGCACCAGCCTGTCCCACCCCGTGGGCAGGTCCATCGCCACGCCGCCGATGCGGAAGAAGGCCGGGTGCATGCGCCCCCCCGTGATCGTCTCCATGATCCGGTGGATGCGCTCGCGGTCGGTGAACATGTAGAAGACGGGGCTCATGGCGCCGGTGTCCTGCGCCATGGTGCCGTAGAACAGCAGATGGCTGAGGATGCGGTAGAATTCCGACAGCATCACCCGGATGCACTGCGCCCGCGGCGGCACCGTGATGCCGCAGAGCCGTTCCACCGCCATGAGATAGGGCAGCTCGTGGATGACCCCGCCGAGATAGTCGATGCGGTCGGTATAGGGGATGAACCCGTGCCAGGTCTGGCGCTCGGCCATCTTTTCGGCGCCGCGGTGGTGATAGCCGATGTCGGGTTCCGCCCAGATCACCTCCTCGCCGTCCAGGCCGAGGACGATGCGGAAGACGCCATGGGTGGAGGGGTGGTGCGGGCCGAAGTTCAGCACCATCAGCTCGTGGCCGTCGCGGGCCAGTGGGTGGCCCCAGCCCTCGGGGTCGGGCTGCATGGCGGCCTCGGTCGCGTCGAAATGCGCGTCCGTCATGCGGAAGGGCGGGCGCTCGGTGGCGCGGGCGTAGTGGGACTTGCGCAGCGGGTGGCCGTCCCACAGCGGCGACATGAGGATGCGGCGGTGATGCGTGCGCCCCTCGAAGCGGACGCCGAACATGTCGAAGGCCTCGCGCTCGTACCAGTCGGCGTTGGGGTAGACGCCGGTGAGGGTGGGCATGGCGGGCGCCTCGGCGTCGCAGGCGATCTTGAGCCGGATGTCGGCATTGCGGCCGAGGCTGACCAGATGGGTGCAGACGGTGACGCCGCTGGCGGGCTGGCCCGTGCGGTGTGTGCGGCCGGCCTCGTCGATGCACCAGAGGTCGGCGAGCAGGGCGAAGGGCTGCGCGATCTCCTCGCGCAGGAAGCGGTGGACCTCGACGGCGGCCTCGGGGGCGACCCAGAGCACGGGGAAGTCCTCGGCCGTCTCCTGCACGGCGAGGATGCGCGGACCGAAGCGCGCGCGCAGGTCGGCGACCGGGTCGCCGGGGAGGGCGGCATCGAGGCTCATGTGCTCTCCGGATCGGCCAGGCGGGTGGCGGCGGCGCGCTCGGGCTGGAGCCGGTCGCGGCGGGGCACGGGGTCGAAGGGGCGCGGCTCGGTCGGCCCGGGCTGGAAGCCGCCCAGGGTGATGCCCAGCGGCCGCCGCTCGGCCGCGATCTTCTGCTGCAGGAGCACCAGCGCGTCCATGAGCTGCTCGGGCCGCGGCGGGCAGCCGGGGACGTAGACATCCACCGGCAGGAAGCTGTCCACCCCCTGCACCACCGGATAGACGTCGTACATCCCCCCCGAATTCGCGCAGGCCCCCATGGAGATGACCCAGCGCGGCTCGCGCATCTGTTCGTAGAGGCGCTTCAGCGGCACCGCCATCTTGTGGAACACGGTGCCCGAGACGATCAGCAGGTCGGCCTGCCGCGGGGTGGAGCGGATCACCTCGGCGCCGAAACGGGCCTGGTCGTAGACCGGGGTCAGGGCGGTCGCCATCTCGACATAGCAGCAGGAGAGGCCGAAGTTGAACGGCCACAGCGAGTGCTTGCGCGACCACGCCACGAGGTCGTCGAGCCGGGTGAAGAGCGCCGACAGCGCCATCGCCTCGCCCGGCGCGGGGGCGCGCTGCGGGGGGGTCAGCCGCGCGCTCATGCCTCTGGCTCCATCCGGGCGGGCCGCTTGCGGGGCCCGGTCTCCAGCGCGCCGTCCAGCCAGAGGTAGACCAGCGCGGCCAGCAGCACGAGGATGAAGACCGTGGCCGCGATCAGCCCCTCGGTCCCGGCCTCGCGCGCCGCGATCGCCCAGGCGAACAGGATCGCCACCTCCATGTCGAAGATCATGAAGGCCACCGCGATCAGGAAATAGGGGGCCGCCAGCGGCGTGGTCATCGCCGGCCCCGGCGGCGCGCCCGATTCGTAGACGCCGAAGCCGGGCCGCGAGCGCTCGCGCATCAGCCCCGCCACCAGCAGGATCGCCACCACGAAGACCGCCGCCACCGCGATATGCACCAGCAGCGCGGCACGCGGATCGATCAGCGAAAGCAGGTCCGACATCGACAGGGTCCCCGGTTGCGGCCACGGCGGTCACGAACGCGCGGAGAGAGCAGGCGCCCCCTCCGCGCGTCCTGCCGACCCTAAGGACAGGGGCGCAGGTAACTTTGATCTGTGTCAATCGGCGCTGACATCTTGCCGGGTCCGCAGCGGCACGCCCCCGCCCAGGAAACCGGCAGGTGAGGAGGATGGGCAAGCGTTTTCATGGCCTTGCGCCGTGCCCGGTCAGGCGGCGGCGGGTCGGCCGGCGCCCGGGCGGAAAACTGCGCTCAAGGCCGCCATGCAGCGGGCGCATGGCTGGAACGGTATGCCATGGCGCACGCTCATGGCTCGGGCAGCTCCCCGGCCCGCCAGATGGCGCGCACCGCCAGATCCTCGCCCAGATTCACGAGGTCGGCCCGCGCCCCCGGCACCAGCCGGCCATGGCTGCGCGACAGCCGCAGAAACGCCGCCGGATCCGCCGTCGCCCGGCGCAGCGCCGCCTCCGGCGTCTCGCCCAGGCTTGCCACCGCGAACCGCACCGCCGCCCCGAGGTCCAGCGCCGCCCCCGCCAGCGTGCCATCCGCCAGCTCCAGCCGCGGCAGGCCCGCCCCCCGCACCCGCCGCACCGGCCGGCCCTGCAGCAGGAACCCGTCGTCCTCCGTCCCGACCGGCGCCATCGCGTCGCTGACCCAGAAGAGCCGGCGCCGCTTCGCCGCCAGCGCGAGCCGCAGCATCCGCGGCGCGACATGGTGGCCGTCGGCGATGACGCCGGCCCAGACCCCCGGCGAGGTCAGCGCCGCCGCCGCCAGCCCCGGCGCGCGATGATCGAGCCCGCTCATGGCATTGAAGAGATGCGTCACCCCCCGCGCCCCGGCGGCAAAGGCCGCCTCGGCCTGATCGGCGGTGCAGTCGGAATGCCCGAGGCTGACGATCACCCCCGCCCGCGCCAGCCGCGCGATCAGCTCGGGCGGCGCCATCTCGGGCGCCAGCGTCACCACCAGCACCCCCACCCGCGCCCGCGCCGCGGCATAGAGCGCGACATCCGCCTCGGTCAGCGGCCGCATCAGCGCGGGGTCATGCGCCCCCCGCCGCGACGGCGCCAGATGCGGCCCCTCCAGATGCAGCCCCGGCACCCCCGCCGGCCGCGCTGCCGCCGCCTCCAGCGCGGCGCGGGTCTTGTGCTCGGTGTCGGTGATCAGCGTCGGCAACAGCGCGGTGGTGCCCAGAGGCCGGTGCGCCTCGGCGATGCGGGCCATGGTGGCGGCGGTCGGCGCGTCGTTGAGCATGACGCCGCCGCCGCCGTTGACCTGCACATCGACGAACCCGGGCGCAAGGATGCCCCCCGCCAGCCGTACCACCCGCGCCCCCGCGGGCGGCGCCTCGGCCAGCCCCGCCACCCGGCCGCCCTCGACCAGCACACAGCGGCCGGGCCGCATCCGCAGACCGTCGAAGGGCACCGCTCCGAGAAAGGCCGTGATCATGCCGGCACCCTGACACGGCGCCGCAGGACTGGCGAGCGGGACCGTCGGCCCCGCCGCCGGTCCCGCTCCGGCCTCAGGCCCGCCGTGCGCCGCCGAGGCTCGCCACCCCCAGCGCCTCCAGCGCGGTGTCGGCGATGTCGGTCGCGGTCAGCCCGGCCATGCGGTACATCGCCTCCGGGCTGGCATGGTCGATGAAGGCGTCGGGCAGCGTCATGGTGCGGATCGCAAGGCCCCGGTCCAGCCGGCCGGTGCGGGCGAGCCAGTGCAGAACCTGCGCGCCGAAGCCGCCCTCGACCCCCTGCTCCACCGTGATCAGCGCGCCATGATGCGCGGCGAGCTGGGCGATGAGGTCATGGTCCAGCGGCTTGGCAAAGCGCGCATCGGCCACCGTGACGCTGACGCCCTTCGCCTCCAGCGTCTCGGCCGCCTTCAGGCACTCCGCGAGATGCGCGCCGAAGGAGAGGATCGCGACGCCCGTGCCCTCCTTGACCACGCGGCCCTTGCCGATCTCCAGCACCAGCCCGCGCTCGGGCATCTCCACACCGACACCGTCGCCGCGGGGATAGCGGAAGGCGATGGGCCCCTCGTCATAGGCCGCCGCGGTGGCGACCATGTGCACGAGCTCGGCCTCGTCGCCCGCGCCCATCACCACGAAGCCCGGCAGGTTGACCAGATAGGCGATGTCGAAGGCGCCGGCGTGGGTGGCGCCGTCCGCGCCCACGAGGCCCGCGCGGTCGATGGCGAAGCGGACCGGCAGCTTCTGCAAGGCCACGTCATGCACCACCTGGTCATAGCCGCGCTGAAGAAAGGTCGAGTAGATCGCGCAGAAGGGCTTGAGCCCGCCCGCGGCCATGCCGGCGGCGAAGGTGACGCCATGCTGCTCGGCGATGCCCACGTCGAAGACGCGGGCCGGAAAGCGCCTGGCCATGATGTCGAGGCCGGTGCCCGAGGGCATCGCCGCCGTCACCGCCACCACGCGGGCATCGCGCGCGGCCTCGTCGGTCAGCGTCTGGCCGAAGACCTTGGTGTAGGCCGGCGCGTTCGAGACCGATTTCTTCTGCGCGCCCGACTGCACGTCGAACTTCGCCACGCCATGGTACTTGTCGGCCGAGGTCTCGGCCGGCCGGTAGCCCTTGCCCTTGACCGTCACGGCATGGATCAGCACCGGCCCCGTCGCCCGCGCCCGCGCCGCCCGCAGCACCGGCAGCAGCTGCGCCATGTCATGCCCGTCGATCGGGCCGATATAGGTAAAGCCCAGCTCCTCGAACAGGGTGCCCGAGCTGTGCATGCCGGTCACGAGCTGGCGCGCACGGCGGGCACCCTCGCGCACCGGGCCGGGCAGCGCGCGCTCGAACCCCTCGGCCATGTCCTTGAGCGCGCCGAGGGGCGAGTCCGACCAGAGCCCCGAGAGGTATTTCGACATCGCCCCGGTGGGCGGCGCGATGGACATCTCGTTGTCGTTGAGGATGACGAACAGCCGCCGCCCCTCATGCCCGGCGTTGTTCAGCGCCTCATAGGCCATGCCCGCGCTGATCGAGCCGTCGCCGATCACCGCCACCGCATCGCCCGTAGGCTGGCCCATGTCGCGCGCGACGGTAAAGCCCAGCGCCGCCGAGATCGAGGTCGAGGAATGCGCCGCGCCGAAGGGGTCGTAGTCGGACTCGGACCGCTTGGTGAAGCCGCTGAGCCCGCCCTCCTGACGGAGCGTGCGGATGCGGTCGCGCCGGCCGGTGAGGATCTTGTGCGGATAGCACTGGTGGCCGACGTCCCAGATCAGCTTGTCATGGGGGGTGTTGAACACCGCATGGATCGCCACCGTCAGCTCCACCACCCCGAGCGACGAGCCGAGATGACCGCCGGTCTCGGAGACGGCGCTGACGGTCTCGGCCCGCAGCTCATGGGCGAGGCGGGCGAGGTCGGCGTCGGTCATCCCCTTGAGGTCGGCGGGGCCGGCGACGCGGTCGAGCGTGGGGGTGTGGGGTCTGGTCATCGGTCTGGTTCCCTTTTTTCCTTGTTCCGTCATGGCCCCCGCCGGGGGGGCTGCGCCCATGGCCGTCATCGTCGGCGGCGGAGGGCCTGCGCAGGGGGAAAATCACCAAAGCCCGGGCGGACGGCCGCCGGAATGTTCGCGAAAAAAAGGCGCCGTGCGCGGGGGATACCCGGCACGGCGCGAGGTTCCTGTAGCCAACAGGAAGGGAACCGGGGTGTGGAGACCCCGAAAGCTCGGGCCAGGCTAGCGGCCCGAAACCCTTTGCGGGGGGCGGTGCTGTGGGTCACCGCCCGGCCCTCAGTCGTAGAACGGCGCGCCGGTGGTCGCGAGTTCCGGCCAGTCCGAGATCATGTCCAGCCGGTGCATCGGCTGCTGATAGCCCTTGTGGCAGGTCGCGCAGGCCACCTTGGCGACGTCGCCGAAGACGGGCCCGAGACGGTCCTCGGGGAATTCCTCGGTCAGCGGCACCAGCCAGTCGTTGTTGATCTCCTGCACCATGATGATGCCGAGGCTGGCGATGGTCCACTGCGGCGTGTTCTGCGCCGGGTCGTAGAAGGCCCGGGTGTTGTGGCAGAAGGTGCAGTTCACGCCCAGCGAGTTCGAGAAGTAGTTCATCAACGCATAGGTGCGATAGGTGTCCTGGATCGTGGCCGGGTTCATGTTGGCCCGGCTCACGCGCGGCTCCAGGTCGTGCACGTTGATGGCGTTGTCCTCGAGCAGGAACTTCTCCAGCGCGTCCGAGGGCAGCGCCGTGAACTGGCTCTGCACCGTGGCGCGGTTCTGGTTCGCCGACCAGCCCGCCGCCGCCATGTTGACGTCGCCGAGCTTGAACCAGGTGTGCGAGGGGACCGGCTCGCCGCGGTGGCAGGTATAGCAGCTGACGCCGACGTTGCGATCGCCCGGGTTCTGGTTGACCTTGGCGCCCCAGAGCTCGTTCAGCTCCTGCGTCATCTGGATCATGCTGCGGGCCACCACGGTCTGGTAGTTCTCCAGCCCCGGCTCCAGCAGGTCCTCGATGCCGGTCCAGACCCGCATCGCGGTGATCAGCCGCTCGTAGTTCTCGACCGTAAGATCGGCCAGCAGCGGCTCTGCCCCCTCGATCACGTCGCCGGCGCGCAGGCTGTCCTCGGTCGGCGGCACCGGCGGCAGGGTGAAGTAGTTCGCGATGCTCGGGTCCTGCCGCTCGAAGTCGGTGACGAAGCGCGCCACATGCATCCCCGTGCCCGCCGGGCCGGTCTGCATCGCGACGTTGTCATGGGGCCCCTCGAAGAACGCCCACCAGGCCGCGGCGACGAAGACCGCCCCCCCTGCGGCCCCCACCAGGATGGCGGGGCCGAGGATGTTGGTGGGGTTCTCGCTGTTCCACCGGTCATACCATTTCGGAAACATCACTGACCTCCCATCGTCGCGACTGCGGGAACGCCACCGGTGCCCGGATAGCCCTCGTAGCCGTAGGGACCGTCATAGGCCGGCGCGAAGCTCTTCTCGACCGCCCAGAGGTACCAGTTGTCGACCACGGTGCCGGACAGAAGGATGCCGATGCCGCCCGTGATCGGGGTGAGAACGGCGAACCACCAGGCCCAGCGGTGGATCCCCTCCATCGTGGCGTTGAAGCCCATGGTCCAGCGCCAGAACAGCGCCGCACGTTCCGAGGCGGTGCCGCGGTCGACGATCTGCTCCAGCTCGCGGTCGCCGCCGAAGCGGGTGACGGCGAGGATCGTGGCCCCATGCATGGCGAACAGCAGCGCCGAGCCGTAGAGGAACACGATCGAGAGCGCGTGGAAGGGGTTGTAGTAGAGGTTGCCGTAGCGGATCGAGAAGGCCGTGGTCCAGTCGAGGTGCGGGAAGATGCCGTAGGGCACCGCCTCGGACCAGGACCCCATCAGGATGGGACGGAACAGGCCGAGCACGAGAAAGAGCCAGATCGCGGCCAGGAACGCCCAGGCGATGTGCTTGCCCATCTTGTGCATGGCGGCGAGCTGCCAGGTGCGGACCCACCACATCATCACCGAGACGAGCAGGAAGAAGCTCGCGATCAGGAACCAGCCGCCGTCATTGAGCGGCGGGAAGCTGAGCCCGTATTCCGGGCTCGGCGGCTCCAGCGCCAGCCAGAAGAGCTGGCGCAGGAACTCGGGGATCGACCAGCCGACATGCGCCAGCATGTTCATGCCGACGATGACGAACCAGGCAAGCCCCGTGGCGATCGACACGAGCCCCGTCCAGCCGAGATAGATCGGACCGATCTGGGCGTTGCCAAGCCAGCCGGCGAGGCTGGAGAAGCCCGGCGTGAACGCCCGCTCCTCCGCCATGTTGTTTTCGTTGTCCATCCCGTATTCGGGTGCGCCCTGCACCTGAACCTGGGTGAAGATGTTCTGATATTCCGGGCGGAACATGCTCAGTACCCCCTCTGGATCGCCGCAGCATCCATCGCCGCGCGTCCGCTGATTTCACCGCCGGCAGGCCAGATCGGCAGGTCGAGCCACCAGTTCCACCACTCGGGCCATCCCTGCGTCCACATCGGCCCCGAGATGAAGATGCACACCGCCGACCAGAAGCCCGCGTTCAGCGCCAGCAGCAGCCCGAGACGGTGAATGCCGAGCGGTCCGATCGAGTAGCCGATGAAATCGCGGAAGAAGGTGTCCTCGTGATCCGGCGTCTTCATCTCCTCGCCCTTTTCGGGGTTGGCCGCCGAAAGCACGAGACCGCCGTGCAGCGCCAGCGCGAGGCAGGTGGTGAAGAAGAAGGTCACCGCCAGCATGTGGGCCGGGTTGTAGTGGAAGTGCAGATAGGCGTAGCCGACGTTCGACACCCAGTCGAGGTGGCTGAAGATGCCGTAGGGAAAGCCATGCCCCCAGGCGCCCATCGCCAGCGGCCGGAAGACGACCAGCGTGACATAGGCAAAGATCGCGACGCCGAAGGCGACCGGCACGTGATAGCCGATGCCCAGCTTGCGGCAGATCTCGACCTCGCGCAGCGCCCATGAGACGAAGGCGCCGATGGCGCAGATGGTGATCACCTGCCACAGCCCGCCCTCGGCCAGGGGCGCGAAGCCCAGGCCATAGCTCAGGTCAGGCGGTGCGATGTTGATCAGCCAGGGGTTCCACTCGCCCTGCAGCGCCGCCCCCCAGAAGATCAGGATGGTGCCCAGCGTCGCGAAGAAGACGGTGGTGACACCGAAAAAGCCCACGTAGAGCGGACCGACCCAGAAGTCGAACAGATCGCCTCCGATCAGCGTCCCTCCGCGGACGCGATACTTTCGCTCGAAACTCAGCAATGCCATGCGATGTACTCCGCGTTCGGCGGCCTTGCCGTTCTGGGCCTCAGCCGTCCCAAGGGGTCATTCTGCTGCGGGCGAAGGCGGCCCGACGCCCGCAGCAAGCGCGTCAGGCTGGCGCGCGGTCCCGCAGGGGAGACGCGCCAGCCCGGTCAGGCGTCACTGACGGGCTTCGATGGCGCGCTGGCCACCGTCGGCGATCCAGTTGTAGCCCGGCGTGCTGAGCAGCACGAGGTGGATCATCACCGCCAGCAGGAACAGGAACACGCCCTGCGCCACGAAGACGCGACGCGGATCGAAGATCAGCCAGATCTTGTAGAACTTTTGCATGTCTCGATCCCCCTCAGAGCCACGGACGCCAGATGTAGACGGCCAGGTGGGCCACCACTGCCACGGCCGTGAACAGGTAGAGCCCGCTCATGTAAACCGAGTGCAGTTCCTGCGCCTGCTCGTCGGTGAGACCCGTGAAGGACAGGTCGGATTTATCAGCCATATTTCCTCCGGAACGTTTGACTGATGCCGCGCTCCCCGGCGGCCGGGCAACGACAGGGCCTCATGCCCTGCCGGCTGTTCGCCCCACCGGGGGGAGGGGCGAACCTCGTGACCCCACCCCTTGCGGGGGGCGGGGAAGTCCGTGCGCGCCCCGAAGGGCGCCGCCGATGCTCCGGCCCTCAGGCCGAGAAGATCATCGGCGTGATGATGCGCGCCTGGCTCCAGGCCCGGCCGACCGGACCCTTCTCGGGCAGCCGCCCGCCGCGGATCAGCGCCATCGCCCAGGTGAGCGTCGCGAGCGGCAGGGTCGCCAGGAAGATCACGGCGAAATAGACGCGAAACTCCGCCTTCGAGGGCCGCGGACACTGGCTCCGGGCAACGGGGACGTCCGATGTGCGGTCGGTCATTGCGTCTCTCCCTTCGGGTTGACTTCGAGGCCGGCCGGCGCAAGCGCCGCGACCGTTTCCAGCACCACCCGCTCGGCCCCCGCGGCGAGTGCCGCGCGTTCGGCCGCATCCCTCAGCGACTTGGCCGCCGAGATCCGGGTGAGGATGGGGTGTTCCGCCACGATCCGGTCCAGAAGCCGCTGCGCGTCCTCGTCCCAGGGGAAGTCGCGACGCAGCGTCGTGGGCGTGGCCTCGGCCCGGTCCATCTCGGTGCCGAGCGGCAGGATGTGGAACAGCGCGTCGAACAGCGCGTTGCACACCTCCTGCAGGATGTAGGTGGCGCCGGCATATCCCATGAAGGGCGTGCCGGTGGCGCGCCGGATGGCGGCACCCGGGAACGAGGCGGGGATGAAGGCGGGCTTCGGCCCGTGCCCCCCGCTCATCTCGGCCATGTACATCTTCTCGTTGATCGACCCCATCACGACCAGCGGCCGCTTCTGGTGCATCAGGTTGCGCACCTCGGGGTTGTTGGTCTTCTTGCCCCGCACGCGGGCCACGGCAAAGGCACAGGGCAGCCCGAGGTCGGTCTCGAGAAAGTTCCGCACCCCCCGCGCATAGGTCTCGTTCGCCACGATGGCGAAGCTCGCGGTCGCAAAGAAATCCTGCGTCACCGAGCGCCAGAGGTCCCACACAGGCTTGATGGTGGAATGCTTCTCGCGGGCGATGAAGGGCTCGGGGTCGAGCCCCAGCAGCTCGCCCAGCGTGCGCAGGAACTTCGTCGTGCTCTCGATCCCGATGGGGGCCTGCAGGTACGGCTTGCCCAGAACCTCGGCCAGCCCCCGCCCGAACTCGCGGTACATCACCACGTTGACGTCGGCATTCACGAGCTTGTTCATGTCCGCAAGGTGCGAGCCCAGCGGCATCACCATGTTGATCTCGGCGCCGATCCCCTCCACCAGCCGGCGGATCTCGGCGAGGTCCGAGGGCATGTTGAAGACGCCGTACATCGGCCCGAGGATGTTGACCCGCGGTTTCGCCCCCTCGGGCCGCTTCGCCTCCTTCGGCATCCGCCCCTTGGTCATCCCGAACTCGGTGAAGAGCCAGGTCATCGCGCGGTCCGCGCTCTCCCACTGGTCCTCGTCGATGGTCCGCGGCAGGAAGCGCTGGATGGACGTCCCCTGCGGCGTCACCCCCCCGCCGATCATCTCGGCGATGGAGCCCGTGACCACCACCGACGGCAGCGCCGGGTCCAGCACGTCCCAGGCGCGCTTCATCGCGGCCTCGGTCCCCTGCCCCATCTCGTCCTCGGACAGCCCGGTGACGACGATCGGCAGCTCATGCGGCGGCAGCGCGTCGGTGTAATGCAGCACCGAGGTCACCGGCAGGTTCTCGCAGCCCACCGGCCCGTCGATGATCACCTGCAGCCCCTTGACCGCGGTGAAGGCATAGACCGACCCCCAGTAGCCGCCGGCGCGGTCGTGATCCTGGATCAGCATGCCCGCCCCCCTTCATCTTTCCAGAAATATCCTCGGGGGGAGTCGCCGGAGGCGACGGGGGGCAGACGGCCCCCCTGCAACGTCATGACACGGCGCATCGGCATCAGATCATCTCCTCCGCCTTGGCCGCGCGGGCCTTCTTCTCGAGCTTCTTCAGGTGCAGCTCGCGGAACTGCGGCTGGACGTTCGGATCGCCCTCCCACACCCCGGCTGTCTCGCCTGCGCCCACGCCCTCGAAGAACTCGCGCATGTGGTCCATGCGGTCCTTGTTGGCCATGGCGGCATTGACCACCTCCTGAAGCGACCCCGCCCCCGCCGGCCCCATCAGCGGCCGCGCCGAGATGAGGTTGGTGAAGTAGAGGCCCGGGATGCCCTTCTCCTTGGCCTTCTGCACCACCGGGGTGGTGCCGATGGCGAGGTCGGGCCTGATGGCCTCCATCGCGGCGCAGTCGTCCTCGAGGCTGGCGCGGTACTTCACCGTCACGCCCCTCGCCTCCAGCCACTCGCGGTCGGCCTTCGACTGCTCGGTCCGGTGACAGGCGGTGCCGACATAGGGCACCTCGGCGCCGCTCTCGATCAGGAGCCGCGCGACCAGCAGCTCGGAGCCCTCATAGCCCGACAGCGTGATCGTCCCCTTCACCGGCGTCTTCGCCAGCGCGCCCCTGATGGCGGGCAGAAAGGCGTTCTGCGCCGCCGCCACGCGCTCGGCCGCGATCCCGAAGGCATCGCCGATGTTCGCAAGCCACGCCGCCGTGCCATCCAGCCCCACCGGAGCCGAGCCCACGATGGGCCGGCCGGCGGCCGTGAACTCGCGCATCGCCGCCGAATAGAACGGATGGATCGCGGCGACCGCCCCGCAGTCGAGCGCAGCGTACAGCTCGCGCCATTCTCGGCAGGGCACCACCGGCCCGGCCGCAAGGCCGAGGGGCGCCAGCATCGCCCCGATCATCATCGGGTCGGCCGGGAACATCTCACCCAGCATGGTCACGGTGGGGCGGTCGGCGCGGCCGCCCACGGGGGCCGGCACCGGGCCGGCCTCGACCTCGGCGCGGGCGTAGTTGAGCATGGCACCCGCCAGCACGTCCTTCGCCTCGGCATGGGTCGGCACGCCGAAGCCCGGCACGTCGATGCCCACGATGCGCACACCGTTGATCTCGGCCGGCAGGAGCCGCAGCGGCACGCCCGAGGCGGTGGGAACGCAGAGGTTCGTCACCACGATGGCGTCGTACTGGTCCGGGTCGGCCATGTCGTGGACGGCCTCGCGGATGTCCTCGAACAGCTTGCCGGTGACCAGGGTTTCCGAGTTGAACGGCACATAACCGACCGACCGCCGCGCGCCGTAGAAATGCGAGACGAAGGTCAGCCCGTAGACGCAGCAGGCCGAGCCCGACAGGATCGTGCCCACCCGGCGCATCCTGAGCCCGACGCGCAGCGAGCCGAAGGCCGGGCACATGCTCTGGGGCTGGTCGTGCGGGCCCATCGGATAGTCCCTGGCGTATTGCTCCAGGATCTCCGACTTGCCGGCCATCTGGGCGGCCTTCTTCATCTCGGCCGCGCCGGCGTGACAGCCCATGCCGTCGCCGCCCTTGAGCGCGGGCGCCTCCGCCTCGCGGTCCGGTCCGGTGATGACCTCGGCCTCATGGGCGGTATCGTAGGTGACCTCTCCCGTCATGCCGGCACCTCCTCGCGGTGCGCTGCGGGGCAGACGCCCCGGATCAGCAGCTCGGGGCAGCGGACGACCTCCTCGACGGGGGCCTTGGCGAAGCGGGGGCAGACCTTGGGCTCGGCCTGCGCGGCCGTGGGGGCGATCCGGGCGAGGCCGGCGTCCAGACGGTCGAGAAGATCGAGATCAAACATCGTCGTACACCACTTCCAGCGATTTCTGCGGCTTGGCGTATTTGCCGCGCATGTCGGCGTCGGTTGCGGGCTCCAGCACGAAGCCCGCGCCCGTCTCCTTGCCGTCGAAGAGGCCGATCAGCCCGTCCTGGCTCAGCGGCTTCGGGCGCAGGGGCGGCGCCTCGGCCACGTTCACGCCCAGCTCGGCGAACAGCGGGCCCCAGGGGCCGGTCATGGTGCCGACGATCTGGTAGTTGGCGGATTTCTTGCGCAGGTCGTCGTCGGCCGGGATCGAGGCCAGCACGGGGATGTTGACCGCCCTGGCAAAGGCCTGCGCCTCGCCGGTGCCGTCATCCTTGTTGATGACCAGCCCCGCGACGCCGACATTGCCACCGAGCTTGCGGAAATACTCCACCGCCGAGCAGACGTTGTTGGCGACATAGAGGCTCTGGAGGTCGTTCGAGCCGACGATGATGACCTTCTGCGCCATGTCGCGCGCGATCGGCAGGCCGAAGCCGCCGCAGACCACGTCGCCGAGAAAGTCGAGCAGGACGTAGTCGAAATCCCAGTCGTGGAAGCCGAGCTTTTCCAGGAGCTCGAAGCCGTGGATGATGCCGCGCCCGCCGCAGCCGCGGCCGACCTCGGGCCCGCCCAGCTCCATCGCGAAGACGCCGTTGCGCTTGAAGCAGACGTCGCCGATCTTGACCTCTTCGCCCGCGAGCTTCTTCTTCGACGAGGTGTCGATGATCGTCGGGCAGGCCTTGCCGCCGAACAGCAGCGAGGTGGTGTCCGATTTCGGGTCGCAGCCGATCAGCAGCACGCGCTTGCCCTGCTCGGCCATCATGCAGCTGAGGTTCGCGAGCGTGAAGGACTTGCCGATCCCGCCCTTGCCATAGATCGCGATGATCTGGGTCTTCTTGGTCGGCTCGGTGACGGGAAGTTCGTCCAGCGGCTCGTTGGCTTCGTCGCGCAGGCGCTGGTCGATGTCCCTCAGGTTCGGCACGTCGAGTGTCATGCTACGGTTCCCCAGTCGAGTATCATTTTGAGACAGGCCGGATCCTCGAAGGCGGTGCGATAGGCGCCTGCGGCGTCCTTCGCAGAGACTTCGTGGGTGATCAGGCCAGAGAGGGACAGGGCCCCGCATTCGACGAGGGCCCGTGTCGCGGCGAGATCGTCACGGCTCCACTCCGCGGCGATTCGCAGGCGCGCTTCCTTCATGAAGGCCGGAGGAAACGCGAAGCTGATGGGCTCGGTGTAGAAGCCCGCCAGCACCACCTCGCCACCCTTGCAGATGCGGGTGATCAGGGTGTTCAGAAGCGCCCCGTTGCCCGAGGCGTCATAGATGGCGCGATAGTCGCGCCGGGGGTCGTTGTCGGGGTGGACGACCTCGTAGCCCAGCGCGCCGGTGGCGCGGTCGGCGTCGATCTCCCACACGGTCGGGGGCGGGGCGCCGGCGGCGATGGTGATGCGGGCCAGAAGCCGGCCCAGCACACCATGCCCGACGATCAGGTCGGGCATCGCCTTGTCGACGCCGGCCACCGCATGCCGCGCGGTGGCCGCGAGCGCCAGCAGCGCCCCCTCGGGCCCGAGGCCGCGGTCGATGCGGGTGACCCGCTCGACATCCGTCACCAGCCGGCGCGTGGCGCCGCCGAAGAGGCCCTTGACCTCGCCATAGCAGTTCGCGCCGGGGACGAAGACATGCTCGCCGACCCGAAAGCCGGTGTCCGAGCCGGCCTCGACCACCTCGCCGGCAGATTCGTAGCCGGGCACGAGGGGGTAGCCCATGCCCGGGAAGGGCGGCATCTGGCCCGACCAGAACAGCTTTTCCGTCCCCGTCGAGATGCCCGAATGGGTGATCTCCACCACCAGATCCCGCGGCCCGGGTTCGCTGAGCGCGACACGGTCGAGCGACAGATCCTGCGGCCCCCTGAGGACGACTGCCGTGGTCTCCATTGTTGCGCCTCCCTCTCGCGAGCCCGGCCCCGAAACGGGACTCACGGGCGCGTGCGTCATGAGTGTCAGTTTAACCTGACAGTCTCAACTGTCAATCGAAACGGACATGATATTTCCCCGGGGTGTCAGCCCGCCGCACCGGGGACCGGGCGCACCGCGGTGACCACGGAGGTCAGGAACGGGCGCCGCGTCGCCGGCGTGGCGATCCGGGCGAAGCCGGCCGCCCGCAGCATGGCCGAGATCTCGGCCGGGCTGCGGGCGCGGCCGGTGCGCATGGCCATGCAGTAGAGCCCGAAATAGGCGTTGCCGGCCAGGTTGGGCCGGTCGCCGCCGGCCATGGGCTCGGACACGATCAGCCGCCCGCCCGGCGGCAGCGCGGCAAAGGCGCGCGCGAGCAGCGCCTCGACCGTGGCGTCGGCGTGGTCGTAGAGCACCCGCACCAGGCTGATCGCATCCGGTCCCGCGGGCAGCGGGTCGTCGCGAAAGCTGCCGGGGTGGAGGGTGACACGACCCTCGGCGCCGGTGGCGAAGCCCTCCTCGGCAAAGCGGCGGCGGGCCACCTCCACCACCGGGGGCAGGTCGAAAAGATCAAGCCTGACATCGGGATAGGCCCGGCCGACGGCGCGCAGGAAGGCCCCCGTGCCGCCGCCCACATCCATCAGCCGGCGGACGCCGGCCAGCGAGACGCTGCGCAGCGTCTCCTCGGCCACGAGGCCCTGGCTCTCCTCCATCAGCGCCGAATAGCGGGCGGTGACCTGCGGGTCGACCGCCCCGGCCGCGCCGAAGACATAGGGCCAGAAGCGCGCAAGCTCGGTGTCGGCCTCGCCCCGCAGCAGCGCCAGCGGGTCGGCGAGGTCGCGATAGAAGACGTCATGGTGCCGGATCATGCCGGCAAGCCCCGGCACCCCCACCAGCGCAGCCCCGCGCATCGCGGTCTGATAGCCGGTGCCGACCCGCTCCAGCAGCTTCAGCGCCACCGCGGCATCGAGCAGCGCGGCCATCCGCTGCGGCGCGATACCGTGCTTCGCGCCCAGCGCCTCGGCCGTGCGCGGCGTTTCCATGAGCTCTTCGGGCAGTTCGAGCGAGACCAGCGTGAACAGCACCTGGCTGTAAACGAAACCTGACACCAGATCGAAGAGCGCCTCGCCCTCGCGCCGGGTATGGCCGCGGGTGAGGGCAAAGCGGCTGGCCCAGCTCTGGAACCGGGGCGAGGCGATCAGCCGGTTGCGCCAGGCGCGAAAGCCGGACCGGCGCGGGGCCGGGGCGCTCGCGCCGGCCGTGTGGTCGGTTGCCATGGCTCAGGCCCGCGCATGGACCGGGGTCAGCCGCTCGGCCTGGGCGCGGACCATCTGGGCCAGCATCGCCTCGCCGGGGCAGGAGGGGATGGAGGCGATGGCGCCGCCGAGAATGTCCTTGAGCCGCCGGATCGCGCCGTCGACGCCGTATTCGAGCACGGCGTTCGGGCGACCGTTCACGGCGTCCTGCCCCACGGGCTTGCCGAGGCTCTCGGCGTCGCCCAGCGCGTCGCGCAGGTCGTCGGCAACCTGGAAGGCCTCGCCGATGCGGGCGCCCAGTTCCTCCCACGGTTCGGGCTCCTGCCCGGCGGCGATGGCGCCCATCTGCGTGGCGGCGATGAAGAGCGCGCCGGTCTTGGCCTGGTGATAGGCCGAGAGATCGACCTTGGGCTCGCTCTCCCACCCCTGCCCGGCGCAGATGCCGCGGGGCGAGCCGGTGCGCTGCGCCAGAGTGAGCACGAGCTGCGCCGCGCGCATGGGATCGTGATGCGCCACCCGCGCCAGCACCTCGAACGCCAGCACGATCAGCGAATCGCCCGTCAGCAGCGCCAGCGCCTCGCCATAGGCGCGGTGGACGGCGGGCTTGCCGCGGCGGATGTCGGCATCGTCGAAGCAGGGCATGTCGTCATGCACGAGGCTCGCACAGTGGATCAGCTCCAGCGCGGCGGCCGCGGCCTCGGACATCCGCGGCTTGTCGTCGCCGCAGGCCACCGCCACCGCCATCAGGATGGTGGGGCGGATGCGCGCCCCGCCGGGCGTGACCGCATAATGCAGCGCCGAGGCCAGCCGCGGCGGGGCCGAGCCCTCCTGGCCATGGGCGATGGCGCCCTGAAGGGCGGCTTCGATACGGCCGGAGATCTGGGGGGCGAACGACATGGCAAGGGCTCCTGCGACGCGGTGTCATTTTTCTCTGACATAGAGTTGTAAATCAGAATGGACAGTCTATCCTCGCGAGTCAATCGCGGATGACAGGGTCGGAGGACGGAAGGCGGGATGGGGAGGCGACGGCCGCATGCGGCGCCAGGCTGTGGCGTGGGAGGGGGGCTGTCTGCCCCCCGGCGCCTGCGGCGCCCCCCCCGAGGATATTTTCGGAAAGATGAAGGCGCGGGCCGGAGGTCGGTGCCATGACGGCCGGCCGGGGCGAGGGTGGGCGCGTGGTGGTGATCGGCGCCGGCATGGGCGGGCTCGCGGCGGTGCTGCGGCTGGCGCATGCGGGCTGTGCGGTGACAGTGCTGGAGCGGGCGGCGGGTCCGGGGGGGAAGATGCGCACCCTGCCCTCGCCCGCCGGGCCGGTCGATGCCGGGCCCACCGTGATGACGATGCGCTGGGTCTTCGAGGCGCTCTTTGCCGAGGTGGGCGAGCGGCTGGAGGCGCATGTGGGGCTGCACCCCGAGCCGCTGCTGGCCCGGCACTGGTGGCGCGACGGATCGACGCTCGATCTCTTCACCGACCCGGAGGCCAGTGCGGCGGCCATCCGCGGCTTTGCCGGGCCGCGCGCGGAGGCGGAGTTTCGCGCCTTCGACGCCGAGGCCGCAGCGCTGTTTGCCGCCTTCGACGCGCCGATGATGCGGGCCGGGCGGCCCGACCTCGGGCGGCTGGCGTTGGCGGCGCTGGCGCGGCCGCGGCTGTGGCCGGCGCTGGGGCCCTTTGCCACGCTGGCGCGGCGGCTGGCGCGGCAGTTCACCGACCCGCGGCTGCGCCAGCTCTTCGGCCGCTATGCCACCTATGTGGGCGGCGCGCCGCATCTGTCGCCGGCGGTGCTGAGCCTGATCTGGCAGGCCGAGGCGCGCGGGGTCTGGCGGGTGGAGGGCGGCATGAACCGCCTCGCCCGCGCCATGGCCGCGCTGGCCGAGACGAAGGGGGCGCGGTTCCGCTACGGCGCGCCTGTCGCGCGGATCGAGGTGCAGGGCGGGCGGGCCGCGGCGGCGGTGCTGGCCTGTGGCGAGCGGATCGCCGCCGACGCCATCGTCTTCAACGGCGATCCGGCGGCGCTGGCGCGCGGGCTCATGGGCCCGGCCGCGCAGGGCGCCGTGCCGCGCCGGGCCGTGAGCCCGCGCAGCCTCTCGGCCCATGTCTGGGCCTTTGCGGCGCGGCCCGCGGGGCGCGACCTCGTGCACCACAACGTCTTCTTCGGCGCGGACCCCGCGCGCGAGTTCGGACCCATCGCCGCAGGCCGCCTGCCCGAGGACCCCACGCTCTATGTCTGCGCGCAGGACAGGGGCACCGGGCAGACCCCGCCCGCTGTCGAACGGTTCGAGATCATCATGAACGCCCCGCCCTGCGCGCCGGGCAGCGCCACCGAGGAGGACAGCCCATGTCGGATGCCGGACTACCGCGAGCTGGTCTTCGGGGGTCTCGCCCGATCCGGCTTGACCTTCGCACCGAGCCCGCCGGACGCGGCGCTGACCACGCCGCGGGGGTTCGAGACGCTGTTTCCCGGCTCGGACGGTTCCCTCTACGGGCGGAGCCCACATGGGCTGACGGCGTCGCTCTCAAGGCCGACAGCGTGCTCCTCCCTCCCGGGCCTGATCCTCGCCGGCGGGGGGGCGCATCCGGGGGCGGGCATTCCCATGGCCACCCTCTCCGGACGGCACGCGGCCGCGGCGACGCTGACAAGCCTTGCTTCGACATCGACGTCCCCCCGAACGGCTATGCCTGGTGGTACATCGACGCAATCTCGGACGACGGCACCCGCGCCCTCTCCATCATCGCCTTCATAGGCTCGGTGTTCTCGCCGTGGTACCGCTGGTCGGGGCGGCGCAACCCGGCCGACCACTGCTGCATCAACGTCGTCACCTATGGCCGCGGCGGGCGCTGGACCATGACCGACCGCGGCGAGGCGGCGCTGCGGCTCTCGCCCGACGAGATGCGCGTCGGCCCGTCGCGGATGCGCTGGGAGGGCGGGCGGCTGATCGTCGATTTCGACGAGGCCACCCTGCCCCACCCCGGCCGGCTGCGCGGGCAGGTGGTGGTGGAGCCCTCGGCGATCACCTCGGTGGAGCTGCCGCTGGCGCCCGACGGCAGCCATGTCTGGCGCCCCTTCGCCCCGGTTTCGCGCGTGACGGTCGAGACCGACCGCAAGGGCTGGACCTGGTCGGGGCACGGCTATTTCGACGCCAATTTCGGGATTGCCGCGCTGGAGGACGATTTCCGCTACTGGACCTGGGGGCGGTTTCCCACCGGGGCCGAGACGTCCACCCCCGGCGCGGTGTGCTTCTATGACGCCACCCGGCGCGACCGCTCGGAGCTGGGCGTCGGCATCCTGTTCGATGCGCAGGGAAATGCACAGGCGATCCAGCCGCCGCCGAAGGCACCCTTCGCGCGCTCGCTCTGGGCGGTGCGCCGCGAAACGCGGGCCGATGCCGGATATCGGCCGAAGCAGGTCAAGGCGATGCTGGACGCGCCCTTCTATACCCGAGCGGCGGTGCGCACGAAATTCGCCGGCGAGGAAACGGTGGGCGTGCACGAGGCGCTGGACCTCACCCGCTTCGCCTCGCCCTGGCTGAAGCCGATGCTGGCGGTGAAGGTGCCCCGCAGGCGCGGCTGGCGCTGGGACGACTGAGGAAACCTGCACCATTTCAGGAACCTGACATCGCCTCGCGGCCTGCTCTCGCGCAGCCGTGATGCCGGGTCTGGGCCTGTCGGGGGTTGTTGGCGACCTCCGGGGCATTACCTCCCCCGCCATGAACGCGCGAAACGCATTGCGCGCGACATCGGTTGGACAGGGGAAATGCCCCGGAAAGGAGTTGACCATGAGCACCGAAACGCTGATCGGAGTCCTGGCCTTTGGCACCATGTTTGCCGTTCTCGTCTTCGCCTATCGCAGCAATGTCGAGATGCAGAAACGGATGGAGTCCGACGTGCCGAAATCGACGCTGGCGGCAGATGCGCCGGACACCACGCCACCGGGGGTGAAGCCGGTGGACACCTGAGCGCTGCGGGCCCGCGCGGCTGGCGTTGGCCCTCCTGGCCGAACGCATGTGCCCGCCCGACTTCGGCAGGGCACCGCGATTTCTCGCCGTCTTCCGTGTTTCAGGGCCGGTCGGGCGGCCCGAAGCCTCGAGGAAGCGGCCTGGCGGGGTGCTTCGGAGTTTGATCGGGGCCCGTTCCGGCAACTCGCGGCGGGTTTCGGCCTCGGGTCAGGGCCCACCGACAATGCATGACGGTCGCGGCCAGAGCGCAGGCCGAGAGGGACAGGATGGGGCAGCGGTCATGGCAGGGGGCGACGCGCCGCCAGCCCTTCAGGCGAGCGGACATCTTCTCGATCCTGTGGTGCAGGCAGTCGCGGTCCACGTCGTGCGGGGGCGGAAGCTTGCGTCCGATGCGGGGGGGGATGCAGGGCGAATTGCCCATGTCGACACACAGGTGAAATCGTTCGCCATTGTCCTTGAACCAATGGCGAACAATGGCTCGCCCCGGAGCTGGTCGGGCATGGCGGCCACGAACTGCCGGTTGACCTTGTCGTCGGGGCAGGGCTGCGCTGGATCGGGGATGGGCGTCTTCGTCTGGCCTCGCACATCCCCTTGTAATCCTTGAAGACACATGCGCGGCTCCACGCTGCGCCGTGCGATGTCATGCCCGTCGCGTCGGTGAGGGCCTGCCCGCCGCCGGTTCGAGGGCATGGCCCGAACGATGCAAGTCCTTGCGGGCACCATGGCGCCCCCGGCGCTTGCCGTGGGCCGCCTCGATCTTCTCGAGGTCCGCTGCGTCCTGCCCGGCCCGTTCCGAGGCAGGCTCGGGCGTGCGCGCGGTGGCAGCATGGCGATGGAAGCGTGCCGGGGCGATCCGCAGGACAAGGCAGATCGGCCTTCGCCATCGGGCTCGGAGCGATGACGCCGCGATGGGCGACCGCCGTCACCGGCTCACCCTTCTTCAGGATCGCGTTGGCCCTGCTCAGGTCCCGGTTCTCGCGCTCCGGGTCCTTGAACCTTGCGCGCTCGTCCGTGGTGAGACCCGCCCGCTCAGCGGGATGACGCGCCGCCTGCGGGCAGCAGGCGCGACGGGTGTCATGCGAACAGCCGGGCTTCGAGGCGATCGCCCGGAAGGCGGCGTTGTCGTCCGAGCCATCGGACCGGTGCTCGCGATGGAGCCGAACGCCGCGCTCGCGCACCTCGGGCACGCAGGTCGGGGCGGGCTTCCTCTTGGCTTGCAAAGGGGTCATCCTCCGGGAGCTTTCCCCTCTCGGAGACCCGGGCGGTTCAGGGTAACGGGGGCCTGCCCATGGCGGAGGCCCCGGGGGCGAGGATCGTCCGGGCCGGCACGCGCCGGTCGGGACGGTCGTCGCGGCGCCGGTCGGAGCGGCCGCGGGGCTCTCGGCCCGGGATACGGGAGCGCGCCGTCGCCGCGTCCCGGGCCCGGTGGCGATCGGCGCCCGGCGCTGCCCGATTTCGCGGCGGTCCCCGGCGGCCGCGCCGGCGGATCGCGTTTTTCGGGGCGGGACCGGATTGCTGTCATGAAACTTCGCCTATTTCCTCGACGGAACGTATCTGTTCGAGTGATGGCGCATGGCGACCGACAGGGTGACGGGGAGGGCGGTCGGGGACCCGAGAGGGGCGGCGAAACCGCTGGTCGGGCAGGAGGACGCCCGGGAGCTGCTGGTCTCGCATCTCTATGACATCGCCATCGAGCCGGCGCGCTACGAGCGCCTCGTGGCGTGGTGGGACAGTGTGGTCCACCCGGCCTGGCCCGGCGACCTCGAGGCCTCCGCGCTCGACGTCGGTTCGCGGATCGAGGCGCATTTCATCCGGGCGGCGGCGCTGCTGGACCAGATCGAGACGCGGCCGGCGACCGAAGACGCCTTTGCCGTCCTGATCGACGTGTTCCGTCCGCGGGCGGCCTTCGTCGTCGACGGCACGCTGGCGGTGCGGGCGGCGACACCAGCGGCGACCGAGGTGCTGGGCGTGCGGGTCGGCGAGGCGCTGCCGGGGGGCGGGGGGACGGACGGCGCGCCGGGCGGTCTGCGCGCGGCGCTGGTCGAGCGGCTGCAGAGCGGCACGGCCGCCACCGGGGTCTATCGCCTCGAAGGCGGCGGGGCGGCGCGCCCCACGGTGGCCTATCTGCGCCGCCAGCGGATGCGGGGCGGCGGCGTCTGCCTCGTCGTGGCGGTGGCGGACTTCGTCTGGCAGCCCGGTGCGACGCTGGCGCTGCGCTCGGCGTTCGAGCTGACCGCCGCCGAGGCCGATGTCGCGCGGCTGGTGGCCGAGGGCTGTTCGGCCAAGGAGATCGCGCGCCGGCGCTCGGCCTCGCCCGAGACCGTGCGCAAGCAGATGCGGGCGGTCTTCGCCAAGACCGGGGCACGCTCGCAGGTGGAACTCGGCCGCACCGTGCTGTCGGTCGCGGACATCGCGCTCTTCACCGAAGAGCAGGGGCGCAGGAGCCTCCCCGCCCTGCCCGCGACGCTGGAGCCGCTGCCCTATCGCCATGCGCTGCGCGACGGCCGGCGGCTCGACTATCTGGTGCTGGGCGATCCGCGCGGCCGGCCGGTGCTGAACCTCGCGCAGGATTACGGGTTCGTGCGGCTGCCGGCCTCGGCCGAGGCCGAGGCGGCGCGGCTGGGTCTGCGGCTGATCACACCGGTCCACGCCGGCTATGGCGGCTCCGACCCGCTGCCGCTGGGGGCGGAGTACGGCGCGGCCTCGGTCGCCGACATCCTCTGCGTCCTCGATGCCGAGGGGGCGGAGCGCGGCCCGATCCTGTCGAGCGTGATGACCTGGCACGCCTGCAACCTGATCGCCGCCGCCCCCGAGCGCTTCAGCGCGCTGGTGCAGGCGCCCGCGACCTTTCCGCTCGAGACCCGCGCGCAGTTCGAGCGGATGGACAAGTGGCACCGCTTCACCAACGGCGCGGCGCGGTTCACCCCGCGGGTGTTTCCCTTCTTCATCAAGGCGGGGTTCCATTTTGCGCAGCGTCTGGGCAAGCGCGGCTTCCTGCGCGTCGTCTATGCCGACAGCCCCGGCGACATGGCCACCATCTCCGATCCCGAGGCGCTGGAGGCGCTGATCGTCGGCTCGGAAGTCACCTTTTCGCCGGGCTTCAGCGCGCATCGGGCCTTTGCGCAGCATGTGATCGCCTATGCCGGCAGCCGCTGGGCCGACCGGCTGCGCGCGCTGGAAGGCCGGCTGCCGGTGCATGCGCTGCAGGGGGTGGACGACCCCTATTGCCGGCCCGAGACGCTGGCCGAGATGCGCGCGGCCTATCCCTGGATCGAGATCGAGGTGATCGCGAACGCCGGCGAGCTGTTGCTGTTCTCGCACTGGCGCCGGGCGTTCGAGCTGATCCTGCGCTACGTCTGACCGGCCCGCTCCGGCTGGGGCCGTCCTGTCCCGCCTCGGGGCGGGCGCCGGTGGCAGGATCCATACCCCACCTGGGTGATGGAGGCGGCGCGGCCGTCCCGGCTAGCCTGTCGCGGCGGGGAAACCCCGCTTGCCGAAGACCGGGGCGTCCGCGCGGCGGGCCGCCGCAGCCGTTCGCTCCCGGGGGGCCATGCCGGCCCGGGCATGGGCGGCGGCTGCGCCGGCCAGCCCATCGCGCCGCCCGAACAGGAGTGCCGCAGGTATGGAACGCAGTGTGTGGGGTGCCGCAGCCAGGGCGATGCGGGCGCAGCCGTCGGTGGGGGGCGAGGACGCCGACCCGGAGGACTGCGGGCAACACCTCTCCGGGGCCCCCGGCGCGGGCCAGCCGGGCCGTCCCGGCTGAGGGCGCGTCATGGCGATCCGCTCGGCGCGCGAGCGCCTGTTGCAGGCCGCGGCCTTCGAGTTGGGCGGGCTGGCCATGGTGGCGCCCGTCTATGCGATGGTCATGGGCGCCGGCGCGCTCGACTCGATCGCGCTGGTGGTGGCGGTGGCGGTGACGGCCGCGCTGGTCTCGCCGCTGCACAACCATCTGTTCGACCTGGTGGAGTGGCGGCTCACCCGGCGGCTGGCCAGCGACCGGCCGGCCGGGATGCGCCTCGTGCATGCCGTCTCGCACGAGGGCAGCAGCACCCTCGTCACCCTGCCGGTGATCATGGTCATGGGCGGGCACGGCTTCTGGGAGGCGCTGGCCATCGACGTGGCGATGACGGTCTTCTATGCCGTCTACCTCTATGCCTTCCACATCCTGTGGGACCGCTGGCGCCCGGTCCGGGTTGCCGCACCGGCGCTGCCCGTCCGCGTCGAGGCGCAGCCGGTGGCCGAGCGGTCCCGCCCCCCCGTCGAGTGACCGCCCGGGCCTCGCGGTCGCCCCGCGCGGGAGGGCGGCCGCCGAGCCGGCAGACCCGCCGCCTGCCGCATCGGGGAGGGCCCGTGCGAAGCCGGACGAACGGCCGTGCCCGGCCGCGGCCCTCGGGTCGGCAGGCGCGGGACGGCGACGTCCGGCGCGGGCCTCAGAGGATGAGATCGCCCGGGTCGAAGCTGGTGACACCCTCGAGGATCAGCACGGCATTGGCCCGGCCGTTGCCGTTGGCGTCGATGGCGAGGCGACCGTCCTCGCCGTCGCTGCGAAAGCGGATCGAGCCGGCCTCGCCGGAAAAGCTGCGCCCGTCGAAGGAGAGGTCCAGCCCGCCGAGGTCGATCCGGTCGCGCCCGCCCTCGAAATCGGTGATGCGGTCCGAGTTCTCGCCGCGGCCGATATGCGCGATCCGGGCGAAGACGAAGACATCCGCCCCCGCGCCGCCGGTCAGCACATCGGCGCCCGCGCCCCCCTCCAGCGTGTCGCGGCCCGCACCGCCGTCCAGCGTGTCGTTGCCCGCGCCGCCGCGCAGCAGGTCGTTGCCCGCCCCGCCGAACAGCCGGTCATTGCCCGCCCCGCCCTCCAGCGTGTCGTCGCCGGCGTCGCCGAACAGCCGGTCGTTGCCCCGGCCGCCCTGCAACAGGTCGTCGCCCTTGCCGCCGACCAGCCGGTCCCGGCCGGCCCCGCCGATGAGCGTGTCGTCGCCCGGCCCGCCGATGAGGGTGTCCCGCCCGGCGCCGCCGCGCAGCAGGTCGTTGCCGTCGCCGCCCCGGATCAGGTCGTTGCCGCGGCCGCCGTCGATGGTGTCGTCGCCATCGGTGCCGGTCAGCCTGTCGTCGCCGGGGGTGCCGGAAATGAACGACCCGTTCTCGCCGGCGAACTCATAGATAGGGTTGCGCGCCAGCACGTCCTGCCAGGTCCAGTCGCTGGCGAAGGTCCGCGCCGTGGGCAGGCTGCTCTGGAACTGGATGGTGACGCTGATCGGCCCCTCCCGCGGGTCGTCGAGCAGCAGGACCGCCGAGCTGATCCGGACCGTCTGGATCTCGCCCAGCCAGACGTCGACGGCGGCCTGAAAGGCGGCCTGGTTGGGAAAGTCCGGCGGCGAGGGAAACGGCGGGACGGTTCCGAACAGGCTGGTGGTGACGCCCGTCGCCGCCTCGAAGATGGTGAACTGCAGGGTGTTGCCGGCAGGCAGCACCGGCGGAAAGGTCCACTCGGTGAGGCGCGGCAGCGGCAGGTCGAGGCCGCGGGGGTCGAAGAACTGGGCGGAGGTGGGCGCCGTCAGGCGGATACCGAACACGGTGGTGGACACGGGAGACCTCGCAGTGGGGGTTACTGACACGCGCGCGCACCGTGACCGGCCGCCCCCGTCTGCGCAAGCGGTTTTGCAGCGCCGCCCGGATCAGAGCAGCAGATCGCCCGGGTCGAAGCTGGTGACACCCTCGAGGATCAGCACGGCATTGGCCCGGCCGTTGCCGTTGGCGTCGATGGCGAGGCGGCCGTCCTCGCCGTCGCTGCGAAAGCGGACCGAGCCGGCCTCGCCGGAAAAGCCGCGCCCGTCGAAGGAGAGGTCGAGCGCCCTGAGGTCGATCCGGTCGCGCCCCGCCTCGAAATCGGTGATGCGGTCCGAGTCCCGGCCGCGGCCGATATGCCCGATCCGGGCGAAGACGAAGACATCCGCCCCGGCGCCGCCGGTCAGCACGTCGGCGCCCGCGCCCCCCTCCAGCGTGTCGCGGCCCGGCCCGCCGTCCAGCGTGTCGTTGCCCGCGCCGCCGCGCAGCAGGTCGTTGCCCGGCCCGCCGATGAGCCGGTCGTGGCCCGCCCCGCCCTCCAGCGTGTCGTTGCCCGCGCCGCCGTCGAGGGTATCGTTGCCCCGCCCGCCCAGCAACAGGTCGTCGCCGTCCTCGCCGAACAGCCGGTCCCGGCCGGGCCCGCCGACCAGCGTGTCGTCGCCCGGCCCGCCGAACAGCCGGTCGTTGCCCGCGCCGCCGATGAGCGTGTCGTCGCCCGCCCCGCCGCGGATGGTGTCGTTGCCGGCGCCGCCGTCGACCTCGACCGCCCGCCGGCTGCGCGAAAAGTCGAGCAGGTCGTCGCCCGGGGTCGGCTGCGGGCCGGGATCGCCGGGGCCGGGGTCGACCGGGTCGGGCTCGACCGGCCGGACCGGGGCGCCGCCGGTATAGGCGGTGATCGCGACGCCCCCGGGGATGTCGTGGATCCCCGCATAGACCTCCGTCGTGAACCCGTCGAAGCCGAACAGCGGATATTCGTCGTATTTCCGCGCGCCGACCGAGAGCAGCCGGGTGTAATCCGCGTTGAAGCCGATCACCGGGAGGTAGTACTGCGACGCATCCAGCCGCCCGAGCCCGCTGTCGGTGACCACATACTCGTTGATGACGATGCCCTGGGTCGGAAAGGTCGGGTCGATGGTGCCGCGATAGAACCCCCATTCGAGGTTGCGGCCGATGTCGTTCTCGTTCGCCTTCTTGATGTCTCCGATGCTGACATTGGCGCGCCCGGGCTGCACCGACAGCTCGTTCTGTCCCAGTTGCGGCGGCCGGAAGGCCGGGTCGAACGGCGTGTTCGCCAGCGGCAGCACGATGACATAGGGTGCCACGTCCCGCGCCATGAAGGTCCGTCCGCTGCCGCTGCTCTCGATCAGGCGCCAGCTCATCTGTCCGGAGAGGGTGACCGTGCCTGCGGCCGGGTCGATCGCGACGGAGGGGGCGCCGGGCGGGATCATCTGTCACCTCTTACGCTGCACCTGCGGTGGTGCCCGACTGTGCGGGGCGGTTCCGCCATCGTCAATCCGCGTCGGTTCGCATGCCCAATCTGGGGTATGCCCCCGCCGCCGCCGTGGCGAGCCTGCGGGCCGCGGGCGCCGTCGGCCGGGGCGGTCATCGTCTACGACCTCGCCGAAGCGACGGGCATCTCCGAACCGGCCCCCGTCGCCCGCACCTTGGATTTCCGCGACGAGGCGGGCCGCAGCCTCGCCGACGTCTCGCCCGCCTCGGAACCACGTTGAGGGTGATGGATGCGGTGAGGCTGCTGCGGGACGTCGCCAGCCACGATTTCCTGCGCGACCGGGGCGAGTGCCTGTGCAAGCAGGACGACCCGCAGCCTCGTCACTCGGCTCACCGGACAGATCGGGTTCGCCGGTGTCGTGATCCCGAACAAGAGCGCCGATGCCGGCCCCGCGCCACGGCCCGGAGGACCAGAGCGCGCGGCACAGGCGGACAAGGCCGCGTCGCGCCGCGCGTCACGGATCGGCGGGGCGGGTGGACATGAAGAAATAGACCCATTCGCCGCGAAACCCGGGGTCGGCCTCCCGCGCCGCGGCGATGCGCCCGCGCAGCCACTCCAGATAGGGGCCGGCCGGCTCGCGCAGCGGGCGCAGTTCGTCGTGGATCGGGCTGGAGGCGGCAAAGGCCACCGCGATCTCGTTGCCGAAGGGCGGGCCGACGAAGATCTCGAACACCGTCTCGCCCTCGACATTCACCCCGACCGTGAGCGGCGTCTTCGGTGCCATCCGCTCGGTGCCCAGCAGCTCGTTGGGCTTCAGATGCAGCACCATGCCGTCGGCCTCGAAGTAGTCGATGTAGAGATAGGCGGGGTAATCGGGCGACATCATCTCGAAGAACAGCGGCTCGCCCTCGACAAAGTCGTATTCGCGGGCGTGGGCGTCGGGGCCGACCAGCCGCGGGTCGGTCTCCTGCACCGTCGATTGCGGCAGCCCCAGCGCCTCGACGCCCGAAAGCACCTCGCATTGCGGCCGGGGCAGGACGCGCAGGTTGTCGGACACCGGGATCGCGCCGCCGACCTGCCCCCGGAGCGCCGAGAGGACCGGGTCGCGCAGCCCGTCCTCGGGGATATGGCCGCGCAGTTCCAGCGCGCCGGTCTCGGGCAGAAAGGCCGTCTGCAGCCGCGCGCAGGGAACCGCGGCGAGGAGGGCCGTGATGCCGTCGCGCACCGGGTCGTCGCCGAGGCGGGCGAGGTCGGCCGGCTGCATGAAGGACTGGATCGCGGCGAGCGAGACCGCATCGACGGTGCCGTCGCCCTCGCCGGTCCAGGCCAGTGCGGCCTGCGCCCGCGCGCCGGTGGTCGGGGCGGCGGCGGCGGGGGTGGCGAGGCTGGCCGGCGGGCGCCCCTCGACCGTCTCGGGCCTTGCCTCGGCCGCGCCGAGGGCCGGGGCGTCCGGCGCCGCCTGCGGGGCCGGGGCGGCGGCAGCG
>Ga0213835_100201_pt1 | contig 71104 bp, 74 predicted proteins | sample SWPATP01_FD_160576 | JGI IMG/M metagenome (GOLD analysis project Ga0213835, IMG submission 160576) | Coastal seawater microbial communities from Marineland, Florida, United States - SWPA TP0 #1 | ecosystem: Environmental > Aquatic > Marine > Coastal | place: USA: Florida | collected 2016-08-05 | reverse complement strand
CGCTCCCACGGCTAACACAAGGCCCACAGCCGCCCCCGTAATGAGACGTTGACGCCGACGGGATGGTGGAACTTGCACTGAGTTTTCGGAAGAAGGGGGAAGGTTTTGGCTCATGGTGGCAACAGTTTGCAAGTGTTGCGATCATTATAGAGAGGATGACCCTATCGCAATGGCTTTTGTCGCTTTTTAATTACCACAGATTTTGGATCTGCCCCAAACGGTCAGCGAAAAAAATTTTGGTCCCAATTCCATGCAGCACAAATTCCCCGTGGCCCCAGTGTCAAAGATTTATTTTTTGACCATCGCTACATTAATAAATTTGTCACAAAAAAAGAGAAGTAATCACTTCCCTTTCTCAACCCTAAATCATGAATGGATGTCGTTATCCCTGACAGAAACTCTGTTGACTCAAGCCTCTTTCTAGAATTTGATGTTTTGGGCCATCGCTTTAAAAGCAGCCATGTTTGCCCCTGGGCGGCGACGATTGGAACGGTTGCCGGGTTTGAGGAGATAGTTTTCTGCGAAGGCTCCAACTTCTACTGTCTGGGCGAGGACGGCTTCTCGGCTTGCAGCCTGAATGGCGGCCACAATCACATCGGTGGGGTCATTTACATTGGGGGCCGGGGCACTGGCTACGGGAGCGGGGGCCTTTTGGGAAGCTTCAGCAGCAGGGGCTTCTACCTGAGGTGTTTCCTGTACCCGCACTTCGGGCGCAACGGACGCTTCGGCGATTGTGTCGTTACCTTGGGAAGGTAATTCCATGAAAAAGTTATCTTTCTTTTTTCCTAAAATTTTTCCTAGCACGGGCAAGCTCCTGAATATTAAAAATGAATTAAAACAGCACTCAACGCACCAAATGATTAAGCCTGAATATTTTGGCGGTGTTAAGTTACGCTGATTCTATTGATTAAGTTTTATGAAGTCAAGGCAATCCCGGAAATTCAAGATTTTTTAAGTATTTATAACCATCACTCCCAGGGAAAATGATAAAAAAGAGCCACAGTGTGCAGAAAAATGAGAGGCGATCGCCATGGGTCAGGTAAAAACAATTTTGGGCGCAATGCCAGGGGATCCCCTCAAGGGGCTACGGGCCGCTGATCAACGGTGGCAAAATTGGCGACAGGGTAAGATTGGCGCTCCGGCGATGGTGCAAATTGGTACGGAAGACTGCCCTGACTATGATTGTGATGTGCTCGTCTGCGGGGGCACTTTAGGCTTGCTCCTCGCGGCGGCCCTGCAACGGCGAGGCTGGCGAGTGATTATCTTGGAGCGGGGGCCATTGCAAGGGCGCGTTCAGGAATGGAATATTTCCCGGAGTGAGTTGCAGACGCTTCTGGATTTAGAACTGCTCAGTGAGACCGAACTGCGCGAAGTCATCGCCACGGAATTCAATCCCCTGCGTATCCAATTCCATGGGGGAGATCCCCTCTGGGTGAAAGATATTTTAAATATTGGTGTGAGTCCCCGGCGATTACTGGCGGTTTTGAAGGAAAAATTCCTCACCTGGGGCGGCAAGATTTTTGAGAATCACCCTTGCACAGGGATTACGGTTTCGCCGCAGGGGGCGATCGCCAGGACTGAAAAATTCACGTTCCACACCCGCTTAATTTTGGATGGTATGGGGCATTTTTCTCCCATTGCCCAACAGGTGCGCCAAGGCCAAAAGCCAGACGGTGTCTGTCTAGTGGTGGGAAGCTGCGCCCAGGGGTTTGCGGCGAATAGTAAGGGAGATTTAATCTATTCCTTCACGCCGATTCGCAACCAATGTCAATACTTTTGGGAAGCCTTTCCCGCCCACGATGGCCGCACTACCTATCTATTTACCTATCTCGATGCCCATCCCCAACGGTTTGACCTGGCTTTTCTCCTGGAGGAATATCTAAAATTACTGCCTGACTATCAACAGGTGGATTTAGCGGCCTTAGATTTTCAACGGTTTTTGTTTGGCTTTTTTCCGAGCTATCGTCGCAGTCCTCTGCATTATCCTTGGGACCGCATTTTGCCAATTGGCGACAGTAGTGGTGGCCAATCTCCCGTTAGTTTTGGTGGCTTTGGGGCAATGTTGAGGCATCTGGAGCGACTCACCAACGGTTTAGATGATGCCCTGACCCAGGACTGTTGCGATCGCCAATCCCTCGCCCAGCTACAACCCTACCAACCGAATCTTTCGGTCACCTGGCTTTTTCAAAAAGCGATGAGCGTTGGAGTAAACCAAAGCTGCCCACCCAATCAGATTAATGACCTGTTAAATGCGGTCTTTGGGGTGATGGCCCAGTTAGGGGAAGACACCCTCAATCCTTTCTTACAGGATGTGGTGCAGTTCCAAGGCCTAACGAAGACATTACCCAGGGTGAACTTTAAAACGGTGTTGCCCCTGTTGCCCCATTTGGGGGTGGGCGCGTTGGCCGATTGGTTGCGCCATTACCTTGCCCTGGGTCTCTATACCTCTAGCTATGCGCTCAGTCAGCGTCTGCCCATGGGAGATAGTTACCAGGCCAAACGACGGCGTGAAGCGTGGCAATATGGGTCGGGCCAAGATTTTCATCAGGCAGGACTCACGGAACAGGACTAAGCACAGCCCGCAAAAGCGAGGTCTCAAAAGGCGATCGCCCCCAGACGATTTTGCAACATCTGAGGAAACTGGGCATAGTAGCGTTGATTTAGGGGAGATGGGTGGGGCAAAGGCGACAAAGTAACGATCTTTTGGTGTTCCATTCCCAGATCATCCACCGCCCGGAGGGTCACTTGCAAGGATGTCTCAAAGCGATCGCCCCGCCGGAAGAACCCGTTTACCTCTCCCCGTCGTCCGTAGGGGTCAAACCACTTAAAGGCTTCCGTACCCAGGGTGATGATTTGGTTGCCCTGCCAGTGCAACACCAACAGCCGCTCCACAAAAGGGCGAAATCGTTCCTTAACCGACACCGGATAGGCCTTGTTGCCCGGTGGTTTGTAGGGCACCGTATTGGTCAGCAAAATGCGATCGCACACCGTCGCCAATTGCGCCTTGTCATGGATTTTTTTGTGGTGAACTGCATAATAAAATCCCTGGCGTACCAGGGTGCCCGCAGCACCATAGAGGGGTTGGCGGGCGTGCACCTCATCCCGTCCCAAATCCCGCCCGAAAAAACACAGGGATGCCTTGAGATTCCCCGCATAGAGCACTGGCTCCGTGGGGTTAAGGCGTGCTGCTTGGTACACAGGCACATCAATGGGAAATGGTTCCCGCTCTGCCTCTGTCTTTACCTGGGCAATTAACGTCGCAATATCCGTCATGGTCTCAACTGGAGAGGGCTAGAAATCTATGTCATTGTTGGCGATCGCCACTGCCCTTTGTCAACCCAAACCATCGCTAACGGCGTCTTTTTCTCGCCTAGAACAGCAAAAGCTACATCAAATCTTCACAAAATTGTCTAGGAGAAATCTCTATAATTTTTTCTTAAGAATTACTTTCAAACGTCCCACAGTCAACATGTTCTTGAACTTCACAAAAGTTAAAACAAGCTTCAGTGTTTATACGTAGAAAACAACAACGGAATTAAGAACCGCCTCAATACTTGTGCGGCAATAAAAATCAAAATAAAGCGAATAAATTCCCATGCAAAGAAAATATTGTTTGGGTTTATTGTGCTGTTAATCGCTTGATTTCTAGGGTTTTAAATTAATAAATTGATTTGTGTATTGTTGCAAAGTTTTTGTTAGGTGATCGTGATGTTATGGGTATATTAAAACCGAGAATGCTCTAGACACAGAATATGACTGCTGCAGGCAATACACTCAGTTTCATCGCCGATCAACTAAACCAGTTGTGCCAAACCCGGGCTACGGGGGAGTTGATTGTGGGGAATAGTCAATACCAGGGGCATATTCATCTCCTGTCCGGGCGTCTTCTCCATGCCACCGCCGGTATCCACTCTACCCGTCGTTGGTACCGCATTACCCAACGGCTCGCCCCCCAGTGGACGCCAAATCCTCAAGAACTGACAAGTCCCCAAATGTGGGAATATCAGCTCCTTTACCAAGGGATCACAACCAAACAACTGACGGTCATGCAAGCGAAGGCAATTATTCGGGCGATCGCCCAGGAAGTCTTCTTCGATCTTGGTTGCTATGCCGATGCCACCATCGAATCCCATGAAACCCAAAAAAATGCCACAGAAATCGCCCTCAGTTTGTCCTTGTCTTACCTAGAAGTCGAACCCGACCTCAAGCGAGTGATGCAACTCCAACAACAATGGCAAGCCGCTGGTCTTGGTAACTTGAGTCCCACCCTCGCCCCAGTGCTAAAGGCAGGTATTGATGCCAGTGCCCTTGGCAGTTTGGGTCAGTATCTCAATGGACAATTCACCATGTGGGACATTTCTGTGTGCCTTGGTAAATCGGTTAATAGCGTTGCCAATGCCCTAATTCCCCTATTAAAAAAGCGCATTGTTCAACTGAAAAAAATTGCCGATTTACCCCCTCCCCTAGGCCATCTTGCAGAATCTACCGATGCTGATAGCCCCACTTCCGGCAGTCTGAGATCGCCCGAAAAGCGTGATGCCCTCATTGCTTGCATTGATGATAGCCCCGTGATTCTCCAAACCCTACGGAAAATCCTCGAAGGGGCTGGTTATCGCACCATCGGCATTAGTGAACCCATGCGGGGCGTTGCCAAGCTTATCGAGAGTCAACCAGACGTGATCATTCTTGACCTCGTGATGCCCAATGCTAGTGGTTATACCGTGTGTAAGTTTCTCAGGCAAACCTCTGTGTTTGAAAAAACGCCAATTATTGTCTTGACCAGCCGCGATACCTTGATTGATCGCAATCGAGCCAAGCTCGTGGGGGCTTCAGATTTTTTGGGGAAACCACCGGATCCAGAAAAAACCATTGCCTTAATTGAAAAATATTTAGATGAAGTTGCCGCACAGGATAATGAAACAGAAGATGTCACCTTAAAAGTTTCTAGCTCTACCCGATAAAATTTGACTTTTCAAAGTTTACTTAAGGGTTGCTCTCAAACAAGAATTGTTATTTAATTTGAATTTTCCCCAGAGGTTTGTAATGGCAACTTTATTATTAGTTGAAGATAGTCCGACAGAAGCACAAATTATCACAAGTTGCCTAGAAAATGCCGGGTTTAGCTTGCTAAAGGTGACGACGGCAGAGGCAGCGCGGGCCATCCTAGATCACAAAATGATCGATGGCATTGTCTTGGATGTGGTGCTGCCGGGCCAAAGCGGTTTTGGCTTTTGTCGTGAGGTGAAAAATAATCCAAAAACCCAAAATATTCCCATCATCATGTGCTCTAGCAAAGCTGAAAAAATGGATAAAAAATGGGCCAGTAAACAGGGGGCCAATGATTATGTCACTAAACCCATTGACCAAAATGAATTGTTAAACGCGGTACGGCGTTGGATCCCTTAAGCTTGGCGCTGCCTGATTTGCCGTCCCGTCTAGCGCAACTTTTGTTGACTGAAGTTTGATTTGGAGCGTTGTTTATGGCCCCTGTGACCTCTGCCCCGGAAAGTAGCACAACACAATACATTAGTATCCTTTTGGCCGATGGTTTTCGGGCCATGGTACCCACGGCTCAATTGGTCGAAACGATCAATGTCGAGTTGGGACACATTGTGCAAATGCCAGATTTGCCGCCTGCGGTGGTGGGGGTCTGTGGCTGGCGCGGCGATGTGCTGTGGCTGGTGGATTTAGCCTATGCCCTGCGTTTGCCTCCTTTATTGGCTGGTGATTATGGGCGATCGCAATGCCATGTTTTACGGGTTACGGTCAACCACCAGACATTCGGGATTCTCGTCGCCGAGGTGCAGCATCTCATACGCGGCGATCGCCTGGAGTTATTACCTGGTCCTCCAGGGCAAATCCCCCCTGAGGTTTCAGCTTTGGTGGCTGGCCAGTTTCGGACGGCTTCGGGGGAAACCATCTTGAGCATCAACCTCGAAGCCTTGCTAGATCACCTCAAATCCCCAGGCTAATTTTTCCAGACTGAATAATGAATCGGCCCAATGTTTTGGCCCCTCATTTTTTCATTTCCCTGCGTTTATCTAAATTGAAATTCCCTGAAACTGCCATGACTCAAGCTCCCTTCCGCCCCAACAGCTCCCAAGACAACCGTCTTCAGCCCCAACCCCTCGACCACGACCATAAAGAACACCCCATCGAAGAAACGGTGACCATTGTGCCGGTACAAGCCACCAGCACCAACAAGAAGCATTCTACCCTCACCTCGAAGGCTGGCACCCTTGTTAGTGAGCTTAGTAATCTCCGTTCCAACATCGACATGATGACGGAAGAACTCCAATCTCTGTTAGCCACGGAACGGGCAGCGGTGGAGCGGGCGGAACTGCTCAATGCGATGACTTCCCACATTCGTGAGTCCTTAAGTTTTGAATATATTCTCAATGCGACGGTCTCGGATGCACGCAATGCCCTGGATGTAGACCGGGTGGTAGTGTATGTCTTTGATGATCCAGATTGGCTCGGCAAAGTGATGTACGAGTCCGTGGAACGGCGGTGGCCCAGTGCTTTGGGAATGTCCTATTCCCTGGTGGGGTTGTCAGACCATGCCATTCGGCTCTTTCAGCAGGGGCGGGTTGAAGCGTTCAACAATCTCGGCCACGGAACAACAACGGATGATACCCAACTGGATCAATGGCAACAATTGGAAGTCCAGGCAAGTTTAACGGCACCGCTGCTTTTGGGGGGAGAGTTGTATGGGTTATTGGTGGCCCACCAATGTGCGATCGCCAGGGAATGGTCAGAGTCGGAGATCGAATTTTTCCGGCAGTTAGCGGTACAGGTGGGTTACGCCCTCGACCAAGCCCAATTGTTAGATCAACAGCGGGCGGCGGCGGAACAGGCCCAATGGTTAAACCAAATCAGTGCGCGGATCCGGGAATCTCTCACGCCAGCGGATATTTTTGCGGCGGTGGTTCAGGAAGTGCAAACTGCGCTCCGGGGCGATCGCACGGTGGTCTATCAGCTCGGTGAAAATGCCCTTGGGGGTCAAGTGGTCGCCGAAGCTGTAGAACGGCAGTTTCCGACAATCCTGGGCCTAGAACTCGATCTTCCCTGGCTGGAAGCCGCCCACCAAGACGCCTATCTCCGGGGTCAGGTGACTGTCATCGAGGATATCTACGAGGCCAACCTCGATGAAGCGGTGCTCAATCACCTCAAGGCGAAAGGGATTCGCGCCAGTGCGATCGCCCCCATTATCGCCCGCCAAAAACTCATGGGCTTTTTGATGGTGCACCAATGCTCACTACCCCGCCGTTGGGCCGATAGTGAACTAGAGATTTTGCGCCAGGCCGCCACCCAGGTCAGCACTGCCCTCGATCAAGCCTTTGCCCTCCAACAGCAAGAAAATGCCGCCCTCCAGGCCCAAATTCTCAATGAATTGTCGTCCCGTCTCGGTAGTTTTAATGACACCGCAGAGATCCTCGAAACAGCAGTAGACGATGCCCGCGAAGCCCTCCAAGCCGACCGAGTGCTCATTTTTCGGGTCGATGGCCCCCAAAAAGCCCTGGCGATCGCCGAAGCTGCTGATCCCCGCTGGAAAAGCCTCATGGGCAAAACACTCCAGGACTGTGGCCTCGATGAACGCTACCTCAAGCAGGCCCAGCGCGGCAAACTCACCGTCCTAAATCGCCTCAGCGACATCGGTTTGAGTGCCTCCCAACTAGAAACCCTCGACCAGGCCCAGGTGCGGGCAATGATGATTGCTCCTATTACCATCGAACGCAATCTTTTCGGCCTGATCGTCGTCCACCGTTGCCAAGGTGCCCACCCCTGGCAAGAAGTCGATAGCAACCTACTCCAGCAAATTAGCAACCAAGTTAACTTTGCCCTCGAACGCATTAGCCTCATTGAACAACGGCAGATGACCGCCGAGCGCGCCCAACGCCTAAGTGAGATGAGTGCCCGTCTCCAGGAATCCCTCGAAGTCCAAGAAATTCTCAGCGCCGCCGTCGAAGAAGCGCGAGACATCCTCACTGCTGATCGAGCGATTGTCTATCGCTTGGATCAAAACTGGCGCGGCCTGATCAATGCAGAATCCGTTGTGTCTGGTTTTGAGTCGATCCTGGGATTAAAAACCAACGAACCCCGTGTCACCGAAAAATTTGCCAAGGCCTACATCCGGGGGAAAGTGACGGCCTACGCCAACATCTACGAAGCCGACTTTATCGACTGTCACATCACCGAATTTGCGACCCATGCCGTTAAAGGCTACATGGCCGTTGGCATCGTCGCTAACCAAAAGCTCTATGGCATGTTGATCGTGCATCAATGTTCTGGGCCGCGCCAATGGACTGACCTAGAGATCAATACCCTAAAGCAAATTGCCCAGCAGATTGGCTATGTTCTAGAGCAGGCTTTCCTCAAGGAAGAACAAGACCGTGCCAAGCGCCTGAATGAAACCCGGATGCGACTCCAGGCCGCCTCGACGGTAGAGGCCATTCTCAATGTCGCCGTCGAAGAAGCCCAGGATCTTTTGGGCACAGACCGGGCAATTGTCTATGAATTTGATTCCTCTTGGAAAGGGCTGATCACCGCGGAATCGGTGGAGCAGGGCTACCCCACAACCCTCGGCTTACGCACCAATGAACCCCGAGTCACAGAAAAGCTCTCAAAAAATTACCAGAAGGGTCACATCGTCGCGATTCCCGATATTTTTAATGCTGATTTTGTTGACTGCCATGTGAATGAGTTTGCCCCCTATGGCGTCAAGGGTTATATGGCCACCGGGATTAGTGCGAACCAACGTCTCTATGGCATGTTGATTGTGCACCAATGTGCCAGCACCCGTCTTTGGAGTGAGACGGAAATTGATATCCTCCGTCAACTCTCAGAACAGGTGGGGTATGCCCTCGACCAGGCCCTCCTCCGCCGGGAACAGGAGCAGGCACTCGTCCGGACACGCCAAGTAAACCTCATCAGTTTCCGGATCCGTGAATCCCTCGATCTAGAACGAATCTTCCGGACTGGCGTCGAAGAAGCCCTCAAGCTCATGAAGTGCGATCGGGTCGTAGTTTATCGCTTTGATGACAACTGGGATGGCCGGATTAAATACGAAGCCGTCAAATCCGGTTGGCGCAAACTCAGCGAAGATATGATGACCTCCGGCGATGCCCCCTGTTTCCCCGAAGATTACGTTGAACCCTATCGCCAAGGGCGGGTGCAAGTGACCCCCGATGTCTCCCAAGCTGGCCTCACCGCTTGTCACGAAGAACAACTCGGTAAATGGCAGGTAAAAGCCAACGTGGTGGTTCCCATTCTCGTTAACCAAAAGCTTTATGGTCTTTTGGGGGCGCACCAATGTTCGAGTACCAGAGAATGGGAAGCTCCCCTGGTAGAGTCCTTCCGTCAGGTGGCGATCCAGTTGGGCTATGCCCTCGACCAAGCCCTCCTCCTCGAGGAAGTCGAAACATCCCGTCGCCAAGCAGAAATTGTTTCCGAAGAACAGCGTCAACAGCGGGAGCAACTCCAAGGGCAAATTGAAAACTTCCTCGAAGAAATCGAAGAATCCTTTGAAGGGGATTTGACCGTGCGGGCTGGGGTCACCGAAGGGGAAATGGGCACTGTCGCTGACTTTTTCAACGCCACCCTCGAAAATCTCCAACTGCTGGTACAGCGGGTACAGGAATCGACAACCATTGTGTCAGACACTGCCCAAGAAAGTGAATCCTTGATTCAAAACCTGTCTGCGGAAGCGTTGCGCCAAGCCGAAAGCGTCAATGTGGCCCTTGATAAGCTCTTTAAAATGACTGGATCCATCCAAGAGGTCGCCAGCAACGCCCAGGAAGCCCAAGCCAAAGTCCAATTGGCCAACAAAACCCTCCAATCAGGGGACATGGCCATGAACCGGACTGTCCAGGGGATTGTGGCGATCCAACAGACTGTTGAAGCAACGGCCCGCAAGGTTAAAAATCTGGCGGATTCTTCCCAGAAGATCTCCCGGGTCTTAAACCTGATCCGCGAACTGGCCAACCAAACCAATTTACTCGCCCTAAATGCTTCTGTGGAGGCAACTCGCGCCGGGGAAGAAGAACAGGGATTTGCCGTCGCCAATGAAGTGCGCACCCTAGCGGAACAATCGGCCAACGCCACCAAGGAGATTGAGGCGATCATCGAAGAAATCCAGGCGGAAACCAACGAGGTGATCAAAGCCATGGATGTGGGCCGGAAGCGGGTCTTGATCGGGACGAAATTGGTGAAAGGGACACGCCAAGCCCTCACGGATCTCGCCAAGGTCAGTATGAGTATCAACCAAGCCGTCGAAAAAATTGCGGATTCGGCGTCTACCCAGGTTGATATTTCCAATGAGCTGAACCAAACGATGCAGGATGTGGCCAATGTTTCTAGTCAAACCTCCGCCCAATCGGTGAAGGTGGCGGAATCGTTCACCAAGCTCCTGGGGGTAGCCGGGGAACTGCAACAGAGTGTGTCTCGCTTTAAGGTGCAGTAGTTGTCGGGGTATCGGGGAGAGGCGATCGCCCTTTCCCCACCCTGTCGAGTAACATCGCATCGCAACATTATTTTTTATCATCACATCGGTTGAGTAGGGGATCATCATCCAATCATGGCCAAGGAAACAGTTGATACAAACGATCAAGCCTATGAATTCTTTGTCCAGGAATCACAGGCGCTTTTGCAGCACCTCGAAACGGGTTTGATGAACCTCTGCCAAGACCACGAAACACCGACAATCCATGGTTTGATGCGGGCCGCCCATTCCATTAAAGGGGGCGCTGCCTGTGTGGGCTTGATGGCTATCCAAGCGATCGCCCATGATCTAGAAAACGGCATCCGGGCTCTTTATAAAGAAGACACTGTATTCGATGTGGAGCTGGAAAACCTGTTGCTCGAAGCCTATGACGCCCTCCAAGACCCCATCAATCAGCAAATTCACCAGGGAGAATATGACCCTGACCACGCTTTAGGACGGGCAAAACCGATCTTTAGCCAGTTAGAAGAAAAGTTAGGTCATGCCCTAGATGAAGCGGCAGAACTGCCGGAAATGCAGATGGAAGGGGATATTACTGAATTTATTTTCAAAGAAGAAGTCCCCCAGGCCCTTGGTCGCCTCGAAAATTACGTCAACAAACCGCCGACGAAAAATCCCCACGGGGAACTCGTTTCCCAAATGGAAGTTTTGGCGACCCTAGGCGATATGTTGAACCTCGAAGGCTTTGCGGCGATCGCCCAGGTGGCCCAAACGGCCCTTGAAACCAATGCTGAGCAGTACCTAGAGATTGCCCGCTGCGCCCTTACTGATTTTCAAGCGGGCCAAGCTGCTGTCCTCGCTGGCGATCGCACCCAGGGAGGAGAACCCAGTGCCGCCCTCCACCAACTCAGCCAAACCCAGACTCCCTCCCCGTCAACGGCACCAGAAACTCTTCCCCTAGAGACGGTCAATGACCTCGTGAATAACGGCAATGGCGAAGATTTAGGAAACGGTCTTTCCCTCGATGCCGATGAACTGGCCGCCCTCCAATTTTTAACCCAAAATGCCCGACCAGAAGCCGAGATGCGACCCGTTCTGAGTGACATTGATCTGGCTGAACTGATCCTAGAAGCCGATGACGCCCTAGGGGAGGTCGATGTAGATCTCACGAGCCTGGTGCTCATGGATGAACCGGAACCCAGCGAACCGATTATCCAGAATGATATTGTTTCCACCGAGGACGAGACTCCCCCCAGCCCTCCTCAGACTGAGGCGTTAGAACCCAAGTTAATTCCAAATTCTGCAGCAGCAGCTCCGGTTCCAGAAAAGGCTCCGGTTCCAGAAAAGGCGATCGCCCCCCCTGCCAATCCCGTTCTACCAAGCATCGACACCAATAGCCTCAGCGTGCGCCTCGACATGGGCCGCCTCAATCACCTCAACAGCCTGGTTGGCGAATTAGTCACCCAGGACAACAGCGCCCTACTCCGGAATAAACAAAGCAGCGATGCCCTCGATTCCCTCAAACGCTGGTATGGTCGCTTCGATAAAATTACCGCGCAATTCCAAGAATATGCCAAAGAACTGGTGGTCAAAAATCCCCAGGCCCGGGCTCAGTTGGCGCAATTTGTCATTTTTGCTTCGACCATGACCGAGGAAATGGCCCAGCTCAGTGAAACCATTGAAGACACCACCCTCATCGCCCAGCAGGATCAGCAGGCCCTCAAACAACGACAACAAACCCTCAAACAACTAGAAAATAATCTAATCCAAGCGCGGATGTTGTCCATTGGGGAGCTTCTGAACCGTTTTCCGCGCACTGTGCGTGATCTTTCCGTTAAGGGTAATAAACCCGTCAGCCTGAACCTAGAAGGAACCGATACCCTTGTGGATCGAGCGATTTTATCGAAGCTCTATGATCCTCTGGTTCACTTAGTTCGTAATGCCTTTGACCATGGCATCGACTCCCCCGAAGAACGCCTTGCCCACAATAAATCAGAAGCGGGCACGATTACAATCAAAGCCTACAACCGGGGCAACTCTACTTACCTTGAAATCCAGGATGATGGTCGCGGCATTGACATTGAGAAAGTCCGTGCCAAAGCCGTGCGCAAAGGCTTAGTCAGTGCCACTGAAGCGGCAGAATTATCTCGGTCACAACTGTATGAATTACTCTTTGTTCCGGGTTTTTCGACAGCAGAAAAAGTCAGTCATTTATCGGGTCGGGGGGTGGGCCTCGATGCGGTACGTCTGCAAATTCGCGCCCTCAAGGGAAATATTTCCTTGACCTCTGAGCTAGGCCAAGGGACAACTTTTACCCTCCGGCTCCCCTGGAGTATGACCATTACAAAATTGTTGATTTTCCGTTGTCAGGAGAGTGTCTTTGCGGTGCCTATCAATAGTTTGTCGGCGATCGCCGCTGCCGAAAAAGCAGATCTCACAAAAGACGGTCACCAAGAACAGTTCCGCTGGCAAGGGAAAACAGTGCCCCTCGTCCAGGCCCTCCTGAGTGGCTTTAATTATCCCGCTTCGGCCATTGCCAGTCGGCAACAAATTGGCTCTTTAGCCCAGGGCAATATTAGTAATATTTGGAATCAAGTGGGCCAACAGATGGTTTTGGTCATGGCCCAGGCCAATGAAGTGATTGGTTTGCGGGTCGATCAAATTCTCCTCGAACAAGATCTGGTGATCAAACCCTTTGGGACGGCGATCGCCTCACCTCGGTATATTTCTGGTTGCACTATTTTAGGGGATGGTCGCCTGGTTCCCGTTCTAGATAGTGCCGCCCTCATTGAACGGGTCTGCCAAAAAGATAGCCACAACACAACCATTATTAATCCCCAATTCCAGACCCGCCAGCCAAAATTAACTTTGCCGACTGTCCTCGCCATTGATGATTCTCTAACGACCCGACAAACCCTCTCCACCACCCTGCAAAAAGCCGGTTATCGTGTCATCCAGGCCCAAGACGGTGCCGACGGCCTCAACCAACTGGAGCTTCACCCTGAAGTGGTCGGGATTATTTGTGACGTGGAAATGCCCAATATGAACGGCTTTGAGTTTCTCGGCCGCTGTCGCAAAAAACATCCGAAAGCGGAACTTCCGGTGCTAATGCTGACTTCCCGGGGCAGTAAACGCTACCGGCAGTTGGCCCAGCAGTTGGGAGCAAATGGCTACTTAACGAAGCCCTATTTAGATCAAGAGTTAATCGAAACCCTCCAAGGGGCGATCGCCGAAACGAAGGCGAAACCAGCGGCGATCGCCACCCCTTAATTACTACAGGAATTAGCTCATTTTCGGACGGCGTACCTGTTGGTCTTCCATCTGGGCCTTGGCTTTGGCGGCACTCTTCCGTAAGAACTGGAGCCGTGTTTCGTAATCCTTGCGTTTGCGGCGGTTGGGGGTTTGCTCAATCAGGGCTTTAAGGGCACTCCCCAAACTCTTGTAGGCATTGGGTAGGGTATAACCAAACCGAGTAGCGAGGCGAATCGCCTGTTCGTCGGCATCAATGGCGATGGTCATCCGTTTTTCACCGCTATTTTTTTGCCATAGTCGGTAACCCGAAAAACCACAAAGGGCGATCGCCAAAACCAAGAGCAAACCATCCTGAACCCAAAGCTCGCCCACAGCACCCCCCAGACCAATGGCGAGGGCTGCCATTTCCCAGCCTTCCCGGGGAATTGTATCGTTCTGGATCTTTGCGACTTCATGCCAAAACAAGAGGTTGCGTTGGTCAATGGCGAGATTTTCCCACTTCGCCAAATCAATTTGAATTTCGACTTCATCTTTCCCTAATTCTTCGCAGCGGATGAGGGGGGGATTGACTTCTGTGGTGCCCTCAACCATCACCCAACTTTGCAACTCAGGGGGCAACAGCGTCTTGAGGCGACGCAGCTCACTCATTTCGGCTCTGGCAGAAAAAGTGGAATAGGAAGTCATAGGATCGGCAATCTGTAGGTGGGCTAGGGAATAAATTCTTGCTTCGTTATAACAATTGTAAACTTTCGTGACCTAATCCTTTTGTTAACCTTGGACAGCATCAACAAAGGCGATCGCCTAGGAAGTCAAAGAGGCATTGCGAAACTTCTTTGCCTGTTCTTCAATGCGCTCAGCCAAGCGATTACAAACTAAATTACACAGGTCATAAATCAGCTCATCACTGACCCGATAATAGGCAGAAGTTCCTTCACTCCGTCGCTGTAAAATTCCTGCCTGGAGCATCACCTTGAGGTGTTTAGACACGTTTGCTTGGCTTGTATCCGTTGCTTGAACCAAATCCTGGACGCAGCGTTCCCCGTCCTGTAAAAGACCTAAAATCCTCAACCGCATCGGTTCTCCCAGAACACTAAAGTACGAAGCTACCTGTTGGAGAACTTCTGGGGGCATCTGATGGTCGTCAGGCATTGGTTTTCTCAGAAAAAGGAATAGATAGTTTAAGACTATTGTATCAATTGATTATTGGAACGCTTAGGTTGGGTTGACCCACATTAGGGTCTGACCAAATTCAATGGGTTCACCGTCTTCAACGGCAATTTTAACAACTTCACCGCTGACTTCTGCCTCAATCTCATTCATTAATTTCATCGCTTCGATGATGCAAACGGTTTGACCATTGCCAACGCGATCGCCAACGGCAACGAAGGGATCTTCACCAGGGGCCGGCGCGCGGTAAAACGTTCCCACCATGGGGGAGGTAATGGCGACCCACTTATCATCAATGCTCACACTGGGAGCCGGGGTTTCCGCTTGGGAGGCTTCTGGGGTTGCAGTTGCTTGAGAAACAACGGGAGTGGACATTGCTGGTTGGGCGATCGCCTCGGACATCACCATCGTCTGGGGAGCAGCCACAACAGTACCTTTGCTCACACGGAGTTCAAAATCATCGGTTTTGAGTTCAAACTCGGTGACATTGGTTTGGCCGATGGTGGATAGAAGTTCTTGGATCTCTTGTAAATTAATAGCCACAGAACAGGTTATTCCTCACAACTGCATGGGTAGGGGGGAGATCCAAGCCAGGATTAGTGCGGATCTCCAAAAAAGCTTTGGGGCTTTATTCGCGACCGAGATAGGTATCGGTGCGGGTATCGATCTTAATGCGCTCACCAATCGAGATAAAAAGAGGCACATTGACCTGGGCCCCTGTGGAAACGATGGCGGGTTTGGTGCCCCCTGTGGCCGTGTCGCCTTTCACACCAGGATCTGTTTCCGTGACTTCGAGGACAACGGTATTCGGGAGTTCAACGTCAATGACTTGGCTGTTCCAGAAGAGGACATTAACTTCCATTTCTTCCATCAAGTATTTAACGCGATCGCCAATTTGCGCTTCCGTTAGGCGGACTTCTTCATAGGTTTCCATATCCATAAAGACAAACTGCTCGCCCTCTTTATAGGTATGTTGCATGGTGCGTTTGTCGAGGATCGCTTGGGGAACGGTTTCACCAGCGCGGAACGTTTTTTCAACGACGCTGCCTGTTTGGGCGTTTTTTAGTTTTGTCCGGACAAAGGCAGAACCTTTACCGGGTTTAACGTGGAGAAATTCGACGACGCGCCACACTGAACCGTCTAATTCGATGGATGTACCAGTACGAAAGTCATTACTTGAAATCATGGAGCTTTAGCAACATTACGGGCTTGCATAATCAAACCATATTCTACCGTTGATAGGGAAATTTCCGGCTAAATTCCTCGACTGCTTTCGGGGGGAGGATTTTTTCAGGTTTTAGGGGTGGCGATCGCCGCAATGCCGCAAACTTCTAAGCCCCCACGCACAAGGGTTTGTTGGGCTTCAGTGGCCGTTGTCCCCGTTGTGTAAATGTCGTCGATCAGCAAAATAGGCTGGCGCAATCCTTGGGATATGACTTTAGGGTTAAGGGAAAAAGCCCGTTGCAGTTCCCGTTGTCGTTGTGCCACCGTCAGTTCAAAGAGGGCTTGGGTTGCTTTTGGGCGTTGGAGAAGCTGGGCTTCGTAGCGCAATCCGGTGACTTGGGCAAATTGACGGGCGATAATCTCGGCTTGGTTAAAACCCCGTTGCTGTTGTTTTGCGGGGTGCATTGGGATGGGGATAACGGTTAATTTTTGCTGGTTTGGAAAGGATTTTCGCCATTGCGAACCCAATTGGGTACCGAGCCAGCGTCCCAGTTGAGGGCAATTGTCGTATTTCATTGTGGCGATCGCCCGTTTGAGGCTGCCGTCATACTGGCCCCAGACGAATAGCGGCAGATCGTTTTGCCAGTGACGTTTAGGATTGATGAGCTTTGTTTTTTGTAATTGGCGATCGCAGTCCCGACAGACGATATTTTCTCCAGGGCGATCGCAGAGGGGACATTTATCCTGAAGAAATAGGGAAAAGAAATCTTGAAAAAGTTTCATGATTGCCAAGGATTAACAACATCGATGCCACAATGATGAAAATCGTCAATATTGCGAGTCGCGATAATACCTTGGTTGATCAAACAAATCGCCGCAATCTGAGCATCAAACTGAGATATTGGCCTTCCTTGTCTTCGCCGCGCAGATGAAATGTCTGCAAAAGCAATGGCGGCCTCATCATCAAAAGCGAGAATCTTATGGCGAAACTCCATTTGGAACATATTCCGAGCCGCTTGAGTGAGCTGCTCCCGTCGCTGTCCCTCTGGCAAAGTGGCAATACCATAAAGAATTTCTGCTTGAGTGATCGCTGTAATAAAAAGTTCTGTACGGTTTTTTTGGGCAATCCAAGCTTTCACCAGATGGGAGCCTTGGGGCTTCATGAGCTCAGAAAGAACATTTGTATCTAAAATAATCACCGTGCTTCAAGCGAGAAAGACATCGCGAATTTTTTCCCGGGGGGGTAAGGGAATTTCAAATTCATCGAATTCTTGAAAATGTTGGGCGATCGCCTCCACCAAATTTTGTGATGACTCCTCTGCAACTAAAGCTTTTTGCAATATATCAATAATTTCTGCTTCGAGGGTACGTCCATGTTTCTGGGCACGTTCTTGTAAACGCTCGCTGAGATGCCGATCTAAATCGTGAATTGAGATGCTGGCCATATTTTTTTAGGCGTAATTGTCTAACTTCGATTGTAATGTGTCATAAAAAAACTCCCTCAGACAGAAGGAGTAATCTGCACTAACGAGTGTTTTTCATTACTTGGCGAATTGAATGTCTAAGGTACGCATATAAATTTGCATCCCTGCATCCTGTACCGGAAAAACAAAGGCATCTTCGTCAGACTCATTGTGGTGGGAATGCCAAAGGCTCGGCGGCGTCACAAAGACACTATTGGGCTGCCACATTACTTTCACTGGGTTGATGATATTGCCATCGTTATCAAGGGATTTGCCGATCAATGTGTAGGTATTTTCTTTCGCTGAAACCGCTAAATCTAAGGCAATGGAATTGTGACGGTGGGGCTTTTGGGAAGAATGGGGCGGCACCAGATTATACAAAGACCACATGGTGTGGGTGGCGGTGCGGGTTGCTTCGCTTTCGGGGTTGCCTAAAATCACACCGTTACGGTTGAGGTTGCGACGAATGCCTTCTTCCCGGATACGTTCAATTTCGCTGTTGAGATATTCGCTGGCATAGAAAGCGGGTTCAAAGCGCGGAGCAGTGGGCCGAACGCCAAGATAAGCCAACATTGGTGCGTCGTGAACCCAATAGAGCGCACTATCTTCATCGGCATAGTGGGTAACGCCTGCATTCATTGGCAGGGTAAAGGAATCACCTTTTTTCCATTCGAGCACGCCATATTCAGTTTCGGTACGCCCGGCACCACGCATCACATAAAAAACTTCAGAACTGGAAGCGGCGATCGCCGGAATCTGTTCCCCAGCATTAATCCGAATGTAGTTAGCGAGAAGATTCGGAGTCGTGGCGGGGTATTTTGTCCCCAGTTCCACCGCAAGGTCGAGGGGGATGACCCGTGTTTCACCGGATTCATGGAGGCTGGCCGGAAATGCACGAATGGGTACATCTGCTAAACGCGGATTGGCTGCCTTGTGATATTCCCAGCTGAGAGCTGTCTTTTGCCAAGTCTGATTCATGACATTTTCCATATCCCGACTCCCGCTCAACCTAAATTGATGCCTAAAGAAAAATGTCTCTCCGCGACGCCCTATCAAGCCATTGTTTGGGTCGATGCAAAGAGATGTTTAATCAAAGTTAACATGAATGCCAGTAATAACAGTACATTTAGCAACAAAATCCCTAAAGGATGCCATTGTTTATGCTAATCACGGCAATGTTTTTTACTTACTTTGTCTACTTGTAAAAGTCGTTGGTTGAAGTAGAGGCAATGGGTTCGTAAACTTTTTCTTTTTCCACATGGGGAGCCAATTGTAGCTCTGGCAGAATCGGGTGAAAGGGCTGATGGAGACTAATCATTTGGGCGAGGGTTTTTTTCAATTCAGTGCGGGGCACAATCGCATCCACAAACCCATGTTGGAGTAAATATTCAGATGTCTGAAAATCGTCAGGAAGTTTTTCGCGCAATGTTTGTTCAATGACGCGGCGTCCAGCAAAACCGATGGTTGCTTTGGGTTCGGCAAGAATCAAATCGCCCAACATCGCAAAGCTAGCGGTGACGCCCCCGGTGGTGGGATTAGTCAAAACAGGGATGTAGAGTAATTTTTTGGTGCGATGGCGTTCGAGGGCACCAGAGATTTTCGCCATCTGCATCAGACTGAGCATGCCCTCTTGCATTCTTGCTCCACCAGAAGCACAAACAACCACCACGGGTAAACCTTCGGCGGTGCCATGTTCTACGAGGCGACAAATTTTTTCGCCGACAACGGATCCCATGCTGCCGCCCATAAAGCCAAAGTCCATCACTGCCAAAGCAAGGGGTAAACCGTCAATCAGTCCTGTGCCAGTGATTACAGCATCGGTGAGGTTCGTTTTCTCTTGGTAATCTTTGAGGCGATCGCTATAGGCTTTTTTGTCGCGGAATTTCAGGGGGTCGGTCGGCGCGACATTCTGACTAATTTCTGTCCAGGTGCCTTCGTCAATCAATTGGCGTACCCGTTCCCGACTGCCGACCCGGTTATGGAAGCCACACTCTTTACAGACCATTTGATTGTTGCGGAGGTCTTTAGTGTAGGTGAGAGCATCGCAGGATTTGCATTTCGTCCAGAGGCCATCGGCAATCTCGCGCTCCTGTTGGGGCTGGAGCTGGGTTTCAGAATTTTGGCGATTTGCGGCAAACCAATCAAAAAGAGACATAGGCGATTAGGGCGAAACACAAGGGTTTAGGGGTCATCTTCTGGGGGACTGAGCAGCAGTAAGGCGGTCCATTGATCAGGCGATCGCACCTGGAGGGCAGCTTGGCTTCCTTGCCCAAAATAAATGCCCAGTCCAATATCTAAAACGCGGTTGGGGATACTGTGGGCGGTGAGAATTTCTCCCATCATCTCAGCTTCCCAACGGGCTTTTGTGGTTTTAATTGTAATCCAAGTCACAGTTTAGAAAAAGACAAAAGGTAGAGGTGCCTAAAGTACAAGGACAATTCTAAATGGTTTATTTCAACAAAAACCTCAATTGATCTGGGCAAATGCGGCGGGAGCCATCTCCTATAATGATCGGGTTTATCTTGTGTGCGGAGTTAAAAAAATGTCGTCTTTGCCCCATAAGCAGATCGGTGTCGCCGTTATTCGCGATCGCCAAGGAAAAATTTTAATTGATCGCCGTTTAGACCAAGGGGAAATGGCGGGCCTGTGGGAGTTTCCTGGGGGGAAGATCGAACCAGGGGAAACAGTAGAAGCCTGTATTGCGCGAGAAATCCAAGAAGAAATTAATCTCCAGGTAGAGGTGGGCGATCGCCTTATGCTAATTGAACATGATTACCCGAAATTCAAAGTTTCACTCCATGTGCATTGGTGCAGTGTCCTGGCCGGAGAGGCCAAACCCCTTGAATGTGCAGAGATTTTGTGGGTCAATCCCGGCGAATTGGGGCAATACCAGTTTCCAGAAGCCAATCAAGCGATCATCGAGGCAATTCAAGAAAGCTAAATGGAACCCTAAATCTGGGCCAATCGTCTAAGAATTTTAGTTTGGGTGTGAGGACAATAGAAGGGCGTCGGGGGATCGTAACTCAGGCCAGATCTCCGGGCGCTTTTCTATGGCTGAGGCGTGAAATTTTCGAGGGGGGCGATCGCCTCAAAGGCCATGCGGGCGGCAGCTTGTTCAGCGGCTTTTTTAGAACGACCAACCCCTTTACCGAGCAAAGTATCCCCCAGCTTCACTTCCGCCAAAAATCGTTCTTCTTCGTGGCGAAATTCTGGATTTTCAGTCACTTGGTAGGTGGGGAGTTTTTGGTATTCCCCTTGGCTCCAGGTTTGCAGGGCATCTTTATAGTTTTCCCGGGCTGGATCTTGTTTAATCTCAGCGGCTTTGTGGCGGAGATGCTCATCGAGCCAAGGGTGCACAAGGCTTAAATCGTTGGTGGTGAGGAATAAGGCCCCCAACATTGCTTCAAAGGCATCGGCCAACAGGGAAATTTCCCCAGCACCGTGGTAATGGCCGTGGTAGGACAAATATTTTTTGAGATTGTAGCGGTGGGCAAATTCTGCCAGGGTGCGATCGCTCACGAGGATCGACCGAATGGCGGCAAATTCTCCCACGGGTTCAGCGGGATATTCGGCGTAGAGCACTTCAGACGCGGCCAGACGCACCACCGCATCGCCGATAAATTCTAACTGTTCATAATTTTTGTCGGGGGAAATGCTGGGGTGGGTGAGGGCCAGATCCAGTAAATCCCAGCGCATACCATGGTAATCGGGGAGGCCGAGGCGATCGATGAGGCGACGGAGGCTTTTTTGACGTTGGGGAGGAACCATGGAAATACTAAGATAGCAAAAGTAGGGAACTTTGCCTGGTGATTTTCGTCTACTCTCTACACCATAGCAATTTGAGGCAACATCAGCGGAGAATTATGGGCTTTTTTGGGCAACGGATCACACGGCTCACTCAGTTAACCCTAGGCTCTGCCTTGGTCGCGGCGGGCTTATTTCCCAGCCCTGGGGCGATCGCCAAACCGGATCGTAAACCCGAACCGACAATCGTGCAGCAATCTTCGGGGTCTAGTCAGGGGCTTCCTGGCCGCCAAACGTGGCAAGGCATCCTGGCCGATATTCGTAGTCAATATCAAACCATTCCAGACAGCCGCTTTACCCAGTTACAGGGGGATGATTTTTTTCGGAATCAGCTTTTTTCTTTGTTTTGGGGGCAAACGGGCGATCGCCGCACCATCCAAGAAATTCTTGTCGATCTGCTGCTGAATGGCTCCCGTTCCCAAACTTCCCAAGGCTATTACTTTTACGACGTGGATCGCCGCTGCCTCCCTCCGGGCCAACAACAACGCCTCGCCAGCGGTAAACCGATTCCCCCAGGCATCCTACAAAAGTGCGGGCGGCCAATTTTCCGGAATTATTGATCGAGCGTGATTTTTAGGCCAGCAAGTCGATACAATCGGCACCATGGATAAAAAATGGTCACTAATTATCTATCTATGCTGTGCGATCGCCGCCGGCTGGGGTCTATTTGAATTAGTCTCCCGTTTCCTCGTTGAACAATTTTGGTTCGCTGAGCTAGGGTATCGTTCTGTCTTTTTGAAGCAGGTTTCCCTACGCATTGGCCTGTGGAGTCTTGGTTTTTGTGGCTCCTTTGTGTTCCTCTGGATAAATTACCGGGTGGTTGACCGCCAGGAATGGCAAATAATCCCGGATCAGTCGGGGGGCGATCGCCAAACCAATGTGCCCCGCCCTCCGTTGCAATGGTGGCAAAAATTTTTCCTCGAACCCATCCCCTATCACAAGAAAATTCCCGAATCACCGGCGATTAATTTTCGGGGATTACTGCTGTTAATGGCCGGGTTTAGCCTGTTGATTGTCTTGATTTTGTTCCACTACGGCTCGGTGGTCTGGGAAATGGGACAACGGGACATGAGCCTGCCGCTAATTACCCCTGCTTTACCGGATCCCCTGGCATTCAAATCATTGCGCAGTTTGTGGCAATTTACCCAACAGCAAATCTGGCGTTTGGGGTTAGCTGTGGTGGTGTTGGGGGGCATCCTTTGGCGACGGTGGTTTTCCTTGCGGGCGATCGCCGTGGTTTTAAGTCTCTGTTTCGGGACGATCCTGGCGAATAATTGGGTGCGGATATTCCAGGGTTGGTTTGGGGTGCCCTTCAGCCAAATTGATCCGATCTATAACCATGATGCTGGTTTCTATGTTTTTACCCTGCCCCTGTGGCAAATCCTCGACTTTTGGTTTGAGGGTTTATTTCTCTATGGTTTGGTGAGTGTCACCCTGTACTATCTGCTATCTGGCGATAGTTTTTCCCAGGGGCAGTTTCCGGGCTTTAGTCCAGCCCAGTTACGGCATCTCAATCTCTTGGCGGGCCTCCTCTTCCTCGCCGTGGCCGGACGCCATTGGTTAGTACGTTATGAGCTGCTCTACTCCAAGCTGGGGGTGGTTTATGGGGTGAGCTATACCAATATCAACGTCGATCAACACGTGGAAATTCTCCTCACAGTTTTGGCCTTGGCGATCGCCGCTTGGTGTTTAGGGCAATTCTGGCGTTATCCCCACCGCCGTACCGTTTCTATCCGTCGCCAACAGCCCCAGGTGTTAAAGGGCATTCTTTTGTATATCGGCGTTATGGCCATCGGTGCTATTCTCTCTGCCGGGACCCAACGTCTCATCGTGCAACCGAATGAATTAGCCCGGGAGCGTCCCTATCTGGAATACAGCATCGCCTCCACCCGTAGAGCTTTTGGGCTAGATGCCATCGAGTCACGGGTGTTTAATCCAGAGGGGGAACTCACCGCCTCCGACATTGACAGCAATCCCCTAACCATCAACAACATCCGCCTATGGGACAGTCGCCCCATCCTGCAAACTAACCGCCAATTGCAGCAAATCCGGCTGTATTATCGCTTTTCGGATGCTGATATTGATCGCTATACCCTACGCCTAAACCCAGACCAAAATCCCAGCCAACAACAGGTGATCATTGCCCCCAGGGAGCTAGATTATGAAGCGGTGCCAGAACAAGCAAAGACTTGGGTGAACAAGCATCTCATTTATACCCATGGCTATGGTTTTACGGTGAGTCCAGTCAACCGGGCTGAGGAGACTGGCTTACCCCAATATTATGTACAGGATATTGGGGCCGGGGCGACGGCAGATAATGGCAATTTGACTACCTTAACCCCAGCGGTACGGGAGGCAATTCCCATTGGTCAACCGCGCATTTACTACGGTGAGCTGACCAATAACTACGTGATGACCGATACCAAGGTGCAGGAGTTGGACTATCCCAGTGGGGAAGATAACCGCTACAACACCTACGACGGGACGGGGGGCATTGCCTTTGGGAATCCTTTGAAACGTTTGTTTTTCGCGCAATATCTCAGGGATTGGCGGATTTTGTTATCCAATGATCTCACCGGTGATACTCGCTTGTTGATGCGACGCAATATTAATCAACGGGTGCGGGCGATCGCCCCATTTTTGCGGTTTGATCGTGATCCCTACCTTGTGTCAGCTGACATTGGTGAGACCAACCGCCTCGGCGAAAAAAATTACCTCTATTGGATTTTGGATGCCTACACCACCAGTGACCATTATCCCTATGCCGATCCGGGGCGACATCCTTTCAACTACATCCGCAACTCCGTCAAGGTGGTGATCAATGCCTACAATGGCACGGTGCGTTTTTATATCGCCGATGCCGCCGATCCGATGATCCAAACTTGGGCAAGGGCCTTTCCAGAATTGTTTCGTTCCTTTGCCGAATTGCCCGATGGTTTAAAAGAACACCTGCGCTATCCAACTGACTTGTTTAATGTGCAGTCCGAACGCCTCCTGAGCTATCACATGCAGGATCCCCAGGTTTTCTATAACCGCGAAGACCAGTGGGAAATTCCCCAGGAAGTTTATGGAAATGAACCCCAGGAGATCGCCCCCTACTATCTGATCATGCGGCTACCCACGGCCACTTCAGAGGAATTTATTTTGCTCCATCCCTATACCCCCACCAGTCGCCCTAATTTAATTGCCTGGTTAGCGGGCCGCGCCGATGGAGAACATTACGGCAAGCTGTTACTTTACCAATTCCCGAAACAGAAGTTGATTTATGGGCCGGATCAAATTGAAGCCCTCATTAAACAAGACCCGGTTATTTCCCAGCAAATTTCCCTCTGGAATCGAGAAGGTTCCCGGGCAGTGCAGGGCAAGTTATTGGTAATTCCCATCGAACAGTCGCTCCTCTATGTGGAACCCCTTTACCTAGAGGCCGAAGAAAATAGCGTCCCGACCTTGGCACGGGTGATCGTGGTTTATAACAACCAAATTGTGATGTCCCGCACCTTGGAAACAGCCCTCAACACGATTTTTCGTCCGGAGCAAGTAGCGCCCCAGGAGGAGACGATTTTTCGGGATCTAGAAACAGATGTGGTCGTTCCACCACCTGTCTAGGGAAATTGCCCTTCAGCGCAAATATCACAATTTATGAGCGATCGCCTTTTGCGGCGGTGACCTGAACCATCATGAAGGGATTAGTGATGGATTTGGTAATAACCCATGTTTTTTGATTGCTTTGGGAAGGTCGTTCGTTCTACGGTGCTGGTGTCTGGGGCCATGGTCAGTTTGGCAATCGCCCCCCTATCTCTCTGGGCTGAAACGGTAGAATTGCAACTGCTTCACCTCAATGATGTCTATGAAATTACGCCCCTGGGTGGTGGGGCAACGGGGGGCCTGGCGCGGTTGGCGACCCTACGCAAGGAACTGCTCGCCGAAAATCCCCACACTTTCACCGTTTTAGCTGGGGATTTATTTAGTCCGTCGGCCTTGGGGACTGCGGTGGTTGATGGCGATCGCCTCGCAGGAAAACAAATTGTGGCGGTGATGAACCAAGTGGGCTTGGATCTTGCCACCTTCGGTAACCACGAATTTGACATCAGCGAATCCCAGTTCAAGCAACGCTTAGCAGAATCAGATTTCCAGTGGTTTTCGGGGAATGTCCTGACGGCGGCGGGGGAACCCTGGGATAATGTACCTCCCTACGTGATTGAAACCATTTATGGTGAGGCGGGCACCCCGGTGCGTGTTGGTTTTGTGGGGGTGGTAATTCCGAGCAATCCCGTAGATTACGTCACCTATCTCGACCCGCTAGAACAGATGGAAATCCTCGTCGCAGAATTAGAGGCACAAACGGATATTATTGTGGCGGTCACTCACCTGGCGATGCAGGATGACCATCATCTTGCTGAAAATATCCCGGAAATTGACCTAATCCTGGGGGGCCACGACCATGAAAATATTCAACAGTGGCGTGGTGCGGATTTTACGCCGATTTTCAAGGCCGATGCCAATGCTCGCACGGTTTATCTCCATAATCTCAGCTACGACACAGAAACGGAGCAGCTTACAGTTCAATCACATTTGCAACCGATTACCGGGGCGATCGCCGCAGATCCAGAAACAGAACAGGAGGTTAATTATTGGCAGCAACTGGCCTTTGATGGTTTTCGGGCTGATGGTTTTGAACCAGAGCAAATCATTACCGAAAGTCCAATCGCCCTAGATGGTTTGGAAAGTTCCGTGCGCAACCAAGCCACAGCGTTAACGGACATCATTGCCCAGTCGATGTTAACGGCGACACCCGCTGCCGAATTAGCCATTTTTAATGGCGGCTCGATCCGTGTTGATGATGTGCTGCCTCCCGGCCCGTTGTCCCAGTATGATGTGATTCGGATTTTGCCCTTCGGCGGAAATTTGGCCACCGTCGAGATCAAGGGCACAACCTTGGAACGCATTCTCAATCAAGGTTTAGCCAATCGCGGCACCGGGGGATATTTGCAAACGGCGAGGGTGACCTTTGTCCCGGAAAGTCAAACCTGGCAAATTGGCGATCGCCCTTTAGATCCCGAACGCATTTATCGGGTCGCAGCGACGGAATTTCTCATCTCCGGGCGAGAAACGGGCCTCGATTTCTTCACGCCTGACCATCCCGATGTGACCTTGCTCGAAACGGGAGAAGATGTACGTTTTGCCTTTATTCAACAGCTCCAACAGGAATGGATCGATTAGAACCCTCCCCTAGCCCTTCCGCTGGAAGGGAACAAGAAGTCTCCCTTATGAAGGGAGATTTAGAGGGATGTGGGGGATGTCCTATTTTTCAAACCGTACCGCATACCACTGCAAAAAACCGTCCTCAATTTCCAATTCACAATAATCTGCGAGGAGTTGATCAATTTGCGCTTCCTGGGAGGAAAGGTTCGCTAACTCTGGGGGCAGTAGATCCGGCTGGGTAGCAAATAGATCCTGGAAAAAAGTACGAATTTCTTCCGGCTCCATCAATTGTTCCGGGTGGTCGTGGCGCAACACCACATAACCATCCACTTGGTACATAATCGGATCTGCCATAATATGCCTTAATGCTTTTTGGTTTAATTGTACGCCTATGGCCCCCATCAGTGAGCTCACTCAAAATCCCCTCGTTTGTCTGCCCTACGAACAGGTCTTTGCAAGCCTAGGCGATCGCTTTTCTGATGAAGTGACAGCGGCAGATTTTCCTCACCATGAGCTACGCTTCCGCAATGACGCCGTTTTAGAAAAATTGGGCCTTGAACCGAAACAAGTAGACGATCAAGATTTTCTCGAAGCGTTTGGTCAGTTCCAAGCGCCCCATCCCTTGCGGGCCATGTGTTACCACGGCTATCAATTCGGTCAGTACAATCCTCAGTTAGGGGACGGACGGGGTTTTCTCTACGGGCAGGTGCGCGCCCAGGATGGCTTACTCTACGATCTCGGTACGAAAGGTTCTGGGCAAACTCCCTATTCCCGCAATGGTGATGGGCGTTTAACCCTTAAGGGCGGCGTTCGGGAAGTTTTGGCGGCAGAAGCATTGCATCAACTGGGGGTAAATACCTCCCGCTGTCTAAGCTTGATCGAAACGGGGGAATCCCTCTGGCGGGGGGACGAGCCTTCTCCCACTCGGTCTTCAGTGATGGTCAGGTTCCAGCGATCGCATATTCGGTTTGGCACCTTTGAACGGCTCTACTATCTGCAACGGCGGGATTTGTTACAGCAACTCCTCGACCATGTGGTGGAACATTACTACGACGAATATGTTGGGGATGAGGATGCCTACGCCCTGTTTTACGCTGATTTGGTGAAGCGGGTGGCACGATTAGCGGCCCAGTGGATGGCGGCGGGCTTTTGCCACGGGGTATTAAATACGGACAATATGGCAATTACGGGGGAAAGCTTTGATTATGGACCCTACGCGTTTATTTCCAGCTATGACCGCAAGTTTACGGCGGCTTACTTCGACTACAGTGGTCGCTATAGCTACGGCAACCAACCAATGATCTGTCGTCTGAATTTGGAAATGTTGCAAATGCCCCTGGCGCTGGTGATGGATAAGCGGGATTTGGCGACGGGCCTCGTGAATTATGAAATCGAATATGAGCAAACCTATCGCCAGTTAATGCTCGAAAAATTGGGGCTGCGAGATTTGCCGGAAGATCTAGGGGCCGATCTGTTTGCCGCCACCCTAGCACTGTTGGAGGAAACCCAAACGGGCTACCACGACTTTTTCTATCAGTTGGCAGCTCAGTTTAATTACGCTTGGCGATCGCATTCCAGCACCATTTTGGAAAATAGTGATTTGTCAGGGCCGCTCTTTGAACAATGGCAAGGACTTTACCAGCGGGCTTTACAAGAAATCCCTGAACCTGAGTTGGCACAAATTGGCGATCGCCTCCAGCAGACCAATCCAAAAACGGCTCTACTGCGTCCGGTGATCGAATCTGTTTGGGAACCGATCACCACAGAAAATAACTGGCAACCCTTTAACGAGTTACTCGACAGAATTCGCACGAAACAATAATCTTTTGAACGAAACAGTTTTTATTTTGATTGAGATTAACCCCGATGGAATGGATAGACGAAGCTAAAGAACTCTTTAAAAAAATACCCTTTTTTGTGCGACCCTTTGCCAAAAAGAAAATTGAAAAACTTGCCGAAGAAATGGGAGCAAAAATTATCGATAAGGAGATTTATATCCAGGCTAAAGCTCAATTTAATGACCCCAAAAAATCGGGGGAAGCCTAATTTTATCGCCCGTGATTGGGAAAAGTGAGAATATCGACAGCCGCCACATCACAGGCTTTGCCATCGCCCATCACTGCCCGCATTTCTTGATAATCTTGCTGGAGTTGGGCTTGGCGATCGCCATCCTGGAGTAATGCCAAAGATTCCTGGGCAATGCGGAGGGCGGTCGCTTCTGTTTGTAGTAATTCGGGAACGATGCGCCGCATCAGGGTCAAATTCACTGGACACATGAACGGAATCGAAAATTTCAGCAGATGTTTCGCAATCCAAGCGGTGACGGGATGCACTTTGTACAGCACCACCTGGGGGACGTCTAACAGGGCAATTTCGAGGTTTACGGTGCCCGATTTTGTGATCGCTAGATCCGCAGCGGCGATCGCCAAGGGAGTCTGGGCTGGGTCATCGATGAGAATTGCATTTAAACCTGCCTCATTGATGTCTGTTTCTAGGGTTTTGCGATAGTGAGGTAGAGCGACGGGAATTAAAAACTTCACCTCCGGCACCTGACGCTGGAGAATTTTGGCCGCTTCCACCATCACAGGTAAGAGATATTTCAGCTCCTGGCGGCGGGAGGCTGGCAACAAGGTGATCAGGGGGCGGTCTTGGTTGAGGCCCAGTTTTTCCCTAGCGGTGGCACGGCGGGGACAGGTGGCCATTTTCGCCACGAGGGGATGGCCCACAAATTTTACGTCTATGCCGTATTCTGCAAAGTAACGGGCTTCTTCCGGGAAAATGGCAAGAATCCGGTCGGTGATGCGGGCGATCGCCTTTGTATTGTTGTCATTAAACGACCAAACCCAGGCCTGGGGCGCAATGTAGTAAATAATTGGCACCTGGGGCAACTGACGGCGAACAAAGTTACCGATGCCAATATTCGGGCCGATGTAATCGATCAGCACCACCAGATCCGGCGGATTTTCTTTGAGATAGCGTTTCGCCTGCCGTTGAATGCGGAGGGTCGGAATGATGTAGGGCAGGGATTCAATCAGACCGATGGAGCCAATTTTTGTGGTGTTACCCAGGAGGGTTGCTCCCGCTGCAGCCATGCGATCGCCACCGAGGGCAGTAATTTTTAGGTCAATATTGAGCGCCTCGGCCTGACGAAAGAGCGCTTCCACCAAGAGACTCCCCTGGAGATCGCCGGATACTTCCCCCGTACTGATGAAAATATGCATTATCGCCTAGCTCCGTTTCCCCGGAATTAAACCCCGACGGCTGGGGTCAAGGGCTTTTTCGAGAAACTGTTGGAGATGTTGGAGATGTTCATGGTCGCCGATAGTCGCAAGTTGGGCGATCGCCTCGGAGGTTTTGAGATCCGAGCGGTACAGTAAACGAAATGCTTGTTTGAGCAGACCCATTTCCGCCGGGGTTAAACCACTGCGCTTGAGGCCCACCAAATTCAAAGAACGCACCTTCGACGGGTTGCCTTCGACCAGCATAAAAGGTGGCACATCCCGATCAATGCGACTCATGCCGCCCAACATCGCCATCTTGCCGATATGTACAAACTGGTGAATGCCCAACATCCCACCAATCACCGCTCGCGATTCGATTTCCACATGGCCGGCGATCGCCACATTGTTCGCAATGATGATGTTGTTTTCCAGAATGCAATTGTGGGCCACATGGACATAGGCCATCAGGAGATTGTCATTCCCAATGATCGTTTTTTCTCCCGCCGCCGTCGCCCGATTCACCGTCACATATTCGCGAATCGTATTGCGATCGCCAATTTCAACTAAACTGGCTGCCCCCTGATACTTGAGATCCTGTGGTTCTAAGCCAATGGCCGCCCCTGGGTAAATCCGATTCCCCTGACCAATGCGCGTATAACCATCCAAAATTGCATGGGCACCAATAACCGTACCTTCCCCAACCGTGACATATTCACCAATCACTGCATAGGGGCCAACCTGAACCGTTGGATGAATTTGAGCGTTGGGGTGAACCACCGCCGTCGGATGAATCAGAGTACTCAAAAGAATTCTCCAGTGTGCTCCATAGTAGTGTAGTGGGCCTCAGGGCCAATTATTCAAAATTCAGACGGGAAAAGAGCATCTCCCCTTCCACCGCCACTTGACCATCCACGGTGCCACAGCCCTTCATTTTCGCAATGCGCTTGGCCTTTACCGTGATCACTTCCACCGTCATAATTAGCTGATCACCAGGGACTACCGGTCGCCGAAACCGAACTTTATCAATCCCAGCAAACGCAAAAAAGCTATCTTCCATCCCCGGCATTTGGGTCAAAATAAACCCGCCCACCTGGGCCATCGCTTCCACCATCAGTACCCCCGGCATGATCGGGTGATTTGGGATATGACCTTGGAAATGGGGTTCATTAAAAGTGATATTTTTCAGACCCACAGCCTTTTCACCAGGAATATATTCGAGGATGCGGTCTACCAGCGAAAAAGGATAGCGGTGGGGTAATAATTTTTGAATCTCTTCGACGGGGATCGGCTGGGCCAAAGTTCCGGGATGTTCTGTGGTCATAGACGGTGATCAATTAATAACAGTCTGTGCGGCTAGTTTAGATTACTACAAAATGTTAATTCTGCAGCGCTTCTCCACGGCAGATCTGTATTAGTGCCCCATGCGGATGAAAATCAGGTCAGTCCATGGCTTCGATTAAGAACCTGTTTGATTTGCGGAACGAAATCGCCCTTCTATGAAATCTCGCTTTTGGAGATGTTTTGTGTTCCGCCCGGTCACCCGCTTGCGCCACATCTTAAAACTAGAGCGTTTCATATAGCGCCGCATGATTTGAATCACTTCCTTTTCCTGAAGCCCAAATTGCATCTCAATGGCCTCAAAGGTAGTGCGGTCTTCCCAGGCCATTTCGATCACCCGGTCAATGGTGGCCTCATCTAGCGCCTCAAAATTCATTGTTGTCTTTTAATAAGTTCTATCTAAATCAGTTCCACGCTGTACTGTAGCGCAAATCTTTAATTCGGCAATTCGAGGGGGATTTGTCCCAAAATGCCCTTACGAAATTCATTGAGCAACGTAACTGCACTACGTTCCCTGTCGCCTTGGAAGCGATGGTCTCCGAGGGCAATGACATAATCTTCGCCAGACATATCGAGGGGGTCGAGGTCATAGCGCTCAGTCAGATGCTGTTCTAAATTCAGTTCCACGAGCAAATCCACCATGGCCGCTGCGACCAGTTGGTTGTCATAGGAGGCCGCGCCAATGTCCTCACAAATGGCTAGTTTCACCGCATTATGTTGATCATCGAGCTTCCAGGGAATTACCCCTGGGGCATCAAGCATTTCAATTTGGTCAGAGATTCTCACCCAACGTAATTGTTTCGTTACCCCAGCTTTGCGGGCGCTTTCGACGACTTTTTTACCGACTAAACGGTTAATCAGGGCCGATTTCCCCACGTTAGGCAAACCCATAACCACTGCCCGCACGGGACGGGGCCGCATTCCCCGGGAAATGCGGCGGTCATTCATCGCTTTTCCGGCTAATTGGGCGGCTTTGATCACACCTTTAACCCCGGTTCCTTTTTTGGCATCGGTAAAGACGGGCTGAATTTTTTGGGCTTGGTACCAGTCGCGCCATTGACTGAGGGTTTCGCTGGGGATCATATCCCGCCGATTGACCACGACGACCCGAGGTTTTTCACCAATCCATTCATCGACTTGGGGGTGGTGGGATGCGAAGGGGATGCGGGCATCGAGGACTTCTAGCACCACATCAACGCGGTTGAGCTGTTCTTTGAGTTGGCGTTCGGCCTTGGCAATGTGGCCGGGATACCATTGGATCGGTTGGGGCATGGGAACGAAGTCAAAACGGTGTTTTTTATCATACTGCCTTGGGTTGGGTCGAAAATTGCTTAGGGGTAAATTGGCAGTGCTTTTGGCGACCCACCACAAAAAAGACCACAGCGATAGAACACTGTGATCCGTATGGGAGTATGAAAAAGTTAAGGCTGAATGTCTGTTCGGCGAGAAAGCTTAGAATTGGGGGCCAAGACCAACTTTAGGGGCATAAACTGCGCGATCGCCAAGTTCATCCTCGATGCGGAGTAAGCGATTGTATTTCGCTACCCGCTCACTACGGCAGAGGGAACCGGTTTTAATTTGGCCAGCACGGGTTGCCACCGCCAGATCAGCGATGGTGGTATCTTCCGTTTCCCCAGAGCGGTGACTAATCACGGACTGATAGCCATTGCGGGTCGCCAGATCGATGGTTTCGAGGGTTTCGGTAAGGGTGCCGATTTGGTTGAGCTTAATCAACACCGCATTGCCTGCTTTTTTCTCAATGCCCTGTTGGAGTCGCACCTTGTTGGTAACAAACAAGTCATCTCCAACCAGTTGTACCCTGTGGCCGATGCGCGCGGTCAAAATTGTCCAGCTATCCCAATCATCTTCATGGAGGCCATCCTCAATGGAAACAATTGGGTACTTTTCGACCATCGCCGTCAGGTAGTCGATAAATTCTGCCGGACTGTGGGCTGTACCGTCGTAGGTGTACTGACCATCGGCGTAAAATTCACTGGCGGCAATGTCGAGGGCGAGGGCCACCTGTGTACCGGGTTCATAGCCCGCCGCTTTGATCGAATCCACGAGAATTTCGAGGGCTTCTTCGTTAGAGCCTAGGTTAGGGGCAAATCCGCCCTCATCACCGACACCTGTTAGTAAACCTTTGCTGTCAAGTACCTTGCTCAGGGCAGTAAAAACTTCCGCTCCCCAACGGAGTGCTTCTTTAAAGGAACTGGCCCCCACCGGCACGATCATAAATTCTTGGAAATCAACGTTATTAGCGGCGTGGGCACCGCCATTGATCACGTTCATCAAGGGCACGGGGAGGACATTAGCCAAAGGGCCACCGAGATAACGATAGAGGGGTAGGGCGAGTTCCGCTGCTGCCGCTTTTGCCGCCGCGAGGGATACCGCCAAAATGGCATTGGCCCCTAGATTAGATTTGTTGTCAGAGCCATCCCGGGCAATCATGGCGTAATCAACTGTCGTTTGGTCAAGGGCATCTTTACCGATCAGTTCCGGGGCAATTTTTTCTTTCGCATTGCGCACGGCCTTTAGTACCCCATTGCCGCCATAACGGGCTTTGTCTCCGTCCCGCAGTTCATGGGCTTCGAAACTACCGGTAGAGGCTCCACTGGGCACTTGGGCGAGACCTACTGCACCGCTTTCTAAACGAACTTCTGCCTCGACGGTGGGGCGACCTCTGGAATCTAAAATTTCTCTAGCATCTATTGCTTCGATGATTGCTTCGGATTTGTCCAGCATTTGGGATTACTCACTGACCATTGATATTCAGGTATAAACATACCCTGTTCTGGTGGATTTGTTGCTTTTTTTAGGGGGGATTTTGGGAACAATCGTCCGTTGTCAAGGTTCAGGGATATATCTTGATATTTTCTTTAGGTTTGCGGCGATCGCCAACGGGAAGATAGCCAGGGAGTTGAAGGGTAGGGTTTTTTCAAGATACACTGAGGGCGTTGTCACACCGCCAAACCGACTTCGAGTCACATCAAGCCGCCACCGCGATCGCCACATTTTTTTTGCAGCTTTTTGAATCAATGGAAGACTCAAGGAAATGGCTAAGGAGCGGCTGGGGTTGTAAGTGCCTGGAACGCGGTACAGGATTTTAGGAGGCGAATAAAGTCATGGCAAATAGTCGACGGGTATCGAAGGTTTCTTCGCTAATCAAGCGGGAAGTGAGTTTGATGCTCATGCAAGATATTAAAGATGACCGAGTTGGGGCGGGCATGGTGAGCATTACTGAAGTGGAAGTGTCTGGGGACTTGCAGCACGCCAAGATTTTTGTGAGCATCTACGGTTCCGAGGAAGCCCGGGCCGAAACGATGGAAGGACTGCGGGCCAGCCAAGGATTTGTGCGTCGTACCCTAGGTCAACGGATTCGCCTGCGGCGATCGCCAGAGGTTTTATTCATTGAAGACCGTTCCCTTGAAGAGGGAGACCGGATGATCCATCTCATTAACCAACTAGAAATTAAGGATCCAGAGGAACTAGAAGCCCAAGAATCCGAGGAAATGGTGTAGCGCCCTTGGTGATGGCTCCCCTCCCCCCGGTTGAATCCTTGTCTCTCCGCCAGGCGATCGCCCAGATGATCGTTGTGCGGGGGGCAGGCTATCTATTTGACTACGAACGCCCCTACCCCCAGTGGGAAGCTGATCAAACGACCCTACAACGCTGGATCGAGGCGGGGATCGGTGGCGTAATTCTTCTGGGTGGGAGTGCCGCCGAGGTAGCCCAGAAAACCAAGCAATTGCAGAGTTGGGCCGAAATTCCCCTCCTGATTGCCGCAGATATCGAAGAAGGGGTCGGCCAACGGTTTCGCGGTGCGACGGAATTCCCGCCTCCCATGGCTTTCGGTGAGATTTGGCGCACAGATCCCCACCAGGCGATCGCCCTTGCAGAAACCATGGGTGCAACTACGGCCCAGGAAGCCCTCAGCCTTGGCATCAATTGGGTTTTGGCCCCGGTGCTGGATGTGAATAACAATCCCCACAACCCGGTGATCAACATCCGTGCCTTCGGGGAAACGCCGGATCAGGTGAGTGCCTTGGGTACTGCGTTTATCCGGGGGGCGCAACAATATGCTGTTTTAACGACAGCGAAACATTTTCCGGGCCATGGGGACACGGCAACTGATTCCCACCTCGCGCTCCCCACCATTTCCCACGATGACACGCGCTTAAATACCGTCGAACTGCCTCCCTTCAAGGCCGCTATCCAAGGGGGCGTAGATGCGGTGATGAATGCCCACCTCATGATCCCCGCTTGGGATCAACAATATCCAGCAACCCTTTCGCCAGCAATTCTTACGGGCCAACTGCGGCACAAGCTGGGGTTTAAAGGGTTAATTGTCACCGATGCGTTGGTCATGGGAGGAATTACCCAGTTTGCGGCTCCTGATACCGTTGTTGTCCAGGCGATCGCCGCTGGGGCGGATATTCTCCTGATGCCTCCCGATGTGGACGGAGCGATTATTGCCATCGAAACGGCGATCAAAACAGGTCAACTTTCAGAAAGTCGCATCTATGAATCCGTAGAACGAATTTGGCAGGCCAAGCAAAAAATCCTTACGGCAACACCATCAACTTTTCCCCAGGGGATCAGCGGGGATCGCCCGGAAACGAGAAAAACCGTTGCCATGGTGCTGGAAAGAGCGACTAAACATCAAAAATCCCTCGTAAAAATATCAAGTTTTCCTGACAATTTTGCGCGCAACTTAATTGTGGTGGATTCAGTTTTAAAAAGCCCTTTTTTGCGTCCCAATTGTCCGGCGATCGCCATTCCCCAACGCCACGGTTATGCCGCTGAAATTGTCGAATTAAAAACGCTCCCTCGCCTGCAGTTAGAAGCGATCCCTACCCTTATCCAGTGTTTTCTTCGGGGTAATCCCTTTACAGAAAAACTGGCAGATCCCATCGATGTTCTCCAAAAAATTGCCGCCCAAATACCGTTACAGGGCGTTATCTTTTACGGTAGTCCCTACTTCCTCGAAGCTTTACAAACGACTTTGCCAGAAATTCCCTGGTGGTTTAGCTATGGTCAAATGGCGATCGCCCAAGCCGAAATCTGTACATCCCTCTGGGAAGAAGCGCCCCAAGCGGCTCCCAGCGCCGCCGAATTCATTTAAAAAGTTCGTCGGACGTTGGACAACGGATAATCAAACCTTAATGATCTTTGATTACATTACTTAAAGTTTCGCTAAAAACGTTATTGATAAGTATTGAAATATACAGCGTTTTCTGTATAGCAATGCCTTGCATAATCCAATAGAATAGGCATGGAACAAACATCAGCCACCCAAGAGGTAAATCCTATGACCACCACGACAATGCCTCCGGCGTCTCCTACCCCAAAACATTTTTCTATTGAAATGCTCAAGGACGAAGCCCGTCAGTTGGTCGAATCAGGAACAGTAGACTGCTGCCAGCCCATTTATGTCCTCTGTCAGTTCATTCCAGCCCGGGAATGGGTTTGCGTAGAATGTGAACTTGAACGAAATGGTTTTCTTCTCCGGGATCAAATTGCGGATCTAAATCCAGCCCAATGCTGGTCTGATGACTAAATAAATTCACTGTTGTCGGTATCTGGGTGCGCTGCCCAACGCCGACCATTTCCTTGGATGACTTTCCATGACTCAATCTGTCTTTGCATTGCGATCGCCTTTCTTTTTTTCATTGGGACAAATTCGCGATGAAGTAAAACAATTAGTCGAGCAAAATCGCATCAGTCGTCAACAGCCTCTCTATAGCCTTTGTGAATATATTCCTCCCCGCGAGTGGCACTGCATCGAAGTCGAGCTAGAACGCTGCGGCTTTCTTCTCCGGGACTGCATCGGGGATTTGTTAGGGGCAGAGCGATGGGAGAACGATTAAACGATTAATTGCTCTCGTCATTCTTGCTCTAGGGAATAGACAAAAAAATAGGGCAGCAATTTTAACTGCCCCAAGCGGTTGGACTCACGTAAGATTTACCGACAGCTCCGCACTCGATGCCTAGTTTGGTTCGTTTTCTTGTTTGTCCTGACGGAGCGCCGCAAGCTCGCTTTTGAGGGTGACAATTTGATCTGTTAGATTCTTTAGTTCGTTTTGCAGATCGCTATCTTTTACTTCCGTTGCCGTGGTCACGATTTCTTGGGTACCGGGTTCCCTGGCGGCTTTGTCTTGCTGGAAGATTTTTTCGAGGAATTTACGGGCTTCTTGCTCGGTCATTTCACCTTTTTCTGACCATTCTTCGGCGCGATTTTGAAGCTCTGTGCGAAATTCAGAAATTGTCACTTCCCGTTTGGTGGGATCTTGGATCGTTTCGACTAAGGTAGCAGCGGCCCCAACGGTGACATGGAAGCCCTTTTGAAACAGTTCAAAGAAGTTTGTGGATGTACTCATGGCAACAGTTTTCTCGCTTGAGGGATTGAGATGGGACTAGAAAATTGCATTATTTATGTTTAGCCTAGCGCACCGCCACAAAAATCGCTGTTATCTTTCACACTAATCGGCCTGGGCCAGATAATTCTCTAAATCTTCGATTAAACGGGGTAATTCTGCTTCGCTGGTGAGCCGAATCCGGTCATCCCGGAGGGTGATCAATACCTTGGCGGCGAAGGGACTGGGGTAAATATTCGGATTGCAAAAAATCTCTAAAAAAATGTCCCCGGTGTACTGATAATTCATGGATTCTTGGGGCTGAGGACGGCCTTTGGGGTTACTATTGCCGGCGATCGCCTTCATGCTGTGCATCAGTTGAGCGATTTCTGCCTTGAGAGTTTGGGCGGCAGTGCTGGTGAACCGAAAGGTGACAGAACCTTGTAATAAATTGAGGGTGAGGGGCGTTGACATTCTGTTAGTTTAAACTCGAAAAAATAACGATGGTTTCATCATAGGAATTCCTGGGGCGATCGCCAATTTTTTGTGATCTTTTATTGAGCAATGTCGCTGAATGCTAATTTAATTGATTTTGCCGGAGGGCTGTGCCACATCGCTTACAAAATTGAGCATCTTGATCATGAAAAGCTAGACCACATTTTGTGCAGTCGATTTCCTGTTGATTCGCACTTTTGAGAAACTGGCGCACTAAATCCCCTAACTGCCAAGGAATCACCGCAATCCCCGTGAGAATCATCGTTAAAGTCACGACTTTGCCAATGTCTGAAATGGGCGTTTTATCGCCGAAACCCACTGTAGTCATCGTCACCACAGCAAAATATAAAGCATCTAAAAAATTGCCAAAAACAGCGGGATTAATGTCATGTTCAACTTGATAAATTAGGCCAGAGTAAACAAAGATAATTGTAAACAAGGTCAGGAGAATTCGGCTGAGAATAATGCTGTCTTCGGCCTTGATCTTGAAAATCGAGATTTCTAGGCGAAAAAATCGGATCAAGCGTAGTAATCGAAACCAGCGGAACAGCCGCACAAAACGAATGTCGAGGAAGCCGAAAAATAACGGGGCGATCGCCAACAGATCAAGGTAGGAAAAAAGCTAAAAATAAACTTCCGAGGTTCAGCGGCGCCCACACAGCGGCAGCAATATTCCACGGCAAATAAAATCAAAATGCCTGTATCTAAATAATCCAAATATTGTGCCCAAACCGTTGGCAAAGGATAGGTTTGCGCCACAAAAATCCCCGACGAAATGAAAATCAGTCCACACAAAGCCAAATTGAGGAGGCGGCCTGTGCCACTGTCAAAATCATCGAGATAACGGCCTAGTCTTAATCGCCAAGGCAATTGGCTTTCCATCGGAATTTCTTGCCTAGGCGGGAGTATGGCCTGCTTCGGTAATAATGTTTTTTAAGGCCGTTTCAGAAAGCGTTGTCTGAATCGAAACTACTTTACTGGGAATATCGACGGCAACTTGGGCCTTTTGATCATGATTTTGGATGGCTTTTGTAATGGTTTGACCGCAGACTTCACAAGCGATTGTCGGCACAGTAATTGTAAATTCCATAAATATTAAAAAATAACGGTTTACGGTAAGTATTTAGTCAGTTTTAAAGCCTTTCGTTTGAAATTGATTTCAATGTTAGTTTAGTAACTTACGCCAGGTTTGAGCACCAACAATGCCATCTCCATCTAATTTCAAGGCAGTTTGAGCCGCAATGACAGCGATGCGAGTATTCGGGCCAAAAATACCATCGATACGGCCTGTGTAATAGCCCAATGCTTGCAGGCGAGTTTGCAAAAGTTTCACCGAATCCCCTTCCATGCCTTCCTTTAACAGGGGCAGCGTATCTGGATCTGTGCTGGTGGCCGTTTGATTTGTGCTGGAGCTGGGAGCTGCCTCGGCATCAGTTGCTTCCTGGGCTGGGGTTGCAGGGGTTTCGTTCTGGGCTGTTGTTGGGCTACTGGCTGTTGGAGTTGGGGCTTGTTCCTCAGCAACGGGTAAATTCGCCGCCGAAATCGGAAATAATGTCTCCCAAGTGGTGCGATCCATGACTCCGGTCTGGGGGATTTGGGCCGCCTTTTGAAATTGGTAGACTGCGATCACCGTCGCTTCGTCATAGGTACCCGTGGTTTCGCCGCTGTAGTAGCCCAGCAGTCGCAGGGTGGTTTGCAGCTCCTGAACCACAGTCCCCGTACTGCCAATGCGCAATTCTGGTCGGGGAGATTGGGCGCTGACCAGGGGGCTAAGACCGAGGCTGCTTGCTAAAATCAGAGCCGTCGATAGACCTAAATTTAAAACGGTTTGACGCGCAGACATGACGATTTTCTTCATGATGTTTAGGAGGCGATCGCCTTTTACGATAGCTGAAGATCTTCGATCAGGGAAAGGGCCGTTTGGGAGCCCACCACCGACACATAGGGATGGTGAAAATGACGTTGGGCTGCCTGGTGGGTTTCCGTCGTTGTAATCTTTTCGACGTGGTGCTGGAAAGCTTGATCAAAGTCGATGCCGAGGCCAATGCTCTCATACCAGCCAAAAATTTGTGCCAATTCAGCATTGGTCTGTTTCCCCAGGGCATACTGGCCGAGGAGTTTATTCTTCGCAATTTGCAAATCCGCTTCCGACAGGGGAGCCGTCACCAGCCGTTGGATTTCTTGGTGTAATCCATTCAAGGCGATCGCCGTATTTTGGGGGGCCGTACCAATGTAGGTAATAAATTGGGATTGACTCAAGCGCGTGGGAAAAAACGCCGACACGTCATAGGCAAGCCCTTGTTTTTCTCGCAATTCCACAAACAGCCGACTAGATAGTCCATTACCCAAATAAGTGCTGAGGAGTTTCAAGGCAAAAAAATCATCATCGGCCACCGTTCCCGTCAGATAACCCAAGATAATGATCGCCTGTTGACTCTCTTTTTCCTTTGTCCACACCCCTCCCTGGGGCTGTAGGGGCGCAATTTCTAAGCTTGGTAGCGGCGTTGTCGGGTTTTGCCAATCCCCCAAGGTTTGTTCCACGATTGCCTCTGCCTGTTCGAGGGTCAGCCGACCGGAGAGGCTAATCACCAAATTGTCTGGCCGGAAATGGGTTTGGTGGGCCTGTTGTAAATCTGCAGCCGTGAATCGCGCCACCGTTTCTGCCGTCCCTAAAATAGATTGGCCGTAGGGATGCTGGGGATACATCTGGCTCCGGAGGAGGTCATAGGCCACATTAAAGGGCTGCTCCATTTGGGAACGGATATTTTGTAGGGTAATTTTGCGCTCTAACTCTACTTCTTCGGGGGGGAAAGTCGGTTCCCGGAGGATTTCTGCTGCTAGCTTGAAAATTGTATAAAAATCCTTTGTGACGGTTTTGAGACTCAGGGCCACATAATCGTTGGACGCACTCGCGCCGAGGCTCGCCCCGATGGATTCAATCTGCTCGGCAATTTCAACGGCACTGTAACGGCTTGTTCCCTTCGTGATCACTGCTGCCAAGAGATGAAATAGCCCCGCTTGGTCGAGGGATTCCCAGCGTCCGCCCGCCTGGGGAAAAAATAAGCGCGCTGCCACCAAGTCTGCCACAGGATTTTCCGTCACAATTAGGGTAATGCCATTTTTGAGGACGGTGCGGTGGGTCATTTGGGGAGATGCGGGGCTAGCAACCATGAGCAGAGGAGACTTTCCGAAAAAGAACGCTGGCGTTTCACTTTAGCAAATTCCTGGGGTGAGGAACGCTGCAAGGTACGCTATTTGAGAAAAGCGATAAAAATATTTACTGACTGTGTTCCATTCTGACGCGATTCAAGGGGCCTTGAGTGATCTTCTTGCCTGTGAAACGACACTTCCCATCGAAGTTTTCCCGGAGCTTGACTCGACCAACGCGCTCCTGTGGCAACGGTATCAAGCACAATGCACAATGCCTAGGGTGGCGATCGCCTCAACCCAGACAGCGGGGCGGGGCCAGTGGGGACGCACCTGGATTTCTGCTCCGGGGGGACTCTACTTATCAGTTTTGTTGCCCATTGAATTAGAGCCTCAATTAGCCTATGGCTTAACCCTAGCCAGCGTTTGGGGCATTGTTGAAATGTTCCAACAGCAAGGGCTTCCCGTACAAATTAAATGGCCCAATGATCTTCTCTTGCAAAACAAAAAACTGGGGGGCATTAAAACCGAAACGAAAGTCTCCCAGGGGAAAATTAGTGCGGCTGTGGTCGGGGTCGGCATTAACTACCGAAACCCAGTTCCTCCAACGGGCATTAATCTCGAACAATTCTGGCAAGGGGAGTTGAAAATTAAAGGCGATCGCCTTGCGGCGTTGGTTATTGCCGGAATTCTGCAGGGGACGCAAAAACTAGCTCGAAATTCAATTGAAAATATATTGCCGGGCTATTTAAAGCACCTCAAAAACCTAGGCGAAATAATCACCTATGAAGGCCATCAAGGGATCATTACCGGGGTCAATCAAAAGGGCGAACTACTGGTTAAACTTAGCGCTCCCGGTGCCAGTAGCATTGTAAAAATTCCCCCTGGTCAAATTTCCCTCGGCTATCTGTAGAGAATCTCGTTTTAAATTTGACTTTCCCAATAGAGCTTGCCACACTGCAAATCGTTGTCTCAGAACAAATATTCAAGAATATGTCAACCTATCTCGTTACTGGCGCAAACCGGGGCATCGGCCTGGAATATTGCCGTCAACTCAAAGCCCAAGGCGATCGCGTGATTGCTGTTTGTCGGACGCCCTCTGAGGAACTGCTGCAACTGGGTGTAACGGTAAAAGCGGATGTGGATCTGACGAATCCCGATGCCGTCAAACAGCTTGCCCAAGATCTCCAGGGGGAAACTATTGATGTCTTGATTAACAACGCCGGGATTTTAGAACGGGTCGATTTAGATCAGCTAGATGTGGACAGTATTCGCCGTCAATTTGAAGTCAATGCGATCGCCCCGCTGCGTTTCACCCAAGCCCTTTTAGCGAATCTTAAATCTGGTTCAAAAATTATCCTGATGACCAGTCGCATGGGTTCCATTGAAGACAATACTTCCGGTGGTTCCTATGGCTATCGAATGTCAAAAGTCGCCCTTTCCATGGCCGGAAAATCCCTGGCGATCGATCTCAAACCCAGGGGAATTGCGGTGGGTATTTTACACCCTGGCCTCGTGAAAACGCGGATGATTAATTTCCGGGAAGATGGCATTAGCCCCACGGTGGCAGTCGAAGGGTTACTGGCCCGCATTGAAGCACTAAATCTCGATAATACAGGCACGTTTTGGCACGCCAATGGGGAGATTTTGCCCTGGTAAGTGGTGCGTCATTTTTTCTAACTGTAGAGGCTGGCGACGTATTCTCCGTAGCCGTTGTAGGGTAGGGTTTCCTTCATTTCCCAGCTAAATTCTGGGGTATTGCCAATAAATTTTTCGGTGGCCTGAGACCAACGGGGATGGGGCACATTTGGCTCGACGTTGGCTTCAAATTTGTACTCGTGGCCGTCGATGGTGTTCCAGTAGGTGGCAGGTTGTTCCGCGAGAAATTCAATTTTGACGATAGATTTTGCCCCCTTAAAGCCGTATTTCCAGGGAATGACCATCCGCAGAGGCGCACCATGCTGTTTCGGCAAATCGTGGCCATAGATTCCTAGGGCAAAGAAAGCGAGTTCGTTATTCATCTCTTCAATGCGCAATCCCTCGGTGTAGGGCCAGGGCAAATTACCCAGATGAAAACTGGGGCCATAGGTGACATTCTCGTCGTAGTAACTGGTGAAGCGGACAAATTTTGCTTGGGTCTTGGGTTCGACAGCTTTGATTAATTCGCGCATGGGAAAGCCAATCCAGGGCAGCACCATCGACCAGGCTTCGACACAACGGAAGCGGTAGATGCGTTCTTCGAGGGGGAATTTTGTTTTCAGATCGTCGATGTCATAGGTTTGGGGGTTGTTCACGAGGCCGCCCACTTCTACTTGCCAGGGCTTAGTGGGGAGATTTTGGGCGTTTTGCCAGATGCCTTTGGTGCCGCCAAATTCGTAGAAATTATTGTACTGACCGGCGAAGAGTTCTTTGGTGATTGGGCGATCGCCAATTTTCCGGAAGTCGGGATTTTTAATCGCGTCTAGTTTGGGCAAATCTAAAGTTTCACGGAGGGCGCTGTACTGCTGATCCTGGGACTGACAACTCGCTAAACCAATGCCCACCCCAGCCCCCAGGAGAGTTTTGATAAATTTGCGGCGGTTCCAATAGACGCTTTCGGTGGTGACGAGATTTTCGGAAAGGGTATAGCTGGGGAGGACTTTAAACAGCACCATGGCGGGTTTTGCAGAGGACGAGTAGGGTTATACGTTTTAAAAATCTAACGCATTTTGCCAAGGGTCTCCGGCCCCAACTTCGTTAACATCCCTTTACAATTTGAAAAGATATGTCATGTGTTTAAGCAATTGTTAGGGAAATTTAGGTGAAGGTTTTTTTGCAGCTCCAGCCGGAAATGCGCTGGAATTTGGGCTTGTTATTTTTAGCGGCCCTGGGATTTTGGTTGAGTATGACCAGTTTATTACCGGTGCTCCCGGCCTATATCCAAGATTTGGGGGCAACGGATCAGCAGGTGGGCTTTGTGATGGGTTGCTTTGCCATCGGTCTGCTTTTGGCCCGCACCCGCCTCGGTAAAATGGTCGATGAGCAGGGTCGCAAACGGGTAATCCTCATTGGCGCTGTGGTGGTGGCGATCGCCCCTTGGGGATATATATTTTTAAATTCAATTCCCCAGATGATGGTGTGGCGAGCCTTCCATGGAATTAGTATCGCCGCTTTTACGACGGGTTACAGTGCCCTAGTGGTAGATTTGGCCCCAGAACGAAACCGGGGTGAGGTGATCAGTTACATGAGTTTGGCGATTCCGGTGGGGATGTCCATTGGGCCAGTGTTGGGGGGTTATCTCTTGGGGGTCGTCGATTACCCGTGGATCTTTGCGGCGTCGGGTCTGTGTGGGGTGGGGGCTTTGCTCCTGGCCAGTCAAACTAAAGAATCTAATCCCCAGGTGATCGCCATTGATAAAAATTCCCTGACGCCCAACCAAGGGGAAACCAACCGTGATTACCCGGAACTGTTTCGTCATAAGGGACTCTACATTCCTTCCTTGATTATGCTCTGCATTGGCTTGGTATTCGGCGTTTTAGTGACGTTTCTCCCCCTGTACATTCGGGAACTGGGCTTAAATTTCAATACCGGACTGTTCTATGGGGCGGCGGCCATTTCTAGTTTTAGTAGTCGTATCCTCGTGGGTCGGGCGTCGGATACCTTGGGGCGGGGTTTATTTATTAGCGGCAGTCTGCTCTGTTACGCCGCAACGATGCTGATCCTCAACCACGCTATCAGTACTCCCTGGTTTGTTGTGGCGGGGGCAGTGGAAGGTTTGGGGGCAGGGACTCTCGTGCCGATGATGATTGCGCTGATGTCGGATCGTTCTTCTAGTGCGGAACGGGGGAAGGTTTATTCTATTTGTATTGGCGGCTTTGATGTGGGGATTGCCCTGGCGGGTCTATTGCTCGGCACCGTCACCCAGACCGTCGGTTATCAAGGGATTTTTGCGATCGCCGCTGGGTTGGCCCTGTTTTCTTTCTTTATCTTCCTCACCCAAGGCAATGCCAAAATTGGTACTTCCTTTAAATTTGCCCTTGGGCGCACCGGCGATCGCTATGCCCAAAAATTTTTAAATCAGCCATAGTTAGCAATTTTCAAAATGAAACATCCCGAATCTTTTTCCCTGCCTCCCCTTGCCCCCTACGAAGACCGTTTGCTCCATGCCCTTGCCTTTTTTCGGACGGGCCGCGCCGTGGAAACCCAAGCCCACCATTGCCTATCCATGTACCTACGCCAAGGGGAAGCGCGCGTGATGGGAGAGGTGGGTTTCTATGCCAAGTTGCTTAAGATGAGCCCCGATGAATTATTGGAATTGATCTATTGCAATCCGAGCCAAGCCCAAACGTTGTTAGCCGAATTTGGGGCGATCGCCCCCGTCGCAGAGGAAAATCATTCGGCATAATGGAAGAAAACCATTCCGTTGCGATGCATCGATGAGCGCACCCCAAGGGCCCGACACCTATCAAGTTGAAGATATCCAAGCCATTCTCCAATTGGCGATCGCCCGCCGGGATACCGATGGCGAACTGACCCGCAGCCAACTCGAAGAAATTGCCGCTGACTTGGGCATTCCCCAAACCGACCTCGTCGCTGCCGAACAGACTTGGCTCGACCTCAAGGTTGAAACCAGCAAAAAGCAAGAATTCAATTTATATCGCCGTCAACGCCTCAAAAACCGCGCGATCCGTTTTGGTATCGTCAACAGCTTCCTCGTTGGCCTGGATACCCTCGATACCGGCCATCCCTCCTGGTCTCTGTATGTGCTGCTGTTGTGGGGACTCTTTTTTACTTTGCGGAGTTGGCGACTCTGGCAAACCAGCGGTACCGATTACGAAACCGAGTTTCAAAAATGGGACCGCAAAATGCAGCTCAAGGAATCTGTCCAAACTCTTTGGCAAAAAACCCAGGAATTTCTCAAGGGCATTTCCTAACGCCACATTTGATCCAGTCATTTTTGCCGACTCGAACCCATGACCCAGATCCCTAAACCCATAGCGACTGAATTAGACGATTTTTTACGCCAAAAAAATATCGAAGCTTCGCCTGCTTGGGAATTTCTGTTTGGGGCTGCAAAACAAAAACCGATGCCATCTCTGTTCCACTCCCGTCTCCAGCGCAATTTGGTCAACGCCATTAACCAGCAAACCACCCAGTATGAAGCGATTCAGGAATTACGTTGTATTGTGCCGCCCCTGTCGCCGGTGCCGGATATTGTGGTTGTTAGAGCAGAGAGATTAACAGAAGATGGCCCATTACAGGGAGCACCGGACTGGCTGATTGAAATTCGCTCCCTCGACCAGAGCACCCTCGATCTCCAAAATAAAATCCTGCATTGCCTGGGGCAAGGAACAGCATTAGCTTGGTTAATTGATATTCAGCGAGAACGGGTTTGGGTTTGGGAGCAGGATGAGCTACCGATTATTTACGCTGGCGAGAACGTTTTACCAACTCTAGGGGACATCAAAAATCTGACCGTAGCAACTGTGATCGCCATGACCCAGCAGCATTAAGCTAAAAATTCTCCGTCAATAGCCGAGCATCGCGATCCATTCCCTAGAGGATGACAGTGCCCTGCTGGTCAATTTCTAAAACGTGGGCGATCGCCTTGACGCCAATCCCTTCCCAAGCGGTTTGCATCGCCGTTGCGACTTTGGGGGCATTTTCTGGCGCCGCAAGCGCTAATAAGGTCGGGCCCGCGCCACTGATTACCATGCCATAGGCCCCAGCGGCGATCGCTGCCTGTTGCACTGGGTCATAGCCTTTAATCAGGTTTTTTCGGTAGGGCTGATGAATTTGATCATCCAGGGCTGCCGTTAAATATTCAGGATTATTTTGGGCTAACCCGTGGGGCAGCAAACCCAACCGCGACGCATTGAAAATCGCCTGGGCTCGGGCGTACTGTTGGGGCAAAACGGCGCGGGCTTCTTCCGTGGACAGCTCAAAATCAGGGATCGCCACCACAGGCACCACATTTTCATGCCAAACCCAAGGGCAAATCACCCAATCCTGCTGATGTTTTACCGACAGTTGACAGCCCCCCAGTAGGGCAGGCACCACATTATCGGGGTGGCCCTCCATTTCGATGGCGAGGTTCATAATTTCCCGCTGGCTCAGAGGAGATCCGGCCAGGGCATTGGCCCCCACCAAGCCGCCCACAATTGCCGTCGCTGAACTACCCAACCCACGGGACAAAGGCACTTTGAGATCAATGGCAATATTTACATGGGGAACGGGCTGGCCGAGGGTTGCAAACACTTTCGCAAAGGCACGGTAGAGCAGATTGTCGGCTGTGGCTTCGAGCTTCTGGGTTTCCACATCCGCACCGACGAGTTCGAGGCTGAAAAATGGCTCACTTTCCCCCGCAAGGCGAAATTGGAACTGGTTATGGAGACTAAGGGCAGCGCCTAAGCAGTCAAACCCGGCGCCAATATTGGCAGTGGTAGCAGGGACTTGGACGTGGATAGAGGTCATAAACTTTTTCAAAAAAAACAAATCAAAGGCTAATGTCGGCCTTCAGCAGAATGACTTGATCGGCTGGAACGGCGATCGCCCCGAGGCCATTTTGATTGAGACGATTTAACAATTCGGTGATCCGGGCGGAATCTGCGGTGTGGGCCGCCAGCAGATAACCGCGTCCCCCATAGGCGACCAGGCCAATATTTTGCCCCATTAAACGCTGCAACTGATTGGCGATCGCCAAATTCCCGCCGTATTCTACCAGCACCCCAAATCCCCCCCGGAGTCCTTGGGGTCGGAAATTAGTCGGTCCTTGGGTTGCGGGGGGAGGCGTCGATTTTGTTTCTGCCTGGGGCTGGGCTGGGGGCAGAGCAACGTTACGGGTTGGTGTCTCGGTCGTTTCGACCATCAGATCGGGGGCGCTCGCCGTTGCCATGGGGGGAATAGTCGGCGCTTGGCTGGTTTCTAGGGCCAAATCACTATCTACTGGGGTGATCACCATCAAGGGCAAACCCACCGCTTCCCCAAAATATTCAGCCCACTGGGTTGCGTTTTCGAGGCTCGTAAAGCCCCCGACCCGACTGAGAACGTTGCCATCGTATTCACAAACCACCGCCTGTTGGTTTTCCGGGAGGGTTTGACTCACTTGATTGCGCACTTCCGCCTGGAGGGGTTGAGACGGGGTAAATACCAATACCAAAAACTCTGCGCCCTGGGGCGGCTGACATTGGGATAAACCCCGCTGGGCAACACTGGGGGGGACAAAGGCGATCGCCGCAATACTCCCGATGCAAGCAGCACGCCCAAGCCTAATCAACGGTTGCCAGAAATTGCCCATCATAAGTTCACACGCCAGAAAGAATAGGGGAGTCTAAGCGGCTAGGGACTTGAGGGGCTCTGGAATTTCCTCAGAGGGGGCCTCAAATTCGCCGACGTAGATATACTCCAACCGTAATTTTAACCAAGTAATAAATTGCTTCTTCGTGGAGATGATCGCCACACAGGGTTTGGGAGTCTTTTCGCTTGCTTCTTTGAGGCTAGGAGCGTTGATAAAGGCCGGATTCTCCACTACCCAAAAATCCCGTTCTTTGCCTTGTTCTTCGTAGTGGCGGATGCGTTCTTGGATTACTTCTTCAAAGGGTTCTTCTTCAAAGAGAAATTTTTGGCTGGCCAGGGCAAAATGATAGGTCGTCATCACTTGTTCAGTATAGAAAGATTTATAACTGTTTTTGTTCCAGTAAAGATACCCTACAATTGTCCCCACATGGCAAGCTTCATCTCCCGCACGGCCCGTTCTAGGCCCACCAACACAGCCCGGCTGATGATGGTATGCCCGATGTTTAACTCTTCCATGCCTTCGATACAAGCGACGGGGTAAACATTACGATAGGTTAAGCCATGGCCAGCGTTGACCCGTAACCCCAAGGCGATCGCCTGTTTTGCCCCAGTTTTGAGGGTCGCCAATTCTGCCTGCTGCTGATCTGAGTCTTGGGCCTCGGCATATTTCCCCGTGTGCAACTCGATAAATTGTGCCCCGGTTTTCTGGGCCGCTTCGATTTGCTCTAGCTCAGCATCGATAAACCAACTGACGGGAATCCCAGCCCCCTGGAGTTGATCGACCACTTCTTCAAATCGGGCAAAATTACCCACGATGTCGATCCCTCCTTCCGTGGTGATTTCCTCGCGTTTTTCGGGGACGAGGGTCACGTAGTCGGGTTTGATGTCTAAGGCGATCGCCACCATTTCCGCCGTGGGGGCCATCTCTAAATTCAGGTGGGACTGCACCGTCTGCCGCAGAATTTTCACATCCCGGTCTTGGATATGCCGCCGGTCTTCCCGGAGGTGTACCGTAATCCCGTCGGCTCCCCCCAGTTCTGCTAAGGTTGCCGCCGCCACTGGATCTGGTTCTACCGTGCGTCGCGCTTGACGAATCGTCGCAACATGGTCAATATTCACACCGAGGGTCAGGCGAGGATTTGGGGAAACCATTAGGGAAAATAAGCTTAGAAGATAAAAAACTAAAAGCCCATTTTATCAGGGTTGCCAAAGGAGATGGAAGGGGCATTGCGCAGAATTTGCAGGGGATTACCACGATCCCCCACTGGATCTCTGGGGGCGGCGATCGCCCTTAAATAAACGATTCCCAAATCTTAAAATGACGTCGGTGAAAATCAGACCTATGATGGATTCTGGGGAAAAAATCCCGAAAAAGTTTGAATTGTTACTTTTCGAGATCCCCCCTCCAGTCATACACTTGACACAGAGGTCAAAGGCAGTCGTGAGGTCTTTTTTGTGAAACGAGTCCTAGGAATCATACTTGGCGGCGGCGCAGGTACTCGCCTATATCCGCTAACAAAACTCAGAGCTAAGCCCGCAGTACCTCTAGCAGGCAAATATCGTCTCATTGATATTCCTGTTAGCAATTGCATTAATTCTGAAATTCATAAAATCTACATTTTAACCCAATTTAATTCAGCATCTTTAAATCGTCACATTAGTCGAACCTACAACTTTACCGGCTTCACCGAAGGCTTTACCGAAGTACTCGCAGCCCAACAAACTAAAGAAAATCCCGATTGGTTCCAAGGCACCGCCGACGCTGTCCGACAGTACAGTTGGCTTCTAGAAGACTGGGATGTCGATGAATACATCATTCTCTCCGGTGATCACCTCTACCGTATGGATTACCGTGAATTTATCCAGCGCCACCGTGACACTGGGGCAGACATCACCCTGTCTGTGGTTCCCGTGGGCGAAAAAGTAGCCCCCGCCTTTGGGTTGATGAAAATTGATGCCAATGGTCGTGTCGTGGACTTTAGTGAAAAGCCCACTGGTGAAGCCCTTAAGGCGATGCAGGTGGATACCCAGTCCTTGGGTCTCGATCCAGAGCAGGCGAAAGAAAAGCCCTACATTGCGTCGATGGGGATCTACGTCTTTAAGAAACAAGTACTCCTCGATCTACTCAAAGAAGGCAAAGATAAAACCGATTTCGGGAAAGAAATTATTCCTGATGCGGCCAAGGACTACAACGTTCAGGCCTATCTCTTTGATGATTATTGGGCTGACATTGGGACCATCGAAGCGTTCTATGAAGCAAACCTTGGCTTGACGAAGCAGCCGATCCCACCCTTTAGTTTCTATGACGAAAAGGCTCCCATCTACACCCGGGCGCGCTACTTACCGCCGACGAAGGTGCTCAACGCTGACGTGACAGAATCGATGATCAGCGAAGGTTGCATCATTAAAAACTGCCGCATTCACCACTCAGTTCTTGGCATTCGCACCCGTGTCGAAGCGGACTGCACTATCGAAGATACGATGATCATGGGCGCAGATTATTATCAGCCCTATGAGAAGCGCCAGGATTGTCTCCGTCGTGGCAAGCCTCCCATTGGGATTGGTGAAGGGACAACGATTCGCCGGGCGATCATCGATAAAAATGCACGCATCGGTAAAAACGTGATGATCGTCAATAAGGAAAATGTGGAGGAGTCAAACCGTGAGGAGCTTGGCTACTACATTCGCAGCGGCATTACAGTGGTGCTAAAGAACGCCGTTATTCCCGACGGTACGGTCATTTAAGATCTGTTGCGGTTCTTGTTTTAAAAATTCTTTTTAAATCACATTTTTTGTCTAGGCAATGTGCCCTGTCTCTCGGTGAGATGGGGTTTTTTTGTGGACAGAGATAGCCTTTGGCATTTCTAAGCATCGAGGGACCAAGACCAGTGGTTTTGCTGGAGTCGTTGGGCAATGGTCGCTCCCCAGGCTTCTAATTGGACAGTAAATTCGGGCTGATCTAAACCCTTGCGCCACATGATCAGGGCGTCTTCTCCGGTGTCTTGGTAGTACCCTTTACGGCGTCCGGCCAGGGTAAAACCAAATTTTTCGTAGAGGGCGATCGCCCGCTGATTGGATTCTTTGACTTCGAGGGTCGCCCGTTCTAAACCCCGTAACCAAGCATCCCGGAGCAAACCCAACAAAATGAGTTGTCCCAAGCCCTGCCGTTGCACTTCCGGATGAACTGCCATGAGCGTAATGTGAGCTTCTTCGACAATCGCCCAGAGACAACCCAATCCCAATAATTTATTTGGATCATGGGGAGCCGGCACAATCAGCAAGGTACTATTTGGACTTTCTAGTTCCCGTAGATAGCCATCCTTAGACCAAAGGCCACCAAAACATAATTGATCTAAAACCAATGCCTGGGGCAGTGTTTGTTCTGTCAGGGGCTGCACCGATAAAGCAACTGCACTCACAAATCTCACCACTCACTCATAAAAATACTTGAAAAGTTTATCAAATGCGAACAGCAGAAAAATTGAAAGACATCAGGTTAAGTCATTAAATTTTTATGTTCATCGTGGTGCCGAAAATAATCATCCATCATCCTCTCTCAGTAGCAAAGACAATTAGTTTATAAAAATTGTTAAACAGTTTTTTTATCCATTTGTACAATGACAGCAGATTTCACGCACAAACGATGCAAAAAAAAAGTAGAACTCTCAAAGCAATTACCTTAAAAAGTATGGCAGTTGTCGCTCTGTGTGGTGGCTCCCTCTTGGGGTTTAGTCACAATGCCATGGCTCAGGAATTTAACGGTGGCTCGATGACTGTATCTGAAGGGAGAAATGGTACAGAAATTACCATCAAAACTAAGAATGGTAGTACCATTCGAGTTCGTGTCAGTGAAAGTGGAGCTTCGAATGTAAACAATACTTCGAGCAGCGGTGAAAATACCAATACGACGACGGGCCGGGATGGTGATCAAACGACAACTACCAACGCCAATGAAAATTTAGACAAATAGCCGCCATTTCCATAGCAAGGGTGATTATTTTTTCGGTATCCTTATTTACCTATGATTCTATTGAATCTAGTAAAAGATAACCACAAAGTAATTGCTTATGTTAACCGCAGCCTCCACTGACAATACAGGTCGGCAATATTTGCCCCAAAATCCAGATGGCCTGTCTCCCAACCAAGCGTTAATGCCCCTGACCAGCACCGTAAATGGCCAGGATCACTTAGTGGTGGGAGGCTGCGATGTGACTGAATTGGTCAAGCAATATGGTTCTCCGTTATATATCCTCGATGAATACACCCTGAGAACCACCTGCTGTCAATACCGCGACAGTTTCCAAAAATATTACGGTGGTGAATCCCTCGTGATTTATGCATCTAAGGCCTGGAGCTGCATGGCCATCTGCGCCATTGTTGACAGTGAAGGGTTAGGCTTCGATGTGGTTTCTGGGGGAGAACTCTACACAACCCTCAAAGCTGGAGTCAGCCCGCAAAAAATTTATTTCCATGGCAATAACAAATCCCGCGAGGAGCTGAATTTTGCCCTCGACCAAGGGGTGACGATCATTGTTGATAATTTCTTTGAGCTGGAATTGCTCAAGGCACTCACAGGCGATCGCCAAACAACGGCCAAGATTATTTTGCGCCTCACCCCCGGCATCGAGTGCCACACCCACGAATATATCCGGACGGGGCATTTAGATAGCAAATTTGGCTTTGACCCGAACCAAATTGAAGCGGCCTTTGCCCTGGTGAGCCAGGCTGAATTTTTAAACTGCATTGGCCTCCATGCCCACATTGGGTCGCAAATTTTTGAACAACAACCCCACAAAGATCTCGGTGATGTCCTCGCTGGTTGGTACAAAAAAGCCGCTGACTATGGCCTAAACCCAGAAATTCTCAACCTTGGCGGCGGTTTAGGGATTCGTTATACCGAATCCGATGATCCTCCCAGCATTGAAGCCTGGTCGCAAAATGTTGCCCAGTCCCTCGAAGCAGCCTGCCGGAGCCATGGGATTCCGTTACCGAAATTAATCGTAGAGCCGGGCCGTTCTCTCGTCGGTAGTGCCTGTGTTACCGCTTACACCGTTGGGAGTCGTAAGGTTGTACCAGAAATTCGTACCTATGTTTCTGTGGATGGCGGCATGTCTGATAATCCCCGTCCGATTACCTACCAATCTCTGTACCGGGCGGTCATTGCTAATCGCCTGTCGGCCCCCTGCGAGGAAACAGTCACGGTAGCGGGTAAACATTGTGAGTCGGGGGATGTGGTGATCAAGGATGCCCAACTGCCCACGCCCCAACCGGGGGATATCCTTGTGGTGCTGGCGACGGGAGCCTATAACTACAGTATGGCCTCGAATTACAATCGCATCGGTCGCCCGGCAGCCGTACTGGTGAATGAAGGGGAGGCCCAACTGATTATCCGTCGGGAAACCTTGGAGGATTTAGTGCGTCAAGATTGTTTACCGGAGCGGCTACGTCAAGGCTGATCTATTTTCATTGGTTAAACATTTTTGGGGTAACGGGGTAGATGGGGTAGCCACATTGGGGCGATCGCCAACCCCGTTTTTCTTTGCCCAAGGTTACCCCCGCCATGACATGATAGAGTCTGATGGCAAGTTGTTGGTTGTGCTGGAGTAGCGGTAATAGAGGATGCCAGATTGGCTGTTTGACATTGCGGATATTGCGCTGACATTGTTCTTAGTGTATGTGGCGGTTTTTGCCATTCGAGACCGACGAACCCTCTGGGTGATGCGGGGATTTTTGCTGTTGATGATTGCTGATAAAGCAGCAGAAATATATCAATTTGAATATGCGGCGGCTCTCCTCGATAAATTACTGTTGATCTCTGCGGTGGCGATCGCCCTAGTCTACCAAACCCAACTGAAGCGCCTATTAGAGAAATTAGGCCAAGGTAAAATCATGGAATTGCTCCGGCCCGTCGAGGCGCGGAATACGAACTCCGAAAATACCGTGCTCGACCGGATTGTTGAATCGGTTAAAGAACTCTCCCAATCCCGTACCGGAGCGCTAATTCTCATTGAAACCACTGCCATTCCCATCGATAAAAAAGGCATTGCCCAGCCTGGAGTCCCCATCGATGCAGAGGTCTCTAAGGAACTGCTCCAATCGATTTTCTACGACAAAAATCCCCTCCACGATGGCGCGATCTTGATCCGTGACTCCCGGGTGGTGGCCGCAAAGGTCTTCTTCCATTTGTCCGAAAAATCCGGCTTCCGTCAGTTAGGCACCCGTCACCTGGCCGCCCGCAGCATAACAGAACAAGCTGAAAACTGTGTCTGTGTGGTGGTTTCCGAAGAAACGGGTTCTATTTCTCTCGCAGACCGGGGGAACCTGAATCGTCCCCTCACCAGCAATGAACTCAAAGAACTGCTCTCGGAATATTTCACCACCGGCGATCGCGAATCTGTAACGCCGTCCCTAGGTGACCTGGGTCGTCGGCTAAAATCTCAAGGGGAAGATTTACTCAAGTTTCTTCGGCAACTGAATCTCCCTTTCACCCACAAAGATTAACCTTTGACTGTAACTATGGTTCATCCTTTGCCCGCTGACCTCGATCCCCAAAAGCTTCCCAAACACATCGCTGTCATCATGGATGGGAATGGTCGTTGGGGCCAACAGCGTGGTTTACCTAGAATTATGGGTCATCAAAAAGGGGTAGACACAATCCGCAATATGCTCACCTACTGCCAAGACTGGGGAATCCATGCCCTCACGGTCTATGCGTTCTCCACCGAAAACTGGCGGCGTCCCCCCACCGAGGTGGAATTTTTGATGACCTTGTTTGAAAAGGTGCTGCGGCGAGAAATTAAAATTTGGGCGGCCAAAGGGATTCAAATTCGCTTTGTGGGGGATCTGACCTCCTTACCCTATTCCCTCCAGGCGGAAATTCAACGCTCCGTCATTCAAACCCAGCACAATAATGGCATTCAATTTACCGTTGCCACCAACTACGGCGGCCGCCAAGAATTAGTCCAGGCCTGTCGGGCGATCGCCACCAAAGTTGCTGCCGGGGAACTGCGACCCAGCGATATCAATGAAACCTTGATCAACGATCACCTTTATACCCACGGCATCCCTGATCCCGATCTTTTGATCCGTACCAGCGGTGAAATGCGCCTGAGTAATTTTTTGTTGTGGCAAATGGCCTATAGCGAAATTTATGTCACCCCCACCCTCTGGCCCGATTTTGACAAAACCGAACTCCACCGCGCCCTCTTGGCTTTCCAACAACGGGAACGTCGCTTCGGTAAAGCCACCGTTTAATCCCCTGAACAATGTCATAAAATCGCCATGCAGTTATCTAAGGCTGAGCTTCGGGTATTGTTTAAAAAAAATTGCGCCAAGGAGTTGACATATACAATTTCTAACTTTATATTATTAAAAGTGACCTAAACCACTTGGGACTGTAGTTCAGCTGGTTAGAATGCCTGCCTGTCACGCAGGAGGTCGCGGGTTCGAGTCCCGTCAGTCCCGTACAGTAAAGAAGAATATAATTCGCCCCTGGCTGTGGATGCAGATCTTGCAATACAGTGCGGTAAATAGCTCTAGCCAGGAATAGTGATGTACTGGTAGGCTGATATCAGAATTTCAAAGGCAGTGAACTAGGATGGCATGGCGTCGGCGTGATTTTTTACAAGCTTTGGGGTTGACCTGTGGTGCCCTGGGGTTTTCTTCGTTTTTACGGCCATCTGATCTCAAACAATCTGTCCAGGCTCTCAGTCAATTTCGGGGTCGCAAGATCGCGTTGCTTATTGGTATCGATCAATATGGTCAAGGGCCTAATTTGGGGGGGTGTCAGCAGGATCTAAAAATCCAGAAACACTTGCTGGAATCACGTTTTGGTTTTGCGGCGACGGACATCGTCACTCTCCGTAATGATCAAGCCAGTGGCAGCGGTATTTTTACAACGTTTCAAACAGACCTGAAGACACAAGTAAAGCCGGAGGATCTGGTTTTTGTGCATTTCAGCGGCTATGGTACTCGCTTAGTCACAGACCCAGCGGATCCAGAACCGATACCGGCCCTAGTGCTCCCGGGGAAATCTGGCCCTGAGGCGATCGCCCTGAGCACTTTCCAAGCCTTAATCCAAGATCTCAATCCGGCCCAGGGAATTCTCGTCTTGGATACCAGTTTTGATCCTGGGTCCCGACCCCCGGCCCCCTATTGGCGACCCCGCACCTATCCCGATGAAACGGCGATCGCCCCCGTTGTTGCCCCCGAAACCACCACTGTCAAATCAAATTCTAGTTTTGCGTTGGGGCGATCAGCTTTGATTCAACTGTGGGCTGCCACCGAGGGCATTACCCCAGAAGTGCAAATTAATGGTGTGATGACGGGACTGTTTACGGCGGCCCTTGGGCAATATCTCTCCGCCTATGACCCGATGGTCACCGTCACTACGGCCCAGACGAACCTTGCTGTGCGTTTACCCAAGGATGAGACGCAACCGGCAACAATGACCTTTTTGGGCACCAAAACCGCGCCCCTCTACGGCACCCTCCCCAGCGATACGCTGCCAGCGACGGGTCAGATTTTTAGCCAAAATCCCACGGGATTAGAAGTCTATTTGGGGGGCTTTGAACCGGAAATTTTGCAGGCGATCGCCCCCGGTAGTGAATTAACAATTCGTACCGAAACGGCACCGATTCTCCAACTCAGCGGCAAAGCAGGGGTTTTTGGCCAAGGGAAATCTTCTACGCCGAATGTCACCGTTGGCACAGCAATCCAAGAAACGAAACGCCATCTGCCCCGCAACCTCGCCTTAAAAATTGCCCTGGCTGAGGATCTCAGTCGCATCGAACGGGTGGATGCCACCAGTGCTTTTGCAAGTCTGACCAACATTGCCAGCGTCAGTAACCCCCAAGATTGGGTAGATTATGTTTTTGATGAAGCCTATCAATTGACCACCGTCCCTGGCAAAATTGTCCCCGGTGTAGTGCCAGCCAGCGATACCAACGAAGCGATCAAATCTTCAGTCAATCGACTCCTCCCCCGCCTGGAACAATTATTAGCCTTAAAATGGCTCCGGTTGTTGGTCAATGAAACCAGTACCCAACTGCCTTTGAAAGTAACTGTCCAGCGTTTGGATCGTTTTTCGACCCTGCTGACGGCAAAAACAACACCCTTTAGCCTGGGGCAGTCGAAGAGCAACCCTAATCCTCAACCGACGTTTACGGTGGGAGAAAAGGGGCAATATCAATTGGAAAATACGGGGACGCAACCTCTATTTTGTCTAGGTTTTGCCCAAAGCCCGAAACAAGAATTACTGCTCCTGACCGCCAAAGAAGGTCTCAAGATCCCCCCAGAAACCGCAACCAGTCCCCTAGAATTGACGGCGCTACGTCCCTTGGGAGTGTGGACAATTTATTGGATCATTGGCGATCGCCCCTTTGAGAATTTCCAAGACCAGGCCACCCAACTTTTTGGGGATTTAGAGACAATTCCCCAGAGGCTAGAAAAATCCTTGCCCCTCATCCAAGGTCTCCTCAGCGATTTGCAAGCGGTTCCCCCAGAAGGCACAGAACCCAATAAAGAAAATTATGTTTTCTCCACGACCCAGTGGGCGGGTTTGCGCTTTACCTACACCGTTGTGGAAACGGAGGCGTCATCCTAATCTTGGCGCTTGGCATAATTAAAAAAAATCAAATCAAACAATAAAAAACCCCAAGACAAAACCCTGGGGTCAAAAATTATTGTTTTTTTAAGTTGAAGGATTGGGTTTTGGTGTGGGTATTTTCCGCAGCCCAAACTCACCAGGTGAATGATTTTTATTTTGAATTAAAGGCCGGGGAGGTTGAGGCCACTGGTTAGCTCTTCCATCCGGGTGCGCATGGTTTCGGTGGATTTGGTATAGGCATCGGTCAGGGCTTCGGAAACGGCAGCTGAAAGTTCCTCTGCACCCTTGGCGATCGCCTCTGGGGAAATTTCTACGCCCCGTGGTTCCTGGTTGCCGCTGAGAATCACTTTTACAGAACCATCGGCATTGGTACCTTCAATGTCCATCGCTTCGAGCTCTTCTTGGAGTTTTTTCGCCCCTTCCTGTACCTTTTGGGCTTGCTGGAATGCGGCGGCCAGCTCTTTCATTTTCCCGAGTCCAAATCCTTGTGGCATAGTCTTTACAAAATAATAATGTTCGTGATTGTCTCGTCTAGATTAGACCCCCTAGGGCATCTAATCCGTAACCTATCTTAATATCTCCCGGCACCATTTGACGTTTTCAGGGGAGTTTCTGCCGGGGCCTAGGAAAAATCCCCCAGAATTTTCACTTCGGGTTTCAGTAAAACCTGCCAGCTCTGCTCCACCTGGGCTTGGACGTGTTGAATTAGCTGAAAAATATCCATGGCCTTCGCCCCACCACAATTGACAATAAAATTAGCATGGCGTTCGGCTACCTGGGCTCCGCCAATTTGATACCCTTTCAATCCTGTTTGTTCAATTAAATGGCCCGCCGCCTGGGGATAGGGATTGCGGAAAACACTGCCACAACTGGGCAAATGGTAGGGCTGGGTGGATTTGCGCATCCGAAGATTCCGATTGGTTTCCGCCCGTACCGCTGCTTTATCAAAACCGGGTTCTAGTTGAAAAGCCGCTTCTAGAACCAGGTGATCGCTCCCTTGGAGATTAGACGTGCGGTAACGGTAATCGAGATCCGTTGGTTGGAGTTGATGGATTGTCCCGTCGGGATTGAGTACCTTGAGCCACAACAACTGATCGGCGACACAGCCCTGGTGAGCGCCGGCATTCATCACTACACTCCCGCCAACACTCCCCGGAATGCCCACGGCCCACTCCAAACCTTTCCAACCCCGTTTCGCCGCATTCCAAGCAAGGCGAGCAATGGGTTCTCCTGCACTTGCCACGAGAATGCCGTCGTCTTCTTGGGCATGGTAATAGCGCAATTTTTTGGTGTTGATGGTGAGACCAGGAATGCCTTTGTCACTAATCAAAAGGTTAGAACCGGCCCCCAGAATAGTGAGGGGAAATCCTGATAAATGCTTGAGATACCATTCAAAACAAGCTTCTGTTTCCGCCAGATTGCTGGGTTCTGCATAAAATTCTGCCTGTCCCCCAACCCGAAAGGAGGTGTAGTGAGCCAAGGGAACTTGGGCTTGAATCAGGCTAGTGCCGTCGCCGAGGGTTGTCGCAGGAGCAGCAATCTGGGAACGGGAGGGGGAGCAAACCATGGCGTATTTCCGGGTCTAGGGGGCAAAGGACAAAAGCGCTTAGTCTGGGGCAGAACATTGGGTCAACGGCGCTTGGGGCAGCGCAGGGTCGCCATTGGCAGACAGTTGAGCCAAGAGGCTTGGGATAGTTTGGTTGAGATTCCCGGCTCCCAGAAGCAGTACCAGATCCCCCGTTTGCAGTTGCGGTGCTAACCATGTGGGTAGGCTTTGGAGGTCTGGGTAATAGGCAACGTCACCATCTTGTTGATGGGCGATCGCCTGCTGTAGGGCTTCACCTGTAAGGTTATCTACATTTTTCTCCCCGGCGCTATAAATATCAGTAATTATGGTCACATCTGCGTTTTTGAAAGCTTTTGCAAATTCATCGAAGAAAGCTTGGGTACGGCTATACCGATGGGGTTGAAAAATGGCCACAACGCGTCGCCCTTGACCAGCCCGGAGTCGAGCTGCCTGGAGGGTCACTTCGATTTCACTAGGGTGGTGGGCATAGTCATCAATGAGGGTAATACCCTGGTATTGACCGCGAATTTCAAACCGTCGTTTTGCCCCTTGAAAAGAAGCTAAAGCTTCGGCAATGGGCTCGAAGGGGACACCGCAACACCGGGCGGCGGCGATCGCCCCTAGGGCATTACTCAGGTTGTGGGCACCCAGCAGGGCTAAATTAATTTCCCCAAGGCGATCGCCCCGTTCCCAAATGGTTGCCTGGGTCGAGGTGGCACCGTAGTGAATATCCGTCGCCCAATAATCAGCTTGTTCAAGATTCTGTAACCCATAGCCCACCTGATAGGGCACGACCCCCGTGGCGATGGTGGGACAGTCCACGCAAGCAATCAGGCGATCGCACTGCTGGGCAAAGGTTTGAAAAATTTCTACCACCTGATCCAGCGATTGATAATGATCCGGGTGATCCAATTCAATGTTTGTGACAACCCCTAACTGGGGACGGAGCTTTACCAATGTGCCGTCCGATTCGTCGGCCTCAGCTACCAAATAATTGCCCTGGCCGAGGCGAGCATTGCCATCCCAAGCATCCACTTCGCCCCCGACAATGATAGTCGGGTCAACGCCGGCCACCAGGAAAATATAGCCGATTAAACTACTGGTCGTTGTTTTGCCGTGGGTTCCCCCTACCGCCACACTGTCATATTCGGCGACGAGGGCAGACAAAACATCAGACCGATGAAAAATGTGACAGCCTAGGGACTGGGCCGCTTGAAATTCTGGATTTTCTTGACCAATGGCCGTTGAGCAAATGACCTGGGGTAAACCATTGTGCTGTTCAATGGCATCGGACTCTCCTCCAAAGGCCTGTAAATTTTCTTTGACTTGCTGACTGAAAATATGGGCACCCACTGCCGCCAAGCGTTCTGTAATGTGACTGGTGCGTTGGTCAGAGCCAGAGACGGGTAATTTTTTCTGGGCCAAGACATAGGCAAGGGCAGACATCCCAATCCCGCCAATGCCAATGAAATGGAATGGCTTTCCGTTTAGATCTACTGCTTTCAAAGATCCCTCCCCTCACACGTTCTATCGCTGGTATGGGTAACGATAGATAACAGAACACATTTAAGTATGCAATATTACCGGACATTTACAAGTAAATCATTCCGCAGAAACATCCCTTGGGGCGATCGCCTTTTGGGGTCTAGCCAATCGATCTAGAGGCGTAGCACCGAAGTCTTAATTCCCAAATCAATTCGGCAGTTTCCCGAAATTCGGGGATCGAATTGTGCAGTCTTTGATATGATTGGGGTCATCAAATGAAAACTTTTATTGCAATTTAATCTTTAATAGAGGGCAAGACGCGGTGATTAGAGTAGCGATTAATGGATTTGGACGTATTGGACGCAACTTCTTGAGATGTTGGGCTGGTCGCGAAAACAGCCAACTCCAAGTCGTTGGGATCAATGCGACCACCGATACCAAAAGTAATGCCCACATGCTTCGTTATGACACGATGCTGGGTAAATTTGATGGCGAAATCGATTATGACGCCAACTCTCTGACTGTCAACGGCAACGTAATCAAATGCTGTTCCGACAGAAACCCCCTCAACCTCCCTTGGAAAGAGTGGGGCGTCGATTTGGTGATCGAATCTACCGGTGTATTCAACACCGAAGAAGGATCTTCTAAGCACATTACAGCTGGTGCACAAAAAGTATTGATCACAGCCCCTGGTAAAGGCGGCCATATCGGCACCTATGTAGTTGGTGTAAACGCCGATCAGTATGGCCACGACAAACAAAATGTCATCAGTAATGCCAGCTGTACCACCAACTGCCTCGCCCCCATTGTTAAAGTACTCAATGATCGTTTTGGGATCGTCAAAGGGACGATGACCACCGTCCACAGTTACACTGGCGACCAACGTATCCTCGACAACAGCCACCGGGATCTCCGTCGGGCGCGGGCAGCCGCAGAAAATATTGTGCCGACTTCTACTGGCGCAGCTAAAGCCGTTGCCTTAGTTATTCCCGAAATGAAGGGTAAGCTCAACGGGATCGCCATGCGGGTACCGACTCCCAACGTCTCCGTAGTTGACCTGGTTGCCCAAGTAGCGAAGCCCACCATTGCTGAGGAAGTTAACCAAGTTCTGAAAGAAGCTTCTGAAACCTACATGAAAGGGATTTTGGCTTACACCGAAGAACCCCTCGTCTCCTGTGACTTCCGGGGAACTGATGTCTCTTCCACCATTGACGGTAGCCTCACCCTCGCCATGGACGGTGACCTAATTAAAGTTGTGGCTTGGTACGACAACGAGTGGGGTTATTCTCAACGGGTTGTTGACCTCGCAGAAATCGTTGCCCAAAATTGGCAAGGGTAATTTTCCAAAACGATATGCGCCATGTCTGATCTGACATTGATGTTGAACTAGGATTTGATATTTAGTCAGGTAGGGCAAGTTACAAATCAATAGTAAAAAAAGGTGGTACGCAGCCACCTCTTTTTTTGCTAACTAAACTTCGAATAAGTTTTCAAATTCATGGCGTAGGGCCTGAAGATTGGCAATGCGGGCCACCACCAAATAGGGTTCTTGGGGAGTATCGGGTAATTCCTGTTCACAACGGCGTACCACCGCTTCTTGTTTGAGCCAAAAGCGAACCATGGTTTCGACGACCTCGTCCCAATTCCAATGGGGCTTTTTGGGAATGGTGTCTAGGGCCTGGATAAAGCTATCTAAAGTACAACGATGGGCAGCGAGATAGGCTTTGGGACGCTGGGGGTCTAGTTCGTATTGCTGTTGGTAGTTAAAAAAAGTAAGCAGGGGGGTCACCCCAAGCAGATCGAAAGCGTAAGTCATTTTTTTGCACACTCCAAACGCATAACCAGGGGAAAAGTCAGTCCACAGCATCCTCAGGCTGGGACTGTCCCGTACATTAGAGGCGATCGCCACAGAATAGGACAGTGGGAGGGAGAGCGCTCGTCCCTACGGTCGAGGTATAGGGACTGTTACTGATCTAGTTTAAGGAAAATTCCCCCTAAAAGGGTTATCTGCAAACTTTTTGCAATATTTAGCAGTTTCTAGAGGAGAGTGCTAATTTTGGACTGATTTACAAGTATTTGTTGAGCAATAAGGCAAGTTTCTCCTTGGTGCTAGCTGGGACTTGGTCGAGGGGAGTGAGAATCGCATATTTAAGGGCATCATGGGCAGCGGACTGGGGAGGATTTGCCGCTAGTTTTTCGACGACAGCCCGGATCACTTTTTGGGCATTGGTAGCATTTTTGTGGAGATTGCCAATGACCATTTCAACGGTGACACTGTCATGGTCGGGGTGCCAACAGTCGTAATCGGTCACGAGGGCGAGGGTTGCATAGGCGATTTCTGCTTCCCGGGCCAGTTTTGCTTCCTGAAGGTTGGTCATGCCAATGATGCTGGCGCCCCAACTGCGGTAGAGATTGGATTCGGCTTTAGTAGAAAAGGCCGGGCCTTCCATGCAGACATAGGTGCCGCTCCGGTGGAGATCAACGCCTTCTAAATTTAAGGATGCCACTGCATCACCGAGGATCTTCGCCAACTGAGGGCAAATGGGGTCGCCGAAGGCAATGTGGGCAACGATCCCGTCTCCAAAAAATGTGTCAGTGCGGTGACGGGTGCGGTCAATAAATTGATCGGGAATGACCATGTCCACGGGTTTGATATGACCCTGGAGAGAACCCACAGCCGAGGCAGAAATAATGTATTCAACGCCGAGGGATTTGAGGGCGTAGATATTCGCTTGGAACGGAAGCTCTGTGGGGAGGAGATGGTGGTGGCGGCCATGGCGGGGGAGGAAGACAACAGGGGTGCCGTCGAGGGTGCCGCTGATGAGGCGATCGCTTGGAGCACCGAAGGGAGTTTCAATGGTAATTTCTTCGATGTCTTGGAGGGCGTCCATTTTGTAGAGACCGCTACCGCCGATGATGCCAATTTTGATGTCTGCCATGGTGACTCGCTGTTAGATTTGCCTTGATTTGCTACAACATTATCTTGTATCAAAACCTGCTTTAAATTCCATGTTGCAATTTTTTCGGACGATTCTCATTACTGTGGTGGCGATCGCCTTTATGTGGTTCCCCGGTGAGGCGGCGATCGCCCTGGGTGGCCCCCAGCCCGAACTCAACCAACTCGCCCCAGAATTCACCCTTTTGGGCAATGACGGCGAGGGGAAGATTCAAGAATTTTCTCTCCAAGACTACCGAGGCCAATGGGTCGTACTCTACTTTTATCCCCAGGATTTCACCCCTGGCTGTACCCTCGAAGCCCGCCGTTTCCAACAGGATCTTCCCAAATACCTGGAGCGTAATGTACAAGTCCTGGGGGTCAGCGTTGACGATGTCGATTCCCACGAAGCGTTCTGTGATGCCGAAGGCTTAAAGTTTCCCCTCCTGGCCGATAGCACCGGGGATGTGAGTAAACAATATGGCTCCTACCTGACGGGCTATTCCCTACGCCATACCTACCTCATTGATCCAGAAGGTATTTTGCGCAAAATTTATCTAGGGGTAAATCCCGCGATCCATAGCCAAGAAGTCCTTACAGACCTTGATTCTCTGATGGCAAATTCCTCAGCCCAGCTTCCCCCGATGGGTTAAAATCGACAACGATTGTAAAGTTTGTCCACACCGTTGTTTTAAAAGAAGATTCCTCCATGATTCACGATATTTTCATGCCCGCCCTCAGCTCTACGATGACCGAAGGTAAAATCGTTTCTTGGACTAAGTCCCCGGGAGATAAAGTCGCTAAAGGTGAAACCGTTGTCGTGGTGGAATCTGACAAAGCCGATATGGACGTTGAGTCTTTTAACGAAGGGTTTCTCGCGGCGATTATCGTTGATGCAGGGGAAGAGGCACCAGTGGGTTCGGCGATCGCCCTCATCGCTGAAACCGAAGCAGAAATTCCAGAGGCCAAACAAAAAGCCGCGACTCTGAAAGGGGGTAGTAGTGCTCCTGCTGCTAATCCTGCGCCTGCACCCGCCCCTGCGGCACCTAGTCCAGAACCGGCTCCCGTTGTGGCAGCCCCGGCGCCTACACCTGCGGCACCGACTCCCGCACCAGTGGTCAACGATGGCAGAATTATTGCTTCTCCGAGGGCGAAAAAACTCGCCAAAGAATTTGGTGTTGATCTTAAAACAGTGCCTGGTTCTGGCCCCCACGGTCGAATTGTCGCCGAAGATGTCGAAAAAGCCGCTGGTAAAGCACCTACTATTGCCCCTGCTGCCGTATCAACTCCAGCGCCGACAACCAGTAAGCCTGCCGCCCCAGCGCCAGCTCCCGTCGCTGTCACTCCTGGTGAAGTTGTCCCGCTGAATACGTTGCAACAGGCGGTTGTGCGGAATATGAATGCCAGCCTGAATGTACCCACCTTCCATGTGTCCTATGACATCACGACCGATGCCCTAGATGCCCTCTACAAGCAAATTAAGAGTAAGGGCGTCACCATGACAGGTCTATTGGCGAAGGCCGTGGCTGTGACCCTCCAGAAACATCCAGTAGTTAATGCCAGCTTTGGGGATAATGCGATCCAATACAGCAGTGGTATTAATGTGGCGGTGGCCGTTGCGATGCCCGACGGCGGCCTGATTACCCCTGTGCTGCAAAATGCCGATCAAATGGATATCTATTCCCTTTCCCGCAAGTGGAAAGATTTGGTAGACCGGGCGCGCCTCAAGCAACTGCAGCCCGATGAGTACAGCACTGGCACCTTTACCCTCTCTAACCTAGGGATGTTTGGGGTCAGCAGTTTTGATGCGATTTTGCCCCCTGGTCAAGGTTCTATTTTGGCGATTGGGGGTGCTCAACCTAAAGTCGTTGCGACGCCCGACGGTTTATTTGGTGTGAAAAAACAAATGACCGTCAATATCACCTGCGACCACCGCATTATTTATGGTGCCGATGCGGCAGCATTCCTTAAGGATTTAGCTGACTTGATTGAAAATAACACGCACAGTCTGACCCTTTAGGTTCATCTCGTTGCTCCTTGGGATTTTCCTCAAATATGCAATAAATCATGATCTATGGCTCCCCGGTCTGGGGAGTTTTTTGTGTCGAAACCGGAGGCGATCGCTTTTAGAGACAATAAAAAAGACAACCTCATTATGGTTGTCTTCGGTACTTCATTTTGCGAATTTTAGATAAAAAGACGATTTAAATAAAGTCGATCAATCGTGTTTTAGTTAACGGTTTTACCACCACCCCAAGCAACACCACGCACCTGGGCTTGAACGAGGACATAACCGGAAACATTTTGCAGATCCTCTTCGTTGAGGTTACGCATGCTACTCCAGATGTCGGCACGGACGGTATTGGGGTGTAACTGAGATAGGTCTAATTCACCATCGTAGGAGGTGGGATTTTTGAGATAGTCCACCATGGCCAGGATATTATCGCGGCGGGGTTCTGCCCCTTCTAGATCGACTAGAGAAAGGGTTACGTTGGGGTTGCTCTTTGTCCGGCCGCTGTTGTGGCAGGTGGAACAGGTGTTGATAAAGATCCGCTCTCCTTTGGCAACCTGCTGGTCACTGAGGACGACCGTTTCGGTTTCATTGAGGTTGACGGTGCGGTCTACTTCCCGGAGGGCGGTGGCATTGGCAGCGCCGACATTGAGTTGCCAAAATAGTAAAACGAATGCGCTAATCCCGAAAATAAATTTTTTGAGTGGGTCGATCCCCAGAATTTTATTCATGTTTTTCCTCAATACAGCAATAACGTAAATAAATCTATCTCCACCTATTTAACTGTGAAGGCAGACCTACAGGCAAGAATTTATCAAGGCTGTAAGTAAATGTGCTTATCTTTGTTTATTTAAATTTGTGTTGCCAACGGCACCAGTCAGCCAGGGCAACTAACCATACATATCATGCCATTGGGGTGAATTTTTCTTATAAATCCGTAAAGAACAGCAATATTTCGTGCTGCGTTTTACTTTTTTTTAGGATCCACTCTGGAGAATTTGGGCGATCGCCGCTGCACATTGGGGATCGGTGCCAAAGGGTTGGCCAAGGTAAACGGTAATGTCGGGGTTAGTTTGAGAGAAGGTGCTGACCTGTGCGGCGATCGCCTTTGGGATTTTGCCAGAAAAAAGAAAATAGGGAACCAAGTGAATCGTTGTTGCGGTCGTCTCTTGGAGCTGTGCAAGTTTTTGGTCTAAAGAGGGTTCTGTGGCCCAGTAGGCGGTACTGGCGTTGAGGGCCTGGGCGAGCTTTTCGATTTCGGGATTCGCGCCGGTGCGACGGCTACCATGGGCAATCAAAATACGTTGGGCCGTAGAATTTTCGGCAAACTGTCGCTCTAGGAACGGGGCAAGACGGGCATCTTTACCGAGATAATCGAGTTGTTGAAACTTTACCTGAGGAAATTGGGCCTGCAGTTGGGCGATCGCCTCTGGGAGATCTTCCCGGACATGGACACCGGGCAAGAGAAATAGAGGGAGAATTTGCACTTCAGCGGGTTCTGGGGCGTGATCCCGGAGGAACTGGGCGATCGCCGCCGTTAGGGACACCTCGCTACATTCTAAATAGGCCCCAAGCACCGGATGATCTACCTGGGCTTTCACCTGGGTCATCAGAGTTTGAAATTCCCGTCGATAACTGTCACTAAAACTGCCATGGACGACCACCACCGATAACCGCTGCATGAATTTTTTGTCCCGTCTATTGTTTCTGTTTGGTGATTATAGAAAAGTTAGCGCCAAATTTCTGGGCCGTAGTTGTGGCGGGATTGGCTTCGGCGTAGGATAAAACGAAGAAAAACTGTGGGAGTCATTAAACTGTGCAATGTCCTAAATGTCGCGATGTTGAGCTTGGGGATCAGCTTCTATCTGGGGAGCTGACCAGTTGCCATTGTGAAAAATGTGAAGGAGATTGGCTCCCTGGCGATCGCTACCAAACCTGGCAAAATAGCCAACGAAAACCACAGCGCCTCAATACCCAACTGTCCCTCCCAGAAACCGTGATCCCCGGTGAAACAGACAATAAAGCAGCCCTCTGTCCCGAATGCCGCCGCTATTTATCGCGGGTAAAAATCCCCGTTGACCAACCTTTTTACTTGGAGCGTTGCCCCGAATGTAATGGCTTCTGGTGCGATCGCCAAGAATGGGAAATTTTAGAAAAACTCCAACTCCACACTAGCCTCGAATATATTTTTACCGCCGAATGGCAGCACAAAGTCCGGGAACAGCAGCACAACATCAGCGAACGACAGGCCCTGATCCAGAAACTTGGGCCGACCCTGGCCACCGATGTTTTCGACCTGGGCGAAAAACTAGCAGCCCACAACAATGGCGATTTTGCCGTGGCTTACCTGGCCCGCCAAGTCACCGAAAATCAGACTAATCAAAGTCAATCACGCTAATTGCTAAATGTCACAGCCCCATCGCATCCTTGCAATTCGTTAAGGCTGCCCGGAAGAACGGAAAGGCGATCGCTATGATTTAAAGAGAAAGCCAAGCTTACCCAAGGCTTTTGGAGACTCCACAGCGGCAAAATATTTCCATTTATATGTCTTATCCCCTCTACATCGCGTTTATTTGGCATCAGCATCAACCCCTCTACAAAGCACCGGACGGTCAATATCATCTCCCCTGGGTGCGGCTCCACGGCACTAAAGATTACCTAGATTTGATTTTGCTGCTCGAAAAATATCCACGCCTCCACCAAACTGTGAATTTGGTACCTTCCTTGATGATGCAGTTGGAAGATTATGCCGAAGGCAAGGCTCTTGACCCCTATCTAAAGCTGGCCCTCACCCCCGTCACAGACCTCAACAGTGATCAAAAATGGTATATCCTGGAGCATTTCTTTGATGGCAACCACCGCACCTTAGTCGATCCCCATCCCCGCTACCGGGAGCTGTACACCGAGCGCCAGGACAAAGGCAAAGCCTGGTGCCTAGAAAATTGGGACGAACAAAAATTTAGTGATCTCTTGGCTTGGCATAATTTAGCCTGGATTGATCCCCTCTTTTGGGATGACCCGGAGATCGCTGCCTGGCTCGAAAAAGATCGCGGCTTTACTTTAGGCGATCGCCAGCGCATTTATTCCAAACAACGGGAAATTATTAAGCGGATTATCCCCAAACACAAACAAATGCAGGACAACGGGCAACTGGAGGTGACCACCACCCCCTACACCCACCCGATTTTGCCCCTGCTCGCAGATACCAATTCTGGCCGCGTCGCCGTCCCTAAGATGGAACTTCCCCAGGAGCGCTTCCAGTGGTCAGAGGATATTCCCCGCCACCTCAACCGCGCCAAGGAAATGTACCGGGAACGTTTTGGCCGGGAAGTACGAGGTCTGTGGCCATCGGAGCAATCTGTCAGCCCGGAAGTGCTTAACCCCATCGCCGCCGCTGGCTTTAAGTGGATCTGTTCCGACGAAGCGGTGTTGGGTTGGAGCCTGAAACATTTCTTCCATCGGGACGAAGTGGGCAATGTCTACGAACCGGAAAAAATGTATCGCCCCTATCGCCTCGAAACAGACCATGGGGATCTCGCCATTGTCTTCCGGGATCACCGTCTGTCGGATCTCGTCGGCTTCACCTATAGTGGTATGGACTCAGAACAGGCCGCCTGCGATCTGGTCGGTCACCTAGAGGCGATCGCCCGGAGCTTGCGACACCACCAAAAAGAAGGCCAAACCGCCCTCCAAGAACCACACCTCGTAACCATCGCCCTCGACGGTGAAAACTGCTGGGAATTCTACGAAAAAGACGGCATCCCTTTCCTAACTTCCCTCTACGAAAAACTGAGCGCCAATCGCCAACTCGAACTCGTCACGGTCTCCGAATTTATCGAGCAATTTCCCCCCACCGAAACCATTCCCAGCCACAAACTCCATAGTGGTTCCTGGGTTGATGGGAGCTTTACCACCTGGATTGGGGACCCTGCTAAAAATCGCGCCTGGGATATGCTCACCAAAGCCCGCCACCTGCTCGCCGCCCATCCTGAAGCGACAGAAATTACCAACCCCGAAGCCTGGGAATCCCTCTATGCGGCCGAAGGCTCAGACTGGTTTTGGTGGTTTGGGGAAGGTCACTCCTCTAACCAAGACGCCATGTTTGACCAACTCTTTCGGGAACACGTCGCTGGGATCTACAAAGCCCTAAACGAACCGATTCCGCCGGAAGTGCTCCAACCCATTGAAGACCACACCCGCCACCGGGAGCACCTCCCCGAAAGCTTTATTCACCCGATCATTGATGGTATCGGCGACGAACAGGATTGGGATAAAGCCGGTTGCATCGAAATTGGTGGTGCCCGGGGTACCATGCACCAAAGTAGCGCCCTACAACGACTCTTTTACGGTTGGGATCATCTTAATTTTTATTTGCGCTTTGACCTCAAGCGGGGCATCAAATGGGGCGAAGAACTTCCAGCAGAACTCCATCTCCTTTGGTTCTATCCAGGGGTAAACTGCGCCATTAGCCCGGCTCCCATCGCCAGTATGCCCGACCAGGCTCCCCTAAATTATCTCTTCCGGCACCACATCGGCATTAATCTCTTAACCCAATCTATCTGGTTTGAAGAAGCCAGTGATTATGGCCAGTGGCGGCCCCGGGGTGCCCATGCCAAAATGGCTTACCGAGAATGTTTAGAATTGTCTGTGCCGTGGGATGTACTGCAGATTAAACCGGACTATACGCTCAATTTAGTAGCAATTTTGGCCGATGATGGTGAGTACCATAGTTTTGTGCCAGAAAATCGCTTTGTTACCCTACAGGTGCCTTAAGCCATTTTCTCAGGATAAAACTTAGCTCGTCGATAACCGTTGCACCGCTGCTCCTCCCAATAAATTATCGGCTTCCTGGAGATACTGGAGAATGTGTTTGCGGTGGGGACTGAGGCGTAATACGTTGCGTAGATCTACCTCCGTTAAGCGGTCGGCTTTTTGGCCAGGGAACCAGTGGCCGCCGTTGCCCATCAGGTTGTAGCGGGCTTTGCCGTATTCAATCATGTCGTAGGCGATCACCAAATTTCTGAGCCAAAGAATGACGGGGATATTAATCTGGTGCGGGGTTTGGTCGTAGGTCGGCAGGCCCAATTGCCAGGTCTTGGCCCAATCTTCTCCCAGGGAGGCGATCGCCTGATTTTCCAGTCGCGCGAGAATATCTGGCAAAATTTCATCGGCCC
>Ga0213835_100197_pt1 | contig 71867 bp, 63 predicted proteins | sample SWPATP01_FD_160576 | JGI IMG/M metagenome (GOLD analysis project Ga0213835, IMG submission 160576) | Coastal seawater microbial communities from Marineland, Florida, United States - SWPA TP0 #1 | ecosystem: Environmental > Aquatic > Marine > Coastal | place: USA: Florida | collected 2016-08-05 | reverse complement strand
CCGCCGGCGGACGAGATCACCTGGAAGCCGTCGATCCATATGTTCAGGAAGCACAGCCGGATCCTGCTCGAGGTGGTGTCGGTGCGCGTCGAGCGGCTGCAGGACATCAGCGAGGCTGATGCGATTGCCGAAGGCATCGAGCCCAACTGGTGTGGCGACCTCAAGAAAGGGCCGAATGGGTTTGGCGGACAGGGTTGGGTTCCGGACTGCGGCTGGATCAACTACCTGAGCGGGCCGGACGGAGATGAGGCCTGCACGGCGCGGGAAAGCTACCAGACCCTGTGGGAATCCATCAACGGCGCCGGCAGCTGGGACGCTAACCCATGGGTGTGGGTGGTTGCGGTCAAGCGGGTGGCGCCGTGATCGCGCGCGGCCACGACCGCCGCTGGCGCGCCCGCACGCCGGAGCTGCTGCTGCCCGAGCGCCGCGACGGCTTCGACCGGCGCGCAATGCGCAGCCAGGCCGTGGCGCCGTCGGCAATACGAACTGGGCATGGGGAGGCGACGCCGCCAGTTGAGCGCCGGCGCTTTCCGGAATCAGGAATGGAATAGGAGAAGATAATGTCAGGAGCGAAACAAGCAATTCAGTCGCGATACGTCACTTTGCAGGAGTGGGCGGCGATGATGTTTTCGAAGGTCCCGCACGAGAACACGCTGCGCCGCTGGGTCCACGACGGGCACATCCAGCCGCAGCCGACGAAGGTGGGTAAAGCGTGGCAGGTAAAGCGCGAAGCAAAGTACGTGGAGTGATATGGCACGGCAGAGACTGGCGAAGAATCGGGCGCTCCCGCCCAATTTGTACCTGAACACGGCGGGATATTACTCGTACCGAGACCCCTACAAGAAAACCCAGAAAGGACTCGGGAAGGATCGGGCGAAGGCGATCCAGGCGGCGCGGGCGGCAAATGCGGCAGTCGCCACCCGCGAGACATCGTCGCTGGTCGACTGGGTGCTCGGCCGCTCGGATTACACCCTGGCCGGCTGGCTACCGGTGTACCGCGAACTGTGGGAGGAGAAGACCCAGCCGACCGAGAACACCCTGAGCGGCACGAAGAGCCTGCTCAACAGGCTCGGCGCGTCCGACCTCGGCAAGATGCGCATGAAGCACATCGAAACCGTTCACGTCTCGACCTACCTGACCGCGTTCGCGAAAGCGAGCGGTTCGGCCATGGGCCGCAACATGCGATCGAAGCTGAACGATATTTTCAGGTGGGCGGAAACGCAGGGGGTGATCGAGGTCGGCAAGAACCCGGTTACGGCAACGTTTAACCCTGAATACAAGGTCAAGCGGGAGAGGTTGAGCCTGGAGCAGTTCTGGGCGATCCATGCGCATGCACCGGCGTGGGCGAAGAACGCGATGATGCTGGCCCTGGTCACAGGCCAGCGGCGCGACGACATCGGGAACATGAAGTTCGCCGACTACAAGGACGGATACCTCCGCGTCGCCCAGGGCAAGTCAGGAGGCGAGACGAAGCTGCAGATCGACGGCGCGATCCGGCTGGCGAAAGTCGGGGCATCTGTGGGTGAGGTGGTTTCGGGGTGTCGCGATCTCATCGTGAGCCGCCACCTGGTGCACTACACCGAGCGCTCGATCACGGTGAAGCCGGGTGACATGGTTCAGGGGAACCGCATATCCATGGCCTTCCAGAAAGCGCGCGAAAAGGCCGGGATCGAAGCTACCGAGGGCCGCACGCCGCCGACGTTCCACGAGATCCGCAGCCTGGCGGAGCGGCTCTACCGGGAAGAGTTCGGCGCCGACTTCGCGCAGGCCATGCTCGGGCACAAGAGCGCACAGATGACCTCGAAATATGACGACCTGCGGGGCGGCTGGAAGGCGATTAACGCGAAGTGATTTCGTAGAATTTTGAACGAATTTCTGTAAAAACCGCAGACCGCCTTTAGGTACGGGCGCGCTTTCAAAGGCGAATATTTACAACTGACACAGAAATGAAGCAGCTCGGCTGCGACAGGCGATGCGGGGGAGTGGAGGGGATGTTACGGGGCGTGCCGGGCCTGCGTCAAGCGGCGGCCCGGCGCGCCAGGGAGATCAAAACCGGCTCCCTGGCTGGGCGTTGTCGGCCAGCACGGTGCGTGCTTGCGCCGCTGCGGGACGCTTGCCCTTGACGACCACGACGGCCATCCTGGTTTCGGTGGCGATGCTCGAATCGAGGATGACGGCCGGGCGGGCCTGGGCTTGCGGGAGTGGCGTGGACAGGAAGCTGGCCGAACCGGCGGCGGCGAGGGCAACGACGAAAACGGCTTCCATGTGTTTGGCGATGTTCACGGTGTTTCTCCTTGTTCGCGTGGGAAAAAATCCTCCATGGAGTTTTTTTCACACGCTCAGCGGGTGGGGTTTCGATGTGTCCAATGTAGCCAAAGCCCTCGCATGGCTCCATCGGATTGCGACAAGGTGCATGAAAAGCGGGATGACCGGCATAAAACGGCGACCGGCGCGCGTCGTCAACATCGTCCAACCCGACAGTAACGTCGTGCTTTTTCGCTTCCCCCCGCTAGACGCTGCGGGCGCGGCCGTGTCGGCAGGCGGGGGAGGCAAGGATGGGGGAGATGTTCGCCACGGTGTTCGCCGGATTGGCCGGTAACCGCAGGGCCTGGCGCCGCGCGCGCAACCTGCGTGCGGGGAGCGCGCGCGCCGTGCCTGGGCCGGGGATGCCGCAGTGGCAGGCCGGGCCGCGCCTCTGGCTGGCCCTTGCCGGACTGGCGCTCCTGATCGGCGGCGCCGTGCTGATCGCCAGCCACGCCCGCTCGCTCGGCGCGGCGGCCGCCGGCGCGCTTGCGGAAAACGGCGGCCCGGTGCGCACGCTGGCGGCCTTCCAGCCGGCGCTGCCGGGCGTCTCCTTCAGCGTGCCGCGCGAAGCGGCCGTCAACCTGTCCGCGCAGCCGGGCGGCGCCTTGCTGGTGCTGGCCAATATGCGCGCCGAGCGTCCGGTCGCGATCGACCTGTGCAGCCAGGCGCTGGCGGGCGGCGGCGGCCGGCTGGCGCCGCTGCACATCGGGTATCGCTTCGCCGACGTCGCGCGCTGGGCGGCGCGCAACGGGGCGGCGGCCAGTCCGGTCACGCTGCGCAACGTCGTCCTGAGCGGCTCGGCCATGCCGCTCGTCGACATCACGGGTTCCCCCGACGCGCCCTTGCAGCTGGCCTGGCGTGGCCAGGCGGCGCGCTGGATCGGCGACGCTGCTGCGGGCGGCATCGTGCGCGGCGAGCGCGGCGCCGTGGCGCTGGGACGCGAAGGCTGGCTGACCTGGGGCGGGCAGGACGCCCTGCGCATCGCGCGCCGCGCCTCGGCCTGCGCCCAGGGCGAGCTGGTACTGACGCGTTACCGGGCCGGCGCCGGCGCCGACGCGGCGCCGGCGGCCTTCGTGGCCGCCTTCCCCGAGCACGGCGCGGCGCTCGGCGCGCGTCTCGCGCCCGGCGACTACCGCATTCCCAACGCGGCACCCCAGGCGCTGGAAGACAGCGACCTGTTCGCCAGCCTGCTGGCGCGCGGTTTCATCCGCCTCGCGCCAGGCGGCTTGATCGAGACGGCGCCGCGCGACCTGGCCCAGTGGCGCGCGGCGGCGCCGGCCCAGCGCACGGCCGACCTGCGCGGCTGGGACGGCGTCGCGCTCGATGCGGCCGGGCTGCGCCTGCTCGAGCGCCTGCACCACCGGGCCGACGGCGCCTACGTGCGCGAACAGGTGCGCGTCTTCAATGGCGAACGGCGCCTGCTGGCCTGGCGCGTGCGTCCCGGTGCCGGAAACCAGGCCTGGCAGGCGCAGGCGGGCACGGTGGCCGTCGGCGCCATTGACGCCATGCCGCTGGGCGCGGCGCGCCTGTTCGACAGCCTGCCGCAAGGCTGGGCGCCGTGGCGGCGCGTGGCCGACTGGCCGGCCGGCGCATCGAGCGCACGGCTGGTGCTGACCCTGGCGCAGCCGGCGCGCGGCGACGAACGCATCGAACTGATGCTGGCCGGGCGGGTCGGCGCCATCGCCGGCGCTGCGCCGGTGGCCGTGCGTGCGGCCTGCGGCGGGCGCGCCTGCCGGCACGCCGACGACGTGCGCGCACTGGTGCTGGCGCCGCAGCCCGGTGCGCGCCAGGTCGTGATCGAGGCGGCGCCGCTCGACCTGGCCGGCATGGGCGGCACCGGCGACGCGCTGTACCGGCACCTGCAAGTGAAGGACGGCCGCCTGGCCTGGCAGGCGCTCGCGCCGAGCGGGCGCGGCGCCGCTGCAGCCGCCGTTCCGGTGACGCTGCGCGACCGCGCCGGCGCGCCGCTGTGGGATGCCAGCAATGCCAGCGCGGCCGCACGCGATGCCGGTCTCTCCACGCTGCTGGGCCTGAACCCCCGGCATGCGAGCAGCGTGGCCGGCATGCTGGCGCGCCTGCCGTCCCCGAGCGGCCGCGCGCACGCCGCCACGCTCACGCTCGACCTGGCGCTGCAGCGCGCCGCCCAGGCGGCCCTGGATTGCGTCGGCATGCGCCGCGGCCAGTGGGATGGCGCGCGCTGCCTGGGCGGGGCGAATCCGCCGGCCGGGCGCCAGGGCGGGCTGGTGCTGCTCGACACCGGCAGCGGCGATATCCTCGCCGCCGCCAGCGCAGCGGCCACGCCGGTCGCGAACGCGGCCTGGAGCGAAGTGCGCGACTTCGACCGCGTCGACCCGGCGCGCAGCCCCTTGCGCCAGGCCGCCTTCCAGCATGACGGCGGCGCCGAGCGCAGTCCCGGCTCGACCTTCAAGATCGTCAGCGCCCTCGGGCTGGAACTGGCCGCCCAGCGCGACCCGCGCCTGGACGCGCTGCTCGGCGGGATGCCGCTGGCCGGCATCAACGCGCTGGCGGCCGCGCGCGGCTACGCCTTCCGCACCGCCGCGCCAACCTATCCCGACAGCGCCGGCGGCGCGCGCATCACGAATTTCCGCGACGGCACGCTCGACCGCCGCGCCCAGGACGGCAAGCTGGGCCTGGCCCAGGCACTGACCTATAGCCTCAACACCTGGTTCGCCTGGAGCGCGGAACTGGCCGACGCCAGCCTGCTCGGCCAGCCCCAGGGCGGCATACCGAGCCTGCGTGGGCTGGACGACACGGCCCTGGCCGGCGTGCGCCCGATCGCCGACATGGCGCGCCGGCTCGGCTTCGAGCGCGTGTTGCGCCTCGACGGCGGCCTGCTGCCGGCGGCCTACGACTGGCGCGGCTGGGATGCGCTGCAGGCGAGCGTCGCAGCGAGCGACCCGATCGGTTCGCGCCACGAACTGCGCCAGATGGCGATCGGCCTGCGCATGCAGGCCACGCCGCTGCACATGGCGCTGGCGGCCGGCGCCGTCGGCGAGGGCAGGGCGGTCAACCCGCGCCTGCTGCTGGCGCTGGACGGGCGCCAGGCGCAGCCGGACCAGGGCGCGCCGCTCGGCGTGCGCCTCGACCGCATCCGCGCCGGCCTGCACGGGGTCGTCGCCGGCGGCACGGCGGCGGGCGCCTTCCGCGGCGCCGAGTTCGAGCGCCTGCGCCCCGGCCTGTTCGGCAAGACCGGCACCGCGCCGGTGGGCGACGCCGGCCAGGCCACGGTCTGGTTCACGGGCTACCTGGAGCCGGGCAGCATTCCGGGCGAGACGCGGCGCCTGGCCTTCGCCGTCTTTGTCAGCCGTTCGGAGGCGACCGGGGGCGAACATGCGGCGCCGGTCGTGGCCAGCCTGCTGCGCACGCTGGTTCAACAGGATAAACAGACGGGACACTGAGCCCCTCCAGCGCGCCTTGATTTTGTGTTTTCGTGGCATGATTTACAAAATCCGTTATCTGGCGGATACGCCATCAGATCAGACAAGAGGAAGGTATGCGTTTGCCGGGAACCCGGTATCAGGAGCCTGGCTGGGAGCAGGTGCGCAAACTGCTCGGCCAGTGCTCGCTCGATGTCTTCAGCCGCTGCGATCTCGACGCGCTGTTCGCGCAGGACGATGCGGCCGCGGCCTACGTCGACCTGCTGGCCGCCTCATTGCACGCGGCCAGCCGCGGCGCGCGCGCCCAGGCGGCGGGCAACAGCTATGGCGACAGCGTGGTCGAGCTGGCCCTGCTGCTGGTCTACGAACTGGCCGCGCGCCCGGGCGACTTCGATGCCTTGCGCACTGCGCTGACGCCCGCCGCCGCGCGCGGCGAGGCGCTGCTGCGCAAGAAGGTGAACGACATGTTCGCCCTCCTGCGCGACAAGGTCGACGCCGACAATTACCAGGCCGCCTGCGGCCGTCCCTGCAGCCCGAACCGCATCTACGCCTACCGCATGCTCGATACCGCGTACGGCGAGATCGGCCGCCTGTTCGCCGGCTGGCGCGAGCACCGCGCCCAGGTCGGCGCCATTCTCGGGCGTGCGCTCGACAGCGCGCTGCCGATCGAGGTGAGGCAGCTGGACTCGATCGGCGGCTGCCGTCCCGAATGGATCCTGCGCTGGAGCGAGACCCTGGAACGCTTCACCGGTTCGCCCGGCCCCCTGCACACGCGCTCGAAGCGCTTCGACAGCCTCAAGGGCAATGCCGACAAGATCGGCGAGATGCTGGGCGAGATCGGCGAATACGAGGCCTTGTCGGCCAACCGCGACCGCGACTGGCTGCAAGACCTTGACACCTCGGCCGCCTGGATCGAGGATTACTGGCGCGTGCTCGACGAGTCGAACGCCGCCAGCACCCCGGGGCCGGACCTGATCCTGGAAGCGCTCCAGGACGAACTGGATGGGGCCGATGCGCCCGCGGCCGCCGCCGCGACCGGGGCAGACGATCCCCTCGCCATCCTGCGCGCGCAGTCGGTTTCACTGCCCCCCGGCTTTGTACTGGCGGCGGGCGCGGCGGAAGAGCCGGGCAGCTGGAGCGCGCGCATGCTGGCCGGCGACACCTTGGCTGTGCGCCTGGCCGTCTATGCCAGACTGCTCGGGCTGGACGACGACAGCTACCCGGACGCCTGGCGCGACCCGGCCACCGGGCAGCTGCCGACGATGGCGCAACTGGCGGCGCTGGACGCCGTCTCGCTGCCGACGCTGCGCAAACGCCGCGATGCCGCCATTGCCCGGCTGGAAGCTGCAACATCAAATGGGAGGAGCGAATGAATACAATCGACCGCAAGCTGCGCGAACGGCTGCTCGTGGCGCCGCGCGTGGAGGGCGACCGCCTGATGCTGGGCGACGCGGTGCTGCTGGCGGCCCTCGACGGCAGCCGCGCGCTGACCGCCGGCGAACGCGTCGCCCTGCAAGGCTCGCCCCTGACCACGCGCCGCCTGCGCACGCTGGCCCTGGCGCGCCGGCAGGCGGCGAACGACGCCTGGCAGGGCAGCCGCGGCATGCTGCGCGCGGCCGACAGCGGCGCCCGGCTGACCCAGCTGGCCACCGACGACGGCTTCTGGCGCCTGCATTTCGTCGATAGCGGCGGCGCGCGGCGCGTGATCCTGCAACTGCTGCCCGACGCGCCGTTCGCCGCGCGCCTGCTGCGCGAAGGCGCGCTGCTGCACGTGCTCGACGGCGCGGGGGCGCAAGTGCTGGCCGGGCGCCTCGACCTCGACGGCGAGTGCGAATGCGACTGGCCCTTCGGCGACGACCCCGCCGTCCACTTCCAGCGGCATGGCGCCGCTTTCACAGTGCAGATGGGGTCTTGATGCTCGACCTGTTCAAGCGCATGGCGCGCGCGCCCGCCTTCGACGCCGCCGGCCTGGGCGAGGCCACCGTCGCGCGGCCGGTGGCCGCCAGCTGCCAGCTGCCCCCTGACGGCGTCGGCGTCGCGGTCGCCGCCAGCGGCCGCCCGCGCCGCGTCAGCGCGGGCGCGCGCCTGGTGCTGGCCGAGGGCGAGAGCGGCTGGTGCTTCCACGGCGGCCCCTACGGCTGCGACCTGACGCCGTTTGCCGCCGCGCCCGAGATCGGCCTGCGCGTCCACTTCGCGATCGACAGCGCGGATCCGCGCCTGGCCCAGCAGCGCTTCGACCTGTTCCTGGCCAGCGAAGCGGCGGGCGAGCTGACGCTGGCCAGCCTGGCCGCGCGCATCGAAGACGCGCTCCAGCGCGAACTGGCGCAGGGCAACCTCGAGCTGCCGCCCTGCACCACGCTCGACGAATGGAATGCCTTCCGCGCCGGCTTCAACCAGCTGCTCTATACGCGCTTCGGCGTGACGGTCGACGATTGCGTGCCGGTGGACCTGGCGGGCACGCGCGATTTTGCACGCGTGCTGATCGCGCGCGCGGTGGCCGACCAGCAGGCGGGCGCAACGCCGGCCGCCGCTGTCCCGGCCGCACTTGCGATCGACGCCGCCGTCGACGACGCGCGCGCGCTGCGCCGGCTCTTTCTCGAACTGCCCTGCGTGATGTGCCGCGTGCGCGAAGCCGCGCTGCCGCAGGGGCAGGCGCTGTTCCGCCAGCAGCAGGCTTTGCTCCAGCGCCTCGACCTGGTCTGCCTGGCCGCCTCCACCATGCCGGCGCTCGGCCTGGCGGCGCCCGGACAGCCGCTGGCGTTCGACAGCCAGCAAAGGCGCGCACGCCACAGCTTGCGTGCGGCAGAGGCGCTGGACGAAGCCTGGGCGCTGCTGGCCCGCCTCGAGCGCGCCGATGACCAGGGACTCGACAGCCTGTTCGACGAAGCCGACCGCATCGTCGCCAATCTCGAACACGCGCTGCTTGAACGCAAGCGCGTGGCGCCCGCGAGCGAGGACGCATGAATACGACCCCGCCGAAACGGCCCGACACCGTCGAAGTGCGCAGCCAGCTGGCGGACGGCGGCGTGCTCACCGTCACCGCGACACGCCGTCCGCGCGGCGGGCGCGCCGACATCAAGTGCAGCGCGCCGGGTGCGCCGCTGCTGGCCGCGCGCATGGCGCAGGTGGCGCACCTGGCGCGCCACACCGAAGCGCGCCACGACAGCCGCGACCAGGTCGTCATCAGCATGGACCGCGCCCCAAACGACGACGCGCGCGACTGGGAACTGGCCGTCGTCCTGGCCGACCGCGCGGTGCGCGGCTTGCTGGCCCTGCCGGACAAGGTGGTCGCGAACGGCTGGTCGGCGCAGTGGCAGCACGGGCGCATCGATGGCCACGACGTGCGCAGCGCCGCGCCGGACGCGCTGCGCGGCGGCCCCGGTTATTTGCACCATCTTGGTGCATTGACGGGCCAGCCGGACGTGGCGGCCTCGGTCTCGAGTGCGCGCGCCTGGTTTCCGCTGCATAGCGGCGGCATCAATGACGCCTTGTGCTGGGTCGAGGTCAGCGTCTACCCGCTGGCCGCGGGCGACGCGCAGGACGAGGAAGCCGTCGCCGCGCCCGGCCTCGACGGCGTGCGCCAGCAGGCGCTGCGCCAGGTGCTGGCCGGGGCCCGCCATTTTGACGGCGAACAGGCGGCGCGCTGGCGCACCACGGTGCGTTTCGGCCAGGACGGCTTGCACGGTGATTCGTACGAGCTGGCCCTGGTGCTGGCCGACCGCCTGGCGCGCGGCCGCGAATTCGTGCCGCGCGGGCGCATCATCGCCAGCGGCTGTTCGGGCGCCTGGCATGCCGGGCTGGTCGAGCCGGTCGATGGGCTGGCGCCGAAGTGCGCCCTGATCGAACGCGAGGCGCAGCCTGGGGACCGCGTGCTGCTGCCGCGCGCCTGGGAGGGCGGCCTGCCGCCCGGGATGCGCGACGCGCTGCGCGCCAAGGGCGCCAGCCTGGCCTGCGTGGAGCGTATCGGGATCATTTGAGGCGGCGCCTGATAGAATCGGGGCGGGCCGTCAAGCGTTGCAGTATCACCTGAAGATGGAGTGGAATCATGGTCCAGATGTTCGGTTTTGGCGGCAGCAAGTGTCCGCGTTGTGCGCACAAGAACGTGGGTGGCGCCGGCTATTGCGCCGCCTGCGGCATCACGCTGGGCGCGCCGGCCCGCAGCCCGGTGCTGGTCGACAACCGCTGGATCGCCGGGCCCGACGAGCTGGCCGTGTTCTTCGGCGTGCAGGCCTTGTCCGGCCTCTTCGTGAAAACCCTGCGCGTGCCGGCCACCGCCCGCGCCTACATCCTGCAAGGCGGCCAGGCCACCGAAGTGCCGCAGGGCGAATACGAGATCGAAGGTTTCTTCTCGCGCCTGAACCACCTGCTGCGCGACGGCCACGCCGAGATCCTGATCACGCGCACGAATGCGCTGCCGGTCGAATTCGCGTTCGACGATATCGAAACCGCCGAGCACCTGGCCGTCGGCGCGCGCTTCACGGTCAGCCTGCGCATCGAGAACGTGCCCGCCTTCGCGCGTCATTTCATGACCATGCCCGGCACCGTGACCACGGCCCAGCTGCATGAACTCTTGCAACCCGCCGTGCGCCAGCTGGCCGCCGAATTCGTCGGCAGCCGTTCGCTGCGCGAGATGGCCCAGGAACCCGCACTGCGCGGCCAGTTCGACGAGCGCCTGCAAGGGGCCTTGCGCCTGCTGCTGGCGGACTACGGCCTGGGCGTGGCGCAGGTCGACACGCTGGCCCTGCGCCACGATAAATTCGACGCCAACCGCGCGCGCATCGGCACGCTGTGGCTGGCCGCCGACGAGCGCCGCGTACAGATGACCCATGCGCGCCAGCTGGAAGAGCTGTACGACGAACAGGCCTGGCACCGCATCGCGCGCGAGGAGCAGGCCGCGCGCAGGCAACTGCGCCGCCTCGCACTGCAGGAAAGCGACACCCTGGAGCGCGGCCAGGTCAAGCTCGATCACGCCGAACGCGCGGTCGCCATGCGCGCCCGCGAAATCGAACTGTACGGACGGATCGCCGAGGCCAAAAACCGGCGCACGGCGCTCGAACGCGGCGCCGGGGAAGTCCTGGCCGAACTCGAACACGACCTTGCGCAAAAGCGCGGCCAGCGCGCCGGCGAACAGGCCGAGTGGGCCCAGCTGCAGGCGCTGGCCGCAATCCGCATGCGCGGCGCGCTCGAAGTGGCGCAGCTGGAGGCGCAGCAGACGCGCCTGCTTTCGCGCCAGCGCTTCGCCCAGCTGCTGCTGACCCAGCAGATCCGCAACAAGGTCGAGCAGGCGAAAGAGATCGAGGACGCATCGCGCCAGCGCGCCGAACTGGCGCGCCTGCGCGCGACCGAAGAAGCGGCGGCGCGCCGCGCGCGCGAGCTCGACGACGAAGAACACAAAGCGCAGTTCGACCTGGTGCTGCTGGCGAATGGCGCCCGCCGGCGCGCCCAGGAGCGCGAACAGGAATGGATCGAGCTGCAGGCGCAGGCGCGCGTGCGCGAGCACGTGCGCGGCGAAGACCTGGAAGCCGAAGGCATCAAGCAAAAGCTCGACGCGCTGCGGCGCGAGGGCGGCCAGCAGGACGCCGTCGCCCAGCACGAAAAGCTGCTGCGCACGATCGAGGCCGAGCACCGCCAGGCGCGCGCCGCCAGGGAAGTCGAGCTGCTGGGCGAGGAAAGGCGCCACCAGCACCAGCGCGCCGAGCAGGAGGCCAACTGGCAGCAGGAGCTGCGCCGCATGGGCGCCGAACGCGCCGAGCGCGCCGCCCAGATGGCGCATGCGCTCGATCTCGCGCGCCTGGATATCGCGCGCGCCGAATCCTTGGACGCCCTCGACGACACGACCAAACTGGCCGTGGCCGCCGCGCCGAATGCGGCGGTGCTGGCCGACTACCTCAAGACGCGCGTGCATGCGGGGATGGATGCCGGCCAGCTGGGCGCCCTGGCCGGGGTCGTCGCGGCCGGCGGCGCGCTCAGTGCGATGGATGCCGCGCGCCTGGCGCAGGAAGCACTCGAGCGCGAGCGCGTGCGGCGCGAGATCGAGGTCGACAAGGACCGCCGCCACCAGCTCGACTTGCTGGCGCTGCAGAACGACGTCAACAAGGCCGCGCTCGGGGCCCAGTCGCAGGTGGCGGCGGCCGCCGCCGGTGCGGCGCGCGCCTGCGTCCACGGCCACCCGGTGCGCGGCGGCGACCGTTTCTGCGGCGCCTGCGGCGCGCCGCTGGCTTGACGAAGGCCAGATGCAAACCGCCATCGACAAGATCCGCGAGCTGCGTGCGCTGCACGAGGACGGCCTGCTGAGCCGCCAGGAATTCGACCAGCGCAAGAACGCCATCCTCGATGCCGCCCACGCACAGCCGGCAGCGCCGGCCGCGCCCGTGGCCGCGGCCGCGCGCGGCACCGAGCTTGGCCTGATGGCGGGCCAGCACATCGGCCCGGGCAACCGCCGCTACCGCCTGGAGCGCCTGATCGCGCTGGGCGGCATGGGCCAGGTCTGGCAGGCGACCGACCTCGCCACCCACGCGGAACTGGGCCACAGCGCCCAGGTGGCGCTGAAGATCCTGTCGCCCGAACTGACCGAGAGCGCCAGCCACGCCAAGCTGCTGGTGCAGGAGGCGACCCGTGCCCGGCGCCTGGCGCACGAACACATCGTGCGCGTCTACGACTGGGCCCAGGACCCGGCCACGTCGAGCTATTTCGTGATCATGGAATGCCTGGAAGGCGAAGACCTCGACAGCCTGCTGGCGCGCGAAGGCGCCTTGCCGCTGGCGCGCACGCTGGCGCTGCTCGGTCCCGTCGCGCAAGCCCTCGACTATGCCTGGGAGCGCCATCGCCTGGTGCACCGCGACATCAAGCCGGGCAATGTGTTCGTCACGGCGCGCGGCGAAATCAAGCTGCTCGACTTCGGCATCGCCGCGCGCGCCCGCGCCGGCGGGCGCACCCTCACCGAGGCGCCGGCCCTGTCCGGCACGCCCGGCTACCGCGCGCCGGAAGCGGGCGCGCCGGGCGTGCAGCCTTCGCGCGCCCTCGACGTGTATTCGGTGGCGGTGATGGTGCACCAGATGCTGGCCGGGATCGCCACGCCCGCGAGCGGTGAGCCGCTGCGCCCGGATGGCTTGAATGACCAGCAGTGGCAAGCCTTGTGCAGCGGCCTGGCCCAGGATCCGGCGGTGCGGCCGCAAAGCGTGTCGGCGCTGCTCGCGCGCCTCGCTGCCGTCGATGCCGCAGCGCCCGAAGCCGTGCCTGAAGCACCGCCGGCGCAGCTGGCCGACGACGGCGTTCCCGAACCCGCGCCAGTCCCCGACCCGGCCGCGCAACAGGCGCTCGAAGGCGCCGAACGCGCCCGCAACGCCGCCGTCGCAGCCGCCAGCCAGGCGGCGCGCCAGCTGCTGCGCGAACAGCAAAAGCGCGAGCGCGCCGAAGAGGATGTCGTGCGCCGTGCGCGCCGCGAAGCGCTGCGCGAACAACTCGCCGCACGGCGCGACGAGGAAGTGGCGAAGACGCGCCAGGCGCAGGACGAGGCCCAGCGCAAGGCCTTGCAGGCCAAGGCCGCCGCTGCCTACCTGGCCGAACAGGAACGCGTGCGCGCCCAGCCGGCGCCGGAAGAAGCGCCGCCGGCCGCGCCGGTCGACGCGCCGACGCTGCTGCGCGACCGCTTTGTCGACGGCGAAGGCGAAGGCCCGCAGCTGGTCGTGCTGCGCGCCGGCCGCTTCCAGATGGGCTCACCCGAGCACGAGCGCAAGATCGCGATGGCGTCCGGCGCCCAGAAGAACTGGCTGGCGCGCGAAACGCCGCAGCACTGGGTCGGCATCGAACGTCCCTTCGCCATCGGCCGCTACCCGGTCACGGTCGGCGAGTGGCGCGCCTTTGCCGAGGCCAGCGGCTGGCAGAGCGGCGGCGACGTCAACTGGGCGGCGCCCGGCTTCGCCCAGACCGGGCTGCATCCGGTGGTGGGCGTTTCCTGGAACGACGCCCGCCAGTACGTGGCCTGGCTGAGCGAACGCACCGGCCAGCGCTACCGCCTGCCGAGCGAAGCGGAATGGGAGTACGCCTGCCGCGCCGGCACTAAAACGGCCTTCAGTTTCGGCGACGCCATCGACACCGGCAAGGCCAACTACGACGGCAATTTCACCTGGAACGGCGGCGCGCGCGGCGAGTACCGGCGCGGCACCACCCCGGTCGACCAGTTCGCGCCCAACCCCTGGGGCCTGCACGACATGCACGGCAATGTCTGGGAATGGGTACAGGACGTCATGCACGAGAACTACGAGGGCGCGCCGCTCGACGGCAGCGCCTGGGAAGCGGGCGGCGAGCGCGCCCGCCGCATCCTGCGCGGCGGCTCCTGGCTGTACAACCCGCGCTACCTGCGCTCGGCGCTGCGCAACGGCTTTTCGGCGGTGATGTCGAACGATATCGTGGGTTTCCGGGTCGTGCGCGAGCTGCCGGAAGAGGGCGCCGACGCCGGCCTTGCCTGAGGCCGATTTCCTGGAGGTAGGGTGTTGAGGTCGGGCGGCGCCAGGCGTATTCTGATGCCGTCACACGGACTTTTGACCGCATCGGAGGGTGTCGTGAAAATCCCCGAAGAGCTGCGCATTCCCGCCTTCGTGTTCGGACTGCAAGCAGTAATGATGGCCGGCTGGATCCTGATTTTCTGGCTGATGCTCCCGGAAGGGCATTAGCTGCCAACGATCAGGCGAGGGCGTCCGCGCCGCATTCCGGCGTGCGCGGCGCCGGCACGGCCGGCGCGTTCCGGTCTTCCGGATACGGCCGGGCGGCAAAGCGCGCCCCTGGCGGCCAGCCCGCCAGTCCCGAAGTTGCCAGCGTCGGCGTCAAGGGCGTCGCTTCGCCGCTGACCGGGTCGAGGTGCCAGAAACCGCCGTCGCGGTGAAACAGGCACGGCAAGCCGAGCGCCTGCAGGCGCGGCGCGGCCTCGAACCCGCGCTCGGGGTCCATCAGGTAAAACGCTTCATGGCCCATGCCCGGGTCGACCCGGTGCAGGATGATCCCGTTCGGCAGGATGGCCGTGACTTCGAGGCTGGCCACGCCCGGGATGCTGGCGGTCAGTTCGATGCGCATGCCGGGGCGCAGCGCGACCGGCATGTGCTTGCCGGGCCAGGCGCCGTCGACCAGCAAGCCGTAGCGCGAGACGTCCTCGATGTCGTAGCCGTCGCGTCCGCGCCGGATCAGCGCGTGGCGGCGCGAGATGCGGCGCGTCAGGCCGTCCGCCACGGGGCCGCTGTCGGCATGGTGCATCAGGCGGATGTCGGCGTCGGCCGCGCCCGCCTCGTCGCGCCCGAGCAGGCATTCGTCGAGGGCGAACAGGCGCAGGTGGCGCGCTCCCGCGACCTGGCTGGCCGCGTCCATGACCAGGCAGCCGGCGCTGGCCGGGCAGGGGTGGAGCGCGGCCTGGGCCGGCACGTCGATCTCGAGCAAGTCCTCGTCCCAGGCGATGCTGGAAAAGCCGAGGTCGATCTTGCCGGCGCCGGCGTCGAGGTCGAGGTGGGCGATGCCGGCATTCGTGGCGCTGACGTCGATGTCGACCCGGCCGCCGCCGCCGCTGCGCGCCTGGACGCGGGCGATCGAGGCGTCCTCGGCATGCACGCGCACGTTCTTGTGGGTGGCGAGGAAGGTCTGGTGGATCTCGTGCAGGCTGGCGTCGGCGCGCGGGGCGAGGATCAGCAGGGTGGCGATCCAGGTGCGCGGCGCGCTGTCGTGCCCGTCGGGGCGGCTGTGGAGTTCGGCTTCGATGCGGTACTGGCCGTGTTCCAGCCCGCGCGAGGAAAATTCGAGGAAGACCGGCAGCCATTCGCCGCGCACGGTGCGGGTAACAGCGTGGCGCTCGCCGTTTTCGAGGCGCAGGCGCGAACTGGCGAGCAGGGTCAGGTGCGCGGCGCTGTCGGGCGGCATGCCGCGCAGCTCGAGTTTTAATATCTGGCGTCCGCCGGCGGCGCGCGGATCGAAACCGCTGACGTGCAGGTGGGGGCGCACGGCTGCCGGCGCGGCAATCGGGGCGCTGGCGGGCAGGGCGGCGCTGTCGGGCGCAGGAAGTTCAGCGAGTGCCGGCGGCCCCGGCTGGACATGGCCGTGGGCGCAGGCGCGCTCGCCGGGCATCACCCAGACGGTGCAATGTGGATGATCGGGATGGCTGCAACGGTTCATGGAAAAGGCCTCGGAGACCGGGGAAGCTTACGCGGAATTGCCCAGCGCTGGCGCGCGCCAGCGGCTGCAGGTTATTGATTTAAAGCACTATTTCCTATTGTAAATCAAGTGCGCCTGTTCAACTACTTTGCGGCAGGGCAGTCTCATCGCGCCCGGCGCCGCGGATGCGCAGCACGATCGCGGTCAGGTTGTCCGCCTGCAGGCCGACGGGCGGATGCACCGCGATTTCGGCGAACAGGGCGTCCAGGCAGACTGCGGCGTCGCCCCCCGCGAACAGGCGCGGCCAGCGCGCGACGAATTCGGCCGGATCGCTGCTCGACCAGAAGCCGTCGGTGGCGAGCAGGTAGGTCGCATCCGGGCGCAGCGCAATCGGGCGGCGGTCGGCCAGCGCGCCCAGCCAGGGCGGCAGGGTGCGGGCGTCGAGCGCGAACAGGCCGTCGTCGAGGCGGGCCGGGTCGCGCAGGGTATTGCCGAGGATGAAGGCCTGGGCGATCTGCGGCGCGTGGCTGCCGTGCACGTGGCGCCACCAGGCCTCTTCCTCGAGCAGCCCGGCCATCGCCAGCACCGTGGCCGGCACGTGGTCGACCGTCAACGGCAGGGCGGCCTGGGCGGTGATTTCGTAGAGGCGCGAGTCGCCCGCATGCCAGAGCAGGGGGCTGCCGCCCGGCGCGATCTCGAGCATGGTGAGCGTGGTGCCGGGACGCGGCCCGGCCTCGTGCAAATCGTCGAAGCGCTGTTGCAGGCGGCGGTGCAGGGCGTCGAGGTGCAGGCTCAAGCTGTCGAGGTCGCTACAGGCGGGAATCGCCAGCAGGCCGGTGGCGACCGATTCCGCGGCCTCGCGCCCATGCCCGTGGCCGCCCATGCCGTCCATGACGGCCAGGCGCAGGTGGCCCGGCGGCCAGCCGTCGACCGTCGCCGATTGCGCCTGGCCGCCCAGCAGGAAGCTGGCGCGGCCCGCGCCGTCGATGACCACGAAATTATCCTGGTTCTCGACGCGCCGCACCGGCCCCGCGCCGATCTCGCTGCGTACCGCTAGGTCAAGCATTCCCGGGCTGCTCCTCATTCGTGGTTGGTCGACTGCCTGCACGGCCCTATCCTATGGTATGTTCGGGTTTTGACCAAGCCCCGTAGCGCATGCAGATCCGTCCCCTGATTGCCGCCGACCTGCCCGCCTGCGCGCGCCTGCTGCGCGCCAGCGCGGCCGAGTTCATCGTCCATGAGTCGCCGCCCGAGGGCGCCTGCACCTTCCTGCGCGAGAACGACGAAGACGGCTTGCGCGGCTACCTGGCCGCCGGCCACGTCTACCACGTGGCCGAGGACGCGGGCGAGATCGCCGGCTTCATCGCGATCCGCGCCAACAGCCACCTGTTCCACCTGTTCATCGACAAGCGCCGTCACGGCCAGGGGCTGGCGCGGCGCCTGTGGCAGACGGCGCGCGAGGCCGCCGTCGCACGCGGCGGCGACGGCAGCTTCACGGTCAATTCCTCGAATTACGCCGTGCCGGTGTACGCGGCCTTCGGCTTCGAGCGCACCGCGCCGACCCAGTGCGTGAAGGGCCTGTATTTCAATCCGATGCGCCACGTGCCCGCTTGACGCTTCAGCGTCCGCGCTCGTCGGCGCGGCGCAGCCACAGGCTGCTGGCCCAGCCCTCGAAACGCTGGCCATCGGCCTCGTGCACCACGCGCCACCAGTCGCCGTCGCGTTCGCCCGTCGCCCGCACCAGCGCGCCGGCCGGCAGCACCAGCACGCGGCGCGCGCCGACGCCATGTTCCGAGCGCAGGTTGAGCGCGTCGGCCACGCGGTAGCTGCGTCCGGCCCGCGGCAGGGCGATGCCCGCATCGGGCGGGGCCGCCAGCGCGGCCGGCGGTGCGGCGCTGCGCGGCGGCGCCAGCGCCCACCACAGCGCGCCGCCGATCAAGGCGGTGCCCAGCGCCAGCACCGCGCCTGCCCGCGCATTCGGCCGGCGCCACCAGGCGCGCGGCGTGCAGCGCGCGGCCAGCACCAGGGTCGCCAGCAGTGCGACGCCGCAGCAGGCGAGGGCGAGCAGGCCTGGCGCCATCGTCAAGCCTCGACGCGCAGCACGTAATGACCGGCGACGATGTGGTGCCCGAGCGGCACGATATACGGCGTCTCGGGCGTCGCGCTCTCGATCGCCGCGACGAAAGCGAGGCGCTCGTCGAGGTGGAACAGGGCCTGGGTCGGCGACTCGCGGGTGATGCGGTAGCCCTGCGGCCCGGCTTCGAAAGCGAAGGCATTGCGCGACAGCCCGAGGCGGTCGGCGCCGCCGGCATCGAGCCCGTCGGCGCCGCGCAGGCAGGTCGCGGCGTCGAGCACGCGCAGCGCCGCCAGCATCGGCGCACCGCGTCCGAACACATGGCGCGCGCCGCCCGCCACCGGCAGGCCCTGCGCCTGCGGCAGGCAGACGATGGCGCTGTAGCGCTCGGCCATCTGCGGGACTGGGGCCAGCACGCGCACCTCGACGCCCTCGCGCGGGGCGAAGCGGTTCGGCACCGCGATGCGCTGGCGCCCGTCGCCGGTCACCGCATGCACGGCGTCGCCCGCGTCGAGCGCGAAGCCGAGCAGGGAGTCCGGCGTCAGGGGGCCGGCGCCGAGTTCGCGCGTGAGGCCGAACTCGATGGCGGCGGCGCCGGTGTCGCGGTAGCGCGAGAGGCGCGGCAGGGCCAGCGCGGCCAGGCTGACGCGCTGGCGCATCACCGGTGCGTAGGTGGCGTCCTGGGCCGGCATGGGTTCCGGCTGGGCGGCGGCGCGGTGCAGCACCGGCACGGCGGTCAGCTCGGCGTCGTCCAGGGGCCGCGTGCGCGACTTCCAGACGGCCGGCGCGCGCGCCGCGGGCGGCGCGCTCGCGGGACGCGGCGCCGCCAGCGCCGCGGCCTGGTTCGGTGCGATTTTCAGGAGCAGGCGCGGCGCCGTGCCGGGCAGCGCGCTGTTGCGGGCGCGGATGGTGTAGTAGCCGCCGGCGGCGTCAAAGCTGCATTCGAAGGCGTCCTTCGGGCGCACCTGCACCTCGACCGGCGTGTCGGGGCCGTCGTTGATGAGGAGGATGTCCGCGTCCTGGGCGAAGGGCCAGCCCGGGACGGCGTGGGTGGCCTGGGCCGCGTCGGCGCCGAGCACCGTCAGGCGCTGGTGCGGGTAGACCGGGCAGACCGGTTGCCAGATGGCGCTGTCGCGCGAGACGCTGACCGTGTGCAGCACCTGTTCGCCAGGGGCCGGCAGGTAGACCGCGTGGCCGAACTTGACCTCGACCTGGCCCGGCGCCAGCGCTTCGGAGCCGAGCACGTGGTAGCGCACGTCGTCCAGGCCGAGCAGGTCGCCGAAATCCTTCTGGTGCAGCGCTTGCAGCGTCTGCGCCAGGTCGCGCACGCGTGCGCCGCGGGTCAGGTGGCGGTCGTCGTCGACCTCTTCCTGCGGCAGCACCAGGGTCACGTGCGAGAAGCAGCGGGTGGCGGCGCGCCCGCGCTGTTCGCGCGGCGCGCGTTCGAGCAGGTCGCGCAGGAAGGGGCGGCGGTTCAGCAGCGCCAGGCCGGGCGCCTGCCACAGGGCTTCGGCATTGAACACGTCGCTGACGCGGTTCAAGGTTTCGTGTTGGACGTAGACCGGCATGATGGATTCTCCTCGATTGATGGGGCGCCTGCGGCACAGAAGGCTAGCAGGGGGAAGATGAAAAACAGCAGGTGGGAGCCGCCGGCGGACAGGAAACTCATCGGCTGGCCCATGATCGGGAAGAAGGCAAGATTCGTGCCCCAGGACAGCAGGCAGTGGCCGAACACGAAGGCGGCGCCGCCGCACAGCACGAAGCTGCGAAAGCGTCCCAGCCAGGCCTGGCGGTAATCGCGCGCCGTGCTGCCCGCCTGCCAGGCGCGCCAGGCCGCCTGCAGCAGCGCGCCCAGGAACAGCGCCTGCAGCGCCCACAGCATCAAACCTGAAACCAGGCCGTGCCGCTGCAACAGGAAGGAGGGCGCGAAGTCGTCCTGCACGGCGGGGATCGCCACCGCCTCCAGCGCGGCGCCGCCGAGCGCCTGCAAGCCGAACAGGCCGTCAGCGCCGAACCAGCCGCCTTGGGCGATCGCCTGCGCGCCCAGCAGCAGTTGCTGGCCCGTGTGCGGGTGCGCCGCCGGATCGAGCCAGACGCCGAAGCGCTCGCCATAGAAACTCCACTGGGCGACCTCGCCGGGCGCCGCGCCGCGCAGGACGGTCAAGGCCAGCAGGCAGCTTCCCGCAAGCGCCAGCACCGCCAGCGCGGGCCCCGCCTTGCGCGTCGCGCAGCACCAGGCCAGCAGCATGGCCGCGCCCCAGACCAGCAGCAGCACCAGCGGCGAGTAATCGTCGACCTGCACCAGCGCCACCGCCAGCAGCACGACGAACAGCAGGGCCGGCGAGGCCAGGCGCAGCCAGCGCAGCACGGCGCCGCCGCGCGTTTCTCCTTTACCCAGGCCGAGCGCCACGCAATGGGCGCTCAAGACCGTCAAGGCCAGCTTGGCGAATTCCACCGGCTGCAGGTCGAACACGCCGGTCTCGTTGCCCCAGCCTACTTGCAGCAGCAGGGCAGCCAGGGCGGCGCCGGCCAATGCCAGCAGCAGGGTTTCGACGCCGGCCTGGCCGGGCGGCCTGGCGCCTTGCCAGAGCGCGGCCAGGCCCACCATTCCCAGCCCGAGCGTGCTGACGGCGGCCGTCTTCTGGAAGTGGCGCAGCCAGGAGGTGTCGGGCGCGCCGATGCCCAGTTCCAGCTGCAGCAGCAGGCCGGCGGCCAGCAGCAGCACCGCGCAGGTCATCACGGCGCCTGGGCGGCGCATCGCCAGCGCATTCCACAGCGCCGCCCAGGCCAGCAGCAGCGCAGGCACCGCACCGGCGGCGCTGCCGCCGCGCTGGGCCAGCAGCGAGCCGAAGCCGGCAACCGCCAGTGCGCTGCAGGCGCCCAGGCGCGCGCAGGCCGGCCAGTCCTTGCGGTAGCGCGTACGGCTGGCCAACAGCGCCGCCAGCAGGCCGGCCGCGCAAGCGCCGCAGGCCCACCACGACAGGGTCGACGGCCAGGCCCAGGCATCGCGTTGCTGCCAGTGCCAGCGTACGCCTGCCGGCAACTCGACGGACGGCTTGGCGAACAGGGCGACGCGCTGGACCGGCTGCAGGCGCAGCACGCCGCCCTCGACGCTGGCCAGCATGCGCGTGCGCCCGGCCGTGATGGCCGTGACGCCGGCCAGCGGCTGCGCGGCCAGGGCCAGGTCGCGCGGCAGGCCGGCCTGGGTTACCAGCAGCGGCGACCGTTCGAGGCTGGCGGCGGCGATCAGGAGCGGCGCGCCGTTGTCGAACAGGAGCTGGGCGCTGGCGGCCGGCGCGTCGGCATTTCCGACCTGGGTGCCGCAGGACAGGTTGCCGCCGAAGCGCAGCGGGCGCCCGACCGCGAGCGCGGCGGGCGCGGCGCGGTTCCAGATTCCCAGCAGGCGCGCGCCCGGCCCGGCGCCCGGACAGGCGCCCAGCGCCACGCCGTCGCGCCAGACGCCGGCGCCGTCGTAGCGCCAGGCGTGCAGGCCGTCGTTGAACGCGACCGTGCCGCTGCCTGCGGCGTCGACCCGGTAGCGCACGGCGCCCAGCTGGAACTGCTGGCCGGCGCGCAGCGCAAGGGCGCCGCTCCTGAGGCGCTCGGGGCCGCGCTCGAAGCGCAGTCCCTGCGCGCCGTCGGCACTGGCGGCGGACCAGGCGCCGCCGCCATCGCGGCGCAGGCGCAGGTGCTGCCGGCCGGCCTGGGGCGCGGCCAGTTCGGCGCGGCCGAGCACGATCTCGGCGCCGGGCTGCAGCTGGACGTCGATCGCCGCCGGCAGCCAGGCGGGCGGCATGCGCAGCAGCGCCAGCGCCTGCAGCAGGCACAGGAGCGCGAGCGCGGCGGCGGCCAGGGCCTTGCATCCGAACGCGCGCATCAGGCGGCCCTCTGCACGTGCGGTGCGCGCGCCGCCGCGATCAGGCGGCTGATGGCCAGCGCGTGCGGCGGACGGTCTTGCGGACGGCGCGCCAGCAGGGCGCGCAACAGGGCCAGGGCCGCCCCGGCATCGTTCCCGCCGCCGGCGCAGGCCAGGAAGCGCGCGGCTTCATCCTCGGCCAGCACCGGGGGCGGCGCCGCTCCGAGGCGGGCGGCGCCGGCACGTCCATGGGCGCGAAAGGCGTCGCCGCAGGCGCTGGCGTAGCGCAGGGTGGCGCCGTCGGTGACCAGGTAATGGAAGAGGGCGCCGAGCGAAAAATAATCGGCGCGGGCGTCGGTCAGGTAGCCCGCCGGCGTCCCTGGCAGCGCCGGGAAGAACTGCTCCGGCGCCTGCCAGCTGGCGGTGCCCACGTAGGAGTGGGCCTGGCTGTCCGCCAGGCTGCGGCTGGTGCCGAAATCGGCCAGCTTCAGGTTGCCGCGCGCCGCGTCGACCAGCAGGTTGGCCGGCTTCAGGTCGAGATAGCGCCAGCCATGCTGGTGCACCTTGGCCAGCGCGGCATTGACCTGGCCGAGCCAGGCCAGGGCCTGGTGCAGGCCAATGGGGCGCGCGGCGGCGTTTTCGCGCGCCATGTGCGCGGCCAGGTCGCCGTTGCACAGTTCGAGCGCCAGCGCCGGCAGGCCGTCGTGGCTGCCATGGTCGAGCAGGCGCACGATGTGGCGCGCATCCCAGGGGGCGAGGCAGGAGAGGAAGGCGATTTCGCGCGCCGCGCAGTCGCGCCAGGCGGCGCGCAGTGAAGGCTCGGCGCGCTCCATCTGGACGCGGTTGACGAGTTTCAGGGCGACCGGCCCCAGGCCGTCGCGCTCGGCGCGCCACACCACACCGTAGCTCGACGCGGCCAGTTGCGCCTGCACACGGTAGTGGCCCGCCCCCAGCGTCACGATGTCGCCGCTCTGCACCATGCTTCTCCTCCCGAACACGGCGGTTGCCGTCGTCAGGCGCTAGCGGGGGGAAGAGCAAAGCGGGACAATGACGGACGAAAAAAAGCCGCGTCCGGGGACGCGGCTTTCATGTGCTGCGGGTGCCGATCAGCGGCGGTAGCCGTCGTGACGGTCGCCACGGCCATCGCGGTCCCAGCCGCGGTGATGGCCGCGATCCCAGCCGTGGTCACGGTAGCCGCCGCGTGGTGCGACATACACGACCGCCGATTCGCGGTAGTAGCGCGGCTGCTCGTAGTACACCGGGCGTGGCTGCTCGTAATACACCGGACGTGGCTGGTTGTAGTACACCGGGGCCGGCTGGTAATAATTCACCGAGGCGTAGCCGCGGTTGTTGTTGTAATAACGACGGTCGCCGTGGTCACCAAGCGAGTTGCCGACCGCAGCGCCCAGGACGCCGCCAATCAGCGCGCCGCCGCCACCGCCCGCCGTACCGCCGATCGCTGCGCCCAGCACCGCGCCGACCGCCGTATTCGTGCCGCGATCGCCAGCGAATGCCGAGGGCGAGACGGCGACAGCGGCCAAGATCACCGCACCAAAGCATTTTTTATTCAACATGGCTTTTCCTTTTTTGCCTCAACGAGGATCGACATGATCGCTATGACGCCGGGGCATGGAATGAACTATAAAGGGGGCTGGTGCGCACGGCACGGCTTAATACAGATTCTTACATCTGATCCGTACCCGGTAACATTCTTTTGATAAGCCTTGCAGATTGACCACAACTCCCCATCTGCCCTGGTAATACCCCTTTATTCGAGCCTTCATGTCCGCACGCCGCAACCTGCTTGTCGTCCTCTCCCTGCTCATCCTCCTGCACGTGTATATCGGCCTGCGCCTGATGGGCGACCTCGGCCTGGGGCTGGGCGGGATGCTGGCAGGGGGTGTTTTCCTGCTCTTGTCGACGCTGCTGGTGCCGGTCGGCCTGCTGTCCTCGTCGCTGCGCCGGCGGCGCTGGTCGGAACAGCTGACCTGGGTCGGCCTGCTGGCCATGGGCCTGTTCTCCTCGCTGCTGGTGCTGACTTTCCTGCGCGACCTGTTTTTGTTACTTGCGGCGCTGACCGGTTTCGGCGGCAGGGCGCTCAACTATTACAGCGCCCTGGCCGTGCCGCTGCTGGCGCTGGCGGTCACCATCGTCGGCTTCGTCAACGCCCGCCGCGTGGCGCGCGTGGTGCGGGTCGACGTGCCGATCGCGGGTTTGCCGCAAGCGCTGCACGGCTACGCGATCGCGCAGATTTCCGATATCCACGTCGGCCCCACCATCAAGCGTCCCTACCTCGATGCGATCGTCGAGCGCGTCAATGGCCTGGGGGCCGATGCGATCGCGGTCACCGGCGACCTGGTCGACGGCAGCGTGGCGCGCCTGTCCGCGCATACCCAGCCGCTGGCGCGGCTGGCGGCCCCCGACGGCGCGTTTTTTGTCACCGGCAACCACGAATATTATTCGGGCGCGGAAGAGTGGATCGTCGAATTGCGCCGCCTCGGCCTGACGGTGCTGCTGAACCAGCACGTGGTGCGCGAGCGCGGCGGGGCCTCGCTGATGATCGCCGGCGTGGCCGATTTCACGGCCCACCATTTCAATCCCGCCCACCGCAGCGACCCGCAGGCGGCCGCCGCCGGCGCCCCCTCTGGCCTGGCCGTGCGCATCCTGCTGGCGCACCAGCCGCGCAGCGCGACGGCCGCCGCCGCGGCCGGTTTCGACCTGCAATTGTCGGGCCATACCCATGGCGGACAGTTCTTCCCGTGGAACCTGTTCGTGCCGCTGCAGCAGCCCTTTGTCGCCGGCTTGCACCGGGTCAAGCAGCTGTGGGTCTACACCAGCCGCGGCACGGGATATTGGGGGCCGCCGAAGCGCTTCGGGGCGCCCTCCGAGATCACCCTGCTGCGCCTGGTGCCCGCCTGAGATGCCGCGCCGGAAAGCAAGCTTGTAAAGACAGCAAAATAGTGCCGAATGCGTTAACCTGCTGATCCTCACCATTCGAAGGACAGCCCGCATGAACCGTCTTCATCCGCTCCCCCTCGGCCTCCTGGCCGCAGCCCTGTTCGCCGGCGCCGCACACGCCGCCAGCCCCGGCAACGATCCGGCCGCGCTGGCGAAGATCCGCGATGCCGCGCTACAAAGCGACTATGCCTGGGACCGGATGGCGGACATGACCGACCTGATCGGTCCGCGCCTGTCGGGCTCGCCCGGGGCGGCGGCGGCCGTGACCCAGGTGGCCGAGGCGATGCGCAAGCTGGGGGCGAAGGTGACGCTGCAGCCGGTCAAGGTGCCGCACTGGGTGCGCGGCCAGGAAACGGCCGAGCTGGTCGAGTACCGTGGCCGCCCGGCCGGCATCAGCCAGCGCGTGGTGCTCACCGCGCTCGGCGGCTCGGGCGCCACCCCGGCGGCAGGCCTGACTGCGCCGGTGATCGTGGTGACGAGCTTCGACGAACTCAAGGCGCGGGCAAGCGAAGTGAAGGGCAGCATCGTGCTGTTCGACATCGCCTTCGACCAGAACATGGCCGACCGCGGCCTCGCCGGCCAGGCCTATGGGCAGGGCTCGAACTACCGCACCAACGGTCCGCGCATGGCCGCCGAGCTGGGCGCGGCCGCCGCCCTGGTGCGTTCGGTCGGCGGCGCGACCTACCGCCTGCCGCATACGGGCGCGACCAATTTGGACGATGGCGCGCGCATCCCGGCCGCGGCCGTGACGGTCGAGGATGCGATGCTGATGAGCCGGCTGGCCCGGCGCGGCCCGCTCGCCATGCGCCTGGTGCTGACGCCGCGCATCCTGCCGGACGCCGACAGCTACAACGTGATCGCCGACCTGCCCGGCAGCGACAAGGCGGACGAAGTGGTGATCGTCTCCGGCCACCTCGATTCCTGGGACCTGGCCACCGGCGCCAACGATGACGCCGCCGGCGTGGCCAGCGCCATGGCCGTGTTCGACACCCTGAAAAAGCTCGACTACCGGCCACGCCGCACGATCCGCCTGGTCGCCTGGATGAACGAGGAGAACGGCACGCGCGGCGCACGCACCTATCTCGAGGCGAACACGGCCAACGCGGCGAACCACGTCGCCGCCATCGAAAGCGACAACGGGGCAGGGCGTCCGTTCGGCCTGCGCGCCAGCGTGCCGGCCAGTGCGACCCGCCTGTTCCTGCCCTTGCAGGCGGCGCTGCAGCCGATCGGGGCGAACGTGTTCCAGCGCCAGGATGCGCTGTCGACCGGCGACCTGTCGGGACTGGAACGTGCCGGCGTGCCGAGCTTCGCGCCGCTGATCGACACCTCGCGCTATTTCGACTACCACCACACGGCGGCCGATACGCTCGACAAGGTCGATCCCGACAACCTGCGCCGCCACGTTGCCCTGATGGCGGCCACGGCCTGGTTCCTGGCGAATGTCGAGGAACCGATCGGACGCGCCGCGGTGCCTGCACGCTGAGTGCGGGCCATGGCGCGGCGGCGCCGCGCGCCTTATTCGATCGGCACCCGCCTGATCGCGCGCGCGTGGCCGCGGAAGGGCCGCCCGTACACGGTCTGGATGCCGCTGGCGAAATTCTCGCCCCAGACCAGTTGCGCACGTGTTTCGTGCGGTTCGGACGACCAGTACCACTCGCGCTCGAACTGTTCGCGCAAATTCGCGAACAGGAGCGACAGTTCGCGCCGGTTCGGCAAGATGCCGCCTTGCGCCGCCGTCCATTCGAGCGCACCCGGCCAGCCGACATCGGCCGCTTCTCCGGGGAGCAGGATCAGGTGGTGGTCGGGTTCGCCGCCCTTGCCGAGGATAATGCCGGCGTAATGTTCGCCTTCCTTCAGCGTGTCTCGTAGTTGCATATAAATGCCCATCGGTGTCCTCGCACGTCGGTATCGGGTGATACCAGATATGACCCGGACGGCTCCTCTTTAGTTGCCGCGTCAAGCACGACATGGATCATGGTTCTGTTCGATTTAACGAGAACCCGCTGTTTCAAGCTCCGTGTGGCACTGCGTATTGACATGACGCAAACATCTATTGCAAATACGAATTGATCAGAACAGGCCTTCGTGTAGAATCAATTGCCTCATAGCGTAATCAGGCATGTCAGGCCTGGCCTGCCCGAGCTCGGCCGACGCCGCGCGTCGTGCCCAGGCCTCCTGCTCTTCCGACGCCGCCGCACCCGTCATTGACGCACTGTTTTCCCGGTCACACACAATGGATATCGTAGAGATGAACACGAAAGAAACACAACAACAACCGGGCCTCGACGAGGCGGGCCGTCCGCGCCGCGACGTCGCCAAGCGCGTCCTCGAACGCGGCCAGCGCCTGCGCAACCGCGCCGGCGTGCTGATCGGATTGTCGCTGGGCATCGTCGCCCTGCTGACGATGCTGGAGTAAGCTAGTCGGCCAAGGGCAGCGCCATCGCGGCGCTGTCGGCGTTCGCACGGTTTACGTCCGGCGTGACCTTGAACCATTCGAAGGCCGCCGGCGGCAGCGCCGCGCGGCGCGCCAGTTCGAGCGCCTGCTCGGGGGCGATGCCGGGATCGAGCCAGAGCGCGGCGTCGGCCGCCTCCAGCACCACGGGGCGCCGGTCGTGGATGCCGAGCATGCCGTCGGCGGCATCGTCGGTCACGAGCACGAAGCCGGCTTCGGCGCGGTTCTCGACGAATTCGCCGAAATTCGCCAGCGCCAGCATGAACAGCGGCGCGCGGTCCTTGCGGTGGATGTGCCAGGGCTGCTTCTTTCCCTTCTCCCCGGTCCACTCGTACCAGCCCTCGGCCGGCACGATCGCGCGCCCATTCTTCAGCAGGCGGCTCCAGTAGCGGTTGGCGAGCTTGTCGAGTCGGGCATTGATCGCAATCGGAAGCTTGCCCTCCGCCCATTTCGCGCGATAACTCCAAAACACGTCGTCGACGCGCCGCTCGCCGTCCTGCACGTGCATGACGGGGCGATACGTGCCGGGCGGCACATTGTAGGCAGGCGAGGCTTGGCTGTCGTACACGGCATCGGCCCAGCCGAAGACGTTCGCATAGAATCTCGCCGTTTGGCTTTGGTCAAATCGTCCACACATGGAATCCATGGTACCGCAAGCCGTGGGCCGCACGATTGGCGCGCCCTCCCGCGGCGGTGCGGGGGCGGGGTGGTGTTATCCTGTAAAAATGACAAGTCAAGGAGGGAAGGACATGGCGGCAGCCTGGCTGAAAGTACTGAAATCGGTTCCCTGGGGCGAGGTGATCTCGGCCGCGCCGCAAGTGGCGAGCAGCGCGCGCAGGCTGTGGGAGACGGTCGGGCGCAAGGGGATCGCCGAGCCGAACATGGAGTTCGACGAAACGGTGGCGCGCATGCCGCTCGACGACGGCTTGGCGCTGGTCGCCGCGCAGGTCGAGCAGCAGGACGTCGCCATCGTCCAGCTGCAGGGCCAGATGCGCGAAGCGTCGAAGGTGATCGCGGAACTGGCCGACCAGAACGCCCAGCTGATCGCCAAGCTGCAGGCCGCGCGCGAGCGCCTGAACTTGATCGGCTTCGTGGCCGCGGTGTCCGGCGTGCTTGGCATCGTGGCGCTGGCCCTGGTGCTGGCGCGCACCTGACGCCAGCGCCATGAAATTCGTCCTGATCCTGTTCTTCGGCTTCGTCTTCGTAGCGATGCTGATGAATACGGGCCGCAAACGGGGCATGCTCAGCCGGGACGCCGACAAGGCCGTGGCCGGCCTGGCAAACGCGATGCGGTATTTCTTATTCGGCCTGCTCGCGGTCGGCGCGGCCGCTTGCGCGGTGCTGCTCTACCAGGGAAGTTGAACATCAGCGCCGGTGCACGGCCGGCGTTGGCAGGTTGGCATGCCTGCGCGACCACACTGTTGTGCGGATGATGCAATGCGGCAAGAATTGTGTTTTGTTCCTGGCATCTAATCCCGGATTGTCGCGAAAGAGGAAATAGAATTCCTGTAGGAAATTTGCCTTACGGAATCTTTTACTCTTGACTGCGGCGCTGCGCGCCCCCCATCCCCCATGACAAACCCACTCCGGCTGCGAGCGCCGCTCGCCGGCCTCGCCCTGTTTTCCCTGTGCGCGCTGCCTGGCGCGCATGCCGCGGACGCTTCCGCCCCTTCCACCAGCGCCTGGAGCGTGAGCGGCAACGCCAGCATCGCGTCCCAATACGTCTCGCGCGGCTTTCGCCAGACCTGGGGCAAGCCTGCCGCCCAGGCCGGCATCGACATCGCGCACGCCAGCGGCTGGAGCGCCGGCAGCTGGGTCTCGAACGTCAGCGGCCGGTATATCGAAAACGGCAAGCTCGAGTGGGACCTGTACGGCGGCTACGGCGGCGCCGTGGGCGACGTCGGTTTCAACCTGACCGCCCTGTATTACATGTATCCGGGCGCCTCGATCGGCGCCACGGGCACGCGCTTCGACTATGGCGAACTCTCGGCCGGCCTGACCTATAAATCGGTCTACGCGAAGTACAACTACACGGTCACGCGCGACTTCTTCGGCATTACGAATGCGCGCGGCACCGGCTATTTCGACAGCGGCGCCAACCTCGCCCTGGACGAGACCACCACGCTCAACCTGCACGCGGGCGAAGGCCGGGTGGCGGGCGCCGGCAACGATTACTGGAACTGGCGCGACGTGAAAGTGGGCCTGACGCGCAGCTTGCCGGCCGGCTGGAGCGTGGCCGCGGCCTGGACCCGTGCCTGGGGCGCGACCCACGCCTACGACAGCTACAGCACCGGCGTGCCGGACGGCGCCGGCCATGTCGCCTATTCGAATCCGGCCAAGGGCACGCTTGTGCTGACCCTGACCCGCAGCTTCTGACCCGCAACGATCACGCCATCCCATGAAGAATCACGACTCCTCCTCCCGTCCGGCGCGTTTCGCGCTGTCGCTCAACACGCGCATCTGCGCCACCGCCACCGCGCTCGTCGTCCTGAGCCTGGGCATCACCTCGACCGTCATCGGCGTCAAGGGCAGCACCGCTTCCGAAGAGGCGGCGATGCGCCTGGCGCGCACCGCCGCGCGCGAAACGGCGGCCACGCTGGACGGCCGCATCGGCGCCAACCTGAGCGCGGTGGCGACGGTCGGCGGCGCCATGCGCGCCACCGGCGCGGCGGGCGAATTCCCGACCCGCACCCAGGTGTCGGCCATGGCCAGATCGATGCTCGCCGGTTCCGACGATTTCATCGGCGCGATGGTCGCCATGGAGCCGAACGCCCTCGACGGCAAGGATGCCGAGTTCGCGGGCAAGAAGCCCGAGTACGACGACAGCGGCCGCTACATGCCGTATTACACGCGCGGCGAGAACGGCGCGGTGCGCGTCGAACCGGTCATGTTCACGACCGTTCCCGGCGCCAACGACTGGTACGACGTGCCGAAGGCCACCGGCAAGCGCCACCTGACCGAGCCCTACGCGTATCCGGTCAACGGCAAGGACGTGCTGATCGCCTCGCTCGTCACGCCGATCATGATCGACGGCGTCTTCAAGGGCGTCGCCAGCGGCGACATGATGATTTCCAAGCTGACCGCGATCCTGGCCGGCATGAAGCCGATCGACGGCGGCGTGCTGACGCTGGTGTCGAACGGCGGCCTGTATGCGAGCCATCCGGACGCCGCGCGCAACGGCAAGAAGGCCGACGACATCCCGGCCGCCGGCCTGGACAGCATCCGCCAGGGCAAGCCCTACGAATTCACCGACGCCCGCGGCATGGTGCGCCTGCTGCAGCCGCTGCGCCCGCATCCCGACATGGCGCCCTGGGCCGTCCAGTTGAGCTTCCCGCATGCGGTCGCGACCGCCCCGGCGCGCGAACTGGCGACATATTCGCTCTTCGTCTCCGTGTTGTGCGCGCTGCTGGCGGCGATCGCCATGGTCGCCGTGCTGCACCGCCTGATGCGTCCGGTGCGCGCGCTGGCGGCCACCATGACCAGCCTGGCCGGCGGCAATGCCGACCTCTCGGCCCGCCTCGACGTGCGCGGCCGCGACGAACTGGCGACCATCGCCGCGGGTTTCAATACCTTCGTCGCAAGGATCCAGGAAGTGCTGATCAGCGTGCGCGGCAGTTCCGACAGCGTCGCCGGCGCCAGCCTGGAAATCCGCCAGGGCAACGCCAACCTGTCGGCCCGCACCGAGCAGCAGGCCAGCGCGCTGGAAGAGACGGCCGCGTCGATGGAAGAGCTGACCTCGACCGTGCGCCAGAACGCCGACAACGCGCGCCAGGCCAACCAGATGGCCGCCTCGGCCTCGCAAGTGGCGGTGCGCGGCGGCGAAGTCGTGGCCCAGGTGGTCGACACCATGGCCTCGATCGACGCCTCCTCGCGCAAGGTGGTGGACATCATCGCCGTCATCGACGGCATCGCCTTCCAGACCAACATCCTGGCCCTCAACGCGGCGGTCGAGGCGGCCCGCGCCGGCGAACAAGGCCGCGGCTTTGCCGTCGTCGCCAGCGAAGTGCGCAACCTGGCCCAGCGCAGCGCCGCCGCCGCCCGGGAAATCAAGGCCTTGATCGGCGACTCGGTCGACAAGGTCAGCATGGGGTCGATGCTGGTGGTCGAGGCTGGCCGTACGATGCAGGAAGTGGTCGACAGCGTGCGCCGCGTGACCGACATCGTCAGCGAGATCAGCGCCGCCAGCGCCGAACAGAGCACCGGCATCGGCCAGGTCAACCAGGCCATCGTGCAGATGGACGACGCCACCCAGCAGAACGCGGCCCTGGTCGAAGAGGCTGCCGCCGCCACCGAAAGCCTGCAGGAACAGGCGGCCACGCTGGTGGCGCTGGTCGGCCAGTTCCGGCTGGAGAACGCCGGCGCCCCGGCGCCGGCCCGCCAGCTGGCCCTGGCCGCGCCGCGCTGAGCGCCGCAGGCCTCACAATAAAAAAAAACCGCTTGCCGGCATGGCAAGCGGGTTTTTTCATGCCTGCGGCAGGGATTACTGCATGCCGCCGCTGCTGACGAAATGCTGGCGCGCGTAGGCGAGCAATTGCTTGTCCGACGGATGGTCGACGGTCTCGACGGCTTTGATCTTGCCTGCGATCGCGGGCGCCTTGCTGGTCAGGTAAGTGACGAAGGTGGTCTTTTCCTCGGCCGGCCCCACCACCAGGATTTGCTGGCTGTCCGTCAGCGCGTCGGCGATGTCCTTGAAAAACAGGGTGTTGTCGTCGCCGTCGGCGTGGGTGTCGCCATGCTTCTGGTGCGGGTGCGGATGGGTCGAGTGGGTTTTCAGAGATTCGCTCTCCGACGCGTCCTTGTCGAAGTGAATGACCTGGGCTTGGGTATGGTCGAGCCAGATGACGGTGTTATTGAATGACATTGATTGCTTTCGTGGAGTGCATGAAGACGGCGCTCTGGATGGCGGCGTCGGAAGGAGGGCATGGTCATTGGCCGCCGGTGCGAGAGGGCGGCCTGCCAACTTCCCCAGAGTAAGCGACAGGCCGGCGCCGGTCGGTGCGTTACTACACCGAGTTCGTCCATGCTTACGGCGCCCACAGCGCGCGGTACACCGGCGATTGATTCAGCACCGAGGCGCGCAACTGCGCCACCCGCAGCGGATCGGGCTGCACCGGATGCGGGTTGAAGCCGCTGTAGCCGAGGCCTAGCCGCCCGCCCTCCACGGTGAAGCCGTTGAACTCCAGGATGGTCGGCAACAAATCGAAATGTACCAGCTGCGCCCGGTTCCTGGCCGGCGCGGCGCTGCCGATGAAGGCGTTGAACACCGAACGCTCGGCCAGGCTGTCGAGCCCGGCGGAAAGCGGGTTGCGGCGCGCCAGGTGGTCGCCCACGATGACGATATTCGTGTCCTCCAGGTAGCCGCGCGCGGCCGCGTAGTCCACGAAGGCCGCGACGTCGGCGGCGGCGCAGCGGATCACGCCGTCGAAGCCGGCGTGGCCGCGCCGGGCGCAGCCGGGCGACAGGTAGCCGGCCGGCTCGTGGCTGGTGACCGTCAGCAGGGTCAGGTTGAAGGGCTGGCGCGCTGCGTGCAGAGCGTCCAGCCTGGCGCGCGCGCGCAGCAGCAGGTCGTCGTCGAACAGGCCCCAGCCGTTCATGGCGCTGGCCGGCACCCCCGCGCGTTGCCAGTCCTCCTTGCCGAGCACCTCGTGGTAGTGGTGGGCGCGCAGGAATTTTCCCTTGCCGGTGAACGCCGGCGAGCCGCCGCCCATGAAGACGTTGCGGTAGCCGTGCCGGGCCAGGATGTCGCCGAGGCAGGTGGCGCGCGGCAGGAAGGCGGGCACGACCTCGCCCTGGGTATGGACGTCGAAGACGGTCATGCGTTTGAGCGGCAGGGCGCACTGGGTGGCGACGATGGCGGCGATGGTCCAGCCGGTGCCCGGCACTTGTTCGTAGGAAGCGAAACGGGTGGCGGCGAGCCGCGACAGGGGAGCGATCAGGTCGTCGCCGAAGACGCGGCGCTCGCTGTAGCCCGCCTCGAGGCTCTCGACGTAGATGAGGACGAGGTTCTTCGGCTTGCGCGCGCGCACCGCGACCGACGCGGGCGGCACGTAATGGGCGCCGAAATAGTCCGGCCCGAAGCGGGCCGCGACATAGTCGACCACGGACAGCTGCACCAGCCACAGGCCCACCGCCGCCACCAGCGCCAGCGCCGGCAGCAGCGTGCGTGCCCGGCAATCGGGCCGCCGGCGGCGCCCGAAGTAACGGCCCTCGGCCAGCAGCACGGCCGCCAGCAGCAGCAGGGGCGCCAGCACGCACCAGCGCACGAAGCGGCGCGCCAGGGCGGGGTCGGAAGCGCCGAGCAACTCGGTGCCGAACTGCAAGTGATAGGCGATCTGGTCGAGGTCGGGCCGGCCGAAGAAGCGGTTGATCCAGTAATTCAGGCAGAGCAGGAGGATGGCGCCTGAATACGTGCAGATGCGCGTGCAGATGCGCATGCAGATGCGGGCGGGGTTGAACGACCGCGCTGGCCGTATGCTTTGGGGAATCTCCATGGGAAGCCTGATGGTGAGGACCGGGCCATTCTGGATTGCCAAAGAGTTAAGGGGAGTTTAGCTGAGTAAAAGGATGTTAACGAACAGTAACAATGTGCGTGTTCGGACGCCGCCTCGTACAGGCTTGGGAGTGGGAAGCAGGGAGGACAGGCGGAGACGCAAAGAGAAGTCTAGCGCGCGATCTCGGCCGCTCGATTGGGCGTCGAGCGCTTGGTCTGATCAGGAGCAAAGGAAGTTGCAGTGCGCCGGTCGGCTTTGCTGTGCCCGACGGCATGAAGACGAACATGCTGCATCGCGCGATGCCGCGCGATCATTTTATGGTGCCCGGAGCCGGAATCGAACCGGCACGCCCTTGCGAGCACGGGATTTTAAGTCCCGGGTGTCTACCAGTTTCACCATCCGGGCAGCGGCAGGATTCTAGCACAGGCGCCCGGCCCGGGGTCGAAAATGCAAGATTTCATCCTGCAAAGCCGGTCAGCCTTTGGCCCGGCCAGCGAATGGTGTAGCATGCTTCCCGGCGCAAACATCGCTCCGATCGGCGCCGTGACAAGAAGCACAAGGACCACCATTGACTACCACGAACATCATCATCCACGACCAGCTGCGCGCCTTCGTCGATCCGCTCACCGAGATCGAACGCGAGGCGCTCGAACGCAGCCTGCTCGCTGAAGGCTGCCGCGACGCCCTCGTGCTGTGGCGCGACGTCCTGATCGACGGCCACAACCGCTATGAAATCTGCCGCCGCAACGGCATCCCTTTCCGCACCGTCCACAACAACAGCTTCGAGACCATCGAAGACGTCATGCTGTGGATGATCGACAACCACCTGGCGCGCCGCAGCGTCTCGGATTTCCAGCGCGGCTTGCTGGCGCTGAAGAAAAAAGAGATCGTCACCGCGCGCATGGCCCAGAAGATGGCCGAGGAACCGCCGGTGCCGAACCCGGACGACATGGACGCGCGTCCGCCGCCGCCATGGAACACGCGCGAGGAAGTGGCGAAGGCGGCGCGTGTGTCGAGCAATACCATCAGCCAGATCGAACGCATCCAGAAGGCGGCCACGCCGCAGCTGGTCGAAGCGGTGCGCTCGGGCACGATCTCGATCAACGCGGCCGCCAACGTGGCCTCGCTGCCGGAATCGGAACAAATCGCCGCTGTCGCCGGCGGCCGCAAGGAACTCCAGCAGGCCGCGCGCCAGGTGCGCGAACAAAAGGCGGCGGGCAAGCCGAAGAAGCTCGGCCCGGACGGCGAGCCGATCGACGAAAAAGCCGCCCTGAAGGCCGAGATCGCCGCGCTGAAAGACCGCATGGCCAGCCTGCTGACCGAAAACGAGGTACTGAAGCAAAAGCTCGCGCACGCCGCCTAGCGGCAAGGTAAAAACAACCGGAGAATCCCGCATGATCCTGCCCCGTCTCGTCGCACTCACCCTGGCCGCCGGCATCGCCTTTCCCGTATTGGCCGCGCCGGCCGACGCGGAACTGGCACGCTGGCAAACGACGGCGCAGCGGGTCACGATCATGCGCGACACCTGGGGCATTCCCCACGTCTTCGGCAAGGTCGATGCCGACGCCGTCTTCGGCATGGTCTATGCCCAGGCCGAGGACGATTTCAACCGCGTCGAACGCAATTACATCAACGCGATGGGGCGCCTGGCCGAAGTCGAGGGCGAGCAGGAAGTCTGGCGCGACCTGCGCATGAAGCTCTACATCATGCCGGCCGACATGCGGGCCAAGTATGCGGCCAGCCCGGCCTGGCTCAAGGAGTTGATGAATGCCTGGGCCGACGGCCTGAATTTCTACCTGCACAGCCACCCGGAAGTGAAGCCGAAGCTCCTGACCCGCTTCGAGCCCTGGATGGCGCTGTCCTTCAGCGAGGGCAGCATCGGCGGCGACATCGAGGAAATCGACCTCAAGGAGCTCGAAGCGTTCTATGGCAAGGCGCCGAAACCGACGCTGGCCGATAACGGCAACCTGCGCGACGCCGAGCCGCGCGGCTCGAACGGCTTCGCGATCGCGCCGAAATTGTCGGCCTCGGGGCACCCGCTGTTCCTGATCAATCCGCACACCTCCTTCTACTTCCGCCCCGAGGTCCACATGGTCAGCGAGCAGGGGCTGAACGCCTATGGCGCCGTGACCTGGGGCCAGTTCTTCATCTACCAGGGCTTCAACGACCGCGCCGGCTGGATGCATACCTCGGGCGGCGGCGACGTGATCGACGAATACCTGGAAACGGTGGTCGAACGCAAAGGCAAGTTCTTCTACAAATACGGCGGCAAGGAACGCGCCTTGCGCGCGGTGCCGATCCGGCTGCCGTTCAGGCAGGCGGACGGCGCCATGGGCAGCCGCACCGTCACGGCCTACTTCAGCCACCACGGCCCCATCGTGCGCGGGCAAGACGGGAAATGGGTCGCCATCAAGATCATGGACGAACCGGTCAAGGCGCTGACCCAGTCGTATGCGCGCACCAAGGCAAGAAACTACGCGGACTTCAGCAAGACCATGGCGCTGCGCACGAATTCCTCGAACAACACGGTCTACGCCGACGCCGACGGGAATATCGCTTACTTCCACGGCAATTTCATCCCGAAACGCGACCCGAAGTTCGACTGGTCGAAACCGGTCGACGGCAGCAATCCCGCCACCGAATGGCAGGGCCTGCACGCGGTGAAGGACACGATCACGCTCTTCAACCCGGCCAGCGGCTATATCTCGAACACCAACAACTGGCCCTTCAGTTCGTCCGGTGCGAACAGCCCGAGGCAGAAGGATTATCCCGCCTATATGTGGTCGCTCCCGGAAAACGCGCGCGGGCGCCACGCCGAACGGGTGCTGAAAGACGCGAAATCGCTCACGATCGACAGCCTGATCGCCAGCGCCTACGATCCGTATCTCACCGCCTTCGAGCCGCTGGTGCCGCAGCTGGCCAAGGATTTCGACGCGCTGCCCGCCGCCGATGCGCGCCGCGCCGCGCTCGCCGACCAGGTGGCCAGCCTGCGCGGCTGGGACCTGCGCTGGGCCGCGAACTCGGCGCCGACCGCGCTTGCCGTCTACTGGGGCCAGGAGATGGTGGCGGCGCATGCGCCACGCGCGCGCGCGGCGAATGTCCCGACGGTCGACTTCATCACGACCAGCCTGAACGGCGACGAACGGCTCGAGGCCCTGGCCCGGGCCAGCGACAGGCTGGCGCGCGACTTCGGCACCTGGAAAACGCCCTGGGGCGAGATCAACCGCTTCCAGCGCATCAGCGGCGACATCGACCAGGAATACGACGACGCCAAGCCCAGCTGGCCAGTGGCCTTCACCTCGGCCAACTGGGGTTCGCTGGCCTCATTCGGCATGGTCGCCAAGCAAAAGACCAAGCGCATCTACGGCGACCGCGGCAACAGTTTTGTCGCGGCCGTCGAATTCGGCCCGAAAATCAAGGCGAAAAGCATCCTGGCGGGCGGCCAGAGCGGCAATCCGGCCTCGAAGCATTTTGCCGACCAGGCCGCCATGTATAGCCGCGGCGAATTCAAGGACGTGCTGTTCTACAAGGAAGACATCGAGAAGCAGCTCGAACGCAGTTACCATCCGGGACAGTAAATGACGCAGCAAAAAAGCGAACGAGAGAAAATGCTGGCGGGTGAGCTCTACCACCCGGGCGATCCCGAACTGCAAGCGGGGCTGGAAGCCTGCGCGGCCTGGCTGGCGCGCTACAACGCGGCCATGGGCGAGACCGCGTCGGTCTGGCGCAGCCTGCTCGGCGAGCGCCTGGGCGCAGTGGGCGAGGGCGCCATGCTGCGTCCGCCGTTCTATTGCGACTACGGTTTCAACATCCGTCTTGGCACGCATGTCTTCCTGAACTACAACTGCGTGATCCTCGATACGGCCCCGGTCACCATCGGCGACGACACGCGCATCGGCCCGGCCGTGCAGATCTACACCGCCGACCACCCGCGCGACCCGGCCCTGCGCCGCAGCGGCCTGGAATCGGGCGTGCCGGTTACCATCGGCCGCAACGTCTGGATCGGCGGCGGCGCCATCATCCTGCCGGGCGTGACGATCGGCGACGATGCCATCGTCGGCGCCGGCAGCGTGGTCACGCGCGACGTGCCGGCCGGGGCCACCGTGGCCGGCAATCCGGCGCGCTTGGTCGGCGCCAGGGCGAACGGCTGAGCTGGCGCGGCAGGCGCCGCGCTTGTTATAATTTCGCGCATTTCAGTCTCACTTCAATCGCACGGGCAGGGCAGTGGCAAAACTCTATTTCAGGTACTCGGCGATGAACGCCGGCAAATCGACCGCGCTGCTGCAGGTGGCCCACAATTACGAAGAGCAGGGCCAGCAGGTCAAGCTCTACACGGCGGCGATCGACAACCGCTACGGCGTCGGCGTGATCACCTCGCGCCTCGGCCCGCAGCGCGAGGTCGATACCTTCGATGGCGGCACCAACTTCCTGGCCGCGGCGCCGACGGTGGCCTGCGTGCTGGTCGACGAAGCCCAGTTCCTCGGCAAGGAACAAGTCCAGCAGCTGCACCAGCTGGCGCAGGTGCGCGGCGTGCCCGTCATTTGCTACGGCTTGCGCAGCGATTTCCGCGGCGACCCCTTCCCGGGTTCGGCATACCTGCTGGCGCTGGCGGACGACATCGAGGAAATCAAGAACATCTGCACCTGCGGCAAGAAGGCGACGATGAACGTGCGCGTCGACGAGAACGGCCAGCGCCTGCGTGAAGGCGAGCAGGTCAGCATCGGCGGCAACGAGAGCTACCGCCAGGCCTGCGGCCGCTGCTTCTATTCCTGAGTGAGCATGCTGCAGGGCGTCCTGGGCAGCCACGCCGCGCTCGTGCCCGCGCTTTTGCCCGCGCTTTTGCCTGCGCTTTTGCCGGATATCCTGCTCTACCTGCTGCCCTCCGCCGCGCTCGCCTTCCTGTTCTGGATGCTGGCCGGCGCCCATCCGGCCTTCTTCCTGCTGACCGCGCCCGGCACCCTGTGCCACGAACTGGCGCACTTCGGGGTCGGCCTGCTCACCAACGCCGAGCCCACGAATATCAGCCTGTTCCCGCGCCGCAAGGGCAAGGTCTGGGAACTCGGCTCCGTCACCTTTTCCAACCTGCGCTGGTACAACGCGGCGCCGGCGGCGCTGGCGCCCTTCCTGATCCTGCTGCTACCGCTGGGCGTGGCCGCCTGGCGCACCCGGCCCGGCTGGCACTTCGCGCCGCTCGACCTGGCCATCGCCGTGCTGCTGGCGCCTCAGTTCCTGTCGTTCTGGCCATCCCCGGTCGACTGGCGCCTGGCGGGGCGCTCCTGGCCCTGGCTGCTGGTGCTCGCAGTGGGCGGCGCCTTGTACCTCTGGCATGACTTGCTCATTAGCTTCGTAAACAGCTGATCACAGCGCCTTAAGCCAACCTTAATCGGCGCCGTACGCCCCGCACAAGCCGACTCGACGCGGGCGCGCGTTCCTGTAGAATGGGTTCGCGCACTGTCGATACCGCAGGTATCCGATGCTTGCAATGCTACCCATTCGGAGAACGACTAAATGAAGAAGCAGATGTTGATCGTTGCCCTGGCCGCTGCCTGCGCCATGTCGACGCACGCGGTCACCGCACAGCCGGAAAAAGTCGCGTCCACCCAGATGAAACCAATCGCCGCACAGACGCAAGCCGCGCTGTGGGCCTCGCGCGTCCTGGGCCGCTACCACTACAAGGCGCTGCCGCTCGACGATGCAATGTCCGAGAAAATCTTCGACAACTATTTCCAGACGCTCGACAGCGAGAAGCTGTATTTCACCCAGGTCGACCTCGACCGCTTCGCGCCGATGCGCACCCGCTTCGACGACGCGATCAACAACGAAGACCTGACCCAGCCGTTCGCGATCTACAACCTCTACCAGCAGCGCTTCGCCGACCGCATGAACTATGCGCGCAGCCTGCTCAAGACCAAACTCGATTTCACCGCCGACGAGACGCTGCAGCTCGACCGCGAAAAAGCCCCGTGGGCGAAAAGCGAGGACGAGGTGCGCGACCTGTGGAGGAAGCGCGTCAAGAACGACTGGCTGCGCCTGAAACTGGCCGGCAAGGAAGAAAAAGCGATCCGCGAGACGCTCGACAAGCGCTACGAGAACTACATCTCGCGCATGAAAAAGCTGAACAACGAAGACGTGTTCCAGATGTTCATGAACGCCTACGCCACCGCCATCGAGCCGCATACGAACTACCTGGGCCCACGCTCGGCGGATAATTTCGACATCGCGATGCGCCTCTCGCTCGAGGGCATCGGCGCCGTGCTGCAGGCGCGCGACGACTACACGGTGATCCGCGAAATCGTGCCGGGCAGCCCGGCCGACAAGTCCGGCAAGCTGAAGGTCGGCGACCGCATCGTCGGCGTCGCGCAAGGGCAGGGCGCCTTTGTCGACGTGCTCGGCTGGCGCATCGACGACGTGGTGCAGCTGGTGCGCGGCGAAAAGGGCTCGACCGTGCGCCTGGACGTGATTCCGGGCGACGCCGGCGTCGACGCCAAGCACCTCAACGTCTCGATGGTGCGCAAGAAAATCAGCATGGAAGAACAGGCGGCCAAGAAATCGATCATCCAGGTCAAGGAAAACGGCGTCAACCGCCGCATCGGCATCATCTCGCTGCCGACCTTCTACCAGGACTTCGAGGCACGGCGCAAGGGCGACAAGGACTTCAAGAGCGCCACCCGCGACGTCGCCCGCATCCTGGGCGAGCTCAAGAAAGAGAAGGTCGACAACGTCCTGATCGACCTGCGCAACAACGGCGGCGGCTCGCTGGTCGAAGCGGTCGAACTGACCGGCCTGTTCATCGACAAGGGCCCGGTGGTGCAGCAGCGCACCGCCGAAGGCCGGGTCGAAGTCGAGAGCGACACGGCGGCCGGCCTGGCCTGGGATGGCCCGATGGGCGTCCTGATCAACCGCGGCTCGGCCTCGGCCTCGGAAATCTTCGCCGCCGCGATCCAGGATTACGGCCGCGGCCTCGTGATCGGCGAACCGAGCTTCGGCAAGGGCACGGTGCAGACCCTGATCGACCTCGACCGCTTCTCGCAGAACGACAAGGTGCGCTACGGCGAACTGAAGATGACGATCGCCCAGTTCTTCCGCATCAATGGCGGCACCACCCAGCTGCGCGGCGTCACGCCCGACATCAAGCTGCCGGTGACGACCGATCCGGAGAGCTTCGGCGAATCCTCGTTCGACAATGCCTTGCCGTGGGTGTCGATCAAGCCAGCCAATTACGTGCCGGCCGGCGACCTGAAGGAACTGGTCGCGCCCCTGCAGAAACGCCACGAGGCGCGCATCGCGAAGGACAAGGAATTCCAGGACCTGCGCGAAGACATCGCCGAAGTCATGAAGCTGCGCAAGGAAAACGCGATCTCGCTGAACGAAGCCGTGCGCCGCAAGGAGCGCGACACCCAGGATGCCCGCGCCAAGCTGCGCGAGGCGCGCCTGGCGGCAGCCAAGGGCGGTGTCGACGAGCCGGTCGCGGCGCCTGGCGGCAAGGAAGCACGCAGCAAGGTGCCCGAGCCGACCCGTCCGGTCAAGGCGGTGGTGGCGTCGCGCAACGCGCTGCGCGACGACGGCTTGCAGGGCGACGAGCGCGCGCTGTCGGCGGAAATCGCAGCCGAAAAGGCGGCCAAGGACGCCAAGGACGTGCTGCTCCAGGAAGCGGCCCATGTCCTGGCGGACGAAGCGGCGATGCTCAAGACCGACACCCGGATGGCCTCGCGCACGATGCCTTACATGGCGGCGCGGGTTGACTAATTGCATTATTTCCAAGAAGAAGTTTCCGTTTCCAGTGGGAAACTTCTTCCAGGAAAGCGTTTGTAGGAAACTTCTTACTTGAACACGAGAAGTTTGTAGGATGAGCTTCCTCTGTTGAGATGGTAAAGTGTGTTCACTGTTGCAATACTTATCACAGTCACCTCACACAGAAGGAGCCACCATGCAAGTTCGCCATCTCGCCATCGCCGCCCTGCTCGTCAGCGCAACCGCCGCCCACGCCGAATCCATCCGTCCACACGCCGGTACCCTGACCGGCTGGGCCGTGCAGGGCAAGGTCGTGGGTGCATCGACCGCCGCGGCTGTCGTGGTTCCTGTCCCAACCGCAGCACTCCCGGTCGTCGCTGCCGATCCGATCGTCGCCCCTGCGGCAGTCGGCGAAGTGCCTGAGCCATCGAGCATCGCTCTGCTGCTCGCCGGTGTCATGGGCGCCGGCATGCTGCGTCGCCGCCGCAAGTAATACGCACGCTTCGGCTGTTGCCCGGAAGGCGGCATGGTCCAATCGGACTTGCCGCCTTTTTCATTTGATAAGACCGTGTCCTTTTCGGGTACAATCCTTGTGAACGATCGTGCTTTTTCGCCTGGCGCGACGAAAACGAGGAGACCGAATGCACCTGAATTATCTCGATGAAGACCTGGCATTTCGCGACGAAGTGCGCAGCTTCCTGGCCCGGGCCTTGCCTGCGGACCTGCAGCACAAGGTACGCCACCACCTGCGCCTGAACAAGGACGACAGCGTTCGCTGGCACAAGATTCTGGCAGCCAAGGGCTGGGTCGCGCCCGGCTGGCCGGTCGAATTCGGCGGCCCGGGCTGGACGCCGGTGCAGCGCCATATCTTCGACGAAGAATGCGCGCGCGCCGGCACGCCCCAGATCATGCCCTTCGGCGTCAACATGGTCGCCCCGGTGATCATGGCCTTCGGCAGTCCCGAACAAAAAGCGTATTACCTGCCGCGCATCCTGTCCTGCGAGGACTGGTGGTGCCAGGGTTACTCGGAGCCGGGCGCCGGCTCCGATCTCGCCTCGCTGAAAACCACGGCCGTGCGCGACGGCGACGATTACATCGTCAACGGCCAGAAAACCTGGACCACGCTGGCCCAGCACGCCGACATGATCTTCTGCCTGGTGCGCACCGACACCGGCGTGAGGAAGCAGGAGGGCATCTCCTTCCTGTTGATCGACATGCACACGCCCGGCATCACGGTGCGCCCGATCATCATGCTCGACGAAGACCACGAAGTGAACGAAGTCTTCTTCGACAACGTGCGCGTGCCGGTGGCGAACCTGGTCGGCCAGGAAAACCGCGGCTGGACCTATGCCAAATACCTGCTCGGCCACGAGCGCACGGGGATTGCCGCGGTCGGCCGCTCGAAGCGCGAACTGGGCTTCCTCAAGACCCTGGCCGCGCGCGAAACCAAGAACGGCAAGCCCCTGATCGAAGATCCCCATTTTGGTGCAAAACTGGCCAGCCTGGAAATCGAACTGATGGCGCTCGAAATGACCGTGCTGCGCGTGCTCTCGCGCGCCGACAAGGGCCCGGGCCCGGAAGCGTCGGTACTCAAAGTGCGCGGCACCGACATCCAGCAACTGCTCTCCGAGCTGATGGTCGAAGCGGTGGGCCCGATGGCGCTGCCCTTCGATCCGGCCTACCTCGACGGCGGGCATGCGCACAGCGTGGTCGACGACGACGACGCCGCACCGCTGCTGTCGCACTACTTCAACTATCGCAAGACCTCCATCTACGGCGGCTCGAACGAGATCCAACGCAACATCATCACCCAGATGATCCTGGGCCTGTAAGGGGAGCACCGCATGGACTTCAATTTCAATCCCGAGCAGCTCCAGTTCGCAGACGCCCTGAAACGCTGGGTCGGCCGCGATTATTCCTTCGAAACGCGGCGCGGCATCATCGCTTCCGATGCGGGCGCCTCAAGCGCCGCCTGGGCCACGCTGGCCGAACTGGGCATGACGGCGCTGCCGGTGGCCGAGGAACACGGCGGCTTCGACGGCAACGCCGTCGACATGTTCCTCGTGATGCAGGAACTCGGCCGCGGCCTGGTCGTCGAACCGTATTTCGCCACCGTGCTGGGCGCCGAATTCCTGCGCCTGGGCGGCGACCAGGGCGCCTTGCTGGAGCGGGTCGCCGGCGGCGAGCTGAAACTGGCCTGCGCGCTGGGCGAGCGCCAGTCGCGTCACGACATGTTCGATATCGCCACGCGCGCCGTTGCCAACGCCGACGGCTGGGTGCTGGACGGCGACAAGAAAGTCGTGATCCATGGCGGCCAGGCCGGCATGCTGGTCGTCTCGGCGCGTAGCGGCGCAGAGCAGCGCGCGCAGGACGGTATTTCCCTGTTCGTGCTGCCGGCCGCTACCCCGGGCATCACGATCACCGACTACCGCACCCTGGACGGCCAGCGCGCCGCCGACGTGCGCTTCGAGAACGTCCAGGCGCCGCGCGCCAGCCTGCTGGGCGGGGAGGGCGAGGGTGGCGACATCCTCGACGCCGCGCTCGACTACGGCGCCAGCCTGCTGTGCGCCGAAGCGCTGGGCGCGATGGAAGCGATCTTCGCCGCCACCCTGGACTACCTGAAGACGCGCCAGCAATTCGGCGCGCCGATCGGCAAATTCCAGGCGCTGCAGCACCGCATGGCCGACATGTACATCCACCTCGAGCAGGCGCGTTCGATGGCGCTGCTGGCCGCCGTCAAGGTCGGCTCGAACGACGCGGATGAACGCCGGCGCGCCGTGTCGGCCGCGAAGTACCGCATCAACCAGGCCGCGCGCTACGTCGGCCAGCAGGCGGTGCAGCTGCATGGCGGCATGGGCGTGACCGACGAACTGCCGGCCGCGCACTATTTCAAGCGCCTCTCCACGATCGAACTGACCCTGGGCGATTGCGACCACCACCTGGCGCGCTTCATGGCGCAGCCGGGCTTTGCCGACGGGGCCGCCGCATGAGCGACAAGCAGTGGTATTTCGACGATTTCCTGCCCGGCCAGGAAATCGACCTCGGCCAGCGCACCGTCAGCGAAGACGAGATCATCGCGTTCGCCACCCAGTTCGACCCCCAGCCCTTCCACATCGACCGGGAAGCGGCCGCGGCATCGATCTACGGCGGCGTCATCGCCAGCGGCTGGCATACCTGCGCGATGATGATGCGCATGGTGCTGGACGGCATGCGCTGCGAGGAAGCGAGCATGGGTTCGCCCGGCCTGGACGGCGTGCGCTGGCTGCAGCCGGTGCGCGCCGGCGACACCCTCTCGCTGCGCTACGTGACGAAGGCGGTCAAGCCCTCGGCCTCGAAGCCGGACCGGGGCGTGGTGTTTTCGACCTGGGTGGCGAGCAACCAGCGCGGCGAGCCGGTGTGCACGATCGACGGCATGGCGATGTTCAAGCGGCGCCCCGCGGCCTAGGCTTGGACCTCAGGCAGGCGCCGGACAAAACCGGTTGCGCCCGTCCGCCTTGGCCTGGTACAGCAGCGCATCGGCCGCCCGGATCAGCGCGGCGCTGGTTTCCGTGCGTACCGGCGCCTGGGTCGCGATCCCCATGCTGGCCGTGAGCCGCGGCGCGGTCGGCGAGACCGCGTGGGCGATGCCCAGCGCCGCCAGTTCGTCCAGCACGCGCTGCGCCACGCAGGCGGCGCCGGCGGCATCGGTTTCCGGCAGCAGGATGGCGAACTCTTCGCCGCCGTAGCGGGCGACCAGGTCCTGGGCGCGGTTGGCGGCGCGGCACATGGCTTGCGCGACCTTCTCCAGGCAGGCGTCGCCCGCTTGGTGGCCGTAATGGTCGTTGAAGAGTTTGAAGTGGTCGATGTCGGCCAGGATCAGCGACACCGGCAGCTGGGCGCGCGTGGCGCGGCGCCATTCGTTGTCGATGCGTTCGCTGAAGGCGCGCCGGTTGGCCACGCCCGTCAGGCTGTCGGTCAGGGTCAGCGCGCGCAGGGCGTCGGCCTGGCGTTTCACCGTCAGCTGGGTACGCACCCGGGCGCGCACGACGGCGGCGTTCACCGGTTTGCTGATGAAGTCGGCCGCGCCGGCATCCAGGGCGCGCGTTTCGTCTTCCGGCGAGGACAGGGCGGTGACAAAAATGACCGGCGTATCCACCGTCTCGGGCGCCGTCCGCAGCGCCTGCAGCACGGCGTAGCCATCCATCCCGGGCATGACGGCGTCCAGCAGGATCAGGTCCGGCTGCTGGCTCTGCGCCAGCGCCAGCGCCTTTGCGCCGTCGAGCGCGAACAGCACCTCGTGCTCGTCCTGCAGCGCGCCGTGCAGGATCTGGATGTTTTCCATCGCGTCGTCGACGATCAGGATGCGCCCGTTCAGGGCCAGGTCGGTCCAGCTCATGCGTCTCCCTTTCGTTCCAGTAGCGCGCCCAGCAGCGTGGCGGCGTGCTCGAAGCGCAGCGTGCCGATGGCCTCGGCCAGTTCGGACAGCGCAGGCGGCGACGCCAGCGCGCCCAGGCCGGGGGCCAGCGCCGCGTGCACGGCCAGCGCCCTCATGTTGTTATTGTGGAGCAGTTCCAGCAAGCCTGCCAACGCGCCGGTGTCGGCCGGCGCGGCGATGGGCGCCTGCGCCTGCGGCGCCAGTGCGTGCGCCGCCTCGCGCAGGGGCGGCAGGGCGGCCCGCAACGCGGCCAGCTGGCCGGCGGCGGCGCTGTCGTCGTGCGCGTGCAGCGCCGCTTCCAGCGCCAGGGTGTGGCCCGCCAGTGCGCCGGCGCCGAGGTTGGCCGCGACGCCGCGCAGGCGGTGCGCCAGCGCCAGCGCGGCGTCGCGCTCGCCCTCGCGCAATCGCGCCTGGAGGGCGTCGAGCGTCTCGTGTGCGCCGTCCAGGAAACGCAGGAGCAGGGACTGCAAGGCGTCGACCTTGCCGCCGAAGCGCGGCAGCGCGGCGTGCAGGTCGATGCCGGGCGCCGGCGCGGCGCCCGGGGCTTGGATCGTGCCGCCGCGGCCGGTGAGGCGCGCCAGTGTCGCCACCAGCTGGTCGACGTCGATCGGCTTGGGCAGGTGGTCGTCCATGCCGGCCTCGAAGGCGCGGCGCCGGTCTTCGTCGCCGGTGTTGGCGCTCATGGCGATCACCGGCAGCCGGTGCAGGCCCATGGCGCGGATCGCTTCGGCCGCTTCGTAGCCATTCATGACCGGCATCTGCAAGTCCATCAGGACGGCGTCGAAGGGCGGGTGCGATGCCGATGCCGATGCCGCCGCCAGCATGTCGAGCGCGATGCGGCCGTCCGCTGCCAGCGCGACCTCGGCCCCGGCATGGGCCAGCACATAGCGCGCCACTTCCTGGTTGATGGCGTTGTCCTCGACCACCAGCACGCGCAGGCCGGCCAGGCTGGCGGCCAGGGGCGGGGCGGGCGGCGCGGCCTGGCCGGCGAGCTCGCCGAAATCGGCTTCGAAGCGGAAGGCCGCGCCTTGGCCCGGGCGGCTGTCGACGGTCAGCGTCCCGCCCATCAGGGCGACCAGGCGGCGCGCGATCGACAGGCCCAGGCCGATCCCGGCCTGCTTGCGTCCGGCGATGTCCCCGCCCTGCACGAAGGGCTCGAACAGCCGGGCCTGTTCGGATGGGGCGATGCCGATGCCGGTATCGACCACGGCGAAGCCCAGCCGCACCCGCCCCGGGCTGCGCGCGGCCAGCCCGACGGAGAGCACGACCTGGCCGCTGTCGGTGCAGCGGACGGCGTTTCCCACCAGGTTGAGCAGCACCTGCTCGAGCCGGGCCGGGTCGCCGCGCAGCGAGCGCGGCGCCTCGGGCGCGACCGCGAACACGGTCTCGATGCCCTTGGCGCGCGCGGCTGGCGCCATGACCACGGCGATGGCCTGCAGCGTGGCGTCGAGCTGGAAGGGAAGGTGTTCCAGCGCCAGCTGGCCGGCGTCGCTGCGCGCATAGTCGAGCAGGTCGCTCAGGATGCCGAGCAGGGCCGCCGAGGCGGTGCGGATATGCGCCACGTGGGCGCGCTCGCGCGGCCCCAAAGGCGCTTCCTCGAGCAGCCGCGCCAGTCCCATGATGGCGTTCATCGGGGTGCGGATCTCGTGGCTCATGTTGCCGAGGAATTCGCTTTTCGCGCGGCTGGCCTGCTCGGCTTCGCGCAGGGCCTGTACCAGGCGGCCCTCGGTGAGCTTGAGCCGGGAGACGTCCGCATGCAGCACGTAGACGCCGCGCACGCGTCCGTCATTGTCGAAGTCGGGCAGGTAGCTGCCCCAGAGATGGATCGGCCGCCCGGCCGCGTTGTGCAGTTCGGTTTCGAAGTTCTGCGGCCGGCCGGCCATGCCGGCGTCCATCCAGGGCGCCAGCTGCGCCAGCGTGGCGGCCGGCATCAGCTCGGCGGCGCGGCGGCCGAGGGCCGCGGCTTCGTCGGCGATGCCGAGCCAGTCCAGGCAGGGCCGGTTGGCGAAGCGCAGGCGCTGGTCGGCGTCCCAATAGCTGACCTGGGCCGGCAGGTTGTCGGTGACGGTGCGGATGAAGCGTTCGCGCTGGCGCAGCTGGGCGCCGCTGGCGCGCAGCGCGGCGTCGGCCGCCACCCGGGCGCTGATGTCGCGGATGGTCGCCTGCATCATGCCGCGTCCGCCGATGTCGACGCTGCTGAGCCGGACATCGGCGTGGAAATTGCTGCCATCGCGGCGCCGGTGCACCCACTCGTACTGGACGCCGCCCTCGTCGAGCGCGCGCCGCATCATGTCGAGCGCCATCTCGCTCGACAGGCGCCCGTTCGGCTGGAATTCGGGCGAGGCGCTGGCCGGGCTGAGCATCAGCACTTCGTCGACGCCGGCGCAGCCGAACAAGGCCGCCGCCGCCGGATTGGCGCTGACGAAATTGGCGTTGTAGGCGAGCAGGGCCTGGGCGTCGCCGGAGGCTTCGAACAGCACCCGGAACATCTCTTCGTTGTCGCGGTTCTGGCGCTCGAGCAGCTTGCGCTCGGTGATGTCGAGCACGACCGCATTGATGCCGAGCAGTTCGCCGCCAGCGCCGAACACCGGGTAGTAGCTGGAGAGCCAGTAACGGGTGCTGCCGGGACGGGCCGGCACTTCGCCGGCCACCTCGAGGTCGCGCAGCGCGCGCCCGGTGTCGCGCACGCGGCGGTAGGGTTCCTCCAGGGCCGTGCCCATCGCGCCCATCAGTTCGGGCAGCGTGCGCCCGAGGTGGGTCAGGGCCGGCACCGCGTTGATCTCAGCCAGGTAATCGTTGATCATCACGAAGCGCAGCGCGGGATCGACAAAGCACAGGCCCACCGGCGCCGTGGCATACACGGTCTCGACGCGGGCTTTCAGGCGCGCGATTTCGGCGGTGCGGTCGGCGACGCGGGCTTCGAGCCCGCTGCGGTAGCGCAGCAATTCGGTATCCAGGTCTTGCAGCGCGCGGGCGACCGCCGCCGTCTCGCGAATCGTGCTAGGGGGCAAGACGAGCGGCTCGCCGCGGCCGAGTGCGGCCGCCGGCCGCACCAGATCGCGCACCGAGCGCGCGATGGCGCCGCCGATGGTCCAGGCCAGCAGCAGGCCGAGCGCCAGCAGTCCGGCCGACACCGCCATCGTGCGCGCCAGCGCGCCGCCCAGCAATTCGCGCGCGGCGTCGTCCGGGTAGCTCACGGTGACCATCCAGCCGTGGCTGGGCGACTTCCTCCAGGCGGCGTGGCGGCGCGGGCCGCTGCCGTCGTCCGGCAAGGCGAGCAGGCCCTCGGGCCGCGAGGCGGCGTTCGAGGCCAGTACGCCGTCCACCGGCGTGCCGGCCGAGGCGGCGCCGCCCAGGTTGCTCGCCACGACCAGGCCGCGGTGGTCGACCACTTGCGCCACCCAGCCGGGTGGCAGCTGCTGGTTGCCGACCAGGTCGGCGATGCGCTTGGGACGCACCTGGCTCGAGAGCACATACGCCACCTTGCCGCCGCGCCAGACCGGCACGTCGCTGGAAAACACGAGGGGCAGGCCGGGTTCGGGCCGGTACAGGCTGGCGCTGCGGGCATTGCCGTTCGCCAGCACGGCGGCGATCGAGTCGGGGTTGGCGCTGGGCGCCAGTGCGCTGCCGAAGGCATGCCGGGTGTCAAGCAGGGGCTGGCCGTCGGGGCCATACAGGACGAAGTTCGAGACCGCGAAACCGGGGCGCAGCAGCTGGCGCGCCTGGGCGTGGAATTGGCCGAGGGTGGCGGGCGTCAGGGTCGGCCAGGCGGCGGCCAGGCGTGCGGCCGTGGCGACGCTGTCGAGGTCGCGGTCGAGCGCGGCGGCCAGCGCGCGCGTCAGGGTCGCGGCGTCGCGCGCCACGTGCAGCGCCTCGCGCTGGCCGGCGTCGAGCACGAAGGCGATATGGCCGAGCAGGATCGGCAGCACGCTGGCCAGCACCAGGGTCAACAGCCTGGAGCGGATCGAGGGCAGCGCGGAGCGGCGAAACAGCGGCGAGGTCGACAAAAGCGGCAGTCCAGGTGCGTGCTGCGCGAATGCGCGGCCAGCGCTCATGGTAGGGCAAGTGCAGGCGGGCGGTAGCGCGGGACGCCACCACCCGTTTTATCCGATGGCCTTCAGTAAGGGCTCATAGATATTTGGCAAGCTCGACCTTGGCGATCGCGTTGCGGTGCACTTCGTCCGGGCCGTCGGCCAGGCGCAGGGTGCGGTTGCCCGCCCACTGCGAGGCCAGCGGGAAGTCGTCCGAGACGCCGCCGGCGCCGTGGGCCTGGATCGCCCAGTCGAGCACGTCCTGGGCGACGGTCGGCGCCAGCACCTTGATCATCGCGATCTCGGCCGCCGCGACCTTGTTGCCGACCGTGTCCATCATCCAGGCCGCTTTCAGCGTGAGCAGGCGCGCGGTGTCGATCCGGATGCGCGCCTCGGCGATGCGCTCGCGCCAGACGCCTTGCTCGGAAATCTTCTTGCCGAAAGCGACGCGCGAATCGAGGCGCTTGCACATCAGTTCGAGCGCGCGCTCGGCCACGCCGATGGCGCGCATGCAGTGGTGGATGCGGCCCGGTCCGAGGCGGCCCTGGGCGATCTCGAAGCCGCGCCCTTCGCCGAGCAGCATGTGGGAAACCGGCACGCGCACGTTCTCGAACAGGATTTCGCAGTGGCCGTGGGGGGCGTCGTCGTAGCCGAACACGGGTAGCGGACGTTTCACGGTGATGCCGGGAGTGTTCGCCGGCACCAGGATCATCGACTGCTGCTGGTGGCGCGCCGCCTCCGGGTCGGTCTTGCCCATCACGATGTAGATCCGGCAGCGCGGGTCGCCGGCGCCGGAAATCCACCACTTGTGGCCATTGATCACGTAGTCGTCGCCGTCGCGCTCGATGCGGGTCGCGATGTTGGTCGCGTCCGAGGAAGCGACGTCCGGCTCGGTCATGGCGAAGGCCGAGCGGATCTCGCCGCGCAGGAGCGGCTCCAGCCATTCCTGCTTGAATTGCTCGGCGGCGTAGCGCTCCAGGGTTTCCATGTTGCCGGTGTCGGGCGCCGAGCAGTTGAACACTTCGGGCGCCCAGCCGACCCGGCCCATGATTTCGCATAGCGGCGCGTAGTCGAGGTTCGACAGGCCTTCCGGCGCACGCTTCGATTTCGGCAGGAACAAATTCCACAGGCCCTGTTCGCGCGCGAGGGGTTTCAGGCGCTCGATCAGTTCGGTCGGCACCCAGCGGTTGCCGGCCACGCCGTTGCGGTCGATCTCCTGTTTATAGGCTTTTTCGTTCGGGTAGATGTGCTCGTCCATGAAGGCGAGCAGGCGGGTACGCAGTTCCTTGCAGCGGTCGGAGTAGTCGAAGTCCATGAGAATTCCCTTATCGGTTCGCGAATTGCCAGGCCATCTCGGCCATCGGGCGGGCGGCCTTGCCGTTTTCCAGCGCCTGCGCGCTCGAAGCGGTGCCGTCGACATAGCGTTTCATGATGCCTTGCATGATGCCGGCCAGCCGGAACATGTTATAGGCCAGGTAGAAGTTGAAGTCTTCCTTGCGGATGGTCTTGCCGGTGCGCTCGGAATAGCGGGCGATATAGCTGTCGAGGTCGGGGATGCCGAGCGCGTCCAGGTCGAGCCCGCCGATGCCGCGGAACTTGCCCGGCTCGATAAACCAGCTCATGCAGTGATAGCTGAAATCGGCAAGCGGATGGCCGAGGGTCGACAGTTCCCAGTCGAGCACCGCCAGGATGCGCGGCTCGGTCGGGTGGAAGATGATGTTGTCGAGGCGGAAGTCGCCGTGCACGATGGACGTGTCCTCGCCGGGCGGGATGTTTTTCGGCAGCCATTCGATCAGGCGGTCCATGGCGTCGATCTGCTCGGTCGCGGAAGCTTGATATTGTTTTGTCCAGCGCTCGATCTGGCGCGCGAAATAATTGCCGGGCTTGCCGTAGTCGGCCAGGCCGATGGCGGCGTAGTCGACCGTGTGCAGCTGGGCGATCACGCGGTTCAGTTCGTCGTAGATGGCGCCGCGCTCGAGCGGCGTCATGCCGGGCAGGGACTGCTCCCACAGCACGCGGCCTTCGACGAAGTCCATCAGGAAGAAGGCGCGCCCGATGACGGACTCGTCGGTGCAGAGCGCAATCTGGCGCGGCGCCGGGAAGCCGGCCTTGTTCAGGGCGTTCATCACCTTGAATTCGCGGTCGATGGCGTGGGCCGAGGGCAGCAGTTTCGCCGCCGGGCCGGGTTTCGTCCGGAGCACGAATTGCTTGTCCCCCGCGCGCAGTTTAAAAGTCGGGTTCGATTGCCCGCCCTTGAATTGTTCGACTTCCAGCGCGCCGGCCGGGAAGTCCGGCACGTTCGCCCGCAACCAGCCGGCAAGCGCGTCGACATCGAATTTCTGGCGCTCGGACACCGGCTTGGTGCCCATCATCTCTTCATACACTGGCGTCTCCTCCGCGTGTTGTTGTCAAAAGATTGTAGCTGATGAATCGAACGACCGTACTATTTATTTGGCCACTTTCAGGTGGCGCGCCGGTACTGCGCATACAGCTGTTCCATGGTCGTGCTGCGCGCCTCGGGTTGGAGCGGGCAGGGCGGCACATGGTTCACGAAGCGCACCACCCAGTCGAGAGGATCGGCGCCGACATCGAGCGCATTGATGCAGCCCGCTTCCTGCGCCAGGCCGCCCAGGAACAGGCGCTGGCCGGTGAGCGCCAGCGACAGGATCGCGCAGTTGACGCCGCCGTGCAGCACCAGCAAGACCGTATCCCAGGACGGGTCGGCGCGCAGGCGTTCGAGGGCGGGATGCACCCGTTCCATCATCTCGCCGACCGACTCGCCGCCGAGGAAGCGCTGATCGGGGGCGACCAGGCCTTCGAAGACGCCGGTGAAGGCGCGCTTGAGCTCGGCTTCGGGAATCGTGGACAAGCGCCCGCCGCGGATTTCGTGCAGTTCCGGCCACGTTTCGGGGGCGATTTGCTGCCCGGTGACGGCAAGCACGCGGGCCGCCGTTTCGCTGGTCCGCGGCAGGCCCGAGACGATCACGCGGTCGAAGGTGATGCCTGCGGCGGCGAAGGCGTGGCCGGCGGCATCGGCCTGGGCGCGGCCGGTTTCGTTCAGGGGCACTTGTTCCGGCAGGACGGGACGGCCGGCGGCGTCGAAGTAGGTGACGCTGCCGTGGCGCATCAGCAAGATGCGCCGGCGGGCGGTAGCTTGATCGTGCATGCTGCTCCTCGAACATGGATCGACGGGTCAATAATCTTATTTATATTACACGCCCTCTACTGCTGAGCGCGGCCTTTCGGCCACAAAACAAATTCCAGCCGTAAATATTGCCCCGTTCTGCCTTAAAATGATTTCCCATTTTGACGGCAAGACAAGGGGTGGTATGGCAAGGCCAGAAAAGGTTCGGCTCGGTGAGATCCTGGTGCAGCAAAAGCTGTTGTCCGAAGAGCAGCTGACGCAGGCGCTCGCCGACCAGAAGCGCACCGGACGCAAGCTCGGGCGCGTCTTCGTCGAGAACGGCTTCGTCACCGAAGAGCAGATCTCGGGCGCGCTGGCGCGCCAGCTGAACATCCCCTACATCAACCTCAAGTTCTACAACATCAGCGACACCCTGGTGCGCCTGCTGCCGGAAACGGCCGCGCGCCGTTTCCGCGCGCTGGTGCTGGAACAGCGCGCCGATTCGCTGCTGGTCGGCGTGTCCGATCCGACCGACCTGTTCGCCTACGACGAGATCGCGCGCCTGCTGAAGAAAACGGTCGAGCTGGCCGTGGTCAACGAGACCGAGGTGCTGCACGCGATCGACCGCATCTACCGCCGCACCGGCGAGATCACCGATTTCGCGCGCGAAGTCGAGGCCGACATCGGCGACACCCTGGTCGACTTCGGCGCCATGACGGTCAACCCCGGCCTGGAAGAAGCGCCGGTGGTCAAGCTGTTGCAGTCGGTGTTCGACGACGCGACCCAGGTGCGGGCCTCGGACATCCATATCGAGCCGCAGGAAGGGCGGCTGCAGATCCGCTTCCGAATCGACGGCGTGCTGCACCTGCAGACCGAGGCCGACATCAAGATCGCCACCCCGCTGGCGCTGCGCCTGAAACTGATGGCCGACCTCGACATCTCGGAAAAGCGCCTGCCCCAGGATGGCCGCTTCGGCATGAAGGTCAAGGGCCAGCGCATCGACGTGCGTATCTCGACCATGCCGACCCAGTTCGGCGAATCGGTCGTCATGCGTCTGCTGAACCAGGCTGGCAACACGCTGCGCCTGGAATCGATCGGCATGCCGAGGAAGATGCTGGAGCGCTTCCGCGCCATCGTCCAGCGCCCGAACGGCCTGGTGCTGGTCACCGGCCCCACCGGCAGCGGCAAGACCACCACGCTCTACAGCGCGCTGGCCGAACTGAACTCGGTCGAGAAAAAGCTGATCACGGTCGAGGACCCGGTCGAATACCGGCTGCAGGGCATCAACCAGGTGCAGGTCAACGACAAGATCGAGCTGTCGTTCGCGCGCGTGCTGCGCTCGGCGCTGCGCCAGGACCCGGACATCGTGCTCGTCGGCGAGATGCGCGACCAGGAAACCGCGCAGATCGGCCTGCGCGCCGCGATGACGGGCCACCTGGTGCTGTCGACCCTGCACACCAACGACGCCGCCAGTACCCCGCTGCGCCTGATGGACATGGGCGTGCCGCGCTACATGGTGGGCGGCTCGCTGCAGGCGGTGCTGGCCCAGCGCCTGGTGCGCGTGATCTGCGAAAGCTGCAGCAGCGTCTACACGCCGACCCCGCCGGAACAGACCTGGCTGCGCGCCGAACTGGGCACCTTCGTGGAGCAGGCCCAGTTCTTCCACGGCAAAGGCTGCTCGCATTGCAACGGCACCGGCTACCGGGGCCGTACCGGCGTCTACGAACTGCTGGAGATGACGCGCGCGGTGACCGACGCCGCGAACCATCCCGACCCGGCCCACTTCCTGAAGGTCGCGCATGCCGAGATGGGCGGCGAGACGCTGCGCCGCCACGGCGTGGCGCTGGCCGTGCAGGGCCGCACCACGATCGGCGAAGCGATGCGGATCAGTAACCAGGTGGACGACTGATGCCTTTCTTCGCCTACAAGGGCCGCAACGCGCGCGGCGAACTGATGCAGGGCGTGCTGGAAGGGCCGGACAGCGGCGCCGTGGCCGACCAGCTGTTCGGCACCGGCGTCACCCCCGTCGAAATCCTGCCGACGCGGCGCGGCGCGACCAGTGGCGACGCCGGTTCCAGCGTCCAGGAAATCTGGCGCCGGCTGAAGGAAAAGAAGGTCACGTCGATGGACGTGCAGCTGTTCTCGCGCCAGATGCACACCCTGCTCAAGTCCGGCGTGCCGATCATGCGCGGCCTGGCGGGGCTGCAGGAGTCCGCCACCAGCCCGGCGTTCGCGCGCGTGATCAAGGACTTGCGCGAGTCGCTCGACGCCGGCCGCGAATTATCAAACGCGATGCGCCGCCATCCGGAATGCTTCTCGACCTTCTACCTGTCGATGGTGCGCGTGGGCGAAATGACGGGCCGCCTGGAAGAAGTCTTCCTGCGCCTGTTCGACCACCTCGAATTCGACCGCGACATGCGCGACCGCGTGAAGACCGCGCTGCGCTACCCGAGCTTCGTGATGATCGCGATGGCCCTCGCCATGGTCATCGTGAACATCTTCGTCATCCCGCAGTTCGCCAAGGTGTTCGAGAGCTTCCACGCGACGCTGCCCTTCATGACGCGCGTGCTGATGGCGACCTCGCGTTTCACGCTCGATTACTGGCCGCTGCTGGCCGGCCTGAGCATCGGCGCCTTCGTCGCCTTCCATTCCTGGGTCGGCACGCCCGCCGGGCGCTACAGCTGGGACAAGCGCAAACTCGGCTTCCCGATCGCCGGCAAGATCATGCTCAAGGCGACGATGGCGCGCTTCGCGCGCAGCTTCGCGCTCTCGATGAGGAGCGGCGTGCCGGTGGTGCAAGCCCTGACCGTGGTCGCCCAGACCGCCGACAACGCCTACCTCGCGGCCCGCATCGAACAGATGCGCGACGGCGTCGAGCGCGGCGAGAGCATCCTGCGCACCTCGACCGCGGCCAACGTGTTCACCCCGATCGTGCTCCAGATGATCGCGGTGGGCGAGGAAACCGGTTCGCTCGACGACCTGATGGACGAAATCGCCCTGATGTACGAGCGCGAGGTCGACTACGAACTGAAAACGCTGTCGAGCCAGATCGAGCCGATACTGATCACCTTCCTCGGGGTACTGGTGCTGGTGATGGCGCTCGGTATCTTCCTGCCGATCTGGGACCTGGGCAAGGCCGCCCTGCATCGCTGATGCGCCGCTATTCGACGCGGCGCCAGCGCGGCGCCTCGCTGCTGGAATTGGCGCTGGCCGCCGTCGTGACCGCCTTGCTCGCCGGTTTGTTGTTGAATTGCCTCATCGGCACCAGGGAAGAGAGCGAACAAGTAGCGGCGAAACAACTCATCGGTTCGCTGCGCACGGCGCTCGCAATCCGCTCCGCCAAGATCATTTCGACAACAGGCGAGGGCGGTTTGTTGGCACTAGCACATCAAAATCCGATGTCGTGGTTGCAACGACCGCCCGAAAACTACCTTGGAGAATACTATTCTCCCAACAAAAGCAGCCTCCCGAGCGGAAATTGGTATTTTGATCGTGTAGGAGAAACACTTGTTTATCTCGCCAGCGCTGACAAATCTTTTTCTTCTGGGACACAAAAAATACTAATCTTCAAGGTAAAATTGGTTCACATGCCTGGCCCGGTCAATGCAACCGGGCGCGAACAGGGCAGTACCGGCCTGGTGCTCGATCAGCTCAGCGATTCAAGCGTCGCCACTCAACACATTGCGGGGTCTGTCTCGCGTCTTTATTTCTCGGAGAAAAAGTAATGAACAAGAGCATCAAAGCAGCGCAAGGCGGTTTTACCCTGATCGAATTGATCGTCGTGATCGTCATCCTCGGCATCCTGGCCGCGACCGCGCTGCCGAAGTTCGCCAGCCTGAGCGGCGAAGCCCGCCTGGCCAGCCTGAATGCCGCCAAGGGTTCGCTCAGCGCGACCTCGGCGATGGTGCACGGCAAGTGGCTGGTGACGCCTAACCCAGGCGCGAACATCACCGTCGAAGGCACCGCTGTCGCCATGGACGCTCTGTCGGGCTATCCGGCCGTGTCGACCCAGGCCCAGGCAGACGCGCTGGCCGCCGCCGCCGGCCTGTCGGCAACCGACTACACCGTGCTGACCTCGACCAGCACCGCCACCAACAAGCCGCCGCTGAACGCGGGCCAGGTGGCAATCGTCCCGACCAGCCTGGCTGCCACCGCCAAGGCAACCAAGTGCTACGTGCTCTACACCGGCGCCGTTGCTGCCAACGCCGCACCGGCCATCACCCTGGCTGCCGGAACCGCCCCATCGGTTGCCGACTGCGAGTAAGCCTTACCCGTCCGTGGCTGGCCTGCAACCCCGACCCTTGCGTCCTGCATCCAGCCGCGGCACCCGCCACCATGGCTTCACCATGGTGGAACTCATCATCGTCATCATCCTGATCGGCATCCTCGGCACCATCGCCGTGGGCCGCTTCATGGAGCGCTCCAGCTTCGACGCCGCCGCCTGGACCGACCAGGTGAGGTCGACCCTGCGTTATGCGCAGAAAGTGGCGATCGCCCAGAATACCCCCGTCTACGTCCACATCACGCCGGCGCGCATTGCCGTTTGCCTCGCCAGCGACCCTGCCTGCGCCAGCGTTGACGCGCGCCTGCCGGCGCCGGGCGGCGCCAACAGCGGTTCGGCGGCGACGCGCGCCGCCTGCGGGTCGGGCAGCTGGATGTGCGAAGGCCGTCCCGCCGGTCTCTCCATGGGCCTGCCGGGCGGCGCGGCGGCGACGGTCGGCAGCGTCGCCTTCGATGGCCTGGGGCGCGCCAGCATGAGCGGCGGCTTCGCCGGCCGGCTCGAAATCAAGGGCGACGGCATCACGCAAGTTGTCGCCATCGACGCGGAGACTGGTTATGTCGATTGAGACCGTCCGCGCGCGCCAGGCCGGCGTCACCCTCGTCGAACTGATCATGTTCATGGTGATCATTTCGATCGCCCTGGCCGGGATCCTGCAGATCATGCGCTTCACCACCGCCAACAGCGCCGACCCGCTGCGCCGCAAGCAGGCGCTGATGATCGCCGAGGCCCTGCTGGAAGAAGTGCGCCAGTCCGGCTTTACCTACTGCGACCCGAGTTCCGGGAATGCCGACACGGCGGCCAATACCACCGCCTGCAGCGTCAGGGAAAACTGGGGCAACGAGGTGGCCGGGTCGCTGCGCCCCTACGACAACGTCAACGATTACGTCCTCGCTTCCGGCACGCCGAACGCCGCCTTCAACGGCAGCGGCACGGGCTTGCTGGACGCCCTCGGCCGCCCCATGAACCTCAGCGGCTATAGCGCGACGGTGGCGATCAGCCCCGAGCGCCTGGGCGACATCGCCGCCGGCGCCGGCGCCGACAGCAATGCGCTGCGCATCCGCATCGTCGTGAAATACGATACCTCCGAGGCGGTGACGCTCGACGGCTACCGCGCGCGCTATGCGCCGACCCCGAGGGCGGAATGAAGCGCACGCCGCCACCGCGCCGTGCGCGCGGCTTCACCCTGGTCGAGGCGATCGTCGCCATCGTCATCATCGGCATCCTCGGCGCCATCGTCGCCGTCTTCATCCGCGCCCCGCTCCAGGGCTATGCCGACACCGTGGCGCGCGCCGAGGCGAGCGAGGAAGCCGACCTGGCGCTGCGCCGCATGGCGCGCGAAATCCGGCTGGCCCTGCCCAACAGCGTGCGGGTGAACGCGGACGGCAGCGCGATCGAATTCCTGCTCACGAAAACCGGCGGACGCTACCTGGCCGTCGAGGACGCGGCCACCAGCGGCACGCCGCTCGACTTCGTCAATCCCGCGACCCTCGGCTTCACCGTCGTCGGCCGCTTGCAGGCGGCCATCGACGCCAGCGATTACGTCGTCGTCTACAACCTCGGCCCCGGCATGGCGCCGGCCGACGCCTATGCTTTCGGCCAGCCCCAGGCCAACATCGCGCGGGTCGAGGCGGCCGCCGCCGGCGCCACCCAGATCACGATGAAGACCAATCCGTTCGCCCGCAGCGAGCCCATGCCTTCGCCGGGAAGCCGCTTCCAGATCGTCAGCACCCCGGTCACCTACCGCTGCGACAGCGTGGGCGCCAAATTCGTGCTGAGCCGCTACGCCGGCTACGATATCCGGGCCGCTATCACCGACCCGATCACGGGCGCCGGCCGCACCTCTGCCGTGCTGGCGCGCCGCCTGAGCGCCTGCGCCGGATTGTTCAGCTACGACGTCGCGGACGTCGAACTGCGCCGCAGCGCGCTGGTGCTGCTGACCCTCTCCCTGCACACGCGCGGCGCCGGCGACGCCGGGGCCGGCAGCATCCGGCTGGTGCACCAGGTCCACGTCGACAATACGCCATGAACCCTTCCTTTCCCACCCTGGCCGCCAGGCGCCGCCGCAGCCGCGGCGTCGGCATCGTCACCGCGATTTTCCTGCTGGTGGTGCTGTCCGGCCTTGGCGTGGCGCTGGTCACCCTGTTCACCAGCCAGCGGCAAGCACTGCTGCTCGACGAGCAGGGCGTGCGCGCGCTCCAGGCCGCGCGCGCCGGCATCGAGTGGGGGCTGTACCACCGGCTGCGTCCCGGCGACGAGACCTGCGCCGACGGCGGCGCCTATGCCGTGGCGCTCGAAGGCGACGTGCTGCGCCAGTTCACGGTGAGCGTCGCCTGCACCAAGGTGGCGGGGCCTGCCTCGAGCGAACCGGACGTCAATCTCGACCGCTGGCTGATCCGCGCCACCGCCTGTGCGCCGGCGACCGCGGGCGCCTGCCCGGCCAGCTCGAACAATCCGGACTATGTGCGGCGTGTGATCGAGGTGCAGATATGACGCGGCTGTATCGGCTGGCGGTGCGCGTGCTGGCGCTGCTGCTCTTGTTCGCGGCGAGCGCCGCGCGCGCCGACACGCCGATCGCACTCTGGAAATCCTTCGACGGCCGCGTCAATTTCACCGGCACCCAGGTGAGCCTGCGCGCCAGTTCGAACACCAACGCGCCCTGCACGATCTACGCGCCCAGCGTCAACCGCAGCGCAAGCCTGGCCATTCCCTACGGCGCCACCGTGCTGTCGGCCCAGCTGTACTGGGCAGGCTCCGGCACCAGCGACTACACCGTCACCTTCGAGAGCAGGGACATCACCGCCACCCGCAAATACAGTTCGGCCACGACCGGGAATGGCTACGATTATTTTGGCGGCGCGGCCGACGTCACCGCCATCGTCAAGGCCAAGGGCAGCGGCACCTACAGTTTTTCGGGGCTGACGGTCGCCAACGGCAATCCCTGGTGCGCCTCGCAGGGTGTGCTGGGCGGCTTCTCGCTGCTGGTGGTGTATTCGGTCTCGAGCGAACCGGAGCGCGTGCTGAACATCTACGAGGGTTTCCGCTACGTCCAGAACAACAAGGTCGTCGTCAATGCCAGCAACTTCCGCTGGGACCGCAAGTCGTATGCGGTCAAGGAGAAGGCGCGCATCGGCCACATCACCTGGGAGGGCGATCCCACCCTGTCGCAGAACGGCGAGAGCCTGCTGTTCGAGGGCGAAGAGATGACCGATACGCTCAACCCGGCCGGCAACCAGTTCAACTCGAGCAGCAACATCAATAACAGCGGCAATTCGTATGGCATCGACTTCGACGCCTACGACACCACGGTAACGATCTGGTCGCAGTACGACGCCTCGGTCACCACGACCTACAGTTCGGGCCAGGACCTGGTGCTGCTGAACGCCGAGATCCTGGTGGTGCCGACCATGCCGGTGGCCGACCTGGCGATCAAGCTCGTGCGCAACGGCCCCCTGAAGGTCGGCACCGACGTCGAATACAAGGTCACCGTCACCAACAACGGGCCCTACACGGAAGCGGGGACGATCACCGTCACCAACACGCTGCCGGCCGGCATGTACTACACGGCCGGCACCATTGCCGGCTGGACCTGCAGCGCCACGTCCACCTCGGGCAGCTGCACCTACAAGGGCGGCCTGGCGCCGGGCGCCAGCGCGCCGGTACTGACCGTCTACGCGCGCGTCACCAGTATCGGCGAGAAGACCAACACGGTGAAGGTGAGCGGCACCGCCATCGACGATGTCCCGGACAACAACACGGCGTCCGACACCGGCACCGCGACCAACAACGACGGCACGACCACGACCCCGCCGTCGCCGTCGATCTACGTCTTCACCGACAGCATCTGCAAGAGCGGGATCGCGGTCAATGCGCCGGGCGAGTGCAAGGATTACAGCGCCGCCACCGTCGGCGGCAAGGCGACGCCGATCTACCTGACCGCGACCCGCGATGGATTGACCGCCTCGCCCAGCAACAGCGCGAGTACCGCCGTCGCCATGGAGTTCATGCTGGAGTGTATCAATCCGGTCGCCGGCAGCGTCTCCGCGAGCTACGCCGGCGCGGCCATTCCGCTCTGCGCGGCCAGTGGGCAGGTGGCGAAATGGTCGCCGGTTACAACGATCACCTTCCCGAAAGGGGTGGTGTCGCTTGCCCAGTCGCTCGTGTATGCCGATATCGGCAGGATCCGCCTCAACCTGCGCACCGGCAGCACCCAGAGCAAGACCGAGATCTTCGTCAGCGCGCCTTCGCGGATCGCGTTCAGGCGTGTCGCCTACGGCAGCGTCGACAACCCGGGCGTCAAGTCGCCCGCCGGCCTCGCCTTCGCCCCCGCCGGGGCCGTGCTGACGATCGAGACCGGCGCATTGCTGAACGACGGCACCAGCTTCGCGCCGAATTTCGGGAACGAATCGATCCCGCAAGCGGTGGTCGCACTGCGCCCGGCGCCGACGCCCGGCGTCACCCTGGCCGCGCCGGGCGTGCTCGACATCGTGTCGCGGCCGGCCTGGGGCAATGGCAAGAACACGATCATGGCGACCTACAGCGAGGTCGGCGCGGTCGACTTCGTGGCCGGACTGGCCAATCCGAGCGATCCGGATAATCAGGACACAAGCAAGCTGTATAACCAGTACTTCGGCGTCGGTGTGCTGGAAAGCACGGTCACGGTCGGGCGCTTCTACCCGGCGTATTTCAAGACCGAGGTCAACGGCCCCTTCGATTGTCCGCCGAATTTGCCCGACGAGTACGCCTGCATCGAGCCGCAGAAGGGCGCCGCCTTGTCGAAGCAGCCTTTCGATGTCACGGTGACGCCGTACAACGAGCTGAACGAACCCGTGAAAAATTTCAGCGGCGCCTGGTTCAGAGAGGTTGCCTTGTCGGCCGCAAGCAAGGCCGGCGGCCCTTTGACGACTGGTTTGACCGGCAGTTCGATCAAGACGACGGTGGCGGGCACGAACGAGATCGCGGGCAAGGCTTCCTACCAGCTCGCGGTGGGCTACGACAACCTGTCGCCGGGCGCGACCAATATTTCCGAGCCGACCAAGGTGTATCTGCGCGCCACGGCGGCCGACACCAGTGCCGCCGGCAATGTGACGATCACCTCGCAGCGCACTGGCGTGGTCTCCGACGAGGACGTGGTCACGGTGCTGAACGGCCGCCTGAAGCTGCCGAACGCACTCGGCAGCGACCTGGTGCGCACCGGGCTCGCGGTACGCCCGGAATACTTCGCCGGCAAGTACGGCTGGCTCGTGAACGCCGCCTATGCCGAGGACCGTATCGTGGCCGCCGCCGAGGCGAGCTATTCGACCTGCAAGGGCAGTTTTCTGAAGGCCGGCGTGTGCGATGCCAGCCTGCTCGGCCTCTGGCAGTCGGCGGCGGCGCCGTTCAACCAGACGCTCCAGCTCAAGAATGGCCGCGGCACCTTGTGGATGCGGGCGCCGGGCAAGGGCGCGGGCGGCGCCGCCCGCAGCGGCTGGTACGGGGTGATTTACAATGGGGCGCCCTGGTTGCCCGGAACAACCGGACGAGTCAGCTTCGGCAGCCATCGCATCCCCGTGATCTACGTGCGGGAGATGTATTTCTGAGCATGCGGCGCGGGGAAGTATTGTCGATTTATTTCGATGTTTCATGCGTTCTTGAATATAATCAACCTTCCAGGTCTTCACAGACACACGCTTTACCTCGATTACGGCCCGCATGCGTTTTTTTAGAAAAGCAAAGAAGAGAGAAGGGTGGCTTGCCATTGCGCTGCAGCGCGACGGGCTGGCCGCCGTCAGCATGCAGACCGCGCCCGACATCCGGCCCCAGGTGCGCCAGGCCGTGTTCTATCCGGGTACCGATCACGTCGAGCTGCTGGCCAGGGCGGGGCGCGACCTGCATGCCCATGCCTACCGCTCGATCACCGTCCTCTCCGGCGGCGAATACCAGATCCTCTCGGTCGACGCGCCCAACGTGCCCGCCGACGAACTCAAAACCGCGGTGCGCTGGCGCCTGAAGGACATGCTCGACTTCCACGTCGACGACGCCACCATCGACGTCCTCGACCTGCCGATCGATCCGAACGCCGCCGTGCGCGCCCAGCATTCGATGTATGCGATCGCCGCCCGCAACAGCGTGATCGAAGCGCGCCAGAAGCTGTTCACCTCGGCAAAGGTCGAGCTGGCCGTGATCGACATTCCGGAACTCGCGCAACGCAATATCTCGGCCCTGGTCGAGCCGCCGGGACGCGGCGTGGCGATGCTGTCGTTCGGGGCCGAGGGTGGCTTGCTGACCGTCTCCTATCGCGGCGAACTGTACCTGGCGCGCCGCATCGACCTGGCGCTCGAGCAATTGCTGGACGAGGACATCGACCGCCGCAACGCCAGCTTCGACCGCGTCACCCTCGAGCTGCAGCGCTCGCTCGACAATTTCGAGCGCCAGTATTCCTTCATCAGCGTGGCCAAGCTGGTGCTGGCCCCGTCCAGCGTGCAAGGCCTCGACGACTACCTGTCGAGCAACCTCTACACCCCGGTCGACACGCTCGACCTGGCGACTGTCTTCGATGTCGAGCGCACCCCCGAGCTGGCCGACAAACTGCTGCAGCAGCGTTTCCTGGTGCCCCTCGGCGCGGCCCTGCGCCACGAGGAGACGGTGCTGTGAGCCAGCAAATCAACCTGTACAACCCGGTCTTCCTGCAGCAAAAGAAGATTTTTTCGTCGCGCACGATGACCGCCGCGCTGCTCTTGCTGTTCGCCGGCGCCGGTGCGCTCAGCGTGTACGGCAACATGCGCGTGAACGCCTTGCAGAAAGCGGCCGACGCCGGCGCCGCCCAGTTGACCGTAAAGGAGGCGCGCCTGGCCAGCGTCAAGCTCGACTTCGCGCCGCGCGTGAAAAGCGCCGCGGTCGAGGCCGAACTGGCCGAAGTCGAGGGCCAGCTGGCGAGCCTGCGTGAAGTGTCCGGCGTGCTCGCGCGCGGGGAGCTGGGCAATACCCAGGGCTATGCCGAATACTTCCGCGCCTTCGCGCGCCAGCACGTCGACGGCCTCTGGCTGACCGGGGTCGACATCGTTGGCGCCGGGCTCGATATCGGCGTGCGCGGACGCGCCCTCGATGCGCAGCGGGTACCCGGCTACCTGAACCGCCTGACCCTGGAACCCATCATGCGCGGCAAGGCCTTCGGCAGCCTGCAGATCAGCCAGGGCGCAGCGGCCGGGCGCCCTGACGACGCGGGCAAGGCCGTGCCGGCCCCCGCGCCGTACGTCGAATTCAGCCTGCAATCGGCGCCGGAAGGAGCCAAGCCATGAAGGACGGGCTGGCCCGGCTCGCCACCCGGATCGACGCGCTGTCCCTGCGCGAGCGGGTGCTGCTGTTCGCGGCGGTCGCCGCGTCCACCATTTTCGTCGTCTACTTCTTCGGCCTGGGACCGATGTTCGCCCGCCAGGCCTTGCTGCGCACCCGGATCGTCCAGCAGCAGAACAACCTGGAAGGCATCGACAACGAGATCCGCGAGAAGGTCGAGGCCGCCCAGGTCGACCCGGACGCGCCGACGCGCGCACGCATCGCCGCGTCGCGCGCCCAATTGGACGCGCTGGCGACCAGCCTGCGCGCCATGCAGAACGGCCTGGTGCCGCCGGAGCGCATGGCGCCGCTGGTCGACAGCATCCTGCGCGCCAACGGCCGCCTGCAGCTGGTGTCGATGCGCACGCTGGCGGTCGAGCCGGTGCTTGGTGCGGCAAAACCACAGCCGGCAGACGCGGCACAGCCCGAAAGCTCGGCCAAACCGGGCGCGCTGTTGTATCGTCATGGCGTGGAAGTGACGGTGCGCGGGAATTATCTCGACATGCTCGGGTATATGGCGGCGCTCGAGTCGATGCCGACCCAGTTGTTCTGGGGCCGCGCCCAGCTCGAGGCCGAGACCTGGCCGAGTTCGCGCCTGACCCTGACGCTGTACACCCTGAGCCTGGATGCGAAATGGATGAAGCTGTGAAGCGCGTGTTCGCTTGTGCCTTGCTCGTATGCGCCAACCTGGCGGGCGCCCAGGCGCTGCAGGACCCGACCCGTCCGCCGGCGAGCCTGGTCACGCGCCAGGGGGCCGGCGCCGACGCGCCAGCCGCCGCGCCGGTCAGGAAGGCGCCGCGCCTGCAGTCGGTGCTGATCGCGCGCCAGCCGGGCGGGCGCCACGTCGCCGTGATCGACGGCGAGACGCTGCGCCTGGGCGACAGCTACCAGGGCGCGCGCGTGACGCGCATCGAACCGAACGAAGTGGAACTTAGCCGCGGCAACGCGCGCCAGGTCTTGAAACTGAATGCAGCCGTGCCCCCGGGTTCCGGCGCGATCGAGCGAGTAAGAACCGAATGACATCCATGCGCCATACCTCCCTGATCGCGGCCCTCGCCGCGACGCTGCTCGCCGGCTGCCGGAGCGCGCCGCCGAACCAGACCTATGACGCCATCAAGCGCGAAATGGCGAGCGCCAGCGCGGCCGGCCCGGCCAGCCGCGGTGCGGCGCAGGGCGACGACGCAGTGGCCAACGCCTTGCTGCCGCCGGCCGCCAGCCTGGCGCGCGAGCTGCCGAAAGCCAGGCCGGCCCTGGAAGAGCGCTTCAACGTCGCCTTCAACAATGTCCCGGCCCAGCAGTTCTTCCGCTCGATCGTGGCCGGCACGCGCTACAACATGCTGGTGCATCCCGACGTGGCCGGCAGCATCAGCGCCAACCTGAAGGACGTGACCCTGGCCGAGACGCTCGAAGCCGTGCGCGAGATGTACGGCTACGACTACAAGATCGACGGCAGCCGCATCACGATCCGCCCACTCACCATGCAGACGCGCATGTTCCACGTGAACTACCTGGTCGGCAGCCGGCGCGGGTCGTCGAACCTGCGCGTGACCTCGACCTCGGTCTCCAGCGTCGGCAGCAACAACAACGGCGGCAACAACCAGGGCCAGGGCCAGCAGGGCAACCAGAACCAGGGCGGCAACAACCAGAACCAGAACGGCGGCAACAGCGCGCAGGTCGACAGCACCGACGTCAACACGGTCTCGAACAGCGACTTCTGGGGCGATTTGAAGTCGTCGATCGAGGCCATCGTCGGCTCGAAAGACGGCGGGCGCAGCGTCGTCGTCAGTCCGCAGTCGGGCGTGCTGGTGATCCGCGCCATGCCTGAAGAGCTGCGCAACGTCGACATGTATTTGAAGGCGACCCAGCTCTCGGTCGACCGCCAGGTGATCCTGGAAGCGAAGATCCTCGAGGTCGAGCTGAACGACCAGTTCCAGAGCGGGATCAACTGGGCCAGCTTCTCGTCGATCGGCAGCGCGCGCAACAACCGCGTCGCCACCGGCCTGATCGCGCCGGGCGCCGCGCTGTCGCCGCTGCCGTTCAACGGCGGCCAGCCGCCCGCCATCAACAATGGCGGCGGCCTCGCGGCCAGCACCGGTTTCTCGCTCTCGAGCGCGGCGAATGCGGCCGGCGCCCTGTTCGGCTTCGCCTTCCAGACGAATAATTTCGCGGCCCTGATTTCGCTGCTCGAGCAGCAGGGCACGGTGCACGTGTTGTCGAGCCCGCGCGTGGCGGCGGTCAACAACCAGAAAGCGGTGCTGAAGATCGGCACCGACGAATTCTTCGTCACCGGCGTCACGACCACGACCAACACCAGCGCCACCGGTAATACGGTGACGCCGAGCGTGACCCTGCAGCCCTTCTTCTCGGGCGTGGTGCTGGACGTGACGCCGCAGATCGACGAGAAGGGCAACATCCTGCTGCACGTGCATCCGTCGGTGAGCCAGGTGACCACCATCACCAAGGGCATCGACCTCGGCTCGGCCGGTTCGCTGACGCTGCCGCTGGCCGCCTCCTCGACCTCGGAACTGGACAGTATTGTCCGCGGCCAGGACGGGCAGGTGGTCGCCGTGGGCGGCCTGATGCGCCAGGCGTCGACCGACGACACCAGCGGGCTGCCGGGCGCCAGCCGGGTGCCGGTGCTGGGCGCGCTGTTCCGCAACAAGAACAAGGTCAACCAGAAGCGCGAGCTGGTGGTGCTGATCAAGCCCACCATCGTCGACAGCGCCAGCAACTGGAGCCAGGACCTGCTCGACAGCAGCCGCCGCATCGAGGCGCTCGACCCAAGCGCCGTGGGCCGGCGCACCCAGGGGCGCAAGTAATGTACGCGGCGCATTTCGGCTTGCGCGAACTGCCGTTCGGGATCACCCCGGACACGAGCTTTTTCTTCGGCAGTCCGGGTTCGCAGGAAGCGCTCAACACCTTGCTGGTGGCCGCGCGCAGCGGCGAAGGCTTCATCAAGATCACGGGCGAGGTCGGCACCGGCAAGACCCTCCTGTGCCGCAAGTTCATGGCGACCCTGGGCGACGATTTCGTCACCGCCTACATCCCGAATCCCTTCCTCGAGCCGCGCACGCTGATGCTGGCGCTGGCCGACGAACTCGAAGTGCCGCTCGAACGCGAAGTCGACCAGCACCGCCTGCTCAAAGCCATCATGCAGCGCCTGCTGGACCTGGCGCGCCAGGGCAAGCGCGTGCTGCTCTGCCTGGACGAGGCGCAGGCGATTCCCGTCGAGAGCCTGGAAGCATTGCGTTTGCTGACCAACCTGGAGACGGAGAAGAGGAAGCTCTTGCAGATCGTCCTGTTCGGCCAGCCCGAACTGAACCGCAAGCTCGAACTCGATGCGATCCGCCAGCTGGCCCAGCGGATCACCTTTCACTATCACCTCGGGCCGCTTTCCCGCGACGACCTCGACTTCTACCTGGCGCACCGCCTGCGGGTGGCGGGCTACGCCGGCGCGCGCCTGTTTTCGCCGGCCGCGGTCAAGTGCCTGTACCGCGCCAGCGGCGGCATCCCGCGCCTGGTCAACATCATGGCGCACAAGGCCCTGATGCTGTGCTACGGCGAGGGCAAGCAAACGGTCAGCGGATTACACGTGAACGGCGCCGCGCGCGACACCGTCGCGCAGCGGCGCGCCCTGTGGCCGTGGCTGGCCGGCGCGGGTGCGCTGGCCGCGATGGCGGCGGGACTGGCCTGGACTTTCGTACGATGAGCCTGATTAACAAAATGCTGCAGGACCTCGATGCGCGCGGCACCACGCGCGCCGATGGGGTGCCGCCCGAAATCAAGACCGTGGCCAGCGGCGGCGAACGCATGCCCGTGCTGCGCATCGCCGCCATCTCGGCCGCGGTGCTGGTGGCATTGATGGGCGCGGCGGCCTGGTTCGTATTCCCGATCAAGGGCAAGACGTTCGACGTGCAGCCGCAGCCGGCCGCCGTGCCGGCCCCGATCGCGACGCCGGCGCAGGCCCCGGTGACCGTGGCCGAGGTGGCGCCGGCGCCGGTCGCGAAAGTCGAGCCTGCGCCGCCGGCGCCGGCCCCCGTGGAGGCGCAGCCGGAGCGCGCCGCGAGCGAGAAGCCCGCGCCCGCGCCGCGCAAGGCGGCGCCGCCCGCCGTCGTCAAGGCGGAACCGGTGCAGGCGCCGGCCGCCGCGCGTGTCCGTCCGACGCCGCCCGCCGTCGCGGACATGCATGCCGAAGCCGGCGCCACCTCGTGGGCGGTCGCCAGCGAACGCGCCCGCACCGAGCAGGAACGCCTGGCGCGGCGCTGGAAAAGCGAGGAGGCGCGGCTGGCAAAGCTGCCGGCCTCGCAGCGCCGCGAAGGAGAACGCAAGCTGCGCGAGGAACAGGCGCAGGCCGCGGCCCGCGCCAAAACGGAAGCGCGCTGGCTGGCCGCCCTGAAGCGCAGGGAAGCGGCCGGCGGCGCTGCGCCAGGCGCCGCCGAAGCGCCGACGGCTAGCGCCGCCGCGCGCGGCCAGGGGCGTGTCGAAACCGGCAGCCAGAGCGCCGAAAACGCTTACCGGCGCGCGCTGGCCAGCCTGCAGGAGGGCCGCGTGAGCGAGGCGATCGCCGGCCTGCAGACGGTGCTGCGCGCGGCGCCGCGCCACGAAGCGGCGCGCCAGACCCTGGTCAGCCTGCTCATCGAGAACAACCGCGGCGACGAAGCCGTGGTCCAGCTCCAGCAGGCATTGAGCCTCGACCCGCGCCAGCCGGCGCTGGCGATGCTGCTGGCGCGCCTGCAGATCGAGCGCGGCAAGAGCGGCATCGAGGCCTTGCAGCGCACCCTGCCTTACGCGAGCGGCAACGGCGACTACCAGGCCTTCCTCGGCGGCGCGCTGCAGCGCCAGGGCCGTTTCCACGAGGCGGCCGAGCAGTACCATACGGCGCTGCGCAGCGCGCCGGGCAATGCGGTGTGGTGGATGGGACTGGGGATTGCGCTGCAGGGCGACAAGCGCAATGCGGAGGCGGCGGACGCCTTCCTCCAGGCGAAGGCGCTGGGGAGTCTGTCGCCCGAGCTGCAGGCCTTCGTCGAGCGCCGCCTGGGGCAGCTGGGGCGCTGATCGCTACCGTTCGCTTTCACCGACGCCACCCAGTGAGATCATGATGAACAGCGTCCAGCCACGATTGGCCAGCGGCGTTGCCCTGGCCCGCTTGCCGGTTCACATCCCCCTCCTGGCGGCCATTCCCATCACGTTCTGCATGGTGATCAGTGCGCTGCCTTATCTGGGGCAGGGAACGGCCGGGGCCTTCCGCGCGCTCTACCTGTGTGCATTCCTGCTCTGGGTGTTTCCACTGACGTGGCTGCAGCGCCGGCTGTGGCGTCGCGGCCTGTCGTGGCAGCGCATGATTCCACTGCTGCTGGCGCTGACCTATGGCTTGTCGCTCGTGAACAATGCGATTGGCCAGACCCTCTCGATTTACCTCGGCACCGCACCAGGATACAAGTGGAGCGGGGTCTTCCGCGGCATCGACGGCTGCTGGATTCCGATGATCGCGTTTTGCGCGAGCCATGCCGTGGTCGCGTCGTATGCCGCACTCGGCCATGAACGCTTGCGCCTCGACCAGGCACTGGCCGGCGCGCGGGATGCCGAATTGCGTGCGTTGCGCTACCAGTTGCAGCCCCATTTTCTGTTTAACACGCTAAACGCGATTTCATCGCTGGTAGCGAATGAGCGCAGCCGCGATGCGACGCGCATGATTGCGCAGCTGGCAGACTTCCTGCGCGCCACGCTCGATGGCGGCAAGGGCCACGAACATCCACTGGCGGACGAGCTGGCGTTGACGAGCAGCTATCTCGAGATCGAGAAGGCACGCCTCGGGGAGCGTCTGGCCGTCCGACTGAATGTCGCTCCAGGCCTGCTCGACGTTCCGGTTCCCTATCTGATCTTGCAGCCGCTGGTGGAAAACGCCATCCGCCACGGTATCGCGCCGCGCCGTTCAGCGGGCCGGCTGGACCTGAGGATCACGCGCGACGGCGACAAGCTGCGCATCGTGCTGGACAACGACCTGCCCACGCCCGGGCAGCACGACACCTTGCCCGGTGTCGGCATCGCCAACGTCGCTGCACGGCTGGCGGGCCTGTATGGCGAGCATCATGAATTCACGGCCACGGCCGGGGAGGACGGACGTTTCCGCGTGACGGTGGCGCTGCCGCTCCGTGTCGAGACCACGGCGAGCGCAGGCGCGGCCCTTGCCGCCACCTCGGCGCCGGCATGATGCGGGTGGCCGTCGTCGACGACGAGCCGCTGGCACGCAGCGGTGTGATCGCCCGGCTCGCGCACTGCGCGGATGTCGAGGTGGTGGCGCAATACGCGGACGGCGCCGCTGCGCTTGCCGGGATTGCGGCCGATGTCCCCGACCTGGTTTTCCTCGACATCCAGATGCCTGTCCTGGGCGGGATCGACATGCTCGCCGCGCTGGCGCCCGAGCGGCGGCCGCTGGCAATCCTGCTGACGGCGCACGACCAGTTTGCCATCCGTGCCTTCGCCTTGAACGTCGTCGACTATCTCCTCAAGCCAATCGACGACGACCGTTTCGCCGAAGCGCTCACGCGTGCACGCACCACGTATGCGCTGCGGCAAGGGGCCGCCGGGACGCCGTCCAGGCCCGCAACGGCATCCTGGCTGCGGACGTTCACAGTGCGGCTGGGGAGCCGCACGCTGTTCATCGATGCCGACGACGTGGAATGGATCGACGCCAGCGACGACTACGCGACGCTGCACGCGAACGGCCGTCAATTCCTGGTGCGCGAGTCCTTGCAGCGGCTTGCGGAGCGCCTCGACCCCGCCTCCTTCGTACGCGTGCACCGCTCGACCATCGTCCGCATCGACCAGGTTGCCGAAATGCGTGCGCTGCCCAACCGCGACGCCTTGCTGTGCCTGCGCGATGGCACGCCGCTCAGGGCCAGCCGCACCTATATCGACGTGCTGACGGCGGCACTGGAGCGTCCACCGGTTCGCCGCACGGGATGAACGGTTCGCCGCATTGCCCGTGTCGTTCGACCAAGCGGGATATATATTGCCGCCAGGTTAATTACTAACAGGGATTCCATGCACAATCACGCCATCCGCAAGCGCCGCCTGAAGGCACCATTCATCCTGTGCGCCAGCCTCCTGGTCCTGTGCATCGGCACTGCCCAGGCCGACGACATCGACGATCTCGTCAAGGCGCACATGCGCGAGCACCGTATCCCGGGCTTGTCGCTGGCCGTGGTGTCGAAAGGCGCGATCGTCAGGGAAGGCGGTTTCGGCACCACCGGCAGTACCGCGCAGACAGCGGTGACGCCGGCGACGCTGTTCCAGTCTGCGTCGATCAGCAA
>Ga0213835_100196_pt1 | contig 71973 bp, 60 predicted proteins | sample SWPATP01_FD_160576 | JGI IMG/M metagenome (GOLD analysis project Ga0213835, IMG submission 160576) | Coastal seawater microbial communities from Marineland, Florida, United States - SWPA TP0 #1 | ecosystem: Environmental > Aquatic > Marine > Coastal | place: USA: Florida | collected 2016-08-05 | reverse complement strand
TACATCCACTATTACAATCACGACCGGATCAAGCTCAAACTAAAAGGCCTGAGTCCTGTTCAGTACAGGACTCAGGCCTTGGCTACCTAGGGAACTTAACCGTCCAACTTTAAGGGGTCAGTTCACGCGGCATCCCTTTTTCCATTCCAGGCAGACGAATCAGCTTTGCAGCGCGGCGCCGCGTTCGCCATGCTGACCGCCGCGATGGCCACGGTGCTTGCCGCCGAAGCGCATCGCACGGCTATCGAACACCTGCTTCTGCTCCGGCGTCAGCACCGCGTACAGGTTGTTCAGCGCGGCCAGGCGCGCTTCCATGCGCGCGGTTCGCTGCTTCTGGCGCTCGATGTGCTGCTGCAGGCGTTGCGGGGCGGGCAGGGCGGCCAGCTTGGCGCGCTCGGCACCGATCCGTGCATCCGGACGTCCCATCGGCTTGCCCGCCGCCAGGAAGGCCGTGAACGCCGGCTCCTGCTGCGCCGTGATCTTGAGCTCGGCGCGCAGCTTGGCGGCGTGCTGGGCCTGGCGTTCGGCGCGCTTGGCCTGGCGCTCGGCCTGGTGGGCGGCGCGCTGCTCGCCGCTGGCGGCGTGCGCATGGCGGCCTTCCGGCGCCTGCACGGCGGCGGTCTGGGCGATGGCTGCGCCGGCGATGCCGAGCGCGGTCAGGGCGATGAAAACGTTCTTGTGAAGGATGTTCATGTCAGGTCCTTGGTGGTGTGTGAGTCAGTCGGTGTGTGCATCTGAACCGCTCTGCACAGGACCCATCATCGCGAAAATATGTAAGCCCAGCATGTCCCCTGCCACGCACTTTGTATCAATATGTTTCCTTCGTTAGTCCATATACATACAGATACAAATGCGCTGTTCATGCCCCATGTAAGCAAGGATAATCGCTGCCATGGACAATCCTTCTACTATCCTCATCGTCGACGACGACCGCGACATCCGCCAGTTGCTGGCCGATTACCTCGAGTCGAATGGCTACCGCGCGCTGGCCGCCGCCGATGGCGTGGCCATGTGGAAGCTCCTCGATGAATCGCGTCCCGACCTGATCGTGCTCGACCTGAACCTGCCGGGCGACGACGGCCTGACGCTGTGCCGCAAGCTGCGCGCCACCTCGAGCCTGCCCGTCATCATGCTCACCGCGCGCAACGAGCCGCTCGACCGCATCCTGGGCCTGGAGATGGGCGCCGACGACTACCTGCCGAAACCGTTCGAGCCGCGCGAACTGCTGGCGCGCATCCGCAGCGTGCTGCGCCGCTCGCATGCGATGCCCTCGAATGCGCCGGCCGAGAACGTGCAGCAAATGCGCTTTTCCGGCTGGACGCTCGACCTCACCGCGCGTCACCTGCTCAATCCCGACGGCATGGTGATCATGCTGTCGGGCGCCGAGTTTCGGCTGCTGCGCGTCTTCCTCGAGCACCCGAACCGCGTGCTCAACCGCGACCAGCTGCTGAACCTGACGCAAGGGCGCGACGCCGACCCCTTCGACCGCTCGATCGACATCCAGATCAGCCGCCTGCGCCAGAAGCTGGGCGAGGATGCGCGCATGCCGCAAATTATCAAGACCGTGCGCAATGGCGGCTATGTGCTGGCCGGCCAGGTAACCGTGGAGCCCGCAGCGTGAAGGCTTTCCTCGGCTCGATGACGGGCCGTGTCTTTGCGACCTTGCTCCTCGGTATCCTGATCTCGGCGGCGCTGACCCAGTGGCTGGCCGACGTCGAACGCCAGCGCGTGCTGGAACGGCAGCGCGACCAGACCCTGATCGAACGTGCTGAAACCCTGATCATGGCCACCGAGATCGTCCCTGCCTCGAGCCGGCGGGCCTACCTGGCCGTGGCCAACCGGCCCGGCCTGCAGCTCGACACCGGTCTCCTGCATCCGCCCGCGCCGCAGCCGACCGTGTTCACCCGCACCCTGTCCGACCGGCTCGGCAAGGATTACCAGATCACGGCCGCGGCGGCGGCGCCGGAAGCCTGCAGTCATGCGCCGCGCATGCCGCTGCTGTACGGCCTGCTCAGCGCCGAATGGCGCGGCGCCTGCGAAAGCCTGAACGTGCGCCTGCGCGACGGCGAGCAACTGCATTTGTCGGTGCTGCCGCCGCGTTCGCTGGTCGCGGCCGAGACCGATTACCGCGCCGTGCTCGCCATGTTTTTCCTAAGCATCGCGACCCTGGCCTACCTGGTCGCGCGCATGACCACGCGTCCCCTGAAGCAGTTGGCGCAGGCCGCGCAAGACCTCGGCAACGACATCAACCGCGCGCCGCTGACCTTGACCGGCGCCAGCGAGATCCGCCAGGCCAGCGCCGCCTTCAACGCCATGCAGGCGCGTATTCGCCAGTACATTTTCCAGCGCACGCAAATGCTGGCGGCGATCACCCACGACCTCCAAACGCCGCTCACCCGCATGCGCCTGCGCCTGGAAAAAGTGGCGGACGCCGAACTCCAGGAACGCCTGATCGGCGACCTGTCGGCGATGCAGGCCATGGTGCGCGAAGGGCTGGACCTGGCGCGCAGCATGGACACGACCGAGAACATGCAGTTGCTCGACCTCGATTCGCTGCTCGACGCCGTCTGCGACGACGCCGCCGACGCCAACCAGCCGGTCACGCTCAGCGGCCGGTCCGGCCTGGCCTTGCTCGGCCGCCCGCTCGACTTGCAGCGCTGCCTCGGCAACCTGATCGATAACGCGGTCAAGTACGGCCAGCAGGCCCAGGTCGGCGTCGACCGCGTGAACGGCGCGGCGCGCATCCGCGTGCGCGACAGCGGCCCCGGGATTCCGCAGACGGAACAGGTCCGGGTGTTCGATCCGTTCTACCGCGTCGAGACCTCGCGCTCGCGCGAATCCGGCGGTACCGGGCTCGGCCTGACCATCGCGCGCAACATCGCCGAACAGCATGGCGGCAGCATCGTGCTGGCGAACCACGCCGATGGCGGCCTCGAAGTCACGCTGATGCTCCCGGAGCACTATCCTGGAAAATGAAGCTGTCCTATGCAGCTGTCATACTAGCCAACAATTGACTGATAAAGCCGCCGCTACGCGCGGTAAGGGACTTGAATGAAAAAGAATACGCTCGCAGTGATCGCCGTTGTCGTGGCCGCCGGGGCAGGCGGCGCCTGGTACATGAACCGGGGCGCCGAAGCCCAGACCGAGCAGGGCGGTGCAGGCGGCAAGGGCGGCGCCCAGCCGCCGACGACCGTCAACGTAATCACCCCGACGCGCCAGGATGTCGGCGTCGACGTCGCCGCCAACGGCACCGTCACGCCGCAGCGCACGGTCGACCTGCGCGCGCAGACCACCAGCACCATCCGCACCGTCCATATCAAGGAAGGCCAGTTCGTGAAAGCGGGCCAATTGATGTTCTCGCTCGACGACCGCAGCAACCAGGCCAGCGTAGCGCAAGCCCAGGCCGAGGTGCAGCGTGGCCGCGCCAGCCTGGCCGATCTCGAGCGCCAGTACAAGCGCAGCCAGGACCTGGTTGCCCAGAAATTCCTCGCCCAGAGCGCGGTCGACACGCTGCGCAGCCAGGTCGACGGCGCCCGCGCCGCGCTGGCCGCGAACAGCGCCGCCGTGCGCGCCAGCCAGGTCAGCGCCAGCTATACCAGCATCCGCGCACCGATGGCCGGCCGCGTCGGCGCGATCAATGTTTATCCAGGCAGCCTGGTGCAACCGAGCACCTCGCTCACCACCGTTACCCAGCTCGACCCGATCGACGTCGCCTTCACGCTGCCGGAGTCGAACCTGGGCTCGGTCCTGGCGGCCCAGAAGCAGGGCAAGGTCACCGTCGAAGCGACGACGGGTGGCGAAGCGAAGCCGGTCAGCGGCGAGCTGTCCTTCGTCGACAACACGGTCGACGCCACCAGCGGCACGATCCGCGTGAAAGCGCAGTTCGGCAATAGCGACGGCGCACTGTGGCCAGGGCAATACGTGACGACCCGCGTGACGGTGCGCACCATTTCGAACGCCGTGGTGATTCCGCAAAATGCGATTATCATCAACGCCCGGGGCACCTTCGTCTACGTGGTCGAAAAGGATGGCACCGCGCGCTTGGCGCCAATTGCACGCCAGCATGCGTTCGGCTTGAACGCCGCCGTGACCGGCCTGGCCGGCAACGAGCAGGTGATTACCGAAGGCAAGCAAAACCTGCGTCCGGGCGGCAAGGTGCGCCTGGCGGGCGCCAAGCCGGCGCGCGACAAGCAGCAAGCCACGCCTGCAGGAAAGGATAAAGCGGCATGAATTTGTCCGAACTGTGTATCCGCCGCCCGGTCATGGCGGTGCTGCTGTCGATCAGCCTGGTGCTGGTGGGCGTGCTGGCCTACATGCACATCCCGGTGGCGGCCCTTCCCAGCTATAACACCCCGGTGATCAACGTCGGCGCCAACCTGCCCGGCGCCAGCCCCGAGACCATGGCCTCGTCGGTCGCGCTGCCGCTGGAAAAGCAATTCTCGACCATCGCCGGCATCAAGCTGATCACCTCGACCAGTACCCAGGGCAACACCTCGCTGACGCTGGAATTCGACACCAAGATCGACGTCGACAAGGCGGCGGTGGATGTCCAGGCGGCGCTGCTGGCCGCCCAGCGCCAGTTGCCGCTGGAAATGACCGACTTGCCGTCCTACCGCAAGGTCAATCCGGCCGACGCCCCGATCCTGTTCATGCACATGACCTCGCCCTCGATGGGCCTGGCCGAGCTGAACGACTACGCCGAAAACATGATTTCGCCGGCGATCTCGACATTGCCCGGCATCGCCCAGGTCACCGTCAACGGCCAGAAACGCTTCGCCGTGCGCGTGCGTGCCCGTTCCGACCTGATGAACGCGCGCAATATTTCGATGGATGAACTGGCGACCGCGCTGCGCGCCGCCAATTCGAACGCGCCGCTGGGCGTGCTCGACGGCCCGGCCCAGACCCTGACCATCCAGGGCGGCGGCCAGCTCATGAAGGCGGCCGACTTCGCGAAATTGATCGTCGCCACCCGCGACGGCTTGCCGGTGCGCCTGCAGGACGTGGCGATCGTCGAGGACAGCTACCAGTCGGTCAAAGCCGCCGGCAGCCTGAACGGCGAGCGCTCGATCGTGCTGATGGTGCAACGCCAGCCGAACGCGAACACCGTGCAAGTGGTCGACGCGGTGCGCGCGCTGCTGCCGAAATTCGAGCAGCAACTGCCCGCCTCGATCAAGATCAGCCTGGTGAACGACCGCTCGATCTCGATCCGCGAAGCAATCCACGACGTCAACCTGACGCTGGCCGGCACCATCGTGCTGGTGATCCTGGTCATCTTCCTGTTCCTGCACCGCTTGAGCGCGACCCTGATTCCAGCGGTGACGGTGCCGATCTCGCTGCTGGGCGCCTTGTCGCTGCTCTACACGCTGGGCTATAGCCTGGACAACATCTCGCTGCTCGGCATCACGCTGGCCGTGGGCCTGGTGGTCGACGATGCCATCGTGGTGCTGGAAAACATCGTGCGCCACATGGAGATGGGCAAGAAGCCCTTCCACGCGGCCCTGATCGGTTCGCGCGAGATGGGCTTTACCATTATCTCGATTTCGATTTCGCTGGTGGCCGTGTTCATCCCGATCTTCTTCATGCCGGGCGTGATCGGGCTGCTGTTCCGCGAATTCGCCGTCATCGTCGGACTGGCCGTGATGGTCTCGGCCATCGTTTCGCTGACCCTGGTGCCGATGCTGTGCTCGCGCCTGCTCAAGGGCGGCGGTCACCTCGAACCGCATGAAATGTCCTGGGTCGGACGCCGCTTCGAAGCCCTGTTCACGAGCGTGCGCAACGGCTATGCGCGCAGCCTGGACCGCGCGCTGCGGCACCGCTTCCTGGTGCTGATGCTGGCGCTGGGCACGCTGGTGCTGACCGTCATCCTGTACTCGACCATGCCGAAAGGCTTCTTCCCCGAGGAAGACCTGGGCCAGTTGCGCGTCACCGTCGAAGCCTCCGAAGACACCTCGTCCGCCGCGCTGATGAACTTGCAGGGCAAGGTGGTCGACGCGATGCGCGCCAACAAGCATGTGCAGAGCGTCACCTCGTTCACCGGCGGCGGCAATACCGGCCGCATGTTCCTGGTGCTGGTGCCGCGCGCCGAGCGTCCAGCCATGCCGGCCGTGCTCGACGAACTGCGCAAGGCCACGCGCAACATCGCCGGCGTGCAGGTGTACATGGCGCCGGTGCAAAACCTGCAGCTGGGCGGGCGCCCGAGCAAGAGCCGCTACCAGTACTCGCTGCAAAGCGTGTCGGGCGGACAGATTGGCGACTGGGCCGACCAGTTCCTCGAACGCATGCGCAACAACCCGAAATTCCGCGACGTCACCAGCGACTCGCAGAACCGCGGGCTGCAAGCGACGCTCGACATCGACCGCGACAAGGCGGCGCTGCTCGGCGTCAAGATGGCCGACGTGCGCACGGTGCTGTACGCGGCCTTCGGCGAGCGCCAGGTCTCGACCATTTATTCGAGCGCGGCCAGCTATTACGTGATCCTGGAAATGGCCGAAGCCGACCGCTATTTCGACGATGCGCTGGGCAAGATCTCGGTCCGTTCGAGCTCGGGCGCCCTGGTCAAACTGTCGAGCTTTGCGGGCGTGCGCCGCACCGTCGGCCCGATCGCGATCAATCACCAGGGACAACTGCAGGCCATTACGCTGTCGTTCAACCTGGCGCCCGGCGTACCGCTGGGCGACGCCACCGAAGCCATCGAACAGATGGGCCGCGACATGAAGCTGCCGGCGTCCGTCATCACCCAGTACGGTGGCGACGCCGCCGTGTTCCAGGACACGCAGTCGAGCCAGCTGATCCTGATCATCACCGCGATCGGCGTGATCTACGTGCTGCTCGGCGTGCTGTACGAAAGCTATATCCACCCGCTGACGATTCTCGCCGGCTTGCCGTCGGCGGCGGTCGGGGCCTTGCTGACGCTGTGGATTTTCAACAAGGACCTGACCCTGATCGCGATGATCGGCATCCTGATGCTGATCGGTATCGTGAAAAAGAACGCAATCATGATGATCGACTTCGCCCTCGATGCGCAGAGGAATGCCGGCATGACGCCGGTCGAGGCGATCCGCGAAGCGTGTATCCTGCGCTTCCGTCCGATCCTGATGACGACGCTGGCGGCCATGATGGGCGCGCTGCCGATCGCGCTGGGCATCGGCGCCGGCGCCGAGCTGCGCCAGCCGCTGGGCCTGGCCGTGGTGGGCGGCCTGATCTTCTCGCAAGTGATCACGCTCTACATTACGCCAGTCATTTATTTGTATCTCGACAAGTACAGCGGCACCGGGCCGATGACGGACGACGATGTGGCCGCGGCCGAAGCCGGGCATGTCCAGCCGGAGCCGCATCAGCCGGTGAAACATCCGTCACGGGCTGCCTGAAACAAGTTGTAACAACTGTCAGGATGACAAGCCTGTAAGCTCCAGAGAAACGCGGCCGTGCGAAGCAGACCCAAACCGGGTAGACTTTCGCACTCGGCCGCATTTCGCTGACTCGGCTTTCCGGAAAGTGCTATTTGAACTTGCGTGACCATTCCCATATCTACGCGGAGCACGGCGATGTTTGCGAACATTGCGGGCAAGTCATGCCCACGCATGTCGTTCCGCAGTATGGCGACAAACGCACCAATCGCATCGGCCTGGTCGTCACGATCCTGTTGCACTTGCTGCTGGTCGGCCTCTACTTTTTCCAGCCGCAAAAGCCCGAGAAGAAAGCCCGCCCACCCGATGGCGGCGAAGTCGTCTACGTCCAGCCCTTGCCGAAGCCGGCGCAACCGCCGCCGCAAAAATCGACCGTCAGCAAACCGTCGAAGACCACCCCGCGCACCCGCCCGACCGTCCCGCGCGTGGTCCGCCTGCCCGACACCATCACCTTGCCCGACGAGAAGCCGGTCGAGGTGGCCAAGGTCGAGCCGCAAAAGGAAGTCAAACGCGAGGAAGCCCCGCCCGAGATGGACATGTCGGAAATGCTGTCCAAGCGCCGCCAGGCACGCGGCGCCACCGACCCCAGCACATCCGTTGAGGAAAGCGAAGCCGCGCGCGGCACCCGCAACGCGCTGGCCAATATCGCCGCCATCAACAACCGCGGCCGCGACGACGCCAATGAAAGCGGCGGCGTGTTCTCGATCTCGAACAAGACCTTCCACAGCATGGATCTGAAATTCCGCGGCTGGAACCCGAACTTCAAGCGCCGCTGGCTGACCTCGCTCACGGTGGAGCAGGGGACCGAACCGGATGTCGAGACGGCCGTCGTCAAGAAGATGATCGAGCTGATCCGCAAAGAAAAGACCGGCGATTTCGAATGGGATTCGCACCGCATGGGGAAAGTCGTGACGATGAGCGCGCGGCCGAAGGATACGGCGGAGTTGCAGGCCTTCTTGCTCAAGGAAATGTTCCCCGAATACAGGGCGCCAGTACGCTGACGGCATGTCGTTTGGCGAGTGATTTTACGTAGGGTGGACTCCCGAGTCCACGCCGTCGTAGCGCTACCCTTACTCGAGATCGAGTTCCGCGGCTGCCCGCGTCCCACCCCAATCCCGCGGATAGACCCCCGTTTTGACATACCGATGAAACGTCGAATGCGGCCATTCGCACACCTGCCGCACAAGGCGGTGCTTGACCGGGTTGAAATGGATGTAATCGATATGCCGTTCGAAATCGTTGTCGTCGCGGATGCGATGTTCCCAAAAGCGCCGTTGCCAAATGGTCGATTCAGCGCGGCGTTTCCCTGATGACGCAGGGCGGCGCGCACTGCGGCGTCGCAAAAGATCGCACGACGCCGGTAGGCGACGACCGTGAAGAAGTAGGTTGAGCCGCAGGAGAGGCGGCGGTAGCGCGACATGGTGCGGCATCGTACGTCGGGTGTAGCGGGGGCAGGGTGTGTTGCATCAATCGTGACGCGGTGGAGGACGGATGGTGGCAAACGGTGAAACGCGTGGACTCGGGAGTCCACCCTACCCGCAAGGCGAGCGGTCGAAAAAAAACCGTGCGTTGGCACGGTTTTTTGTCTGACGAAATTTACCCGCCCGCCTTTAGTTTTCTCGCCACATCCAGCGCGAAATAGGTCAGCACGCCATCGGCGCCCGCGCGTTTGAAGGCCATCATGGTTTCCATCATCACCTTGTCGTGATCGAGCCAGCCGTTCTGGGCGGCGGCCTTGATCATCGCGTATTCGCCGCTGACCTGGTAAGCGAAGGTCGGCACCCGGAACTCGTCCTTGACACGGCGCACTACGTCGAGATAAGGCATGCCCGGCTTGACCATCACCATGTCGGCGCCCTCGGCCAGGTCGAGCGCCACTTCGCGCAAGGCTTCGTCGATGTTGGCCGGGTCCATCTGGTAGGTGTTCTTGTCGGCCTTGCCCAGGTTCGCGGCCGAGCCGACGGCGTCGCGGAAGGGGCCGTAGAAGGCCGAGGCATACTTGGCCGAATAGGCCATCAGGCGGGTGTGGATGAAGCCGCGTTCTTCGAGGGCGTTGCGGATCACGCCCATGCGCCCGTCCATCATGTCCGAGGGCGCGACGATGTCGACGCCGGCTTCGGCCTGGGCCAGCGCCTGCTTGACCAGCATGTCGATCGTCTTTTCGTTGACGATATAGCCGTTTTCGTCCGGCAGGCCGTCCTGGCCGTGGGTCGTGAACGGGTCGAGCGCGACGTCGGTCAGGATGCCCAGCTGCGGGAAGTGCTTTTTCAAGGCCCGCACCGCGCGCGGCACCAGGCCGTCCGGGTTGGTCGCCTCGACGCCGTCATAGGTTTTCAGCGACGCATCGATCACCGGGAACAGCGCCAGCACGGGAATTCCGAGCGCCACGCATTCCTCGGCCACCTTCAACAACAAATCCACCGACAAACGCTCCACGCCCGGCATCGAGGCCACCTGCTGGCGCTGGTTCTCGCCGTCGAGGATGAAGACCGGATAGATCAGGTCGGCCGCGGTGACGGTGTTTTCGCGCATCATGGCGCGCGAGAACGGGTCGCGGCGCATGCGGCGCATGCGGGTTGCAGGGTATTGGCCGGTAATGATGGAAGGCATTGTCATCGCTTTCTTCAGGAGTGGTCGGGGTCCGTGCCTTGCTTGCCTGCGTCGCTGCCTGCATCGTCGCCGCCATCGATGGCGTCGTCGCCGCCGTCGTCCGCCTCCGGCAAGTCGATGTCCAGGCCCACCAGCGACTGGATCTTGGCGTCCGCTTCCTCGATGCCGATCCGCTTCAAGGCCGAGAACAATTGCACCGTGAACGGGAAGCCTTCGCCGTCCTCGTCGACATAGCTCTCGAGCACGCCCTTCGCCTCGCGCAGCACATTCGCCTGCTCGTTGCGGTTGAGTTTATCGGCCTTGGTCAGGATGCAGTGGATCGGCTTACCGGTCGGGGCGAACCATTCGAGCATTTGCGTGTCGAGGTCGGTGAACGGGCGGCGCGAATCCATGATCAGGACCAGCGCGGCCAGCTGCTCGCGCCGTTGCACGTAGTCGCCCAGCAGCTTTTGCCAGTGCAGCTTGGCCGTGCCGGAGACTTCGGCATAGCCGTAGCCGGGCAAGTCAACCAGCAGGCAGCGGATCTCATCGACGATGGTCGGGTCCTTGCGATGCTGGCCCACGTGGGCGCCGCCGATCGAGAAATAATTGATGTGCTGGGTACGGCCAGGGGTCTTCGACGCGAACGCCAGGCCCTTCTGGTTGGTCAGGATATTAATCGCGGTCGACTTGCCCGCGTTGGAACGGCCGGCAAAGGCGATCTCCGGTACAACAGTGTTGGGGAGATCGCGCAGTTGATTGACGGTCGTGAAGAAGCGGGCTTGCCAGAGTTTGGACATGGGGGGAGAGGTGAAAAAGGCAATGAAATGAAGCAATAAGGAAACAAAGCTATTGTACAATAAGGGGTTGTCAAGGGCGTTAGTGGGCCGCTTATTTCGCTAATCGCTTATAAAACTGTTTTCGACTTTTTCAGGGTGCTCGAATGAATCGTGTGTCTGTTTCGTCCGCTAACGCGGTGTTCGTGAAATCGTTGTTCGTTGCATCCCTGGCGCTCGCCAGCGTCGCCGGCGCTGCCGAAGCGCAGCGCCCCGCCAAGCCTGACGCCGCCAAAGGCGCCACCCTGTACGAAGGCGGCGACAGCGCACGCGGCTTGCCGGCCTGCCTGTCCTGCCACGGCGCCAACGGCAATTCGACCATCGCGGCGAACCCGAAGCTGTCGAACCAGATCGAAGCCTATACCCACAAGCAGCTGGTCGACTTCACGACGCCGCAACGCGTCAATCCGGTCATGACCACCTATGCCAAGATGCTCACCGACGAGGAAAAGCGCAACGTCGCCGCCTACCTCGCCGTGCAGAAGACCAAGCCGGGCGCCGCCAAGAACAAGGATACGATCGAACTGGGCCGCAAGATCTACCGTGGCGGCATCGCCGAGAAGGGCGTCGCCGCCTGCGCCAGCTGCCATGGCGCCGCCGGCGCCGGCATCCCGCTCCAGTATCCACGCCTGGCCGGCCAGCAGCAGGACTACACGGTCGCCCAGCTGACCGCCTTCCGCGCCGGTGGCCGCAGCAACAGCGCGCCGATGACGGCGCTGGCGCAGCGCCTGTCGGACGCTGAAATGAAGGCCGTGGCCGATTACATCGCCGGTCTGCGCTGATCGTTTGGATTGACCTGAGTACTAGAAGGGCGACAGTGCGAACTGGCGCCCTTTTTGCTGCAAACTAGCAGTATGAGGAAGTTGGCGGAACCATGAGCACCACCGGAATTGAACTCAAGACGCGGCGCCGCGGCCTGGCCGACGCGGTCGAAGTGATCTCGTCGATGCGCTTCGCGATCAGCCTGCTGGTGCTGCTGGCGATCGCCGCCATCATCGGCACCGTGCTGCGCCAGGGCGACATGATGCCGAACTACGTGAACCAGTTCGGCCCGTTCTGGTACGAGGTGTTCCGCAAATTCGGCCTGTACACCGTCTACACGAGCTGGTGGTTCCTGCTGATCCTGCTGGTGCTGATCGTCTCGACCAGCCTGTGCCTGATCCGTAACGCCCCGAAAATGATGCGCGACATGCGCAGCTGGCGCGATTCGGTGCGCGAAGAATCGCTGCGCAATTTCCACCATAAGAGCGAGTGGCACGCGCCGCTGGATGCCGCCGCCCTGGCCCGACAGAGCGCCGTGCGTCTCGGGCACGCCGGCTACAAGGTCAAGATCGTCGAGAAGGAACACGGCACCCTGGTCGCGGCCAAGAAGGGCGCCGGCAACAAGTTCGGCTATATCTTCGCACACACGGCCATCATCGTGATCCTGCTGGGCGGCATGCTCGACTCGGAACTGCCGATTCGATTGCAGCAATGGTTCCTCGGCAAGACGCCCTACACGGGTGGCGGCCTGATCGCCGACGTGCCGGCCCAGCACCGCCTGAGCGTGGCCAACCCTACGTACCGCGGCAACATCCTGCTGTCGGAGGGACAGACCGGGCGCGTCGCCACCATCGCCCAGGCCAGCGGCTCGCTGCTGCAGGAATTGCCCTTCGACCTGGAACTGAAGAAATTCCACATCGAGTTTTATTCGACCGGGATGCCGAAACTGTTCGCCAGCGACGTCGTCGTGCACGACCGCGAACTGGGCAAGACCTTCCCGGCGACCATCAAGGTCAACGAACCGCTGATCTACAAGGGCGTGGCCGTCTACCAGTCGAGTTTCGAGGATGGCGGCAGCCGCCTGAAACTGACCGGCTTCCCGATGGCCGGCAAGGACGCGCGCGCGTTCGCCATCGCCGGCGACGTGAACGGCGCCACCGAACTGAAGGCGGCCGGCACGACGTATTCGGTCGAATGGTCGGGTTTCCGTCCATTCAACGTCGAGAACGTTGCGGCCAACAACGACACGCGCGCCGTGGCCAAGGGCCAGACCCTGAACCAGCAACTGAGCGCCACGCTCGGCAAGGCCTCCGGTTCGGCCGGCAAGCATGCCGACAACAAGGACCTCAAGAACGTCGGCCCCAGCGTGCAATACAAATTGCGCGACCAGACGGGCCAGGCCAGGGAATTCATGAACTACATGCAGCCGGTGACGCTGGAAGGATCGCAGGTCTACCTGGCCGGCGTGCGCGCCAGTCCATCGGAAGCGTTCCGCTTCCTGCGCATTCCGGCCGACGACGCCTACAGCGTGCGCGAGTGGATGCGCCTGCGCGCGGCGCTGGCCGACCCGGTACTGCGCGCCGAGGCGGCACGCCGTTACGCCGCGCGCACCATGGCGCAGGGGCAAACGGGCGGCGAGAAGTTTGCCGATCAATTGCGCGAGTCGGCCGAACGCACGCTCGGCATGTTCGCCGGCGACGGCACGCCGGGCGGCTTCGTCGCGGTGGCCCAGTTCCTGGAAAAGATTCCGGCAGCGGACCAGGAAAAGGCGGCCGCCGTCTTCATCAAGATGCTCAACGGCGTGTTGTGGGAGCTGTGGCAGGCGGCGCGCGTCAGCGACGGGCAAGCGCCGGTCGCGGGCAACGACACCCATGCGCGCTTCCTGCAGCTGGCCACCAACGCCTTGTCCGACAGCTTCTTCTACGGCGCGCCGGTCTACCTGCAACTCGACGAGTTCCATGAAGTCAAAGCATCGGTACTGCAGGTGACGCGTTCGCCCGGCAAGAAAATCGTCTATCTCGGTTGCGTGCTCTTGATCGCCGGTATCTTTGCGATGTTTTATATCCGCGAACGGCGCCTGTGGATCTGGGTGCGCAACAAGGAGGGCGGGGCGCATGCCCTGATGGCAATGAGTACCCAGCGCAAGACGCTGGATTTCGAAAAAGAGTTCGACGAGCTGGCAGCCAAGCTGCCGCAATCGGCGTAAGCTGGCAGCGTTGCCGCGTTCATCAAAGGCACTGGAGACAAGCATGGAAGCATCCCGACCGAACCCTGGCGTCATCTACAAGGAAGCGCCCGGCTATTTCCGCCGCTTGAGCGCGATCGACTGGCTGTACGGCGCCGGCCTGCTGGCCGCCGTGCTGTTCGCATTGAACCGCTACGCCGGCTACATGGACGGCTACGAGCGCGCCATCCTGCTGTTGGCGGCGCCCACCTTCGCCGCCCTCGGCTGGCACTGGAAGCCGGTTCGCTGGCTGATCCCGCTGGTCGCCCTGCTGTCGCTGTGGGCGATTTCCCTGTACGGCGGCGCGCTTGCCGCCGCGGATCAGAAATTCTTCCTCAAATACATGCTGTCGAGCCAGTCGGCCATCCTCTGGATGAGCGCGATGTTCGCGTTCTCGACCGTCTTCTACTGGATCGGCTTGCTGGCGCGTTCGCCGTTCGGCGCCGCCATCGGTTCGCGCCTGTGCTGGGCCGCGGTCGTGCTCGGCTTTACCGGGATGATGGTGCGCTGGTTCGAGTCCTACCTGATCGGCGCCGACGTCGGCCACATCCCGGTGTCGAACCTGTATGAGGTGTTCATCCTGTTCTCGATGATCACGGCCCTGTTCTACCTGTATTACGAAGAGCGCTACGCGACGCGCCAGCTGGGCGCTTTCGTGTTGCTGATCATCTGCGCCGCCGTCGGCTTCCTGCTCTGGTACACGGTCTCGCGCGACGCCGCCGCGATTCAACCGCTGGTGCCGGCCCTGCAGAGCTGGTGGATGAAGATCCATGTCCCGGCCAACTTCATCGGCTACGGCACCTTCGCGCTGGCGGCCATGGTCGGCACCGCGTATTTGCTGAAGTCGCATGGCATCCTGGCCGACCGCCTGCCGGCGCTCGAGGTGCTGGACGACCTGATGTACAAGTCGATCTCGGTCGGTTTCGCCTTCTTCACGGTCGCCACCATCCTCGGTGCGCTGTGGGCGGCCGAAGCCTGGGGCGGCTACTGGTCGTGGGATCCGAAAGAGACCTGGGCCCTGATCGTCTGGCTCAATTACGCGGCCTGGCTGCACATGCGCCTGATGAGCGGCCTGCGCGGCCGGGTGGCGGCCTGGTGGTCGGTGATCGGCCTGCTGGTGACGACCTTCGCCTTCCTCGGCGTGAACATGTTCCTGTCGGGCCTGCATTCGTACGGAGAATTGTAAAAAGTCGCAACGCGACAAGGTAATTTGGCGAAATCGTGTATCTTTGATCAGTCAATTGCCAGGAGTTAGCGATGCTCATCAAAACACCCCGCGACGGCGCATTTCCGCCGCTGTCGTCCGAAATCACGCCGCGCGAGGTGTACGAAGAGCGGCGCAAGTTCATTGCCCGCATGGCGGTCGGTGCCGTCGCCGGCAGCGCCTTGTGGGAAATGGCGAACCGTGAAGCGTTCGCGCAGGGCGGCTCTGCCCAAAAGCTGGCCGCGCGTGCCAATCCCGCCCTCTCCACCACCGAGCCGCGTACCGCCTTCAAGGATGCGACCGGCTACAACAATTACTATGAATTCGGGCTCGACAAGGGCGACCCGGCCGACAACGCCCACACGCTCAAAACCCGTCCCTGGACCGTGTCGATCGAAGGCGAAATCAAGAAGCCGATGCGGCTCGATATCGACGGCCTGATGAAGCTGGCGCCGCTGGAAGAGCGGGTCTACCGCCTGCGCTGCGTCGAAGGCTGGTCGATGGTCATTCCCTGGGTCGGCTATTCGCTGTCGAACCTGATCAAGCACGTCGAGCCGAACGGCAACGCCAAATATGTCGAATTCACGACCCTGGCCGATCCGAAGCAGATGCCGGGCCTGAGAAGCGGCGTGCTCGACTGGCCCTACGTGGAAGGTTTGCGCCTGGACGAAGCCATGCATCCGCTGGCGCTGCTCACGGTCGGCATGTATGGCCAGGTATTGCCGAACCAGAACGGCGCCCCTGTGCGCGTCGTGCTGCCCTGGAAATACGGTTTTAAATCGGCCAAGTCGATCGTGCGCATCCGCTTTACGCGCGACCAGCCGAAAACGGCCTGGAACGACTCGGCGCCGAGCGAATACGGCTTCTATTCGAACGTGAACCCGAAGGTCGACCACCCGCGCTGGTCGCAGGCGACCGAAAGGCGCATCGGCGAAGACGGCTTCTTCAAGAAGAAACGCGAAACCCTCATGTTCAACGGCTACCCGGAAGTGGCGTCGCTGTACGCGGGCATGGACCTGAAAAAGTTCTTCTGACGATGGCGTTCAATCCCCCAGCCAAACAGGTTTCGCTGATCAAGGGCGGTGTCTTCGTCGCGGCACTGCTGCCGTTCCTGTGGGGACTGTGGCTGGTGCTGCGCCAGGTGCCGGTCGACCCGCTCGAATACATCACCCACGAAACGGGCGACTGGGCGTTATATCTGCTGTGCGCCACGCTGGCGGTGACGCCGCTGCGCCGCCTGAGCGGCTGGAACTGGCTCGTCAAGCTGCGCCGGATGCTGGGGCTGTTCACCTTTTTCTACGCGCTGCTGCATTTTATTGCCTTCCTCTGGTTCGACCATTTCTTCGATGTCGCCGCCATGCTGCGCGATGTCGCCAAACGGCCCTTCATCCTGGTCGGCTTCACCGCCTTCGTGCTGCTCATTCCGCTGGCCGCGACCAGTACCAACGGCATGATCAAGCGCCTGGGCGGCAAGCGCTGGCAGTGGCTGCACAAATTGATCTACGTGATCGCGCCGCTCGCCGTGCTGCACTTCTGGTGGATGAAATCGGCCAAGAACAACCTGGCCCAGCCCACCTTGTTCCTGGTGATCGTGGCGCTGCTGCTGGGGCTGCGCTTCTACTGGAGCCGCGCCAAGGCGAACGCGGCGGCGCGTGCCTGAGCCGTTCGCGTATTTGCATCCTGCGGCATCTGTTAGCCTTCCTTACGGGTGCAGGTGACATCGCATCGGCACTGATTGCCCAGGTCTTGCTGAGCAATTAAGCCGGCTGTAAAACAAAAACCGCGCCTCGAAAAGGGCGCGGTTTTTTTTGTTGACGCCGCCACAGCGCCATCAGCGGTGCAGTCGACAGCCCTGCTTACTTCAGCATCGATTCCAGCGCAAACAAGTCGGCCGGATTCTCGCGCGCGCGAATCACGTGCACCTGGTCGCCGTCGACCATGATCTCGACCGCGCGAGCGCGCGTGTTGTAGTTCGAGGCCATCGTCATGCCGTAGGCGCCCGCGCTCATCATCGCCAGTAAATCTCCCGGCTCGACGGCCAGTGCGCGTTCGCGCGCCAGCCAGTCGCCCGATTCGCAGACCGGGCCGACGATGTCGTAGACGGCTGCTTCGCCGTCGCGCGGCACGACCGGCTTCATGTCCATCCAGGCGCCGTACAGGGTCGGGCGCATCATGTCGTTCATGGCGGCGTCGATGATGCAGAAGTTTTTCTCGGCGCCCGGCTTCAGGAATTCGACTTTCGTGACCAGCACGCCGGTGCTGGCGACGATCGAGCGGCCCGGCTCGAAAATGACTTTCACGGCGCGGCCGTCGTGGCGCGCGGCGCGCCAGGCGTCGATGCGCGCGAACAGGCGGCCCAGGTAGTCGCCGACCGGCACCGGCGGCTTGTCGCCGGCCGCGCCGTAGTCGACGCCGATGCCGCCGCCGATGTCGAGGTGGTGAATGTGGATGCCCTCGGCGTCCAGCGTGTCGATCAGTTCGATCAGTTTGTCCAGCGCTTCCAGCAGCGGCGCGTCGTCCAGCAGCTGCGAGCCGATATGGCAGTCGATGCCGACCACGTCCAGGTGCGACAGGGCGCTGGCTGCGCGGTAGGTGGCGAGCGCGTCATCGAAGGCGACGCCGAATTTGTTGGCCTTCAGGCCGGTCGCGATGTACGGGTGGGTCTTGGCGTCGACGTTCGGGTTCACGCGTAGCGAGACCGGCGCACGCTGGCCCATGGCGGCCGCGACCTCATTGAGGCGGTGCAGTTCGGGAATCGACTCGACGTTGAAGCAGAGGATGCCCTTGCTCAGTGCCAGGCGCATCTCGTCCTCGGTCTTGCCGACACCGGAGAAGATCACCTTGCCCGGGTCGCCGCCGGCGGCGATCACGCGCAGCAGTTCGCCGCCCGAGACGATGTCGAAGCCCGCGCCGGCACGGGCCAGCAGGTCGAGGATCGCCAGGTTCGAGTTGGCCTTCATCGCATAGCAGACCAGGGCGTCGCGGCCCTGGCAGGCGTCGCTGTAGGCGGCGAAGTTCTCCAGCAGCGCCGCTTTCGAATACACGTAGGCCGGCGTGCCGAAGGTCTCGGCGATGGTGGACAAGGGGGTGCGCTCGGCGTGCAGGACGCCGTCTTGGTACGAAAAGTGCGACATGGGATTTCTTATTGAACGGGGGCGGAAGTCGGGGCCGGTGCGACGACGGTGGCGGGCGGCGTTGCAGGTTTTGCAGGCGGTTTCGGCATGTAAAGCGGGCCGGTCTGGCCGCAGCCGGCGAGGGCCAGCGCGAGCGCGGCGGCGATGGGAAGCGCGGAAGGTGACTTCACGATTAGAATCACGGTTTGATTAAGACCTTGGAGTGTAGCATGACCGAATCCGAATTTTTGGGCCTGGCCGATTCAACGCTGAGCCGCATCGAGACCTGTTTCGACAACCTCAACGACATGGACGTGGTCGACGTCGAGTGCAAGCGCAACGGCAACGTGCTCGAGATCGAGTTCATCGCCAACGGATCGAAGATCATCGTCAACAGCCAGGCGCCGCTGCAGGAAATGTGGATGGCGGCGCGCTCGGGCGGTTTCCATTACAAGCGCGTCGGCGACGAGTGGCGCAATACGCGCGACGATTCCGAATTCTTCGCGTCGCTGTCGGACGTAGCGACCCAGCAGGGCGGGGCGCCAGTCAAGGTGGGCTGATGTGCCCTGTGAAAGAATATTTCATGGATGAGCATCCGATGAAATATTCTTTCAACTCAATCAGAACAACTCATTCCTCACCGCGTCCTGCGCCTTCTGCTGCGCCGGCGCCGGCGTCGTTCCCACATCCAGCGACTGCACGCCCGTTCCCGGCGGGTTCTCGGCATAGTAATAATCGCCGTTGGCCATGATCAGCCCACCCGGCACCGTGCGTTCCTCGGCCGGGATGTTTTTCAGGATGGTCTGCATGTAGGCGATCCAGATCGGCAAGGCGAGACCGCCGCCGGTTTCCTTGCTGCCCAGGTTCTTCGGCTGGTCGTAGCCCATCCACGCGATGCCCACCACCTTCGGCTGGTAGCCGGCGAACCAGGCGTCGATCGAATCGTTGGTGGTGCCGGTTTTACCCGCGATATCGTTACGCTTGAGCACTTGCGAGGCCTTCGCCGCGGTGCCGTAGCGCGCCACGTCTTTCAGCATGCTGTCCATCAGGAAGGCGTTGCGGGCGTCGATCACGCGCGTCGCTTCGTTGCCGGCGCGCTCGGGACGCGCTTCCGACAAGACCTTGCCGGCGCTGTCGGTCACCTTCGAGATCAGGTAAGGGGCGATGCGGTAGCCGCCGTTGGCGAACACCGCGTAGGCGCCGGCCATCTGCAGCGGCGTGGTGGCGCCGGCGCCCAGCGCCAGGGTCAGGTAGGGCGGGTTCTTTTCGGCGTCGAAGCCGAAGCGGGTCGCATATTCCTGGCCGTAGCGCGCGCCGATGCGGTTCAGGATGCGGATCGAGACCATGTTCTTCGACTTGGTCAGGCCGCGCCGCATCGTCATCGGGCCTTCGTACTTGGCGTCGTAGTTCTTCGGCTCCCAGGCCTGGCCGCCGGTCTGGCCGGCGTCGAACGAAATCGGCGCGTCGTTGATCATGGTCGCCGGCGACAGGCCGCGTTCGAGCGAGGCCGAATAAATAAACGGCTTGAACGAGGAACCCGGCTGGCGCCAGGCTTGCGTGACGTGGTTGAACTTGTTGCGGTTGTAGTCGAAGCCGCCCACCAGCGCGCGGATCGCGCCGTCTTCGGTGCTGGCCGAGACAAAGGCCGATTCGACCAGCGGCATCTGCGTGATTTTCCAGTCGGCGCCGCCATCCTGCATCACGCGGATCAGCGCGCCGCGCCGGATGCGGCGGTTCGGCGCGGCCTTGGCGGACAACCAGCTCGAGGCGAACGACAGGCCCGGCCCGCTGATCTTGATCTCTTCACCGGAGGCCAGCACGGCGCTCACGCCGGTGCTCGAGGCCTGCAGCACGACGGCGGCGACGATGTCGTCGCTGTCGGGCTTCTCGGCCAGTTCCGCTTCGATCGCTTCGTCGGCTTCGGTCTTGTCGTTCGGGATCTCGATATACGATTCCGGGCCGCGGTAAGGGTGGCGCCGCTCGTAATCCATCACGCCGCGGCGCACGGCCAGGTAGGCCGCGTCCTGGTCGGCCTTGGTGATCGTGGTGAACACGTTCAGGCCGCGCGTATAGGTGTCTTCCTTGAACTGCTCGTACACCAGCTGGCGCGCCATCTCGGCCACGTATTCGGCATGCACGCCGAAGGCGGTGCTGTCGGATTTGATCTTCAGCTCTTCGTCCTTGGCTTGCGCGAACTGGGCGTCGGTGATGTAGCCCAGCGAATGCATGCGCTGCAGGATGTACTGCTGGCGGGTGCGGGCGCGGGTCGGATTGACGACCGGGTTATACGCCGACGGCGCCTTCGGCAAGCCGGCCAGCATGGCCGCTTCGGCGACCGTGATGTCGCGCAGGTCCTTGCCGAAATAGATCTGGGCCGCCGACTGGAAGCCGAAGGCGCGCTGGCCCAGGTAGATCTGGTTCATGTAGACCTCGAGGATCTGGTCCTTGCTGAGGTTCTTTTCGATTTTCCAGGCCAGCAGCGCTTCGTAGGCCTTGCGTTTCAGGGTCTGTTCGGAAGAGAGGAAGAAGTTGCGCGCCACCTGCTGGGTGATGGTCGAGGCGCCCTGGCGCGCACCGCTGCCGGTGGCGTTGTGCAGGGCCGCGCGCAGCACGCCCATGTAGTCGACGCCGCCGTGCTGGTAGAAGCGGTCGTCCTCGATCGAGAGCACGGCCTTCTTCATCACGTCCGGGATTTCCTTGAAGCGCACCAGGGTGCGGCGCTCTTCGCCGAATTCGCCGATCAGGACGTTATCGGCCGTGAAGATCCGCAGCGGCATCTTCGGGCGGTAGTCGGTGATCGTGTCCAGGGCCGGCAGGTTGGGGTAGGCCATCGCCAGCGCGAACACCACCACCAGCACTCCCACCAGGGCAAGCCCGGCGAGCGCGGCAAAGGCCATCAGGACCAGGCGTTTCGGACTGTACTTGTTCGGGGCCGGGGTAGTCGTCGTTTGGGAGGATTTCATGCGCAATTTCATTGTGTTGATCCGCCTCATTATAAGGCACGGTTTTCACCGGTGGCGCGGACTCAACCATATGCAGTGTGTGGCATGCCTGACAAGGGGTATTACCAAGGGAATATCAGAGTGTGGTGTCCCCGTGCGATTGTAATGTTCCAGTGTAGAAATATCTTGTCTGGGCGCACTATTGTCGCTACGATTTAATGTAGTGCCTCATATATGTGCAGTAACTTGAGTTTTTTCTACTAGATGTTTCCCGCACGCGGACGTCGAATACATTGGCCCGCCACGGCGGGCCGCAGCTGAGGAGTACGCTCGTGATCAATCTAGCTTCCTTGTTCGGAAAATCGAGCCCCCCGCTCGCCGGACTCGACATCAGCACCTCGGGCCTGCGCCTGGTCGAGCTGGCCGATGCGGGCAAGGGCGTGCTGCGCCTCGAGCGCCACGCCTTCGAAGCGCTGCCACGCGGCGCCGTGGTCGACGGGAATATCGAGAACTTCGACCAGGTGGCCGATGCCGTGCGCCGCATCTGGAAGAAAAGCGGCACCCGTGCCCGCAACGTCGCGCTGGGCATGCCGCCGGCCTCCGTCATCACCAAGAAAATCATCCTCCCGGCCGGCATGGCCGAAGACCAGCTCGAAGTGCAGGTCGAATCCGAAGCGAGCCAGTACATCCCGTTCGCGCTCGACGAAGTGAGCCTGGACTTCGACGTGGTGGGACCGGCGCCGAATTCGATCGAGGACATGGAAGTGATGCTGGCCGCGGCGCGCCGCGAAAAGGTCGAGGACCGCGTCGCGATCGCCGAAGCGGCCGGCTTGAACGCGACCGTGATGGACATCGAATCGTACGCCGCGCGCGCCGCCCTGGAGCGCGCCGCGCCGGCCGGCCAGGACAAGATCGTGGCCCTGTTCCAGATCGGCGCCGGCATCACCCACGTGTCGATGCTGCATAACGGCGACACCGTCTACGAGAAAGAGCAGGCTTTTGGGGGCAACACGCTGACCCAGGACATCGTGCGCACCTACGGCATGGCCTACGAGGAAGCGGAAACGCGCAAGAAGTCGAGCGACCTGCCGGAAAACTTCCGGGTCGACGTCCTGACCCCCTTCCTGGAAAGCGCCGCGCTCGAAGTGACGCGCGCGATCCAGTTCTTCTTCACCTCGACGCCCTACACCCGCATCGACCAGATCTGGCTCGCCGGCGGCAGCGCCCAGTTGCCCGGCCTGGCCGAACTGATCGGCGGTCGCACCCGCATCCCGACCGCGCAAGTGGCCCCGTTCGACGGCATGCTGCTGGCCCCCGGCCTGCGCGAAGCGCAGCTGCGCGCCGAGGGCCCGTCCTACCTGGTCGCTTGCGGCCTCGGCCTGCGGAGGTTTGGCTGATGATCCGCATTAATTTGCTCCCGCACCGGGAAGCGAAACGCAAACAGAAGCAGGCGGCCTTCGTCGCCATGCTGGTGCTCGGCGGCCTGCTGGGCGTGGCCGTGGTGCTGCTGGTGGGCGGCTGGAACGCCAGCCGCATCGCGATCCAGGAACAGAGGAACAGCGTGCTCTCGACCGAGAACGCGGAGCTCGACAAGAAGATCAAGGACATCGCCACCCTGAAGGAAGAAATCAACGCCCTGAAATCGCGCCAGCAGGCGGTCGAGGATTTGCAGGGCGACCGCAACCAGCCGGTGTATCTGTTCGACGAACTGGTGCGCCAGACGCCGGAAGGCGTGTACCTGAAATCGTTCGAGCAGAACGGCCAGCGCGTCGTGCTCAACGGTTATGCCCAGTCGCAGGAACGCGTGGCCGAGCTGCTGCGCAACCTGGCCAGCAATTCGCCCTGGCTGGAACGTCCCGAGCTGACCGAAGTGAAGGCGGCCACGCTGACCCAGAACAAGGTCGTGCGCAAGGCGGTCGAGTTCACGCTGGCCGTGGCCATCAAGCGCGCCCGCGACAACGACGAGCGTGAAGACGGCAAGAAGGCCCCGCCGGCCGGCATCGCCAAGGCGGGAGAGAACCCATGAACATCGACCTGAAACAATTCGGCGCCGACCTTTCGGCCCAGTTCCAGAACCTGCAGGGCCGCCCGCCCGGCCAGTGGCCGCTGGCGCCGCGCCTGTTGTGCGCGGCCGGCGTGATGGCGCTGGTCGTCGTGCTCGGCTATTTCCTGTACTGGCAAGGGCAGTTCGAGACCCAGGAGTCGCTGGCCAGCCAGGAAACGACGCTGCGCGACGAATACCGCCTGAAAATCGGGCAAGCCGTGAACCTCGAGGCGCTCCAGGCGCAAAAGATCCAGGTCGACCAGTCGGTCGAGCGCCTGGAGAAGCAGTTGCCGAGCAAATCCGAAATGGCCGCGCTGCTGTCGGACATCAACCAGGCCGGCGTCGGCCGCGGCCTGGCCTTCGAACTGTTCCGCCCGGACCAGATCGTCGTGCGCGACTACTACGCCGAGCTGCCGATCGCTATCAAGCTCACCGGCAGTTACCACGACCTGGGCGCGTTTGCCGCCGACATGGCCCATCTGCCGCGCATCGTCACGCTCAACAACATGCGCCTGAAGGCCGAGAAGGATGGCGTGCTGACCCTGGAAGCGATCGCCAAGACCTTCCGCTACCTCGACGCCGAGGAACTGGCGACCCAGAAAGCGGCGCGCCTGAAGGCCAAGAAGGCGAAAAAGGAGGGCACGCCATGATCAAGACGAACACTGTGATGCTGGCGCTGGCGGGCCTGCTGCTGGCCGGCTGCGGCGACAGCGACGTGCGCGAAGTGCGCACCTGGATGGAAGAAACCAAGGCGCAAACCCGGCCGGCCGTGAAGCCGCTGCCGGCGCCCAAGGAATTCGTGCCGTATGCGTATGACCAGCAGGGCGCGCCGGACCCGTTCGGCGCCGACAAGCTGGCCGGTCCCGGCACCGTGGCGGCCCAGCCGAACGCGGCCCAGCCGGACTTGAATCGTCCGCGTGAAGCACTCGAAAACTATCCGCTCGACACCATGCGGATGGTCGGTATGATGCAGAAAGGCGGTGTCAGCTTTGCGTTGGTGCAAATCGAGCGCAGCGTCTACCGCGTGCGGGCAGGACAACGCCTGGGCCAGAACTTCGGCCAGGTGACGCGCGTGACCCCGGCGTCGGTGGAAATCCGGGAAATGGTACAGGACGCGGGCGGCGATTGGGTCGAGCGGATATCGAAGCTGGAATTGCAGGAAAGTAAGGAGATCGGGAAATGACCGGAATCGCTATCAACCGCCTCAAGCGCGGCGTGCACACGCTGCTGCTGCCGGTACTGCTGGCGCTCGGCGCCGGCGCAGTCCAGGCGCAAAACCAGGCCCAGGACAACGCGATCGAGTCGATCAGCGCCAACCAGCAAGGCGCCAACGTGGTGGTCAACATCGCGATGAAGAACGCCCCGACCAGGCTGCCGCTCGGCTTTGCGATCACCAATCCGGCGCGCATCGCGCTCGACTTCGGCGCCACCAGCAACGCCACCGGCAAGAGCACGCAAGAGATCAACCTGGGCGAGGTGCGCGGCGTGAACGTGGTGCAGGCCGGCGAACGCACGCGCCTGGTCATGAACCTGAAACGCGCGGCCAGTTATTCGACCGCGATCGACGGCAAGTCGGTCGTGGTGACGGTGGCCGGCAGCGCCGCCGCCGCACCGCTGGCGGCCATGCCCGCGCCAAGCGTGGCCCCGGCCCCGGCCGCGGCCACGCGCCAGGCCTTGCGCAACCTCGACTTCCGCCGCGGCGCCGAGGGCGAAGGCCGGGTCGTGGTCGACCTGCCGAACAACGCCGTCGCGGTCGACGTGCGCCAGCTCGGCAACAAGGTGCAGGTCGATTTCATGAACACCGGCTTGCCGGAAACCCTGCGCCGCCGTCTGGATGTCACCGATTTCGGCACCCCGGTCTCGCGCGTCACCACCAGCGCCAACGGCGCCAACGTGCGCATGGTGATCGAAGCGCAAGGCCAGTGGGAACAGTCGGTCTACCAGAGCGACACGCAGCTGGTCGTGGCCGTGCGTCCGGTCAAGGAAGACCCGAACAAGCTGGCCAAGGGCACGCAGGGCTATCGCGGCGAGAAGATCAGTTTCGATTTCCAGAACATCGAAGTGCGCGCGGCACTGCAAGCGGTGGCCGACATCTCGGGCCTGAACATCATCGCCAGCGATTCCGTCGCCGGCAGCCTGACCTTGCGCCTGAAGGACGTGCCCTGGGACCAGGCGCTCGACGTGATCCTGCAGTCGAAGGGCCTGGACATGCGCAAGAACGGCACCGTCATCTGGATCGCGCCGAAAGAAGAACTGCTGACCAAGGAAAAGCTGGAACTCGAACAGCGCGCGCAGATTTCCGACCTCGAACCCTTGAAGTCGGAAATCTTCCAGTTGAACTACCAGAAGGCCGAATCCTTCCGCACCGTGTTCGGGCTGGACGCGGGCGGCGGCGCGACCGGCAACGATCGCAACCGCGTTCTGTCCAAGCGCGGCAGCGCGATCATCGATCCGCGCACCAACCAGTTGTTCGTGACCGACATCGCCTCGAAGATCGAAGACATCCGGATGCTGATCCAGAAGACCGACGTCGCCTCCAAGCAGGTCTTGATCGAAGCGCGCCTGGTCGAAGCGAACGACGGCTTTTCGCGCAACCTGGGCGCCAAGATCGGCTTCGGCGACATGCGCGGGGTGCGCGGCGGCGACGCCGGCTATGGCATCGGCGGCAACAACCGGGTCGCCATCGGCGGCAACCTGACCGGCGTCGGCCAGGTCACGGGCCAGACCCCGGACAACGGCGACGCCTACACCAACACCACGATGGTCAACCTGCCGGCGGCGGCGATCGGCGGCATCTCGCCATCGAGCCTGGCCTTCACGCTGTTCTCGTCGGCCGACAACCGCTTCCTGAACCTGGAACTGTCGGCGCTGGAAGCGGATGGCAAGGGCAAGATCATCTCCAGCCCGCGCGTGGTCACCGAAGACAAGATGGTGGCCGTGATCGAGCAGGGTATCGAACTGCCGTACCAGGTCGCCTCGAGCAGCGGCGCCACCTCGATCGAGTTCAAGAAGGCGAACTTGCGCCTGGAAGTGATCCCGCAGATCACCCCGGACGGCAACGTGGTGCTGGAAGTGGACGTGAGCAAGGATTCGAAGGGCGAAGAAACGCGCGCCGGCTTCGCCATCAACACCCAGCACGTGAAAACCAAGGTCATGGTCGAAAACGGCGGCACGGTGGTGCTGGGCGGGATTTACCAGCAGACCGAGCGTACCAACGTCTCGAAAGTGCCGCTGCTGGGCGACGTACCGGTGCTGGGCTATCTGTTCAAGACCCAGGGCCGCGAGAATACCAAGACCGAACTGCTGGTCTTCATCACGCCGAAGATCGTTGCCGACCGCGCGGCGGGCGGGCGCTGAGCCGCCCCGGCACGACAAAAAAATTAACAAGAACTGGACCATCATGCAGAACCCGACACGCACTTCGCCCACCTTCTTCGGCCGCAGCCTGGCCCTGACCCTGATCGCCGCGGCGGTCCTGTCGGCCTGCGGCGGCGGCGGTGGCGATCCGGGCGCGGTGCCGGCCGCTTCCGGCGCCGGCAATACCGGCACCGGTACCGGCACCGGCACCACGACCGCGGAAACCAAGGTCAGCCTGGTGCTGGTCGATGGCTCGGGCAATGCCGTCAGCAGCCTGTCGGGCGGCCAGAGCGGCACCCTGAAGGCGACCGTGCTCACCCCCGCCGGCAAGCCGGCCGCGGGCGCGATCGTCCAGTTCGCGACGACGACGACCGGCATGCTGGTGTTTACTCCGGACTCGGCCTCGGCCCTCACCGACGCCAATGGCGTGGCCGTGGTGACGGTCAAGCCGGCTTCCTACACGACCGCCGGTGCGGTCAACGTCAGCGCCACCTCGGTCGCCGACGGCAAGACCGGCACGGCCGGGGTCAACATCGCCATCGGCGCCGCGCCGCTGACGGTGGGCACGCTGTCGTTCGCGCCGGCGCCGACCGGACGCCTGCCGGCCTTCAGCACGCTGGCCCTGAACATCCCCGTCACCAGCGCCGGCCAGCCGGCCACCGCGTCGACCGGCCTGACCCTGAATTCGCTGTGCGTCGGCGACGGCACCGCGACCCTGGTGCCGGGCGCGATCAGCAACGGCGTGCAAGTGGCGACCTATACCAACAACGGCTGCGTGCGCGGGCGCGACGTCATCACCGCCGCCATCGGCAACTCGAGCCAGACCATCGGGGTCGATGTCAGCGCCGCCAATATCGGCTCGGTCCAGTTCAGCAGCACCAGCCAGGCCGGCACCTCGATCGTGCTCAAGGGCTCGGGCGGCCAGGGCCGCTCGGAATCGGCGCAACTGACCTACCGCGTCGTCGACCAGCAGGGCAATGGCCTGGCCGGCGTCGACGTCGATTTCAGCGCCACCACCTACACCGGCGGCCTGACGGTCAGCCCGGCCCGCGCCACCACCGATGCCTCGGGCAACGTCAGCACCATGGTCTCGTCGGGCACGATCCCGACCCCGGTGCGGGTGCTGGCCACGGCCACCCGCAACGGCGTCAGCATGACCGGCCTGTCCGACTCGCTGACCATCTCGACCGGCCTGCCGATCCAGCGCTCGATGTCCCTGAGCGCCGAATACCACAACATCGAAGGCGACAATGTCGACGGCATCAAGGTCGGCATCACGGTGCGCCTGGCCGACCAGTACGGCAATCCGGTGTCGAACGGCACCGCCGTCAATCTCGTCACCGAAGGCGGCGCCATCGGTTCGGCGGCCCAGGGCGGCTGCGTCACCGTCGATGGCGGCTGCTCGGTCGACCTGGTCACCCAGAACTACCGTCCGGCGGACGGACGCGTGACGGTGCTGGCCTTCGTGCAGGGGATCGAGAACTTCACCGACAGCAATGGCGACGGCCAGTACAGCTGCGCCGGCTTCACCGGCGCGCCCGGCACCTACCGGCCGCTTGTCGACGCCTGCCCGAGCGGCGGCGAGCCCTTCGTCGACATGCCCGACCCCTTCCTCGACACCAACCTGAACAACGTCTACGAGTCGGGCGACCGCGACCTGCCGTTCCCGTTCAACAGCACCACCTACAAGGCGACCGGGAATGGCAGCTGGGGCCTGAACTACCTGCGCGCTTCGACCGAGGTCGTCTTCAGCGGCTCGACCGGCATCCTGAGCCAGGTCTGCGTCGGCAACACCTGCAACAACGCCGTCTACAACAGCGGCGCCACCATCGTCACCCCGGTGGCCAGCGGCGCGTCCTGCGCGGCGCCCCGTTCGCTGTCGGTGCGGCTGGCCGATTCGCACAACAATCCGCTGCCTTTCAACACCAGCGTGTCCGTACTGTCGGCCAACGCGGTGACGGTCACGGTGCCGTCGCCGGCCCAGATCCCATCGACCACCGCCCTCGGCGGCACGGTCCATATGACGACGATTACGCCGGATCCGGCATGCGCGCCTGGCGATTTCACGCTCCAGATCAAGACGCCACAGGGTAAGATTACGGAATTCAAGTTCACCGTAAACTGATGTGAAATCCGAAAATGTGTTTCTTGTCGGACTGATGGGGTCCGGCAAGACCACCATCGGCCGGCTTCTGGCGCGCCGGCTGGGCAAGCGCTTTGTCGATTCCGACCATGCGATCGAGGCGCGTACCGGCGCCACGATCCCGTGGATTTTTGAAATCGAAGGCGAGGCGAGTTTTCGCCGGCGCGAAGCCGACATGATCCGCGAACTGAGCAGCCAGCGCGGCATCGTGCTGGCCACCGGCGGCGGCGCCGTGCTCGATGCCGCCAACCGCGCCTATCTGGCCGAACGCGGCACCGTCATCTATCTGCGTGCCGGCATCGGCAGCATCCTGCAACGCACCTCGCACGACAAGAACCGGCCGCTGCTCCAGACGGCCGATCCGCGCAGGAAGCTCGAACAATTGCTGGCCCAGCGCGAACCGCTCTACCGCGAGATCGCGGACCTCGTCATCGATACCGGCCGACCTAACGTACAATCGATGGTTCAGACAATTTTGGACCAGCTCGACGCGCTCAACACGGCGCGTTCGCGGCGCGCAAGGGCGGCATCGATGAATCAAACGGCACATATCAATCTCAACGTCGACCTCGGCGAGCGCAGCTACCCGATTACGATCGGCCCCGGCGTGATCGACGACGGCGCGCTGGTTGCGCGCCTGGTCGGCGGGGCCAAGGCGGCGATCGTCACCAACACCACGGTCGCGCCGCTGTACCTGGAAAAAATCGCCGCGCCCTTGCGCGCGGCCGGACGCGAGGTGGTCGAGATCGTCCTGCCCGACGGCGAAGAGCACAAGCAGTGGGGCTCGCTGATGATGGTGTTCGACGCGCTGCTGGCGCACAAATGCGACCGCAAGACGACCCTGATCGCCTTGGGCGGCGGCGTGATCGGCGACCTGACCGGCTTTGCCGCGGCCAGCTACATGCGCGGCGTGCCCTTCGTGCAGATCCCGACCACCTTGCTGTCCCAGGTCGATTCCTCGGTGGGCGGCAAGACCGGCATCAACCACCCGCTCGGCAAGAACATGATCGGCGCCTTCTACCAGCCGCGCGCGGTGCTGGCCGATACCAGCACCCTGACCACGTTACCAAGCCGCGAGCTGTCGGCCGGCCTGGCCGAAGTGATCAAGCACGGCGCCATCCTCGACGCCGAGTTCTTCGACTGGATCGAGTCGAACATGTCGCGCCTCATGGCGCGCGACCCGGCCGCGCTGTCGCATGCGATCGCGCGTTCCTGCGAGATCAAGGCCGACGTGGTGCGCAAGGACGAACGCGAAGGCGGCCTGCGCGCCGTGCTGAACTTCGGCCACACGTTCGGCCATGCGATCGAGGCGGGCCTGGGCTACGGCGCCTGGCTGCACGGCGAAGCGGTCGGCTGCGGCATGGTGATGGCGGCCGACCTGTCGCGCCGCCTCGGCTTCATCGACGACAGCGCGTTCGAGCGCGTGCGCGCGCTGGTGCGGGCCGCCGGCTTGCCGGTGGTGGCGCCGGACCTCGGCAGCGAGCGCTGGATCGAGCTGATGGAAGTGGACAAGAAAAACGAGGGCGGGGCGATCAAGTTCATCCTCCTGAAACCCCTGGGCAGCCCGAGCATCGCCAGCGTGCCGCCCGAGCTGCTGCAGGCCACGCTGGCCGCCGGCATCCATTGACGAGGACCGGCGCATGATCGATTTCGACAGTCATCTCGCCCGGTATGCGGCGCACTCGTCGAAGTCGCGCGGGCGCCGTTTCGAGGAACCGGCGCCGGGTTCGCGCAGCCAGTTCCAGCGCGACCGCGACCGCATCATCCACTCCACCGCCTTTCGCCGGCTCGAATACAAAACCCAGGTCTTCCTGAACCACGAAGGCGACTTGTTCCGCACGCGTCTGACCCATTCGATCGAAGTGGCGCAGATCGGGCGCACGCTGGCGCGCAGCCTGCGCCTGAACGAAGACCTGGTCGAAGCGACCGCGCTGGCGCACGACCTCGGGCATACGCCGTTCGGCCATGTCGGCCAGGACGTGCTCAACGAATGCATGAAGGACTACGGCGGCTTCGAGCACAACCTGCAAAGCCTGCGCGTGGTGGACCACCTGGAAGAGCATTACGGCGCCTTCGACGGCCTGAACCTGACCTTCGAGACGCGCGAAGGCATCCTCAAGCACTGCTCGCTGAACAATGCGCGCACGCTCGGCGAGCTGGGCCAACGCTTCATCGACAAGTCGCAGCCGAGCCTGGAAGCGCAGCTGACCAACCTGGCCGACGAGATCGCGTACAACAACCACGACATCGACGACGGCCTGCGTTCCGGGTTATTGAGCACCGCGCAGATGATGGAGGTCGACCTGTTCGCGCGCCACCGTCACGCGGTCGAAGCCCAGTACCCGGGCCTGCCGGGCCGGCGCGCGCTGTACGAGACGATCCGCCTGATGATCACGGCGATGACGGCCGATTTGGTCACCACCTCGGCCGCGCTGCTGCGCGATGCCGCGCCGGCCGCCATCGACGACGTGCGCGCGGCGCCGCCCCTGATTCGCTTCTCGGACGCGATGCGCGCCGAGACGAGCGCGCTGAAACGGTTCCTGTACGCGAATTTGTACCGCCACTTCAAGGTCAACCGCATGCGCGTAAAAGCCAGCCGCATCGTGCGCGAACTGTTCGAGGCCTTCATGACGGACCCGGTGCTGCTGCCGCCGGACTACCAGGTCGCTTCCGGCGACGTCCACAAGCAGGCGCGCAAGATCGCCGACTACATCGCGGGCATGACGGACCGGTATGCGGTGCGCGAGCACAAGCGCATTTTTTCGCTGGATGAGTTGTAGGGTCGTTGCGACCCGGCGCATTAACTGAACAAACTCGGCCGCGCCAGGTCGATCAACAACTTCTTCACCGGCGCCGGCAGCGCCGCGTCTTCGATCCCGTCGAGCTTGACCCACACATGGCGCTCTTGCGTGGCCCCGGCTGCGGCCAGCGTGACCTTGTGCGGATGGATGTGCAGCTTGTAGTGGGTGAACACGTGCACCAGCGGCAGCAAGGCCTGCACTTCCTCGACCTCGCCCAAGGTCCGCACGGCCGCCGCCAGCGCCATGCCGCCGTCGCGCGCGACCTCGATGCTGACGTGGCCGTCGACTTCCGGCAGCGACAGCAAGCCGCCCCAGATCCCGCTGCCCGGCCGCTGCTCGAGCAGCACCTGGCCATCGTGCACGACGACGAGCATGTCGGCGCGCTTTTCCGGGCTCGTCTTCTTCGGTTTGCGCACCGGCAGCTCCTCGGTGCGGCCGGTGGCATAGGCCACGCAGCGCGCCTGCAGCGGGCAGCGCTCGCAGGCGGGTTTCGAGCGCGTGCACAGCGTCGCGCCCAGGTCCATCAGCCCTTGCGTGTACGACTCCATGCCGTCCAGCGGCAGCAGGGCGTCGGCGCGCCGCCAGAGCGCGTCTTCGATGCGTTTCTCGCCCGGATAGCCCTCGACCCCGAACACGCGGGCGAACACGCGCTTGACGTTACCGTCGAGGATGGCGGCGCGGGTGCCGTTCGAAAACGCGGTGATCGCGGCCGCCGTCGAGCGCCCGATGCCGGGCAGGTCGGCCAGCAGCGCGGGATCGGCCGGGAACTGGCCGCCGTATTCGTTCACCACCCGGATCGCGCAGGCGTGCAGGTTGCGCGCGCGCGTGTAGTAACCGAGCCCGCTCCAGTGCGCCATCACGTCCTCGATCGGCGCGCCGGCCAGGTCGTGCACGGTCGGGAAGCGTTTCAGGAAGCGCGCGTAATAGCCGAGCACCGCGGCCACCTGCGTTTGCTGCAGCATGATTTCGGAGAGCCAGACGCGGTAGGCGTCGCGCGTGTTTTGCCAGGGCAGGGCATGGCGTCCGTGGACGCGCTGCCAGTCGATGACGGCCTGCGAAAACGTCGGGTCGAGCAAGTCGTCGAACTCGGTCAGGCGCTTCATGCGGCCTCCCGCAACGCCGTCTCGCCGAGCGCCGCGCCGACCGCGTCGCCCAGGGCCGCCAGCTGGCGGCGCTGTTCGTCGAGCGCACGCTGGCTCGCCTCGAAGGCGGCGATCTTCTGCTCCAGGTTGTCGGTCGCGTCGTGGATGCGCTGGATCGACGACAGGCGGTGCCGCAGCTGTTCCTTGTGCAGGCGGATCTGGGTCTCGAGCGGCGCCATGATCACCTTCAGCCAGGCTTCGACATCGGCGTTCGCGGCGCGGAAGGTGCGCCGCGCACTCGAGACGATCGAATCGAAGAAGCGCTCGAGCAGGGTGCTGCGGCTGGTCATGAACAGGGTCGCGGTGCCGAACTGCTTGACGTAGAGCGCTTCCAGCGCGTCGATCTCGTCGCCGTAGCGGCGCAGCGACAGCGCCATCGGCGGCGCCATCGTGAGGCCGTGTTCGGCGGCGAAGCCGCGCACCATCGCCTCCATCACGCTGCCGATCTCGGCCACCTGCGCGCCGGCCGCATCCAGGCTGGCGCGCGCATTCTCGAAGAAGGCGCGCACCGGTGCGCGCATGCCGGTGGCAAAGCGCGCCGCCTGCAGCGACAGGCGCACGGTGTCGGCCTGGCGCGCCACGGCGTCCATGTCGAGCGTCGAATACAGCTCGGTCGACAGGCTGGCAAAGCGCATGCGCGCCACTTGCAGGCGCATCAGGCCGGCGTCGAAGTCTTTTCGTTCGGCCTCGATGCGGCGCATCATGTGCGCCAGTACGTTCTGGTTCTTGCCGCGCAGGCTGTTGAGTTCCTGGAGCTGCTCGACCAGGCCGCGCCCACGCGCGGCGAACGCGCTCGCCTGCGCGCTTTCCAGCGCCGCCAGGTCTTCGCGCAGCGCGCCGCCGAGGATGGTTTTCTTTTGCGGGATCAAGCCATGCAGCAGGGCCGCCTCGAGCGCGCCCAGGCGGCTGCGCTCGAACAGGTCCATGTCGCCCTGGATGCGTGCCACCAGCGCCTTTTGCGCCGACACCGGATACACCTGCTCCGGGGTCAATCCCAGCTGCCGGGCCACGCTGGTCTGCTGGCGCGCGATCTCGGCCTCGTTCTCGGCCTCGCTCTTCAAGGCGTCCCACATCGCATCGATCTTGTTGAGCACCACGATGCGGCCGGGACCGGCGCCGATATGGGTGCGCCAGACCTCGATGTCGCTGCGCGTGACGCCGGTTTCGGCGGCCAGCACGAACAGCACCGCGTGCGCGTTCGGGATCAGGTTCAGCGTCAGTTCGGGCTCGGTGCCGATCGCGTTCAGGCCCGGGGTGTCGAGGATGACGAGGCCTTGTTTCAGCAGCGGGTGCGGCAGGTTGATGATGGCGTGGCGCCACTGCGAAATCTCGACCAGGCCGTCCGGCCCGAGCGCGTCCACCAGTTCCGGATCGTCGGGGTCGTACAGGCCGTAGCGCTGCGCCTGCTCGGGAGGCACGCGGCGCGTCATGCTGACCTGGCGGAAGCTTTCCGCCATGCGCTCGGGGGCGTCGAGTTCGAGCGGGATCACGGTCCAGGCAGAAGCATCGTCGCGATAATCGCTGGTCGACAAGGCCTGGGCCCGGGTCTCGATCGGCAGCAGGCGGATGCACGGGTCCCAGGCGGCGTCGTACAGCAGTTCGGTCGGGCACATCGTGGTGCGGCCGGCGGCGGAGGGCAGGATGCGCTGGCCGTAGTCGGCGAAGAAGATCGCGTTGATCAGCTCGGATTTGCCGCGCGAGAATTCGGCGACGAAGGCCACCGACAGGCGGTCGTCGCGCACCCGCGCCGCGGCCTGGGCCGCGCGCTGGGTGCCGGCCGCGTCGAGCACGTCGGCACTGGCCAGCGCCGCGCGGTACTGCTCCAGCGCTTGTGCGATCGATGCGCGCCAGGCGCCGTAGTCTTGGATGTCTTGCATGGTTTCGCCTGACGGTAAATTTGGCTCAGCGCTGGCAGGTGGCGCAGTAAAACGTCGACCGCTGCCCCTGCTTGATCTGGCGCACCGGCGCGCCACAGTTTCTGCACGGCACTCCTGCACGATCATAGACGAAATAAGTCTGCTGGAAATAGCCAGATTGACCATTCACGGCAATAAAGTCACGCAGGGTGCTGCCGCCTTGCACGATTGCCTCGGCGAGGATTTCGCGGATCGCGCTGGCCAGCTTGTCGTAGCGGGCGCGGCTGATGCGCGAGGCCGGCGTTTTCGGGCTGATGCCGGCCTTGAACAGGCTTTCGCAGGCGTAGATATTGCCCACGCCGACGACGATATCGCCCGCCAGCAGCACCTGCTTGATCGGCGCGCTGCGCTTCCTGGTCGCCTTGTGCAGCAGGGCGCTCGAGAAGGCGTCTTCCAGCGGCTCGACCCCGAGGCCGCGCAGCAGCACGTGCTGGTCGATATCGCCGTCGTCGTTGGCGTGCCAGAGCACGGCGCCGAAGCGGCGCGGGTCGTGCAGGCGCAGCACCTGGGACTGGCTGCCGTCGCTCACGACCAGGTCGAAGTGGTCGTGTTTTTTCGGCTCCACGCCCGGCGGCAGCACGCGCAAATGGCCCGACATGCCGAGGTGGACGATGAGCGTGCCGGCCTCGAAACCGATCAGCAGATACTTGCCGCGGCGGCCGACCTGGGCGATGCGCTGGCCGACCAGCGACATGGCCAGATGGGCTGGGAAGGGCCAGCGCAAGCCCTCGCGCCGGAACACGACCTGTTCGACCACGCGGCCTTCCAGATGCGGTGCGACACCGCGCCGGGTGACTTCTACTTCGGGGAGTTCAGGCATGAAAATCTGACAAAATTCTTGTAAATTCGTGTTGCGCCCTCGCACGCGCGATGGGGCTTGGGCGTAGAATCGAACATCATTCCACACATGGACTTGCCTTGAAAAACGCTTTCGTCATTGTAACCCTCTCCGGCTTGCTGTCGGCATGTGCCGTGGCGCCGCGGCAGGGGCCTGTTGCAGAATCGGCTCAGGCGCGGGCGGCGCAGGATCCGGCCGCGCTGGAACAGGCGAAAACCGATGCGCACGCCAAGGCCGAAACCGACGCGAAAGCCGAGCTCGACGCCCAGTTCGCGCGCCTGCCGAAAGTCGAACTGACCAGCACCCTGTTGAACCAGCTGCTGCGCGCCGAGTTCGCGTTTCGCAACGGCGACTGGCAAGGCCCGTATCTCACCCTGATGAGCCTGGCGCAGCAAACGGGCGATCCGCGCCTGGCCCGGCGCGCCGCCGAAATGGCGCTGGCCGCGCGCCAGCCCGACGATACCCTGGCCGCCGTGCGCCAGTGGCGCCAGCTCGACCCGGAATCGGACGAAGCGACCCAGTACTATCTGGGGATGGTGATCCTGTCCGACAATATCGCGGACGCCGAAGAAATTTTCCGCAAGCGCCTCGAAGGCGCGCCCGACAATGTGCGCGGCATCGTGCTGTACCAGATCCAGCAACTGCTCTCGCGCGCCAAGGACAAGGAAGCGGGCAACGCCATGCTCGAACGCATCGTCGCGCCTTACCGCGCCACGCTCGAAGGGCACGTGGTGCTGGCCCAGGCGGCGCTCACGCGCGGCGACAAGGCGGCGGCCCAGCGCGAGGCGCGCGCCGCGCTGGCCTTGAAGCCCGATTCCGAAATCGCCGTCCTGACGCTGGCCCAGGCCGGCGACAACGAAGGGCAGGTGCGCGCTTTGCTCGCCACCTTCATCGGCGCCTATCCGGATGCGCGCGAAGTGCGCGCCGCGCACGCGCGCCTGCTGGTCAACGACAAGCAGTTCGAGACCGCGCGCACCGAATTCCTGCTGCTCGACAAGCAGCAACCCGATAACGTCACCACGCTGTACGCGCTCGGCGTGCTGTCGACCCAGTTGAACGACCCGAGCGGCGCCGAACGCTATTTCACGCGCTTTGTCGATGTCCTCGGACGCAATCCGGAAGACGAACGCGATCCTTCGAAAGCCTTGTTGATCCTGTCGCAGCTGGCCGAAGAGCGCGGCGACCTGAAGGCCGCCGTCGGCTGGCTCGATAAACTGCCCGAGGGCGACGCCAAGACGGCCTTCGGCGCCCAGTTGCGCCGTGCCCAGCTGCTCGGCAAGGGTGGCGACGTGCCGGCCGCGCGCCGCCTGCTCGCTTCGCTCAAGCCGGCCGAACCGGTGTCCCAGGCCCAGGTGACGGCGACCGAAGCGCAAGTGCTGCGCGACGCCGGCCAGGCCGAACAGGCATTCAGCCTGATGCAGGCGGGGGCCAAGCGTTTTCCGAACAACCCCGACTTGCTGTACGACTTCGCGCTGCTGGCCGAAAAGACCGGCCACCTCGACGTGATGGAAACGAGCCTGCGCGAGGTGATGCGCCTCGCCCCCGAAAACCACCACGCCTACAACGCCCTCGGCTATTCGCTGGCCGAGCGCAATGTACGCCTGGAAGAAGCGCGCGCCCTGATCGAAAAGGCGCTCACGATGGCGCCGGACGACCCCTTCATCATGGACAGCATGGGCTGGGTGGAATACCGCCTCGGCAAGCTCGACGCCGCCGAAGCCCACTTGCGCCGCGCCTATGGCCTGCGCCGCGATCCCGAGATCGCGGTCCACCTGGGAGAAGTGCTGTGGCAGCGGGGCAAGCAGGCCGATGCGCAGACGCTGTGGCGCGAAGCGCATGCCAAGGACCCGCAGAACGACACCCTGCGCAGCACGCTGGCGCGCTTGCGCCTGTCGCTGTGAAATAATGCATCTTCACTACGGCGGGCATGACGCCCGCCGTTTTCATTTTTCTATTGCCAAAACCGATGCCGATCCTTCGCCGCTTATCCCTGTTCGTTCTCGCCGCCGCGCTGGCCGGCTGCGCCACCACCGCCACGCAACCGACTAGCGCGGTCCAGGCTGCCGCCCCTTACCGCGACACCATCGAGCTCACCGGCCGCCTGCAAGTCAATTACATGAAGGATGGCCAGCCGGCGCCGATGAACGGCGGCTTCGAGTGGAGCCAGCGTCCCGGCCAGATCGAGGTCGCTTTCCTGAATCCCTTGAAACAAACGGTCGCCACGCTCAGCGTCACGCCGCAGCAGGCAACCCTGACCGAGGCCGGACGTGCGCCGCGCAGCGCCAGCGACATCGACACCCTGACGCGCCAGGCGCTCGGCTGGTCGCTGCCGGTGACGGGCCTGCGCGACTGGCTGCAGGGTTACGCCACCGATGCCGCCGGCAAGCGCTTCGCCGCCAGCCCGGCCAATAACAGCGTCTTCACCCAAGACGGCTGGCGCCTGCGCTTCGTGTCCTGGAAAAACGGCATGCCGAGCGATATCGTCGCCGAACGCAGCGCCACCGCGAACACCGAAGAGCTGACGATCCGCATCCTCGTCGATCCGGTGGCCTGAATATGAAGTCGCTGCACGCTTGCCCGGCACCCGCCAAGCTCAATTTATTCCTGCACGTCGTCGGCCGCCGCGCCGACGGTTATCACTTGCTGCAAAGCGTTTTCCAGTTGATCGACCGCGGCGACACGCTCGACTTCGACCTGCGCGAGGATGGCCGCATCCGCCGTACCAACGATGTGCCCGGCGTGCCGGAAGAGAGCGACCTGATCGTGCGCGCGCTGCAGCGCCTGGCCGCTGCCTATCTGGCGCGCCATGGCCGCGCCGCGCCCGGCATCGATGTCGCGATCGAGAAGATCCTGCCGATGGGAGGGGGACTCGGCGGCGGCTCGTCGGATGCGGCCACGGCGCTGATGGCGGCAAATTATTTGTGGCAAGCCGGGTTCACCGACGATGAGCTGATGGCGATCGGCTTGCCGCTGGGCGCCGACATTCCCTTCTTTATCTATGGCCGCACGGCTTTCGTGGAAGGGGTGGGGGAGGCGATGCAGCCGCTGGCGGGGCCGGATTGCTGGTATGTCGTGATCGAACCGGGCGTTGCGGTGCCCACGCCTGCAATTTTTACGGCAGAGGATTTGACGCGCGACACAAAGCCCATTAGAATAGCGGACTTTCCTGCAGCACACTTATTAAGTGAGTTCGGGAAGAATGATTTGCAAGCAGTAGCGTCCCGCTTGTTTGCGCCGGTAGCAGAGGCGATCGACTGGCTGGGTCAATACGGAGCGGCAAGGATGACTGGTTCGGGAGCATGCGTGTTTTGCGCGGTCCCCGGCGAGGCCCAAGCGGATCGGGTGTTGGAGCAAGTTCCAACGGCCTGGCGCGCATGGAAAGCCCGGTCCCTGCAGCAACATCCGCTAAAATCGCTCTTGCAAAACAATGAGTTGTAGAATAAAATTTTGCCTGTCGCAGGGTTTGATGTTCAGTTAGATGTTGCGGCAAGCTGTAAGTTGCGTAGGGGAATCGCCAAGCTGGTTAAGGCACTGGATTTTGATTCCAGCATACCAAGGTTCGAATCCTTGTTCCCCTGCCATTCGTTTTGTCCGACCTGTCGATACGACTGTGTCCAGCGGATAAACCGGGCGATGCCGCTCTCGCGGTTCAGCCTTTTAAGCGCATAATCAGCCGGTAAATCCGGCTGATTGTTTTTCAAAGTATCAAATCTCTTCTCTCGGGACTCCCATGGCTTACGAAAACCTGATGGTTTTTACCGGCAACGCTAATCCGGCGCTAGCAGAAGGGGTCGCAAAAAGCCTCGGTATTCCTCTCGGTAAAGCAGTCGTGTCGAAGTTCTCGGACGGCGAAGTCATGGTCGAAATCAATGAGAACGTGCGCGGCAAGGATGTCTTCGTCCTGCAGTCGACCTGTGCTCCGACCAACGACAGCCTGATGGAAATCATGCTGATGGTTGACGCCCTCAAGCGCGCCTCGGCCGGCCGTATCACCGCCGCCATTCCTTATTTCGGTTACGCCCGCCAGGACCGCCGCCCACGCTCGGCGCGTGTCGCGATCTCGGCCAAGGTCGTTGCCAACATGCTCGAAGAAGCCGGTGTCGAACGCGTCCTGATCATGGACTTGCACGCCGACCAGATCCAGGGTTTCTTCGACATCCCGGTCGACAATATCTACGCATCGCCGCTGCTGCTGGGTGACCTGCAAAAGCGCAACTACGACGACCTGCTGGTCGTGTCGCCGGACGTCGGCGGCGTGGTGCGTGCCCGTGCGCTGGCCAAGCGCCTCGGTTGCGACCTGGCGATCATCGACAAGCGCCGCCCGAAGGCGAACGTGTCGGAAGTCATGAACATCATCGGCGAAGTCGAAGGCCGCAACTGCGTCATCATGGATGACATGGTCGATACCGCCGGCACGCTGTGCAAGGCCGCCGAAGTGCTCAAGGAGCGCGGCGCCAAGAAGGTCGTCGCTTACTGCACGCACCCGGTCCTGTCGGGCCCGGCCATCGAGCGTATTTCGAATTCGCCGCTGGACGAGCTGGTGGTGACCGACACGATTCCGCTGTCGGCCGCTGGCGCCGCCTGCCCGAAGATCCGCCAGCTGACCTGTGCTCCACTGCTGGCCGAAACGTTCAAGCGTATCGTCAAGGGCGACTCGGTCATGTCGCTGTTCGTCGACTAAGAACCTATCCCAGTAGGGAGGAGGAAGTTGATGACGATGCATGGCAAGCGGGGGCAAGGCGCGAGGAGGCCGCATGGCGAGCCATGCAACGACGAGCAACGCAGCAGCCGCTTGTCAGGCGCGTCAGCAACGACTCATTCCTTACTGGGATAGGTTCTAAGCAGCACCCGCATCGCACCACGGCGCGCCCGGATTTTGCCCGGCGCGCCGTTGTACCGTTCTACAGATTAAGAATTTTCTTGGGCGTGCAGTCAGCGCTCAGCCAAGCGGGCCCCTGGTCGCGGGGGCCGGCACAACCGGGAAATCGGGTGGAGATTTTGCTCCGCATGCGATCCCAAACTTATGGAGTTTCACATGAAAGTAGTTGCATTCAACCGCACCCTGCAGGGCACCGGAGCGAGCCGCCGCCTGCGCAAGGCTGGTCAAACCCCAGGCATCATCTACGGCGGCGCAGCAGCCCCGGTCCTGATCGCCCTGGACGGCAACGCCCTCTGGCACGCGCTCAAGAAAGAAGCTTTCCACGGTTCCGTGCTCGACCTCGAAATCGACGGCGCGACCCAGCAAGTCCTGCTGCGCGACTTCCAGATGCACGCATACAAGCAACTGGTCCTGCACGCTGACTTCCAGCGCGTCGATTCGTCGCAGCCGATCCACACCAAGGTCGCCCTGCACTTCGTCAACGCCGAGACCTCGCCAGCCGTCAAGCTGAGCGCTGCCGTCATCTCGCACGTGCTCAACGAGCTGGACGTGTCCTGCCTGCCAGGCAAGCTGCCTGAGTTCATCGAAGTCGACCTGGCCAACCTGGAAGCCGGCGCCTCGATCCACGTCAACGACCTGACCCTGCCAGAAGGCGTCACCGCGCTGACCCACGGCCAGAACCTGACCATCGTCACCTCGTCGATCCCACGTGGCGCCGTTGCCGCTGAAGCTGAAGCGACTGCCGAAGAGAAGAAGTAATCATTCATGCGCCGCGCAAGCGGCATGTGAAAGCGAAAACCCGCCTGCGCAAGCCGGCGGGTTTTTTATTGTTCTCGTCTATTTAAGCGATAATCCCCTTTTTCCTGACGCGACCGTTATGTCCATCCGCCTCATCGTCGGCCTCGGCAACCCTGGCCCCGACTACGAACAAACCCGCCACAACGCCGGCTTCTGGCTGGTCGATAACCTCGCCAACAGCCTGCCCAACTGCCGCCTGCAGCGCGAAAGCCGGTTCAACGCGCTCGTCGCCAAGACCGCGATTGCCGGCAACGAAGTCTGGCTGCTCGAGCCGCTGACCTTCATGAACCGCTCCGGCCAGTCGGTCGGCGCGCTGGCGCGCTTTTATAAGATCAACCCGGACGAAGTGCTGGTCGTGCACGACGAACTCGACCTGATGCCGGGCGTGGCCAAGCTGAAAAAAGGCGGTTCCTCTGGCGGCCACAACGGCCTGAAAGACATCACCGCCGCCCTCGGCACCCAGGAATACTGGCGCCTGCGCCTCGGCATCGGCCACCCGCGCACGCTGGGCCTGAACCAGGGCGTGGCCGACTTCGTGCTGCACCGCCCGCGCAAGGACGAACAAAGCCTGATCGAGGAATCGATCGACAAGGCGCTGCGCATCATCCCGCTCGCCGTCGACGGCAAGCTGGACACGGCGACGATGCAGCTGCATACGGCCTGAGCCTTCACGGGGCCGGCACGGCGGCGGCCCCTGGCCGCACCAGGCCCTGGGCAAACACATAGTCGGCCACCTGGTGCCCCAGCGTCGTGCCGGCCGTCTTGTCGAACTGCCAGTGCACGCCCAGGTAGATCCGGCTTTGCCCGTTTTCTTCTTCCGCCTGCGACAGCATCGCGAAACTGCGCGGCAGGCGCGGCCGGACCTGGCCGTCGTTGTCGCGCGTGATCCCGTTGTATTCGTCGGACACGAAGGTGAAGGGCAGGGCGTCGCCGTACAGGCGGCGCAGCATGTGGAAGGTGGCGCCGCCCAGGCCCGCGTGGCCGGAGACATAGGCCGGGAAGGGCGGGGTGAAATCGGGGCCGATCAGGTTGCTGGCCGGCGCGCCCAGCGGCGTCCAGAATGGATCGGCCAGGGTGGCGGGATTGCCGTCGCCCAGGCCGGTGGGGCCGGTCCCCGGGCTCGCTTCGCGCACCGCCGTCACCGGGCGCCAGAAATCGTGGTCGTACTTCGACTGCCATACGGCCATCGTCGTGTCGGCGATGGCCACGTTCACCAGCGCCAGTGCGCGTGCCAGTTCGAGCGGGTCGTTGCAACCGCGCAGCGCCAGCTGCACCGCGATCTGGTTGTACAGGCGCACCGGCGTGCCGATCCAGGCCGTGCCGTCATAGCCCCAGTAGATGCCGGCAACGGTCTGGTCGCGCGTGCGCCGGGTCGGCGTGCGCACGCCGTCGCCGCCGAGTTGCTTCACCTCGTTGAAGGCGCGCGCATAGGCCTCGCTCGTGAGCGCGGGCGGGGGCGCGACCGGGAATTGCGCGCTCGAACGCAGCACGAAGGGAGTCAAGCGCTGCCAGTAGGCGCCCAGCGCGATCGGGCTGGCGCTGACCGGGTCCGGGCGCCAGACGCCGGGGGTCGTCGCGACCTGGTAGTCGGCGCCGACGACGGGCTCGGTATCGTAGGTGCCGTCGCCCGCGCGCAGCGCCAGGATCGCGGCCGCGGCGCGCCGTCCGATATCGATGCCGGCCAGCCGGGCGCGCGTGGCCGGCAGGCGGGCCAGGTCTTCGCGCAGCCAGGCATCGATCCGGCCCGCCTGGCGCGGATACAGCGCGACCAGGGTGTCGTGCGTCGCCTGGGCAATGGCGGCATCCTGCGAACTGTCGCCCAGGGCCGCCAGCGGCCCCGTGTAGCCCGGATAGCGGCGTGCGATGGCGTTCAGGGCGTCGTAGACGGCGATCTGCACGATCGCCATGACGCGGCTGCTGCGCGTCGGTCCGAGCTGCTCGGCGCCGAGCGAAAGAGTGCCGGGGAGGCCAGGCGTGTGGTCGACGGCGATGGAGCGCAGCGCGACCTCGTTCCAGTAGGCCAGGCGCAGGGCGGCGTTCGGACCTGGCGGCGGCGCATACCGGGGCGGCAACTCGCGCGTGCCGGGCTGGGTCTGGTAGGGCGGTCCACCGCCACCGGTTGGCGGATGCGTCCCGGCCGACGCCGGCGCGGCGGGCAGGGTGGACAGCAGCCAGCAGCACAACAGCGCAATGCACGCTTTCATCTTGTTCCTCCTGTCGGGATGGACGCCGGATCGTGGTCCTGGCCTGCGCTGCAATGTCAGGCTCCGAGGTCGAGCTTAGAAACGCACGCGACAAAACACAAGCGCGCCAGCGCCAACTGTTGATATCGCCCAGCCCGAATTCTGCTCTGCATTAAAGTACGTCACGTCAACCTTTCTGCCGACTAAGAACCTATCCCAGTAGGGAGGAGGAAGTTGATGACGATGCATGGCAAGCGGGGGCAAGGCGCGAGGAGGCCGCATGGCGAGCCATGCAACGACGAGCAACGCAGCAGCCGCTTGTCAGGCGCGTCAGCAACGACTCATTCCCTACTGGGATAGGTTCTAAGGCCGTGCCGCGGGCAATCGCCGAGGCGCCCTCAGCGCGGGACGCCCCGTCCTGCGATAATTCCACGCATGAGTGCACTTTCCTTTCACGCCGGCCCGCGCGCGCTGGCCCGCATCCGCGCGCACGGCCTGCGCGCGGCCGATGTCGCCGTCATTCCCGCCGCCGCCGGCGGTCCCAAGGGGCTGATTTTCCAGGCTCTCGATCAATACGTGTTCGGCGAATGGCTGCCTGCGGCGCCGCGCGAGCGCACCCTGATCGGTTCCTCGATCGGCGCCTGGCGCATGGCGGCGGCCTGCCAGCGCGATCCGGTGCGCGCCTTTGCGCGCCTGGGCGCCCTGTACGCGGGCCAGCGCTATACCAGTACCAAGCCGGGCGCGCAGCAGATCAGCGAGGTCGTGCGCGGCTTGCTGGACGCCTTCGTGAGCGGCCACGAGGACGATATCCTGAATCACCCCCAGCACCGCCTGCACCTGCTGGCCGTGCGCGGCAAGGGCGCGCTGGCCCAGCCCGCGCACCGGCGCGCCGAGATGCGCGGCTTCGCGCAAGCGGCGCTTACCAATGTCGCCTCGCGCGCCCGGCTCGGCAATCTGCTCGAGCGGGTCGTGATCGGCGACGCCCGTGCGCCGGCCGCCTGGCTGCGCGAAGGCTTCGACGGCTTCACGACGCATTTTTCTACGCTCACGCGCGCCAACCTCGCCGCCGGCCTGCTGGCCTCGGGCACGCTGCCGCTGATCATGCCGCCGGTCACCGGCATCGCGGGCCTGCCGCCCGGCCACTACTGGGATGGCGGCATCATCGATTACCACCTGGCGCTGCCGTACGCGCGGCTGGAACGGGAAGAACCCGACGCCATCGTGCTGTACCCGCACTTTAACGAGCACATCGTGCCCGGCTGGCTGGACAAGGCCATGCCCTGGCGCCGCGCCGCGCGCGGGCCGAACCGGGGTTGGCTCGACAATGTGCTGATCGTGGCGCCGACGCCGGCTTTTCTGAAAACCCTGCCGCGCGCCAAGCTGCCGGACCGCAGCGACTTCAAGCATTTCGGGCTGGACCACGACGCGCGCATCGCCGCCTGGTCGCAGGCGGTCCAGGAAGGCCAGCGCCTGCGCGACGAACTGGCCGCCTTCATCGAGCGGCCCGATGTGTCGCGCCTGCGGGCCATCTAGACCCCAGGCTCAGGACGAAAAAAAACCGCAGCCCGGTGCAGCGGTTTTTTATTGCCTTGCTCCACGCCCGGTTCAGGCGCGCTTGCGGCGTAATCCCATGGCGGCCAGCAGGCCCAGGCCGAACAGGGCGACGCTGCCCGGTTCCGGCAGCTTGGCCGCTTCGGTGCCGAAGAATTCGAGTTCGCCGATTTGATGCAGGTTGTAGTTCACCACCGAGAAGGTCTGGTAGCGGAAGATGCTGTAGGCCGCGGGCGCCGCGAAGTCGGTGCCGACCACATACTGGTTCACCTGGTTACGGCTGGCCCAAGGCGAGACGCCGTTGCGGTTGTACGAGAAGATCGTCGTGTAACGGATGCCGTCGTTCGAGCCCAGGATCTGCCAGATGTCCGAATCGCGGTCGGGGCCGTCGTTGCCGGAGGCCGCGGTGAAGCTGGTCAGCGTGTAGCGCTTGCTGCCGAAATCGGCTTCGACCCAGCCGAGGGTATCGCAGCACCACTTGGCGTCGCCGCCGTCGACGACATTGTCGAACACGTTGAAGGCGCCTTCGCTGACGAAATACGGCTCGATCGAGGCGCGGAAGATGGCGTTGTAGTTGATGTAATCATTGATCGCACCATTGTTTTCCGGATCGGTCAGGTCGTGGCCGACGAGGGCGCCGGTACCGTTGCCGCGCACGGTGACGGCCTGGGCGGCGGTGGCGAACAGGGCGCCGGCGGTAAGGAGGGCGAAGAGGATGCGTTTCATGACAAAGGCCTGATGAGTGATATATGTTGCTATAAGCAATTATTGTTCCAGGTAAATAAGTTATTGATGGGAAAGAGATATTTAATTTGGCGTGGCATCGCGGCGGCGCCACCTGTAAAAAATCCCGACAGCCGCCGGCGGCGCCGGCAGTGTGGCGAGAAGGAGCGCGCCGTACGCCGGATGCGCCTGTTTTTGCGGCATGCGGGGCCGACCCCGGTTACAATATCGGGTTACGAGCCGCGCACCCTGGCTCACCACTATCGAATGAAAGAATTCCCATGAGTCTCAAATGCGGCATCGTCGGCCTGCCCAACGTCGGCAAGTCCACCCTGTTCAATGCGTTGACCAAGGCCGGCATCCCGGCTGAGAACTATCCGTTCTGCACGATCGAGCCGAACGTCGGCGTGGTCGAAGTGCCGGATCCGCGCATGCAGGCGCTGGCCGACATCGTCAAGCCGGAACGCATGGTCAATGCGATCGTCGAATTCGTCGACATCGCCGGCCTGGTGGCGGGCGCGTCGAAAGGCGAGGGACTCGGTAACCAGTTCCTGTCGCACATCCGCGAGACCGACGCCATCGTTAACGTGGTGCGCTGCTTCGAGGACGACAACGTGATCCACGTGGCCGGCAAGGTCAGCCCGCTGGACGATATCGAAGTCATCCAGACCGAGCTGGCGCTGGCCGACATGGGCGCCGTCGAAAAGGCGATCCACCGCGAGAACAAGAAGGCCCGTTCGGGCGACAAGGACGCGGCCAAGCTGGTTGCCGTATGCGAGCGCCTGATGCCGCACCTGAACGAAGGCAAGCCTGTCCGTACCGCCGGCCTCGACGCCGACGAGATGGCCCTGATCAAGACGCTGTGCCTGATCACGGCAAAGCCGGCCATGTTCGTCGCCAACGTGTCCGACACCGGCTTCAAGGACAACCCGCTGCTCGACCAGCTGACCGCCTATGCCAACGCCCAGAACGCGCCGATCGTGGCGATTTCCGCCGCCATCGAAGCGGAAATCGCCGACCTCGACGACGCCGACAAGGCCGCCTTCCTGGGCGACATGGGCATGGACGAGCCGGGCCTGGACCGCCTGATCCGCGCCGCGTATAAACTGCTTGGCCTGCAGACCTATTTCACCGCCGGCGTCAAGGAAGTGCGCGCCTGGACCATCCAGGTCGGCGACACCGCCCCGCAGGCGGCCGGCGTGATCCACACCGACTTCGAACGCGGCTTCATCCGTGCCCAGACGATCGCCTATGACGACTACATCGCCCTGAAAGGCGAGGCCGGCGCCAAGGAAGCGGGCAAGATGCGCGCTGAAGGCAAGGAATACGTGGTCAAGGATGGCGACGTGCTGAACTTCCTGTTCAACGTCTAAAAGCGTTCGGATTTCACCGAAATCCAGGCGACATCGAAAACCCCGGCGCCCCTGTGGTGCCGGGGTTTTTTCATAACGGTAGTGCGCACCTGCCGGCGCCTGACGGCCTTGAGCGGCCTGGCCCGGCTGTCATCAAGCTGACACACGGCTCCACTATTCTGCGGCTCCATGAGCACGGCATTCGCCGCGCTATCGCCCTGGAGATACGGACCCATGATGTCGACCCCCGAACTGTCGCGCCGCCGCCTGCTGCGCATGCTGGGCGCCGCCCCGATGCTGCCCCTGGCCGGCGCTGCCGGTGCCTCACTGCTGAGCGCCTGCGGCGGCGGCGACGATTTCACCCCGGTCGCGGTAGCGCCGGTGGTGGTGCCGCTGACCCTCGCTTCCGTTACCTTCAGTTCGATGGCCGCGCCAACCCTGGCCAATCCCGGCGCGATGGCGACCAATACGGTCGGCTCGACCATGAGCGTGCTGTTCAGCGACGCCAGCAAGCTCGACTTCAAGCTGGCCTACCAGCCCTTCTTCATCACCGGCGACCTGGTCCCGAATGGCGCCGGCGCCAGCGTGCTCGCGGGCGGCTATTACGACATCCGCAACCAGCCGATCGTCGACACCAGCGTGGCTGGCCGCGAGCGCCAGTTCTTTTCCGACGCCCCCGACGGCACCTCGCTGCTCACGGTGCCCAATGCCAGCGTGGCGGGCGTGAAGGGCAAGCCGGTGTTCGCGGTGGTGCAGTTCGAGTACACCACCTTCGCGCAAGACGGCAGGACCGGCATGTATGGGCGCCTGCCGTCGCCGATCGGCGTGCTCACGCTCGACCAGGACCAGAGTAGCGGCAAGCTCACGCTCGTGAAATACCATAACGTCGACACCTCCGGCGTGGAAGGCCTGTGGATCACCTGCGGCGCCAGCCTCTCGCCCTGGGGTACCCATTTGTCGAGCGAGGAATACGAGCCGAACGCCTTCACGGCCGCAAGCGACGCCCAGTTCAAGGCCTTCAGCAAGAACCTGTATGGCAGCGAGACGGCGGCCAATCCCTACAACTACGGCCACCTGCCGGAAGTGACGGTGAACCCGGACGGCACGGCCTCGATCAAGAAGCACTACTGCCTGGGCCGCATCTCGCACGAGCTGGTGCAGGTGATGCCGGACCAGCGCACGGTGCTGATGGGCGACGACGCCACCAACAGCGGCTATTTCGTGTTCGTGGCCGACCGCGAGAAAGACCTCTCGAGCGGCACGCTGTACGTGGCGAAGGTCGGCGCCGGCTTCTCGCTCGACCCGGCCGCCGCCGCCGCGCCGCTGGCCTGGATCCGCCTGGGTTCCGCCACCAGCGCCGAGATTCGGGCCCTGGCCGGCTCGCTGAAAGCGCCCGACATCATGGACGTGCGCACGGCCGACCCGCAAGACCCGGCCTTCACCAAAGTCGCGGCGAACGGCGCCATCGAATGGATCAGGCTCAAACCCGGCATGGACAAGGCGGCCGCCTTCCTCGAAACCCACCGCTACGCGGCCCTGGCCGGCGCCTCGATGGGCTTTACCAAGATGGAGGGCACGACCGTCAACGCGAAGGACAAGATCGCCTATTCGGCGCTGCAGAACTGCCAGAGTTCGATGGTGGCGGGGAATGCGCTGAATGTGCCGGGCAATGGCGTGTCGATCCCGAAGGCGCTGAATGCGGGCGCCGTGATGGCCTTGAAGCTGGCGGGCGGCCAGAAAGACCTCGGCGGCACCGCGATCAATAGTGAATGGATGCCGGTCGACCTGAAAGCGCTGCTCACCGGCGAGGACATCGCGGCCGACGCCCTCGGCAATACCGCCAACCCTGAGCGCATCGGCAATCCGGACAATCTGAAATTCTCGGAAAAGATGCGCACCCTGTTCATCGGCGAGGACAGCGGCCAGCACGTGAACAACTTCCTGTGGGCGTACAACGTCGATACCAAACTGCTGTCGCGCGTGATGTCGATCCCGGCCGGCGGTGAGTCGACCGGCCTGCATGCGGTGGACGAACTCAATGGCTGGACCTACATCATGAGTAACTTCCAGCACGCCGGCGACTGGGGCGCGATTCACAACGTCGTCAAGCCCACGCTCGACCCGCTGGTGCGGGCCAACTACAAGGACAAGTTCGGGGCGGCGGTGGGCTATCTGACGGCGGAGCCGAGCCAGATGAAGGTGGCGAAGGCCTGATCGCCGGCGGCGCGTCGTCATCGAGGTTGTACCGCGTGGAGTCAGGACTCCACCCTACGTCTATTTGGCATCGTAGGGTGGAGTACCGACTCCACGCGTTTTTACAGGCAGGATCCACGGGCCGGAATGATGCGATACTGTCGCCCCTATGCCTACGCTCTCCCAGCTTATCCTCTACCCGATCAAATCCTGCGCCGCCATGGCGGTCGGGGAAGCCACCGTCACCGTCTCCGGCCTGTCCGCGCTGGGCGTGCACGACCGTGAATGGATGCTGGTCGGCAGCGACGGCCAGTTCCTGACCCAGCGCGAATTCCCGCGCATGGCGACCGTCCGGCCGCGCGTCGAGGGCGACACGCTGGTCGTCGGCGCGCCCGGCATGGCGCCACTCCATCTGCCGCTGGCGCGGGTGGCTTGCGCGACCCGGCGCGTCCAGATCTGGGATGACAGCATCGACGCCGACGATTGCGGGGACGGCGCCGCGGCCTGGTTCGGCGCGCTGCTGGGGACGGGCTGCCGCCTGGTGCGCTTCAAACCCGCGCAGGCGCGCCCGACCAGCGAAAAATGGACCGGCGGCGCGCCATCGGCCGCCCGCTTCGCCGACGCCTATCCGCTGCTCCTGATCGGAGAAGGAGCGCTCGACGAGATCAACGCGCGCATGGCCGCGGCCGGCCGCGCAGCCTTGCCGATGGACCGCTTCCGCCCGAACCTGGTGCTGGCCGGGACCGATCCGTTCGAGGAGGACTACACCGAGTCCTTCACGGCTGGCGACCTCGTCATCAAGCCGGTGAAACCCTGCGCGCGCTGCCCGATTCCGGCGGTCGACCAGGCCACCGGGATTCCCGGTCCGGACCCGCTCGAAATCCTGCAAGCCTGGCGCGGCAAGGAGATCCTGGACGGCGCCGTCTGCGTCGGCATGAACTGCATCGCCGCCGCCGGGGCCGGGGGCGTGCTGCGCGTCGGTCAGCCGCTCGCCGTCACCCTGTCGTTTTAAGGCCGCGCTCGGGGTGGCGCGGGATAAAAAAACAGCAATCCCGTTTTCAAGCCCCGAAATCTCACGTAATGTAACGGCTATTGCTAAAAGGAATTCCCATGCACCAGCTGGACGCGGCCTCGCGCGACCTCATTGCCGAAAATGAAGCCCTGCGGGCACGGATTAGCCATGTCATGGAACAAGCCGAGCGCAACCATGAAATCATGAGCCGGCACCAGGCGTTTGACCTGGAAATCGTCGGCGCCTCGAACTTTCCGCAGCTGGTCGGCACGATCTTTCGCCTGCTGCCCATCATTTCCGATCTCGACAGCGTGACCCTGTCGCTGGTCGACACCGACGCCGACATTTATACCGTGATGCACAAGCTGGGCGTGGACTTCGAGACCTTGCCCGACCTGCTGTTTTGCGAGCACGCGGTGGAACTCGGCTTCGAGGCCGGTGCGCTTGCCCGCCCGCGCCTGGGACCGTACGCGCGCGCCGAGCACGCGCCGATGTTCCCGCATGCGCCGGACAACCTGCAAAGCGTGGCGCTGGTGCCGCTGCTGCGCAACAAGCGCCTGATCGGCAGCCTGAACCTGGGCAGCGTCGATGCCCAGCGCTTCACGGCCTCGCTCGGCACCGACTTCGTCGAGCACATGGCGTCGATCATCGCGATCTGCCTGGAAAACGTGATCAGCAACGAGATGCTGAAATATATCGGCCTGACCGATTCGCTGACGGGCGTCTACAACCGGCGCTACATCGACCGCCGCCTGGTGGAAGAGATCGCGCGCGCGCGGCGCCAGAACTATCACATCTCCTTCATGTACATCGACGTCGACCACTTCAAGCGCGTCAACGACACGGTCGGCCACCAGGCCGGCGACGACGTGCTGCGCGAAGTGGCGGCGCGCATCAAGATGGAGTTGCGCCTGTCGGACGCGCTGGCGCGCTTCGGCGGCGAGGAATTCGTGGTCCTCCTGATCAATGCCGACCTGCAGGCCGCGGCCATGGTGGCCGAACGCATCCGCGTCGGCGTGGCCGGCAAGCCCTTCGACCTGGCCAGCGGGCAGTGCCTGGACGTGTCGGTCTCGATCGGCGTGGCCGCACTGTCCGCGCATGTACCCAGTCATGCGCGCGACCATGCGATCGAAGGCGTGGCGCAGCAGCTGGTGGCCGCGGCCGACGCGGCGCTGTACCAGGCCAAGGAATCCGGGCGCAATCGCGTCGTCATGGCGGCCTGAATTTCAGGTTACGACAACATCCCTTCCGCCCGCGTCACCGCATCGGCCGAGCCGCGCAGCACCACCACATCGCCCGCCTGCAGCACCGTTTCCGGCACCGGTTCGATCCGCACCCGGGCGCGCCGGATGCCACTGACTTCGGTCCCCAGCGCGTCCAGTCCGAGTTCGTCGATGCGCCGCCCGACCGCCTGCGCGTCCGCGTTCAGCACCACCGAATGCAGGCGCACGTAGGTGTGTTCGGGGTCGTCGATCAAGTCGCTGGCGCCGTGAAAATAGCCGCGCAGCGAAGCGTAGCGTTCGTCGCGCGCGCTTTGCACGCGGTGCACGACGCGGCGCAGCGGCACGCCGACCACGACCAGCGCGTGCGAGGCCAGCATCAGGCTGCTCTCAAGCGCTTCCGGCACCACTTCGGTCGCGCCGGCGTTACGCAGCAGTTCCAGGTCGCTGTCGTCGTGGCTGCGCACGATCACCGGTAGCGACGGCGCCAGCTCGTGCACCAGGTGCAGCACTTTCAAGGCCGCGCGGGTGTCGGCGAAGGTGATCACCAGCGCACTGGCCCGATTGATACCGGCCGCGATCAGCGATTCGCGGCGTCCGGCGTCGCCGTAGGAGACGCTGGAACCGGCCGCCTGCGCCTCCTGCACCCGCTCCGGATCGAGGTCGAGCGCATACCAGGGCAGTTTTTCATCCGACAGCAGGGTCGCCACGCTCTGGCCGCTGCGCCCGAAGCCGGCCAGGATCACGTGCTTTTGCGCGGCCATCGTGCGGCTGGCGAGCTGGGTCAGCTGCAGCGACTGCATCATCCATTCGTTGGACGCGATCTTCATCACGATCTGGTCGGATTTCGCGATGACGAAGGGCGCCACCAGCATCGACAGCACCATCGAGGCCAGCACCAGCTGCATCAGGAAGGGGTCGATCAGTTTCGAGCCCGAGGCCATGTTCAGCAGCACGAAGCCGAATTCGCCGGCCTGCGCCAGCGCCAGGCCGGTGCGCATCGCCACGCCATCGGACGAGCCGAAGGCCTTGGCCAGCGCCGCGATCAGCGCGAATTTCAACAGCACCGGCACGGCCAGCAGGATCAGCACCAGCCACCAGTGCTGCAAGACCAGCTGCACGTTGAGCAGCATGCCGATCGTGATGAAAAACAGGCCGAGCAGCACGTCGCGGAAGGGTTTGATGTCTTCCTCGACCTGGTGCTTGAACTGGGTTTCCGAGATCAGCATGCCGGCCACAAAGGCGCCCAGCGCCATCGACAGGCCGGCGCGCTCGGTGATCCAGGCCGCGCCCAGCGTCACCAGGAGCAGGTTGAGCATGAACAGCTCTTGCGAGCGGCGCTTGGCGACCAGCGTGAACCAGCTGCGCATCAGCTTCTGGCCGAAGAACAGCAGCAGCGCCAGCACGGCCGCCGCCTTCAGACCGGCCCAGGCCAGCGTCTTGACCAGGTTTTCCGGATCCTTTGCCAGCGCCGGAATCAGGATCAGCAGGGGCACCACGGCCAGGTCCTGGAACAGCAGGATGCCGATGATGCGCCGGCTGTGTTCGCTTTCCAGCTCGAGGCGCTCGGTCATCAGTTTCACGACGATCGCCGTGGACGACATCGCCAGCGCGCCGCCGAGCGCGAAGGCGGCCTGCCAGCTGATGCGCAACTGCGGCGCCCACATCGACATGAACAGGCCGCCGGCGATGGTGGCGACGATGGTCAGCACCACCTGCGCCAGTCCGAGGCCGAACACGATGCGCCGCATCGAACGCAGCTGGCCGAGCGAGAATTCCAGGCCGATCGAGAACATCAGGAAGACGACGCCGAATTCGGCCAGCGCGTGGGTGGCCCCGGTTTCGGCCGCCAGGCCCAGGGCGTGCGGGCCGATCAGGACGCCCACGGCCAGGTAGCCCAGCATCGGGGGCAGGTGCAGGCTGCGGAAGACGACCACGCCCAGGACGGCGCTGCCGAGCAGCAAAAGAGTCAGTTCGAGGCCGGATGCCATGCGCTACGCTTACTTTCTACGAACAGGGTGTTGTTAGATACGTCTGGCAAGTTTTTTGCTTTCCCAATTCGTTTATACTTCCAGAATGAGTGTAACCGATGAAAAAACAATGCTGAACAGTTTTGACGAGAACCAGTCGCGCCGGGTGCTGGCCCTGGCCCGCGAGACCCTCACGATCGAGGCCGATGCGATCCACGCCATGCATGCGCGCCTCGGCCTGGATGACAGCGTCGCGCGCGCCGTGGCGCTGATGTTCGCCTGCACCGGCCGCGTGGTGGTCTCGGGCATGGGCAAGTCCGGCCACATCGCGCGCAAGATCGCCGCGACCCTGGCCTCGACCGGTACCCCGGCCATGTTCGTGCACCCGGGAGAAGCCGCCCATGGCGACCTCGGCATGGTGACCGCGCACGACGTGTTCATCGCCATCTCATACTCCGGCGAATCGTCGGAACTGATGGACATCCTGCCGGTGGTCAAACGCATGGGCACCCGCCTGATCGCGATGACCGGCAAGCCGCAATCGCGCCTGGCCCAGCTCTCGGACGTGCATCTCGACGTCTCGGTGGCCAAGGAAGCCTGTCCGCTGAACCTGGCGCCGACCGCCAGCACCACCGTCACCCTGGCCCTGGGCGACGCCCTGGCCGTGGCCCTGCTCGACGCCCACGGCTTTCGCGAAGAAGATTTCGCCCGCTCGCATCCGGGCGGCGCGCTGGGCCGGCGCCTGCTGACCCATGTGCGCGACGTGATGCGCAGCGGCGACGCGATTCCCGCGGTGACGCCGGACATGCAGCTCACCCGCGCCCTGCTCGAAATCAGCCAGAAGGGCATGGGCATGACGGCCGTGGTCGACCCCGACTTCAAGCCGCTCGGCGTGTTCACCGACGGCGACCTGCGCCGCCTGATCGAACGCCTGCAGGATTTTTCGAACCTCACCATCCGCGACGTCATGCACGTCGGCGCGCGCACCGTGCATCCCGACCAGCTGGCGGTGGACGCGGTGGCGATCATGGAAGAATTCCGTATCAACCAGATGCTGGTGGTTGATGAAAATGGCGTGCTGGTCGGCGCCCTGCACATCCATGACCTGACCCGCGCCAAGGTAATTTAAATGACGCCCCTCGACCACATCACGCGCGCGGCGCGCGTCAAAGTAATGATCTTCGATGTCGACGGCATCCTGACCGACGGCAGCCTGACGTATGGCCCCGATGGAGAAATTACCAAGACCTTCAACGTGCTCGACGGCCTGGGCATCCAGCTGCTGCAAAAGACCGGCGTCGCCACGGCCATCATCAGCGCGCGCAAGTCGCCGATCGTCGTCGCGCGCGCCAAAGACCTGGGCATCACCCACGTCTGGCAGGGCTTCCACGACAAGCGCATCGCGTTTGCCGAACTGCTGGCGCAACTGAACCTGACGGCCGAGCAGTGCGGCTACATCGGCGACGACGTGATCGACCTGCCGCTGCTGTCCAAGGTCGGCTTCGCCGTCACCGTGCCGACCGGGCACCCCGAGGTGCAGCACCGCGCGCATTACGTCACCAGGGCCGGCGGCGGGCGCGGCGCGGTGCGCGAAGTGTGCGACATGGTGATGCGCGCGCAAGGGACGTATGAACAGGCGCTGGCGCCTTTTTTCAACTGAGTTCGCGTGACTAAATGGCTACCTACGTGAACAAACGTACCGCGCATCGCTGGCGTACGCTGGCCCTGATGGTCACGGCCGTGTTCTTCGCCTTCGGCAGCTTCTGGCTGCTGCAGGCCTTCCAGAGCCAGGACGCGGCAGGCGTGGGAAACAACCTGAACGAGCCCGATTACATCGTCGAGAACTTCAGTTTCGTGCGCATGACGGAGCAGGGCGCGCCGCGCTACGTGATGTCGGGCGCGCGCCTGGTGCACCACCCGAAAGACGATGTCTCGGAAGTGTCGAAGCCGATCGTCGAAAGCATGGCGCCGGACCGTCCGCGCATGACCATGCACGCCGAGCGGGGCCAGGTCTACCATGGCGAGAACCGCGTCGAGTTGATGGGCAAGGTCGACATCAAGCGCCCGGCCACCCCGAAAAGCGAAGCCCTGCACGCGCGTACCGAGGCGCTCACCGTGCTGGCCGACGACGAGATCGTCAAGACGTCGCTCCCGGTCAAGATGACGCTCGGCGCCGCCTCGGTGGACGCGATCGGCCTGGTGGCCGAGAATCCGACCCAGAAACTGCATCTCGGCGGCCGCGGCCAGATCGTCTATCCGCCGCGCCGGCCCCAGGCACCATCCAAATAACAGGAACGAGCTCCATGAAAAAACTCTTCGCCGCCGCCTTCCTTTCGCTGCTCTCGCTGTCGGCCTTTGCCGAGCGCGCGGACTCGCTCAAGCAAGCCGTCATCAACTTCGATTCGCTCGACGTCGACGAAGTCACGCAAACCCGCATCCTGACCGGCAACGTGATCCTCACGCGCGGCACCCTGACCCTGAAGTCGGACCGCGCCCTGGTCAAGGAAACGCCGGAAGGCTACATGAGCGTGACCTTGACCTCCGGCCCGGGGCGCATCGCGACCTTCCGCCAGAAGCGCGACGGCGGCCCCGACCTGTGGATGGAAGGCCAGGCCGAACGCATCGAATACGACGAGCGCGTGGAAGTGGTCAAGCTGTTCTCGAAGGCGGTCGTCAAGCAGCTCGAGAACGGGCGCCTGACCAACGAACTCGATGGCGCCTACATTTCCTACGACAGCCGCAAGGAAGTGGCGACCGTGCGCAACGACGCCAGCGGCGAAAGCAAGGTGGGCGGCGGCCGCGGCACCCTGATCATCGCGCCACGGCGCACGGCGCCCGCAACCACGCCCGCGCCGGCGCCGGCGGGCAAGCCATGATGAAGGACGCATCCCCCAGCCGCAGTACCCTGGTCGTCCGCGGCCTGCAAAAGAGCTATGGCAAGCGCCTGGTCGTACGCGACGTGTCGCTCGAGGTGGGCTGCGGCGAAGTCGTCGGCCTGCTCGGGCCGAACGGCGCCGGCAAGACCACCTCGTTCTACATGATCGTCGGCCTGGTGCCGTCGGACGCCGGCACCATCGAGATCAACGGCGCCAACATTTCGAGCCTGCCGATCCACCGGCGCGCGGTGATGGGTTTGTCCTACCTGCCGCAGGAAGCTTCGGTGTTTCGCAAGCTGACGGTGGAAGACAATATCCGCGCCGTGCTCGAACTGCAGAAGGACGACAATGGCAAGCCCCTGACCAAGGCCGCCATCGGCGAGCGCCTCGATTCGCTGCTGGCCGAACTGCAGATCGAGAAGCTGCGCGAGAACCCGGCGCTGTCGCTGTCGGGCGGCGAACGGCGCCGCGTCGAGATCGCGCGCGCGCTGGCCACCAATCCGCGCTTCGTGCTGCTGGACGAACCGTTTGCCGGCGTCGACCCGATCGCCGTGATCGAGATCCAGCGCATCGTGCGCTTCCTGAAGGAGCGCGGCATCGGCGTGCTGATCACCGACCACAATGTGCGCGAGACGCTCGGCATCTGCGACCGCGCCTACATCATCAACCAGGGTGCCGTGCTGGCGTCGGGCCGTCCCGACGACATCATCGCCGACGAGTCGGTACGACGCGTCTACCTGGGTGAACACTTCCGCATGTAGTCAACGAACGGGCCATGAAACAATCCCTGCAACTCCGGACTTCGCAGCACCTGGCGCTCACGCCGCAGCTTCAGCAGTCGATCCGCCTGCTGCAGCTGTCGACGCTCGAACTGCACCAGGAGATCGAGCAAATCCTGTCCGACAATCCGCTGCTCGAGCGGCTTGACGATCCGCTCGACCACTCGGTGCGCCTGCTGGCCGACGGCGCGATCAACGACGCCCCGCCGCAGGCGCCCGAGGCGCCGGCGCCGAACGGCGAGGAGGCCGCCGCCGCGCCGGAGACGGCCGATGCCGGAGAAGGCGGTAGCGAGGTCGAACGCGGCGAGGCCGATTCCGATTCCGACTGGGGCGAAGGCAACCGTTCGGCCGGCAGCGAGAACGACGACGAAGGCCGTCCGCAGCTGGGCGCTATCAACGTCACGCTGCGCGAACACCTGACGGAGCAGGTGCGGGTAACGGGCGTGACGGCGCGCGACCGCGCGCTGGCCGAACTGGTGATCGACGCCATCGACGACAACGGTTACCTGGAAGAGCCGCTCGACGACATCCACGCGCGCCTGCCCGAGGAGCTGGAAGTCGAGATGGACGAGCTGCGCTGCGCGCTGGCGCTGGTGCAAAGCCTCGATCCCGTCGGCGTGGGCGCGCGCAGCGCGGCCGAATGCCTGGCGCTGCAGATCCGCGGCATGCCGGGCGTGCCGATGGTGACGCGCCGCATGGCGCTGAAAATCGTCGAGGGCTACCTGACCTGGTTCGCCCAGCGCGAATTCACGAAGCTCAAGAAAGCGCTCGACTGCGACGACGAAGACCTGCGCGAAGCGCAAGCGGTGATCCGCCAGTGCAATCCGCATCCCGGTGCGGCTTTCGGCTCGGGTGTCTCGGACTACGTGGTTCCGGACGTTATTGTCCGCAAATCGAAGGGCGGCTGGGCCGTCACGCTGAACAACGAAGTGATGCCGCGCCTGCGCGTGAACAACGTCTACGCCAACCTGCTCAAGCAGGGCAAAGGCGAGGGCCAGATGAGCGCGCAGCTGCAGGAGGCGAAGTGGCTGATCAAGAACATGCGCCAGCGTTTCGACACGATCCTGCGTGTGTCCCAGGCAATCGTAGAGCGTCAGCGCAATTTTTTCAGCCATGGCGCGGTTGCCATGCGTCCCCTTGTGCTTCGCGAGATTGCTGATACACTGGGTCTGCACGAGAGCACGATTTCTCGTGTGACAACTCAGAAATTCATGCTGACCCCGCACGGCATGTTTGAGCTGAAGTATTTCTTCGGAAGCCATGTCGCCACCGAAGCGGGGGGCGAAGCATCGTCAACGGCGATAAGGGCGCTCATCGCGCAACTGACAGGAGCAGAAGACCCAAAGAACCCATTATCCGACAGCAAGATCGCGGAAATGCTCGGTGAACAAGGGATGGTCATTGCGCGTCGCACGGTTGCAAAATACCGCGAGGCACTCAAGATACCTCCTGTCAGTCTCCGCAAATCCTTGTAACAGCGGCACCCACGCGCACTCCTTGCGCGCTGCGGCGGCCGCGCATTTATCAAAGGAGTGTGTATGAATCTCACTATCAGTGGCCACCACCTCGACGTTACCCCTGCCATCCGTGAATACGTACAGAACAAGCTGGAACGCATCACCCGCCATTTCGATCAAGTCATCGATTCCCACGTGATCCTCGCGATCGACAACCTCACCGAAAAAGACAAACGACAGAAAGCCGAGATCAACTTGCGCCTGTCCGGCAAGATGGTGCACGTGGAGAGTGTGGCGCAAGACTTGTATGCCGCGATCGACCTGCTGATGGACAGGCTGGATCGCCAGGTCATGAAATACAAGACGATCATGCAATCCCATAGTCGCGAGGCGCTCAAGCGCCTCCCTGAAGGCGGAGAGGCCGCTGCTGCCGCTGCTGCATTCTGATCGGCAGCGAGCACCGTCTGAACGAGGGCGCCGGAAGGCGCCTTTTTCAATTTAAAATGCCTGTCTCTTTCATCACCTTATTCGCTATGACCGACCATGTCCTGACCCGCGTTGCCAACGGCACCGGCGTGATTACCCTCGACCGCCCGAAGGCCTTGAACTCCCTTTCGCTGGCGATGGTGCGGCGCCTCGCCGAGACCCTGCTGGCCTGGCGCGACGACGCCGCCGTCGACGCGGTCGTGCTCACCAGCAGCAGCGACAAAGCCCTGTGCGCGGGCGGCGACATCCGCTTCTTCCACGAAGCCGGCCACGCCACGCCGACCGGCGCCAGTGCGCTGCTGGAGGATTTCTTCACCGAGGAATACGCGCTGAACCACCTGATCCACTTCTATCCGAAACCGTATATCGCGATCATGGACGGCGTGGTGATGGGCGGCGGCATGGGCATCGCCCAGGGCGGCCCCGAGACCGGCCTGCGCATCGTCACCGAACGCACGAAAATGGCCATGCCCGAAGTGAACATCGGCCTGTTCCCGGATGTCGGCGGCAGCCATTTCCTGTCGCACGCGCCGGGTCAACTGGGGAATTACCTGGGCTTGACCGGGCTGACGATCGGCGCGGCCGATGCGCTGTATGTCGGCCTGGCCGACGTGTTCGTGCCGAGCGCGCAGTTGGGGGAACTCACTGCGTTGATCGAGACCACGCCGGGCGCGCAGCTGGCCAATGCTATCCGTTCCCGCTTCGTGGAAAGCGCCGGCGACAGCGTACTCGCAGCACGGCGCGACACCATCGACACGCACTTCGGCGCCGGCTCGGTGGCCGCGATCATAGCCTCGCTCGAGGGTGACGACACGCCGTTCGCGCAAAAGGCCCTGGCGGCGCTGCGCCAGCGTTCACCGCTGATGATGTGCGTGACGCACGAGATGCTGGTGCGCGGCGCCTCGCTGAGCGTCGCCGATTGCCTGCGCATGGAGCGCTCGCTGGTGCGCCGCAATTTCGAACACGGCGAAGTGCTGGAGGGCGTGCGCGCGCTGGTGATCGACAAGGACAATGCGCCGCGGTGGAATCCGCCGACGCTGGACGCCGTGACGCCCGAGATGGTGGAGCGCTTTTTCGCGCCCGCGTGGCCGGATTACGCGCATCCGCTGCGGCATTTGGATTAAATGTCGCTACGCACGGCCGACCGCATCGACGCGGTCGTGCCCTGTTTTATGACTGCTCGCGATGGCGCAGGACGACGCGCTCGCTGTCGTTGAAGTAAGCCGCCAGCCGCTCGGCCATGTACACCGAGCGATGCTGCCCGCCCGTACAGCCGACGGCCACCGTCAGGTAGCTGCGGTTGTCGGTCTTGAACGAGGGCAGCCATTTTTCGACGAACTTGCAGATATCGTTCAGCATCTCGGTGGCGCTCGGCTGGGCGTCGAGGAAGGCGATCACGGGCGCGTCCTTGCCGGTCAGCGGGCGCAGCGACAGGTCGTAATACGGATTCGGGATGGCGCGCACGTCGAACACGAAATCGGCGTCGAGCGGCACGCCGACCTTGAAGGCGAAGGACTCGAAGAACAGCGTCAGCGGTGCGTGCTGCACCTCGGCCAGTTCCTTGATCCAGGCACGCAGTTTATTCGCCGACGCTTCCGAGGTGTCGATCACGTGACCGAGCTGCTCGATGGCGGCCAGGCGCTCGCGCTCTTCGGCGATACATTCGATCAGGGTGCGCCGCGAGGCGGGATTCTCGCCCGGCATCAGCGTGTGCGAGAGCGGATGGCTGCGCCGGGTTTCGGAAAACCGCGCGACCAGCGAATGGGTGCTCGAGGTCAGGAACAGCACCTTCACCTGGTGGCCTTCTTCCTTGAGCGTACGCACCGTCACGGGCAGCTCGGCCAGCGATTCGGCACTGCGCGCGTCGACCGCGACGGCCAGCTTGGCGGTGCTGTCGGCGACCGCCTTGACCAACTGCGGCAGCAGCGCCGGCGGAAGATTGTCGACGCAGTAGTAACCCGCGTCTTCCAGGACATTCAGGGCAACCGATTTGCCCGAGCCGGAGATACCGGTAATGAGAACAATGTGCATGGCAGGATGATACCGCAACGGGACGTTTCTTGTCGTCGCCGACCGGCTGCGATTGCGTGCCGATCGCCGCTAATCGCCGCTCATTGCCTGTCTTTGCCGCTCCATGAACTCTTGCAGCGTATCGATCCCGCGCAGCTGCAGGATCGTGTTGCGTACCGCCGCTTCGAGCAGCACCGCGATGTTGCGGCCGGCTGCCACCGGGATGACGACCTTGCGGATCGGCAGTCCCAGCACTTCTTCGGTCGGGAAGTGGAAGGGCAGGCGTTCGACTTCTTCGTCGAGCACGCCGCGTTTGACGAGATGCACGATCAATTTGAGGCGCATCTTGCGGCGCACGGCGGTCTCGCCGAAGATCGCCTTGATGTCGAGCAGGCCCAGGCCGCGCACTTCGAGCAGGTTTTGCAGCAGCGGCGGGCAGCGGCCCTCGATCATGTTCGGCGCGATGCGCGAGAATTCGACGGCGTCGTCGGCCACCAGGCCGTGCGAGCGCGAGATCAGTTCCAGGCCGAGCTCACTTTTGCCGAGGCCCGAATCGCCGGTGATCAGGACGCCGACGCCGAGCACGTCCATGAAGACGCCATGCATGATCACGCGGTTGGCGAGTTTCTTGGACAGGTAGACGCGCAGGAAGTCGATCACCTGGGCCGCCGGCAGCGGGGTCGAGAACAGCGGGATGTTTTGCTCGTCGCAGATGGCGAGGATATCGGGCGGGGTTTCCAGCCCTTGCGCGATGATCAGTGCCGGCGGACCGCCGCCGATCAGTTCGCCGATCACGTGGCTGCGCGAACTCGATTTGAGGCGGTGGTAGTAATTGAGTTCCTGGTGCCCGAAGACCTGGATGCGGCCCGGGTGGATCAGGTTCAGGTGGCCGACCTGGTCGGCGGCCGAGGCGACGTCGCCCGAGATCAGCCGTTCGCCGCCGGGGAAGCCGGCGAACCAACCGAGTTGCAGGCTGTCGCGGTTGTCGTCGTACAGCCGTTGGATGGTAAGCGGAGTTTGCAGCATGGCGTCAATGGGGTGGGGGGAGGACTCCCCCGAGTTTAACCCAAGGCCTGCAAGCTAGGTTGCCAGTTGATAATACGTTCGTGGATCGCGCGTGGGTCGGTGTCGGTGGCCAGGGCGGTGCGGATGGCTTCGTCCGAGAACAGCTCGGCGATTTCCGACAGGATTTCCAGGTGCTGCTGGGTCACGTGGTCGGGAATGAGCAGGAAGAACAGCAGGCTGACCGGCTGGCCGTCGGGCGACTCGAACGGAATCGGCGCCTTCAGGCGCACGAAAGCGGCGATCGGCTGCTTCAGGCTCTTGCTGCCCTTGATGCGTCCGTGGGGCACGGCCACGCCATGGCCGAGGCCGGTCGAACCGAGGCGCTCGCGCGCGAACAGGTTGTCCGACACGGTTGAACGGGCGATCCCGCAGTTGTTCTCGAAAATCAGTCCGGCCTGTTCAAAGGCGCGCTTTTTGCTCGACACTTCGATGTCGAGCTGGACGTTTTCAAGCGAAAGGATTTTGCTGAGGTTGGTCATTTCACGCTTTTCATAGTGCGGCGCACAGTGGGCCGCCTTGCGGAGCGGAATTATAGGCCTGTTTCCGGGCGCTGTAATTCGATTTCGCGTCGGTATCGTACGCCTGTCGCTGACCTGTTTCGACCCTGCGGCCAGCAGTGTCGCGGGCGCTGTTTGCGCTTCCACAAGGCTTCGCGCAATTTCCGTATTGAAAATCAATGCGGTATGGATGAAATGGGGGAAGGAGGGCGGCTTGACCGTTTTTTCCCCGTTTTTGCTTAACAATTGAGCAGGATCAGACTGCTCGCCAGCTGTTGTTTTCCTGCCAGTTTTTGTTGCTTGGAAGGTACATCGGCGCGCGCTTACTGGCGCGCGCCGCGCAGGTTGGGCGGGCGACCGGTGCTGAAGTTCGCGCGCCATGGATTGATGTCGAGGCCGCCACGACGCGTATACCGCGCGTACACCGCCAGCTTGCTCGGCTTGCACTGGCGCAGGATGTCGATGAAGATCCGCTCCACGCACTGCTCATGGAATTCGTTGTGTTCGCGAAAACCGATCAGGTAGCGCAGCAAGCCTTCCTGGTCGATCTGCGGCCCGACATAGGTGATTTGCACGCTGCCCCAGTCCGGCTGGCCGGTCACCAGGCAATTCGATTTCAGCAGGTTCGAGACCAGGGTTTCCTCGACCGGCGCTTCGTCGAAACTGGCCGTGAGCAGATGCGGCGCCGGCGCGTAATCGTCGACCTCGATGTCGAGGCGATCGAGCGAGCGGCCTTCGAGTTCGCCCATGTTCAGCTTGCCGAAATGTTCAGGTTCCGTCAGCGTGATGTGGACCGGCGCGCCGAAGGCGTTCGACAAGTCCTCGCGCAGCAGCGCCAGCAAGGCCTCCGGGCCGGCGACCCGGGTCTGGTTGAACGAATTGAGGTAGAGCTTGAAGGACTTCGATTCGACGATGTTCGGCGAATCGGCCGGCGCGCTGATGGTGGCGATCGCCACTTGCGGCTTGCCGCGCATGTTCAGCCACGACAATTCGTAGGCGTTCCAGATATCCAGGCCGAAGAAGGGCAGGGTGCCAGAAATTGCCAGTTCATCGCGCTTTTGCTGGCGCGGAATCGGAAACAGTAGCTCCGGGGCGTACTGGGTCTGGTAGGCGGAAGACTTGCCGAGGGGCGACTGGTCGGGGGTATTGTTCATGAGCTCGTCTCGAAGCGCCGGCGCTGCAGGCTGGGCGGCGGCAAAGCGGCGTATCGTACACCTTTCGGGCGCGCCTTGCGCGCCCGGTCCGCTTGCCGCATCCGCTTACAAGAACAATTTATAAACGGGATTGGCCGTCTCGTCCCAATACCGGTAGCCCAGCGTCGCCAGGAACTCGCGGAACGCCTCCATCTCCCCGCCCGGCACTTGCAGGCCGACCAGGATGCGGCCCACGTCGCCGCCCTGGTTCCGGTAATGGAACAGCGAGATATTCCAGTTCGGCGCCATGCTGTCGAGGAAGCGCATCAGCGCGCCCGGACGCTCGGGGAATTCGAAGCGGTACAGCAGTTCGTCCTGGGCCAGCGCGCTCTTGCCGCCCACCAGGTGGCGGATGTGGAGTTTCGCCAGTTCGTCGTGGGTCAGGTCGAGCGTCGGAAAATCGTGCTGCTCGAAGGTGTGGGCCAGCAGGCTTGACTCGCCGCGGCTGCCGACCTGGATGCCGACGAAAACATGCGCCTGGCGCGCGTCGCTGATGCGGTAATTGAACTCGGTGACGTTGCGCGCGCCCACCAGCGCGCAGAAACGCTTGAAGCTGCCGCGCTGCTCGGGGATCGTCACCGCGAACACGGCCTCGCGCGCTTCGCCCAGTTCGGCGCGCTCGGCGACGAAACGCAGGCGGTCGAAGTTCATGTTGGCGCCGCAAGCCACCGCCACCAGGCTCTCGTTCTTGACCGGCTGGCGCGCCATCTGCGAGCGTTCGACATAGGCCTTGGCGCCGGCCACGGCCAGCGCGCCGGCCGGCTCGAGGATGCTGCGCGTGTCCTGGAACACGTCCTGGATCGCCGCGCAAATGGCGTCGGTGTCGACCAGGATGATCTCGTCGACGACTTCCTGCGCGACGCGGAAGGTCTCTTCTCCCACCAGGCGCACGGCGGTGCCGTCCGAGAACAGGCCGACGTCCGGCAGCGTGACGCGCTGGCCCGCTTTCAGGCTCTTTGCCATCGCGTCCGAGTCGATGGTCTGCACGCCGATGATGCGGATATCCGGGCGCACCGCTTTCACATAGGCGCCGATACCGGCGATCAGGCCGCCGCCGCCGATGGCGACGAAGATCGCGTGGATCGGGCCGGAGTGCTGGCGCAGGATCTCCATGCCGATCGTGCCCTGGCCGGCGATCACGTCGGGGTCGTCGAAGGGGTGCACGAACGTGAGCTTCTGTTCGCGTTCGAGCGTGATCGCGTAGTTATAGGCGTCGGTGTAAGAGTCGCCGTGCAGCACCACCTCGACCGCGTTGCCGCCGCGCGCCTTGACCGCGTCGATCTTCAGTTGCGGCGTGGTGGTCGGCATCACGATCAGCGCGCGGCAGCCCAGGCGCGCGGCCGACAAGGCCACGCCTTGCGCATGGTTGCCGGCCGAGGCGCAGATTACGCCGCGGTTCAGCGCTTCCTGCGACAGGTGGGCCATCTTGTTGTAGGCGCCGCGCAGCTTGAAACTGAAGACGCTCTGCATGTCTTCGCGCTTGAAGTAGATGCGGTTGTTGAAGCGCTGCGAGAGCGTCGGCGCCAGTTCGAGCGGCGTTTCCTGGGCGACGTCGTAGACGCGGGCGGTCAGGATTTTTTTCAGGTAGTCGGTGGTCATGGTCAAGAAAGGGGAGTGTGTGGCCAGTGTCCTGGTTCCTGTGACGTGAGACTGTTTACCGTGGCGGGTGACCTGGGCTGCAGTGCGAAACGACATGCTGGGTGGCAGGCGCGTCGTATCGTGTCGGGGCGATGTGTTTTTCTCATTATAATGGACGCCTTCTCCTTCCGAACCTCCTCCGATGATCGAAACCGCTGTCCTCTGGCTGCTCAAGGTTCTCGCCGCTCCCACAGTCGGGCTCACGTCGGTCTTCCTCATCGCATTCGTCTCGGCCACCCTGGTGCCGCTCGGTTCCGAGCCGGCCGTGTTCGCCGTCGTGAAAGCCAACGAGGCCGTGTTCTGGCCGGCGGTCATCGTCGCCACCATCGGCAATACCCTGGGCGGCGCGGTCGACTACCTGATCGGCTACCGCGCCAAGATCGCTTTTGCGCGCGAACGCCAGAGCCGCTGGTTCGGCTGGCTGGCGAAATACGGCGCCAAGACCATGCTGCTGTCCTGGGTGCCGGGCATTGGCGACCCGCTATGCACGCTGGCCGGCTGGCTGCACCTGCCGTTCTGGTCCTCCGTGATGTACATGGCGATCGGTAAGTTCGGCCGCTATCTGACGATGACGGCGCTGCTGCTGTACGTGCCGGACGACTCCTGGCGCCGCATCGGCGAGATGATCACGCGGATTACCGGCTAGACTAGGCGACATCCAATTCGGATGGGGTCGGCTTCAGGCTTATTTTCTGTGCCTCAGCAAGCCTTTTTGCAAACGTAATTTGCACGAAAGGCTTCGCATGCAAATTTTGTTGCTCGGCAGGCTTGATGGAAATGCGTTCGCACCAGCGTTGTGCGGCGCAATAAGCTAGAATGGTTGTCCTTCGGGCCAGTCCAAACGTCGATCATCCATGAACGCCCCAGTACACATCCAGACCCTGCTCGCCGATAACGCACCGGCGCGCCTGCGCGAAATTCCCTACAACTACACCTCGTTCTCGGACCGCGAAATCGTGATCCGCCTGCTCGGCGAAGCGTCCTGGCAGCTGCTCGACCAGCTGCGCGGCGCGCGCCAGACCGGGCGCTCGGCACGCATGCTGTACGAGGTGCTGGGCGACATCTGGGTGGTCCGGCGCAACCCCTACCTGCAAGACGACATGCTGGACAACCCGAAGCGGCGCCAGAAGCTGATCGACGCGCTGCATCACCGGCTGGCCGAAGTCGACAAGCGGCGCCTGACGGTCGACACCAGCGACGGCGGCGACGCCGCCACGGCCGCCGCGCGCAGCAGCGCCGTCGAACAGCTGCTGGCCGCGGCCACCCAGGCCGTCGACGACTTCGGCCGCGAGTTCCGCGAGATGTACGACCTGCGCAAGAAAGCGCGCGCCGTGCTCGGTGCCTATACGGACAAGCGCAACATCCGCTTCGACGGCATGCACCGCATCTCGCACGTGACCGACGCCACCGACTGGCGCGTCGAATATCCCTTCCTGGTGCTGGTACCCGACAGCGAGGAAGAGATGGCCGGCCTGGTCAAGGGCTGCATCGAACTCGGACTGACCATCATCCCGCGCGGCGGCGGCACCGGCTACACGGGCGGCGCGATTCCCCTGACCGCGAAGTCGGCCGTCATCAATACCGAAAAGCTGATCGGCCTGGGCGAAGTCGAAATGACGCGCCTGCCGGGCCTGGACCGCGACTACGCGACCATCCATACCGGCGCCGGCGTCGTCACCCAGCGCGTCTCGCAGGCGGCCGAGCAGGCCGGCTTCGTGTTCGCGGTCGACCCGACCTCGGCCCATGCCTCCTGCATCGGCGGGAACATCGCCATGAACGCCGGCGGCAAGAAGGCCGTGTTGTGGGGCACCGCGCTCGATAACCTCGCTTCCTGGCGCATGGTCGACCCGAACGGCGACTGGCTGGAAGTGACGCGCATCGATCACAACCTCTCTAAAATCCACGACGCGCCGACCGCCGTCTTCAAACTGGAATGGACCCACCCGGCCACCAAAGGTGCGTCCAGGGGCGCGCCGTTCCGCACCGAGACGCTGACCATCGAGGGCAGGAAATTCCGCAAGGAGGGTTTAGGCAAGGACGTCACCGACAAATTCCTCTCCGGCCTGCCGGGCATCCAGAAAGAGGGCACCGACGGCTTGATCACCTCGGGTCGCTGGATCCTGCACAAGATGCCGAAGTTTACGCGCACCGTGGCGCTGGAGTTCTTCGGCCAGGCGCGCGACGCGATCCCGTCGATCGTCGAAATCAAGGATTACCTCGACGGCCTGCCGAAGAACGGCAAGCCGGAATTCGAAAGCCTGCGCCTGGCGGGCCTCGAGCACCTCGACGAGCGCTACCTGCGCGCGGTCGGTTACGCCACCAAATCCAAGCGCGGCACGCTCCCTAAAATGGCGCTGTTCGGCGACATCGTCGGCGACGACGAGAACGCCGTTGCGATCGCCGCCTCCGAAGTGGTGCGCATCGCGAACACGCGCGTCGGCGAAGGCTTTGTCGCCGTCAGCCCGGAAGCCCGGAAAAAATTCTGGCTCGACCGCGCCCGCACCGCGGCGATTGCGCGCCACACCAACGCCTTTAAAATCAACGAAGACGTCGTCATCCCGCTTAACCGGATGGGCGAATACACCGACGGCATCGAGCGCATCAACGTCGAACTGTCGATCAAGAACAAGCTGCAGCTGGCCGCCGAACTGCGCACCTACCTGGCGGGCGGCCACCTGCCGCTGGAAAAAAGCGACGACGCCGGCAACGGCGACACGGTCGCGCGCGACGAGATCATGGGCGATCGGCCGCAGCAGGCCGTGGCCCTGGTCGACGCCGTGCAGGCGCGCTGGACCTATGTGCTGGCCAACCTCGACCAGCAGCTGGCCGACCTCCAGCCCAAGCTCCAGGATGCCGGCCTGGCCCACCTGGCCGGCGCGCTCGACCAGCGCATCGCCAGCGACCCGGATGCGCGCCTGTTCGACCTGGTCCAGGACCACACGCTGCGCATCTCGTGGAAGCAGGACCTGCGCGCGCCGCTGCGCCAGATGTTCAACGGCGCCGCCTACAAATGCATCCTCGACGAGACCGTCGCGATTCACAAGCGGGTATTGCGCTCGCGCGTCTTCGTGGCGCTGCACATGCACGCCGGCGACGGCAATGTGCACACCAACCTGCCGGTGAACTCGGACGACTACGCGATGCTGCAGGACGCGCACAAGGCTGTCGAGCGCATCATGAAGCTGGCGCGCTCGCTGGACGGCGTCATCTCGGGCGAACACGGGATCGGCATCACGAAACTGGAATTCCTGAAGGACGACGAGATCCAGGAATTTCGCGACTATAAAATGCGGGTCGATCCGGAAGGGCGCTTCAACAAGGGCAAGCTCTTGAACTTGGAGGGCGCGCACGCCGACCTGCGCAACGCCTACACGCCCTCGTTCGGGCTGATGGGCCACGAGTCGCTGATCATGCAGCAAAGCGATATCGGCGAGATCGCCAACAGCATCAAGGACTGCCTGCGCTGCGGTAAGTGCAAGCCGGTCTGCACCACCCACGTGCCGCAGGCGAACCTGCTGTATTCGCCGCGCGACAAGATCCTCGCGACCTCGGCCCTGATCGAAGCCTTCCTGTACGAAGAACAGACCCGGCGCGGCGTCTCGATTCGCCACTGGGAAGAGTTCGAGGATGTCGCCGACCACTGCACCGTGTGCCACAAATGCCTCACGCCGTGCCCGGTCGACATCGACTTCGGCGACGTCTCGATGAACATGCGTAATTTGCTGCGCAAGATGGACAAGCGCAGCTTCAAGCCGGCCAACCGCGCGGCCATGTTCTTCCTGAACGCGACCGATCCGACCACGATCAATGCCACGCGCAAGGCCATGGTCGGGGTCGGCTTCAAGGCCCAGCGCCTCGGCAACAGCATCCTGAAAAAATTCGCGAAGGAGCAGACCGCCGCGCCGCCGCCGACCACGGGTAAAGCGCCGGTGCGCGAGCAGGTGATCCACTTCATCAACAAGAAGATGCCGGGGAACCTGCCGAAGAAGACGGCGCGCGCGCTGCTCGACATCGAGGACGACAAGATCATCCCGATCATCCGCAATCCGAAGGCGACGAATGCCGACAGCGAAGCGGTGTTCTACTTCCCGGGCTGCGGTTCCGAGCGCCTGTTCTCGCAAGTGGGCCTGGCGACCCAGGCGATGCTGTGGGAAGTGGGCGTGCAAACCGTGCTGCCGCCGGGTTACCTGTGCTGCGGTTATCCGCAGCGCGGCGCCGGCCAGTACGACAAGGCCGACAAGATGATGACGGATAACCGCGTGCTGTTCCACCGCATGGCGAATACCTTGAATTATTTGGACATCAAGACCGTGCTGGTCTCCTGCGGCACCTGCTACGACCAGCTCTCGACCTATGAGTTCGACAAGATCTTCCCGGGCTGCCGCATCATGGACATCCATGAATACCTGCTCGAGAAGGGCGTCAAGCTCGAGGGCGTCGAAGGCACGCGCTACATGTACCACGACCCTTGCCACACGCCGATGAAGATGCAGGATTCGGTCAAGACCGTCAATGCGCTGGTCTCGACCGTCGACAACGTCAAGATCGAAAAGAACGACCGCTGCTGCGGCGAGTCGGGCACCTTCGCCGTGACGCGTCCGGACATCGCGACCCAGGTCCGCTACCGCAAGGAGAGCGAAGTCGAGAAGGGCGCGGCCAGGCTGCGCGCGGACGGCTTCGAAGGCGAAGTCAAGGTCCTGACCAGCTGCCCGTCCTGCCTGCAAGGCCTGTCGCGCTACGACGGCGACGCGAACACCTCGGCCGACTACATCGTCGTCGAGATCGCCAAGCACCTGTTGGGCGAGAACTGGCTGCCCGATTACGTGGCACGCGCCAACAACGGCGGGATCGAGCGGGTGCTGGTATGACGATCGTCCAGAATTGCGAGCTGTGCCAGTTCGCCGCGTCGACCGTGCACGCCAACGAGAAGTTCTCCGTCATCTTCGCCGACGAGCCGAACTACCCCGGCTTTTGCCGCGTCATCTGGCGCGACCATGTGCGCGAGATGAGCGACCTGGCCCACGAAGACCGCCTGCTGCTCAACGAAGCGGTGTACCAGGTCGAGCAGGCGGTGCGCGAAACGATGCTGCCCGATAAAATCAACGTCGCCAGCCTGGGTAACGTCGTGCCGCACCTGCACTGGCATGTCATCCCACGTTACACTGACGACGCGCACTTCCCGGCGCCGGTCTGGGCCACGGCCGTGCGCGCGCCGGAAGCCGGCGTGCTCGAGGCACGCCGTGCCCTGTTGCCGCAACTTGCCGATGCGATCGCGCGGCGCATGAACCATTAATCAAGATAAACGATGCCGATTCCAACCGAACTGACCGTCCACCAGAAGTCCCGCCTGCTCGATATCGCTTTCGATGACGGCAGCGCCTTCTCGATTCCTTTCGAACTGATGCGCGTGTATTCGCCCTCGGCCGAAGTGAAGGGCCATGGTCCGGGCCAGGAAACCCTGCAAGTGGGTAAACGCGAGGTCGGTATCAACGGCGTCGAGCCGGTCGGGAATTACGCGGTCAAGCCCTTGTTTAGCGACGGCCACGAGAGCGGCATCTTTACCTGGGATTATCTGTACAAGCTGGGCAGCGAGCAGCAGGCGCTGTGGCAGGATTATATGCAGCGCTTGCAGGCGGCCGGCTTCGAGGGCGATAGCGGACGCGCATCCGGTACGGTATTGCCGGGCGCGTTGGTGCGCGGTGGCGTGTGCGGAAGTAAGTAAGCCCCGCCCATGAAAAAAGCGTCCTGAAGGACGCTTTTTTATTTCCCGGATCGCGTCAGCCACCAAAGCGGCGACGCGAGCGGTGAATCACTGTGGCTGGATGTTGGCAGCCTGTTTGCCCTTCGGGCCAGTGGTGATCTCGAAGCTCACGCGCTGATTCTCCGCCAGCGACTTGAAGCCGGGAGCGTTGATTGCCGAGAAGTGCGCGAACAGGTCTTCACCGCCGCCGTCAGGCGTGATGAAACCAAAACCTTTTGCATCGTTGAACCACTTAACAGTGCCAGTCGTCATTTTTATTCCCCAAAAGTTTATTTTAATGTGCCTTGTTTCGGCCTGTCGGTGAAGAAAACGAATGACGCCAGCGACTGTCTTAACAAAGCGAAATTATTATAGGCAGAAATTTGTCGTCGTGAAGAACTATTCTGCGGAGTATTTACGCCTAAGTTGGGTCGAAACGACAGGCACCGCCCTAATCGGTCAGGTTCTCGTTCTCAACTGAAAGGAACGTTGTCGACGGCTAAGAACCTATCCCAGTAGGGAATGAGTCGTTGCTGACGCGCCTGACAAGCGGCTGCTGCGTTGCTCGTCGTTGCATGGCTCGCCATGCGGCCTCCTCGCGCCTTGCCCCCGCTTGCCATGCATCGTCATCAACTTCCTCCTCCCTACTGGGATAGGTTCTAAGGATATCGCGGGTACGCCGTATTCCGGTATGCAATTTGACTAGGCTTTCGCCGCCGCTTTCGCCAGGACTGTGACCAGTTGTTCGATCGCATATGGCTTGGCCAGTACTTGCACGTCGGGTAAGGCGATCTGTTGCTCGGTGTAGCCGGTGGCGAGGATGACCGGCAAGCCGGGGAAGCGCTGGCGCAGGATGCCGGCCAGGTCGATGCCGCTGACCGAACCGGGCATGACGACGTCGGAGAAATGTAGTGGTCTAATGTCCCCGGACACCTCGATAGGTGGATAATTCACCTTCGAAGGAGTTTATATGACCAGGCAGCGCCGCAATTTCGACCCCAGCTTCAAGCTCGAGGTCGTCCGTATGATCACAG
>Ga0213835_100194_pt1 | contig 72610 bp, 60 predicted proteins | sample SWPATP01_FD_160576 | JGI IMG/M metagenome (GOLD analysis project Ga0213835, IMG submission 160576) | Coastal seawater microbial communities from Marineland, Florida, United States - SWPA TP0 #1 | ecosystem: Environmental > Aquatic > Marine > Coastal | place: USA: Florida | collected 2016-08-05 | reverse complement strand
TGGCGGGTCGGGAGGGGGCGTGGAAAGGGGTAGGGGTGCCGCGTTTCCGGGGCTGGGAAAAGGGTGAAGGGGAGTGGGAAACGGGTCGGGCGACTCGTGCCGACCCGCGGCGGGCATCGTTACCCGTTTCCCCACTTCCCTTCACCGCCAGCGCCCCGCGGGGCGCTGGCTTCACCGCCTCCCAGCCTCACTCCAGCAACGACCGCAACATCCACGCGTACTTCTCATGCGTCTGCAGGCGCTGCGTGAGCAGGTCGGCGGTGGGGTCGTCGCCGGACTCGTCGGCGGTCTTGAGCACGCCGCGGGCGGTGCGGCACACCGCTTCGTTGGCGACCACCAGCTGGCGGACCATCTCCTTCCACTCCGGGGCCTCGGGGACGCCGGGCTCCTCCTTGATCGAGCTGAGCTTGACGAACTGGGCGTAGGAGCCGGGGGCGTTGAAGCCCAGGGCGCGGATGCGCTCGGCGATCTCGTCGAGCGCGCCCCACTGTTCGGTGTACTGGGTCTCGAACATGGTGTGGAGCGTGTTGAACATCGGCCCGGTCACGTTCCAGTGGAAGTTGTGGGTCTTGAGGTACAGCGTGTAGCTGTCGGCCAGGAAGTGCGAGAGGCCGTCCGCGATCTTCTTGCGGTCCTTTTCCTTGATGCCGATGTCGATCTTCATGGGGCGCTCCTTTGCGGTGGCGGATGCCCTTAAGCTACGCGTCCCCAGTGACATTGTGAAATGAGTCTTTGCACTCGTTTCGATAGCCTTCATCTATGCCAAAACCCGCTCCGGGGCCGCGCCCGGCCCCCGCCGCCGATCCCGTCGACGATGCGCTCAGCCGCGACCGCGGTCGGCTGATCGGCCTGCGCGCGCGTGCCCGCCAGGCGCCCGAGCGCCGGGCCGCCTTCGAGGCGGCGCTGGCGAAGTCGGTGGCGGCGCGGCAGGCGCGGGCGCAGCGGGTGCCGCGGCCGACGCTGGACGCCGAGCTGCCGGTCGCGCGGGAAGCCGAGGCGATCATCCGTCTGATCCGCGAGCACCCGGTCGTCGTGCTGGCCGGTGAAACCGGGTCGGGCAAGACCACCCAGCTGCCCAAGCTGTGCCTGGCCGCCGGCCGCGGCGTGGCCGGGCTGATCGGCTGCACCCAGCCGCGGCGCATCGCCGCGCGCTCGGTGGCGCGGCGCGTCGCCGCCGAACTGGGCGTGGAACTGGGCGGGCCGGTCGGCTACCAGGTGCGCTTCACCGAGGCGGTCGGCGAGGACAGCCACATCAAGTTCATGACCGACGGCATCCTGCTGGCGGAGATCCAGTCCGACCGCTGGCTGTCGGCCTACGACACCATCATCGTCGACGAGGCCCACGAGCGCAGCCTCAACATCGACTTCCTGCTGGGCTACCTGAAGACGCTGGTCCAAAAGCGCCGCGACCTGAAGGTGATCATCACCTCGGCCACCATCGACACCGAGCGCTTCGCCCGCCACTTCGGCGACGCGCCGGTGGTCTCGGTCGAGGGCCGCAGCCACCCGGTGGAGGTGCGCTACCGGCCGTTGGAAGGCGAGGGCGAGGACGGCGGCGAGCGCACGGTCAACGAGGCCATCGTCGCCGCCGCCGACGAGATCACCCGCGAGGACCCGCGTGGCGACATCCTGGTCTTCCTGCCCGGCGAGCGCGAGATCCGCGACGCCCACCAGGCACTGGAACGGCGCAAGTACCGGCACACCGAGGTGCTGCCGCTGTACGCGCGGCTGAGCGCGCGCGACCAGGACCGCGTGTTCAGCCCCGGGGGACGGCGGCGGATCGTGCTGGCGACCAACGTGGCGGAGACCTCGCTGACGGTGCCCGGCATCCGCTACGTGATCGACCCCGGGCTGGCCCGGGTCAAGCGCTACAGCCCGCGCGGCAAGCTCGACCGCCTGCACATCGAGCCGGTTTCGCGCGCCAGCGCCGACCAGCGCAAGGGCCGCTGCGGGCGCGTGGCCGCCGGCGTGTGCTACCGCCTCTACGCCGAGGCCGACTACGACTCCCGGCCGCGCTACACCGACCCGGAGATCCTGCGTTCGAGCCTGTCGGGGGTGATCCTGCGGATGCTGTCGCTGGGCCTGGGGCGGGTGGAGGCGTTCCCGTTCCTGGAGCCGCCCGACGGGCGCGCGGTGGCCGATGGCTGGCAGCAGCTCACCGAGCTGGGTGCCGTGGAGCCCGACGACCGGCGCGGCGAGCGCCAGCTCACCGCGGTCGGGCGGCAGATGGCGCGCCTGCCGATCGACCCGAAGCTGGCGCGGATGCTCATCGCCGCCGAGGCCGAGGCCTGCCTGCCCGAGATGGTGGTGATCGCCGCCTTCCTCGGCATCCAGGACCCGCGCGAGCGGCCCGCCGACCAGCGCCAGGCCGCCGACACCGCGCACGCGGCCTTCCACGATCCGCGCTCGGAGTTCATCGGCATCCTCAAGCTGTGGGAGGCCTACCGGCAGGCCCACGAGGACCTGACCCAGTCGAAGCTGCGCGACTGGTGCGGGCGCCACTTCCTCGGCTTCCTGCGGATGCGCGAATGGCGCGAGCTGCACCGCCAGCTGCTGCTGGTGTGCCGCGAGCTGGGCTGGGCGGTGGACGGGCGAAGCCGGGTCCCGGTCGACGAGCCGGCCGCACGGGGGCGCAGGCGTGGACCCGTCGGTGCCGGCCAGGGGGCGGCCCCGGACGAGCGCCGGGTCGGCTACGGCGCGCTGCACCGGGCCCTGGTCGCCGGGCTGCCGGCCCAGGTCGGGCACAAGGTCGACAAGCACGTCTACGAGGGGCCGCGCGGCCGCCGCTTCCAGCTCTTCCCCGGCTCGCCGATGGCGAAGCAGCCGCCGCCGTGGGTGCTCTCGGCCACGCTGCTCGACACCTCCCGGGTCTGGGGCCTGACCAATGCGCGGATCGAGCCGGACTGGGTCATCGAGGTGCTGCCGCACCTGCTTGCGCGCCGCCACTTCGATCCGCACTGGTCGCGCGCCCAGGGTCGGGTCCTGGCCTCGGAGCAGATCAGCCTGTTCGGCCTGGTGCTGGCGCCCAGGCGGCCGGTGCACTACGGCCCCATCGCGCCGGTGGAGGCCCGCGAGCTGATGGTTCGGCAGGGCCTGGTGCCCGGCGAGCTCAACGCGCGGCTGCCGTTCCTGGAGCGCAACCTCGCGACGCTGGAGCGTGCGCGCGAGGAGGAGGCCAAGCTTCGTCGCGCCGGCCTGGTCGCCGACGAGGACTGGCAGGCGGCCTGGTACCTGGACCGTCTGCCGGCGGACTGCACCAGCGCGGTGGCGCTGGAGCGCTGGCACAGGGGCCTCGACGCCGGGGCCCGGCAGGCGCTGGAATGGTCGCTGGCCGACCTGCTGCCCGGCGAGGGCAGCGAGGCCGAGCGCTTCCCGAAGTTCCTGCCGCTGGGCGGCAAGCGGCTGCGGCTGCACTACCGTTTCGAGCCGGGCACGCCCGACGACGGCGTGACTCTGGCGCTGCCGCTGCACCTGCTCAATGCGCTGGACGCCGCCCGGCTGCAGTGGCTGGTGCCGGGCCTTCTGCAGGACAAGGTCGCCGCGCTGATCCGGGCCCTGCCCAAGGCGCTGCGGCGCAACTTCGTGCCGGCGCCGGATTTCGCCCGCGCCTTCTGCGAGGCCTGGCCCCAGCCCTCGGCGGACGGCCTGTGCGGTGAACTGGCGCGCTTCCTGGCCCGGGCCACCGGTGCCGCGGTGGCCGGCAGCGACTTCGACGAGGCGATGGTCGAGGACCACCTGCGCATGAACCTGCGCGTGCTGGACGAGGACGGGCGGGTGCTGGCGGAGTCGCGCGACCTGCAGGCGCTGCGGGACCGCTTCGGCGCCCGCGCCGAGGCCGCGTTCGCCGAGCGCGCCGGGCGCGAGCTGGCCGCCGAGGGCCTCACCGGCTTCCCGGAGGAGCCGATCCCGGCGTCGGTGCCGGGCGCGGCCGGGCTGGCGGCGTGGCCCGCGCTGGTTGACCAGGGCGGATCGGTCGCGCTGCGGGTGTTCGCCGAAGCCGACAAGGCCCGCGCCGAGCACCCCCGGGGCGTGCGCAGGCTGCTGCGGCTGGGCCTGGCCGACCGTGTCCGCGAGGCGCGGCGGCAGTTGCCGGTGGGGCCGAAGATGGACCTGCTCTACGCGGCGGTCCAGGAGTTCAGCGTCGGCGGGGCGTCGGGCGAAGGCCTGCGTGCGGACATCGTCGAGGCCGCGCTCAAGGCGGTCACCGAGGAGTCGGTCGCCGAGGTCCGCGACCCCGGGGCGTTCCGGGACCGGCTGCAGGCCGCCGGACGGGCCCTGTTCCCGGCGGCGGTGCAGCGGCTGGAGCTGGCCGAGCGCATCCTGGCCACCTATGGCGAGGTGCGGCCGAGGCTCGAGCCGTCGCTGATGGGCCTGGGTCGTGCCAGCTTCGACGACCTGCGCACGCAGCTCGACGGCCTGGTGCATCCCGGGTTCCTGGGCAGCACGCCGCCGGACCGGCTGGCCCAGCTGCCGCGCTACCTGCAGGGCATCGGCCTGCGCGCACAGCGCATCGAACGCGACCCGGCCCGGGACCAGGCGCGCATGCTCGAACTCAAGCCCTTCATCGATGCGGTGGCCGACGCGCAACGGCGCGGCGTGCTGGCCGAGCCGGGCTGGCAGCAGCTGCGCTGGCAGCTCGAGGAGCTGCGCGTGTCGGTGTTCGCGCAGGAACTGGGCACCGCCGAGGCGGTGTCGGTGAAGCGGCTCACGCGCCAGCTCAAGCCTCTGGCGCGTGGCGGGTGAGGCTTACTGGACGCGACGCACGCGGACCTGGGTGTTGTAGCCGTCCACGCGCAGGAACCAGGCGCCGCCGAAGCCCTGGCGGACACGCACCTCGGGGTCGACCAGGCGCACGGACAGCACCGAGGCGGGGTCGGTGGTCTCCCAGACCATGCCGTTCTCCAGCGTGATGCGTACGCCGGAGCCGCGCCAGCCGCGGAACTCGCCGGGGATGGTCGAGCGGATCTCGCCGTCCTCGATGGGTTCCATGAAGCCGCGACGGTCCGCGGTGGCCGGCGCCGGCGCCGTGGCCGTGCCGGCGATGTTCTCGCGGATCCAGCGGTTTAGCGCGGCGAGCTCCTCGTTGCTGAGCTTGTCCAGCCCGGCCTCGCGGTACTGCGCCCCGGTCATGCGCTCCTCGATCGACGAGAATTCCTGTGCGTGCAGGGCCGTGGCCGGCAGCAGCGCGAATGCGAGGGCGAGGACGATCGGGCGGGCGGCAAAGCGCATCGTGGCAAATCCGTTCGGGGAATTCGCGTTAGTGTAAACCCAAGATTCCCGCCATGCCCCGGCCCGCCCTGATGAGTGCCCCCGACCCCGTCGACGACCTGAGCCGCTGGCTCGAGCGGCGCCGCCTGCCCGGACTCGACGCGCCCCGCAGCGAGGCGATCGCGGCCGCGCTGCGGCAGGTTCCGCCGGCCAGCGCGGCGCGGCTGCGTGCCGAGCTCGAGCTGCTGGCCGGGCTGGACGCCGACGCCGAAGTGATCGCCGCCGCGCTGGAGGGTCACGCGCCCGACGCCGCGGTCCAGGTGCTTGGGCAGGCCATGCCCGGTCTCAACGCCCTGGTCGAGGGGCTGCGGGCCGCCGGCCAGGTGTGGTCGCTGCATGCCGCTCCGACCGGGCCGGCGAACGCCGAAGGCCTGCGCCGGCTGCTGCTGGCCCTGATCCGCGACCTGCGGCTGATCCTGGTGCTGCTGGTGCGCCAGGTGGTCGCGCTGCGCGAGGCGGCGGATGCGCCGGAGGAGACCCGCCGGCAGCTGGCGCGGCTGAGCGCCGACATCCACGCCCCGCTGGCGAACCGGCTGGGCATCTGGCAGGTGAAGTGGGAGCTGGAGGACCTCGCCTTCCGCTACCTGCAGCCCGACACCTACCGGCAGATCGCCCGCCTGCTCGACGAGAAGCGCGGCGACCGCCAGCGCTTCATCGACGACTGCCGTGCACGCATCGGCGCGGCGCTGGCCGAGGCCGGCATCCGTGCCGACGTGGCCGGACGGCCCAAGCACATCTTCAGCATCTGGAAGAAGATGAGCCGCAAGGGCGTGCCCTTCAGCGAGCTCTACGACGTGCGCGCGGTGCGCATCCTGGTCGACGACCTCACCAGCTGCTACGCGGCGCTGGGCGTGATCCACTCGCTGTGGACGCCGGTGCCCTCGGAGTTCGACGACTACATCGCCAAGCCCAAGGGCAACGACTACCGCTCGCTGCACACCGCGGTCGTGGGGCCGGAGGGCAAGACGCTGGAGGTGCAGATCCGCACCCACGAGATGCACGCCCATGCCGAGCTGGGCGTGGCCGCGCACTGGCGCTACAAGGAGGGCGGCAGCCACGCCGCCGACGCCGCCTTCCAGCGCAAGGTGGCCTGGATGCGCAACCTGCTGGAGGGGCACGAGGCGGGCGCGGCGGGCGAGGGCGATGCCTCGCTGATCGCCGGCCTCGACAGCGCCCTGGTCGAGGACCGGGTGTACCTGCTCACCCCGCGTGGCGAGGTCGTGGACCTGCCCCAGGGTGCCACCGTGCTCGACTTCGCCTACTACGTCCACACCGAGGTCGGCCACCGCTGCATCGGGGCCAAGGTCGACGGCCGGATCGTGCCGCTGAGCTTCCAGCCGGCCAGCGGTGCCCGGGTCGAGATCCTCACCGGCAAGGAGGCGCGGCCGCGCCGCGACTGGCTGCAGGCGCACGCCGGCTTCCTGGCCAGTGCGCGTGCGCGCGACAAGGTCCGCGCCTGGTTCCACCGCCTGGACCGCGACCGCAACATCGCCGAGGGCCGGGAGATCCTCGAGCGCGAGTTGCGCCGCATGGCCCTGCTGCACGCCGAGCTGGGGCCGGCGATGGCCCGGCTGAAGGTCCAGACCGTCGAGGAGCTGCACCTGGCCGTGGGCCTGGGCGACATCAGCCCGGCCCAGGTGGCGCGCGCGCTGCACGATGCCGAGGTCGAGCAGCACGCGCGCGACGACGGCACCGGCGAGATCCTCAAGGCCGCGGCACGGGTGCGGCCGCCACGCCCGGGTGCGGAGTTCATCGTCGAGGGCGTCGGCAACCTGCTGACCCAGCTGGCGGGCTGCTGCCAGCCGGTGGCCGGCGACCCGATCGCCGGCTACCTGACCCGTGAGCGCGGCCTGACCATCCACCGCGCCTCCTGCGCCAACCTCCAGCGGCTGGCCGCGCGCCATCCCGAACGGGTGCTGCAGGTGGAATGGGGCCGCAGCGGCGGCACCAGCTACGGCGTCGACGTGCGGGTCATGGGTGCCGACCGCCGGCACCTGCTCAAGGACCTCACCACCCTGATCGCCCAGTCCGGGGCGCACGTGCTCTCGGTCAACGCCGACACCGCCACGGGGCAGGGCGTGGCCGAGCTGCGCTTCGGGTTGAAGGTGAGCGACTTCGAGCAGCTCTCCACCCTGCTCGGACGCCTGGCCGCGGTGCCGGGCGTCTACAGCGCCGAGCGCGTGTCGTGAGCACCGGCCCCCGCCGCGACGCAACCGGCCCGCTGCAGGGCATCGCCATCGGCATGGCGCTGGCGGTGCTGGTCCTGCTGGTCACGGCCTTCGTCCTGCGCGAACCGCTGGTGGCGCATTTCATGACCGGCACCGAGCGGGCGCAGCTGCTGGAGCAGGCCGACGCCGCTCTGGCCGCAGGCGACCTGTCCCGGCGCGATGGGCGGGGTGCCCGCGAGCTGTTCCTGGCCGTGCAGGCCCTGGACCCCGACAACGCCCGCGCCCGGGCCGGGCTGGCCGCGACCGGCCGCGCGGCGCTGGCGCGCGCCGCCGAGCATGCCGCGGCCGGGCAGGTCGAGCCTGCATTGGAGCACCTGAGGCTGTCCCGCGAGCTGGGCGTCGCCGAGGCCGAGCGGGTGCCGGTGGAGCGCGCGCTGCGCGCCAGTGGCGGCGGCGAGGAAGCCCTGGTCGGGCTGCTCGAGGCCGCCCGCGAGGCGGCGGCGGCGCGCTCGGCCGGCGACCCGCCGGACCTGGCGCTGGGCCTCTTCGACCGCGCCGCGCTGCTTGCACCCGACAACGCGGTGGTGCACGGCATGCGCCAGCGCTTCCTCGACGCGGTGGTCGAGGAGGCCTCCGCCCTGCTGGCCCTGGGCGAGGGTGGGCAGGCGCTGGCTTTGGCCGATGCGGTGGCGGCCGCCGAGCCCCGCCACCCGTCGTTGCCGATGTTGCGTGCGCGGCTGTCGGAATCGGGGCTCGGGGTTCCGGCGGCGGTCCGGCCCGGGCCGGCGGGGCCGGTGGAGGACGATGCGCTGGGGCCGTTGCGGCAGCGCATGCAGGCCGGTGTCGCGCCCAGCGGCGAGGACGCGACAGTCTGGCGGGGGCGCCTGGGGCGGCATCTGGATGCCGGCGAGCTGACCGAGCCCGAGGGTGCCTCCGCGCTTGAGGCCCTCATGCAGCTCGACGCACTCGCGCCTTCGGGCCGGGACGACCGGGCACGCACGGCGTTCGCCGAGGCGGCCTGGGCCTGCTTCCAGGCGCGTGTGGCCACGCCCCGGCTCAGCGACGCCGGCCAGTGCCTGGATGCCCTGCGTGTGGTGGAAGACGAGAGCGCACGGGTCGCGTCGGCGCGATGGCGGCTTGCCGGCCGCTGGCTGGGCATGGCCGAGGAGCGTCTGGGGGCCTCCGAACGCGACGCGGCCGCGCGGGCACTGGCGCAGGCGCGGCGGTTGGAGCCCGGCCATCCGGGCCTGCCGGCGCTGGAGGACCGGCTGCTGCGCAGCGCGCTGCCCGACTAGGCCCGGGACCGACGCCGAAGCCGCGCGGCCTCCAGAACCGGCTCGAGCACCGCCTGCGCGGCTCCGAAGGAGAAGTGTCGGCGCACGTTGTCCAGACCCGCCTCCGACAGCCGCATCCACAGCGCCTGGTCGGTGTAGGCGGCGACCACCGCCTCGGCGAAGGCGTCGGCCTGGTCGGCGACCAGGACGTCGACACCGGGGGCCAGGTGCATGCCCTCGACCCCGCAGGCGGTGGAGACCACCGGCTGGCCATGGGCCATGCTCAGGTTGATCTTGCCCTTGACGCCGGCGCCATAGCGCAGCGGCGCCACCGCCAGCCGGCAGCCGTCCATCAGCGGTTCGATGTCGGGGAGGTAGCCATGCACCTGCACGCCCGGCTCCCCGGCCAGGGCCGCCACGTGGTCGGGCACGTCGCCGCCGACCACGTGCAGTGTGACGTCGGGCAGTGCCTCGCGCACCCGCGGCCAGATCGCCTGCACCAGCCACAGCACCGCATCGACGTTGGGTGGGTGCCGGAAGCCGCCGACGAAGACGATGTCGCGCCGCTCGGCGAAGCCGACTCGGCGGCCGCTGACCTGGTGCACGTTGGAGAGCACGCGCACGTCGGCCTCGGGCAGCAGTCCGGCCAGCAGCTCGCGTTCATGGCTGCTGACCACGAAGCTGAGGTCGGCTGCGGCGATCATGGCCAGCTCGCGCTGGCGGGTGCGCTCGGCGCCACGCGATGCACCGCCGACCTCGGCCTCCCGGGCCTCGCGCAGGAAATGCAGGTCGACCGTGTCGAAGGCCAGCAGCGCGCGGGGCGCATGCTGGCGCACCAGCGGGGCGTAGCTGGACGCGACGTAGTGCCGGCTGGCGATGACCAGGTCGAAGCGGTGGCCGTGCAGGGCGAACCAGCGCGGCACCTGGCCCAGCCACTGCCGCGACCAGACCTCCACGCCCAGCTGTTCCAGCGCTGTGGCGTAGTCGCCTTCACGCTCGCGGCTGTCGGGCAGGAAGCTCACGCTGCAGCCCATCCCGCGCAGCAGCCGCAGCAGGTTGAGCATTCGCAGCGAACCCGAGTCGCGGTCGGGGCGCGGCACCTGCACGTCGATCACCAGGACCCGCGCCAGGGCCTGGCGGTCGCGGGCGAGGTCGGGCGCCTCGTGGGTCGCCGGGTGCTCGCGCCGCAGGACCTCCCGCCAGCGTTCCAGGAACAGGGCCTGGTTGCGGACCTGGGCGGACTTCACCCCGCGGGTCAGGTCGGTGCCACCGGTCGCACCCTCCAGGTGGACCACCCGGGACGCGGGCTGGTAGAGCACCCGGAGGCCCCGCTGGCGCACGCGCATCGCCAGGTCGGTGTCCTCGTAGTAGGCCGGGGCGAAGGCCGGGTCGAAGCCCTGCAGCGACTCGAACAGCGGGCGCTGCACGGCGATCGCGGCCCCGGAGCAGTAGTCGACGTCGCGGACGTGGGTGTAGCGCGGGTCGTCGGCGTCGTCGAAACGCCCGTAGTTCCAGGCGCTGGCGTCGCCGAACACCAGTCCGCCGGCCTCCTGCAGGCGGCCGTCGGGGTACAGCAGCCGGGCACCGACCAGGCCGGCGCCCGGCTGCTGCCCGAAGGTGTCGACCAGCGCGTCGAGCCAGCCCGGCAGCACCAGCGTGTCGTTGTTGAGGAACACCAGCACCGGCGCGCGCGCGAGCGCTGCGCCGGCGTTGCAGGCACCGATGAAGCCCAGGTTGCGCGGCAGGCGGTGCACCCGCAGGCCGGGCACCGACTCGAGTTCGGCGTAGGGGCCGTCCGGCGATGCGTCGTCGACGAGGATCACCTCGAAGGCGCAGCGGTCGCCGCTGCGCGCGATCGAGCGAAGGCAGTCCAGGGTCATGGCCAGGTGGCCGTGGATCGGAACGATGATGCTGGCCCCGGGGGCGTCGACCGGGTCGAAGGCCAGCGGCCGGCCGTCGTCGAGCAGCTGGGCCTGGAAGTCCTCGCGCGGCGGCTGCCGCGCAGGCAGCAGCTCCCGGCGCACCCGCTCCAGCGTCGGACCCAGGCCCCGCACGCGCAGGCTCAGCAGGCCCCGGGACACCAGGTAGGCTGCGCGTCGCATCCGGAAGACCAGGCCGGCGAGAGCCGAGGGGGAGGGGGCGGCCTTGTGGCCGGGAATGTCCGACATCGTCCTCGTTCAGGCTCCGACAGGGTTGGGCGCATCGGTCGCCGCGTCCTCAGGCTAGACTGGCGCCCGGTTTCCATTCTCGCATCGAAGTGGCTCGAAAGGCTTCCCCACGCTCCCGCCCGACCCGCACACGGTCTTCGCGCCCGTGGCTGCGGCGTGCGCTGTGGCTTGCGCTCGGGGTGGTCCTCGTGGCCACGGCGGTCGCCGTGCCCTGGGTCGTCCACCTCGACCGCGAGGTCCGCCAGCGCTTCGGCGAGCTGACCTGGCAGGTGCCCACCCGCGTGTTCGCCCGGCCGCTGGAGCTTTTGCCGGGCATGCCCTTGAACGCCGATGCGCTGGAGGAGGAGCTGGCCGCGGCCGGATACCGGCGGGTCGAGGAGCCGTCGCTGCCGGGCCACTACACCCGTGCCGGCGATCGCTTCCGCATCCACACCCGGGCTTTCGCCGACGCCGACGGCCGATCGCCCGAACAGCGTGTGGTCGCGGAGCTGGCCCAGGGCCGGCTGCGCTCGCTGGCCGGTTTCGACGGCCGCCGGCTGGAGCACGCGGTGGTCGACCCCGCTCGCATCGCCACGCTGCACGGCCAGCGCCAGGAGGAGCGCCGCCTGGTGCGTCTGGACGAGGTGCCGCCGCTGCTGGTCACCGGCCTGCAGGCGGTCGAGGACCGCGACTTCAAGCACCACCGCGGCGTCGACCCCACCGGCATCCTCCGGGCGGCCTGGGTCAACCTGCGCGAAGGCGACCGCCGGCAGGGCGGCAGCACCCTGACCCAGCAGCTGGTGCGCAGCCTGTTCCTCAGCCGTGAGCGCCTGTACACCCGCAAGCTCAACGAAGCCGCCTACGCGATCATCATCGAGTCGCGCTTCGACAAGGGCGTGATCCTGGAGGCCTACCTCAACCAGGTCTACCTGGGCCAGTCGGGCGGGCACGCCATCCACGGTGTCGCGGCCGCCTCGGAGTTCTGGTTCGGACGCGAGCCGCAGTCGCTGCGAAGCGACGAGATCGCCCTGCTCATCGGCATGATCCGGGGTCCGTCCCACTACGACCCGCGCCGCTTCCCCGAGCGGGCCCTCGGGCGCCGCAACCTGGTGCTGGGCGTGATGCACGAGACCGGCCTGATCGACGCCACCGAGCTCGAGCGCGCGCGGGCCCGGCCGCTGGGCGTCAGCGAGCGCCCGGGCCTGGCCGGCAACCGGCACCCGGCCTTCCTGGACCTCGTCCGGCGCCAGCTCGAACGCGACTACCCCGCCGACGCGCTGCGTGGAGCGGGCCTGTCGGTCTACACCACCCTGGCACCCTCGGCCCAGCTGGCCGCGGAGGCCTCGGTGGCCGGCGGCCTGGATGCGCTGCAGGCCGACGGCCGTCCCCCGCTGCAGGCGGGGCTGGTGGTCACCGACGTGCGCACCGGCGAGGTGCTGGCGGTGGTCGGCGACCGCGACCCGCGCCGGGTCGGCTTCAACCGGGCCCTGGACGCACGGCGGCCGGTCGGCTCGGTGCTCAAGCCCTTCGTCTACCTGCTGGCGGTGGCCCAGCCCGGGCGCTATTCGCTGGCCACGGTGGTCGAGGACGCGCCGCTGCGGGTCGACCTGCCCGGCGGGCGCAGCTGGATGCCCGAGAACGCCGACGGCCGCAGCCACGGGCGCGTGCGCCTGGCCGACGCCCTGTCGATGTCCTACAACCAGGCCTCGGTGCGGCTGGGGCTGGAGGTCGGCGTCGACCGGCTGGCGCGGCTGCTGAAGGTGCTCGGCGAGGTCGAGGCGCAGCCCAACCCCTCGCTGATCCTGGGCAGCGTCGACCTCAGTCCGTTCCAGGTCGCCCAGCTCTACCAGTTCCTGGCCTCCGGCGGCGAGGTGCAGCCGCTGCGCGCGGTGCGCGGGGTGGTCGACGCCGACGGGCAGCCGGTGCAGCGCTACCGGCAGGCGATCGACCCGGCCCAGGACGGCGACTCGATCGCCGCCCGCCTGGTCACCATCGCCCTGCAGCGCGCCGTCACCGACGGCACCGCGCGCCGGCTGCAGGCCGACGGGCTGGGCTGGCTGCGGCCGGCGGGCAAGACCGGCACCAGCAACGACGGACGCGACAGCTGGTTCGCCGGCTACACCGGCAGCCACCTGTCGGTGGCCTGGGTCGGCAACGACGACAACCAGTCCACCGGGCTCTACGGTGCCACCGGGGCCATGCGGCTGTGGTCGGCACTGGTCCGTCGCCTGCCCTCCGAGCCGCTCCGGGTGCCCGACGGCGACCTGGCCTGGGCCTGGGTGGACGCCGAGGAGTACGCGACCACCGACGAGACCTGCCCCCAGGCCGAGCGCTTCCCCTTCGTGCGCGGCCACCTGCCCGACTATCATCGCGGCTGCGCCCTGGAACGCGTCCGGGGCTGGTTCGGCAGCAGGCGCGATAACGAATGAAGACCCTTCCCTTGAGTGCGGCCCTGCTGGTGGCCGCGGTGCTCGCCGGCTGCCAGCCGGTTGCGCGCGTGGCCACGCCCGTGGCAACTCCCGTGGTAGAGCCGCCCGCCGACCCGGCGCAGCGGCTGCGCGCGCTGCGTGAGGCCGCAGGCGACCCCGGTGTCGTGGACGTCCAGCCACTGCGCAGTCCCGAACTCGAGGATCTGCGCGAGGCGGTGGACGAGGCCGAGTCGCGTGGCGACATCACCACCGCGCGCTCGCTGCTGGCGCAGGCGCTGGCGCTGGAGCCCGGCCAGCCCGAACTGCTGCAGACCAAGGCCGAGCTGCTGCTGGTGGACGGTGAACTGTTTCCGGCGATCGAGCAGGCCACGCGGGCGCTCAATGCCGGTCCCCGCGTCGGCAGCCTGTGCCGGCGCAGCTGGTTGACCCTGGTCGAGGCCTACCGCCTGGGCGGACACGTCGCCGAGGCGGAGCTGGCGCTGGGCCAGCTGGAGCGCTGTTCGGTGCCCGCCCCGGTGCGCATGTAGCGGCGTGGAGGGCCTGGCGGAATCCACGTGCGCGGCGCTGGACCGGGACGGCGGGCTGGCCCGGGCGCTGCCGGGCTTCAGGCCGCGCGCGGCACAGCAGGCGCTGGCTGCCGCCATCGCCGGGACCCTGGCCGATCGGGGTGAACTGCTGGCCGAAGCCGGCACGGGCACGGGCAAGACCTACGCCTACCTGGTGCCGCTGCTGCTCCATGGCGCCCGGGCGGTGGTGTCCACCGGCACCCGGGCGCTGCAGGACCAGCTCTTCCACCGCGACCTGCCGCGCGTTCGCCAGGCCCTGGGCGTGGGACTGCGCGCGGTCATGCTCAAGGGCCGGTCCAACTACCTGTGCCTGTACCGGCTGGAGAAGGCGCGCGACACCGCCGGCGCCGGCGAACGGCGGGCGCGGCTCGACGCGCTGGCGGGCTTCGCGCGGGCCAGCCGCGACGGCGACCTCTCCGCCGCCGATGGCCTGCCGGAGGACTCGCCGCTGTGGCCGCAGGTCACCTCCACCATCGACAACTGCCTGGGCGGGGAGTGCCCGTTCTGGGGCGAGTGCTTCGTCGTGAAGGCACGCCAGGCCGCGCAGGCGGCCGACCTGGTCGTGGTCAACCACCACCTGCTGCTGGCCGACCTGGCCCTGAAGGAGGAAGGCTTCGGCGAGATCCTGCCGGGGGCCGATGCCTTCGTGCTCGACGAGGCCCACCAGCTTCCCGACCTGGCCGCGCAGTTCTTCGGGGCCCGGCTGGGGGCGCGCCAGCTGTCCGAACTCGGGCGCGACCTCCTGCGCGAGTGTGCCGGTGTCGACGGCGCCCTGGCCTCGCTGCAGCCGGTCTGCGAAGGTCTGGAGCAGGCCTGCCGGGAGGCCCGGCTTGCCCTGGCGCGTTACTCGCCGCGCGCGGCCGGCCAACGCGTGGTGGGGCAGGCACCCGCGATGCAGGCCCTTGAAGGGATCCGCACGGCCCTGGCGGAACTGGCAACCGCCCTCTCGCCGCTGGAGGCCGCGGCCGCCGGCCTCGCCGCCGGGGGCGAACGCGCGCGCGTGTTCCAGGAGCGCCTGCAGGCGTGGATCGCCGCCGCGGATGGTGGCGGGGACGTCGAGGCTGGCGTGGACACGCACCCCGATGAAGCGGGGTCGGGGGGCACCGGGAGCGGGGCGGGTGAGGTCTGCTGGCTCGAGGCGGGCGAGCGCGGTTTCGTGCTGCACCGGACCCCGCTGGACGTGTCCGGGCCACTGAAGCGCTACCGCGAGCGCTCCGCGGCCGCCTGGGTGTTCACCTCCGCGACCCTGGCGGTCGGCGGTGGCTTCGACCACGTCGCGCGTCGGTTGGGCCTTGAGGCACCGCGCACGCTGCTGGCGCCCAGTCCGTTCGACTGGGCGCACCAGGCGCTGTGCTACCTGCCGCCCGACCTGCCGGACCCGGCCTCGCCGGGCCATGTCGCCGCGATGCTCGAGGCCATCACCCCGGTGCTGGAGGCCTCGGGTGGGCGCGCGTTCGTGCTGTTCACCTCGCACCGGGCGCTGCAGGCGGCCGCGGCGATGCTCGACGCCGGTCCCTGGCCGCTGTTCGTCCAGGGTCGGGCGCCCCGGCAGGCGCTGCTCGAGGGGTTCAGGGCCTCGGGCAACGGCGTCCTGCTCGGGGCGGCGAGCTTCTGGGAAGGCGTCGACGTCGCCGGCGACGCCCTGAGCGTGGTGGTGATCGACCGGTTGCCCTTCGCCTCGCCGGATGATCCGGTGCTCGAGGCCCGTCTCAACGCCATCCGGGATGCCGGCGGCAACCCGTTCCGCGACGAGCAGCTGCCGGCGGCGGTGATCGCGCTCAAGCAGGGCGTGGGGCGCCTGATCCGCACGCTGGAGGACCGCGGGGTGCTGGTGCTGTGCGACCCGAGGCTGGTGAGCCGGCCCTACGGACGCTTGTTCCTGGGCAGCCTGCCGCCGATGCCGCGCACGCGCGAGGTCGCCGACGTGCAGGCCTTCTTCAGCCCGGCGGCCTTCCAGCCGGCATTCGCGCGTGGAGACGATGATGAAGATCCTGGCCATTGAAACCGCCACCGAGGCCTGCTCGGTCGCGCTGTGGCTGGACGGCGAGTGCCTGGAGCGCTTCGAGCTGGCGCCGCGCCGGCACGCGCTGCGGGCGTTGCCGATGGCCGAGGAACTGCTGGCCGAAGCCGGCATCGGCCGCCGTGCACTCGACGGCCTGGCCTGTGGCCGGGGGCCGGGTGCCTTCACCGGCGTGCGCCTGGCCGTGGCGCTGACCCAGGGGCTGGCCCTGGCGCTGGACCGACCGGTGGCCGGCGTCTCGACGCTGGCGGCGCTGGCCTGCGCGGCGCCCGGCTCCGGGTCGCATGTCCTGGCCACCATCGATGCGCGGATGGGCGAGGTCTACGCCGGCCTCTTCCAGCGTGACCGGGACGCGCCGCTGCCGCTCGGGCCCGAGCGGGTGCTGGCGCCCGGGCAGCTGGAACTGCCCGGGGCAGGGACATGGTCGGCCGTGGGAACCGGCCTTGCGGCCGCAGGCGGCGCCCTGCTGGAACGGCTGGAAGGGCGCCTGGAAGGTCACGACGCATCGGCCCTGCCGCGAGCCGCCGATGTGGCCCGGCTTGCGGCCGGGGTCTTCCGCGACGGCGGCGGGATGGATGCCGCTGCCCTGGAGCCGGCCTACCTGCGCGACCGCGTGGCCCAGACCCTGGCCGAGCAGGCCGCGGCACGCGCGCAGCGCTGAGCGGGCGGCGTCCGGGTGGACGCGGTCATCGCGACGGCTCGGGCACGCTGAGTTCGACCAGGCCGATGTCGGTGTTGTCCTCGACCAGCATCGGCAGGATCAGCCCGTCGCCGCCGGAGGTCCGCTGCGGACGGGAGTAGGGCGGCGGGCGGATCGAGCCCAGCGTGCGCAGCGGCTGCAGCCCGCCCTCGCGCCAGTCGAAGGCGCCCAGGCCCATCCGGTCCTCGGCCAGCACGCGCAGGTAGAAGACCTGGTCGCCCTGCAGCGACCAGCCCTCGTTCTCCGGCAGCGCCACGGTGTCCACCTGTTCCAGCGTCGCCTCGTCGAGGATGCGGGCCTCCAGGATCGCATCCGGGCGCGTGGTCCAGAGTCGGCCGTCGTCGTCGCGTTCGATGCGGATGGCGGGCACGCCGGTCTCCTCGCTGCTGCAGCCGTTGCCCTCGTGCCTGCGGCACAGCAGCAGGCGCCAGCTGTCGGCAGAGCCGGCCACCAGCCACAGGTCGCGGCCGTTGGCGTGGTAGAGCACCTCGCGGACGACCTCCCGTTCGGAGAGCAGCAGCGTCGAGCCGCCGGTGCTGCGGTTGTGCTCCCAGACCTCGAAGCGCCCGTCCTGCCGGGCGATGTAGGCGATGCGGTCGCCCGCAGGCGACCACACCGGCTTCTCCAGCAGCTGGAAGCCGTGGTCGGTGAGCCGGAGCGTGCGCTCGCTGTCCACGGCCCTGTGCCACAGCTCGAAGCCCCCGGTGCGGTCGGAGACGATCACCGCCTCGGTGCCGTCCGGCGACAGCGCCAGGCCGAGGTCGTTGCCGGTGGAGTCGTTCCAGGGCGAGGGCTCCGGCCACTGCCCGTCCGTCACCCCCGGCGCGTCCACCAGCGACAGGGCGATGCGCTGGCGCTCGGCTTCGTAGACCACCACGTCGCGGTGCCGGGCCAGCGACGGCTGGGCGGCGTTGGCCACGGGCAGTTCGCGGTGCGCTCCGGAGGCCACGTCGACCAGGACCAGGCGTTGCACGCCATCCACGGCCACGCTGGCCACCAGCGCCTGTCCGTCGGGGGTCCAGTCGTGGCCACGGATGTTCCCGGTCAGGCTGCCCAGCCGCTGCGGCTCCCCGCCCGCCACCGCAACCACATGGAGGGTGGAGTTGGGGTTGGGGCCGCGGCGGAAGGCGACCCGGCTGCCGTCGGGCGAGAAGCGCGGCTCAAGATCCAGCGTGGCGCCGTCGTGGGGGTAGTCCAGCAGGGCGGACTGCCAGTCCCCGTTCAGGCGCAGCAGCTGGATGCCGCTGCCGCCGCTGCCGTCGCGGGCGATGTAGGACAGCGCGATGAGGTCGGGATCCGCCGGGCTCCAGTCGAAGCCGATGCCACTGCCCGCGGGGCATCCGGTGACGGTGCGCTGGCTGCCGCTCTCGACGACCAGGATGCGCAGTTCGCAGCCGCCATCGAAGCCGCGGCGGAGGTAGAGCAGTTCGCTGTCGTCGTTGCGCCAGCGTGCCTGCAGGTGGTCGGCGTCGGGGTCGTCGGTGAGTCGACGCGGCTCCAGCACCGCGGTCGACTGGATGTACAGCTGGCGGCCCCAGGGCGACTCCGGGCTGTGGGCGTAGACGAGGCGGCCGCCACTGGCGCTGAGTGCCGGCCAGCGTTCGCTGCCCGGGAAATAGGTCAGCAACCGGGGCTCGCCGATCGCCTCGACCGACCCGCCAGCGGGCTCGCGCGAAGGCGAGGCCAGCAGTGCGAGCACGAACAGGGTCGCTGCAACCAGCGCCAGTGCCAGGCCCCAGATGGCGGAGGGGCCCAGGGCGGCGCGGCTGCCGGCATCGGCGGAACCCGCGGCCATCGGCCTCCGGGCTGTCTCCGGGGGAGTGGCCGCTTGGGACTCCGCGGCTTCGAAGGTCGCCGGAGCGATCAGGCGGTAACCGACCCGTGGAATGGTTTCGATGAAGCTCGGGGACTCGGGGTTGTCGCCCAGCGCCCGCCTGAGCGCGGTGATGGCGTGGCCGACCACGTCCGGGGTGGTGAAGCTGTTGCGCCAGACCAGGTCCAGTAGCTCGTCGCGGGCGACGGTCTGTCCCTGGCGCCGGGCCAGCACCACCAGCACCGAGGCGGCCTTGGGGGTCAGCCGCACCTCGCGGTCGGGCCCCAGCACCGTGAGCGCCCCGAAGTCGACGGTGAACGCACCGATCTTCAGGTGCTCGCGCAGCTCGTGCAGGCGGGTTGGATCGGCCAGCGTCATCACCGTATCGGAGGCGGTCCCGCACGGCGAAGCAGCCGTGGGGCAGGAGGAAGGGGGCGGGCCGCATCCGCGGCCGGCCCGCAATTATGACATCCCCGAAACGCAGTGCCGTGTGACGGAAGGCAGGGGCTCAGGCGGCCTCCCGCCGGTACTCGGTCGCCGACATGCCGGTGCGCTTGCGGAACAGGCGGGCGAAGGCGAAGCGGCTTTCGAAGCCGACGGTGGCCGCGACTTCGGAGATCGCCAGGTCGGTCTCGGCGATCAGGGACTTGGCGACCTCGAGCCGCCGGATCGTGAGCAGGTCGTGGGGCGTGACCCCGAAGACGTCGCGGAAGAGCCTGATGAAGTGCGACTTGGAGTAGCGGGAGGCCAGCGCCAGGCTGTCGATGTCGTGCCTGCCATGCGGTTCGTTGACGATGCGGTTGCGCGCCTTCAGCAGCCGGGAGAGCACCCGGCGCCGGTGTCCCTCGGTGCGTCCGTAGGCGCGGTCGACCCATCGCGCCAGGCCGGCCTGGGCGTGGACCGCGGCGTGGACCAGGTCACCGAGGCTGCGGCGCAGCTGTTCCCGGTCCTGGCTGCCGGCTTCGCTCTCGCCCAGCGTGGCAAGCCGGACCAGGGCTGCCAGCAGGGGCCGGTCGAGCTTCACGGTCGAGGAGAACAGCAGCGGTTCGGGGACGCCGCGCAGTCCGCTGGTCCGGGCGATGCGGCCGAGGAGGCTCTGCGGGACCGCAAGGACCAGCCATTCGGCAGCCGAACGCGCGACACCGCGCTGGGCGGTCGACTCGGGCATGAAGTGGAAGCGCCGGGCCTGCACCGTGCACAGCCCGTCGTCGGACTCCACGTCGATCTCGCCCTTGAGGCAGATCCACAGCGAGGCGTAGCCGGAGCCGAGGCCCAGGCTGGTGCCGCGCCCGGACAGCCGGGCCAGGAACAGTCGTTCGCGGTGGGCGCGGTTGGTGGTGTCGCGGTCGCCGATGTGGACGTTGCCCGCGGCTCCGGCTCGCCGGTACTCCATCTGCATGTGGCACCTCAGGTGTCGTCTGGAGGCGCAAGCGTGGTGTTCAGGCGTGCCCGAAGTCGCGAAATTACGGGGACATTCGGGGCCAATAGCCCTGAGGTATCGCTGACGAAATCGCGAGCTACCCCTCAAGTCATTGATTTCAAGTGATTCGCATGCGGCCTGAGAATTTCCCGGTCACTGCCCGCGGGTCCACGCGAACCGGTTCCTTCCGGCGGCTCCAGCGGCGCCTGGCCACCGACGCGACCTTACCGGGCAGACCTTCAGAACCCGGAAAACTCCCGTTACAGGGCCGTAAAAATTCCGCTGAAAACGCGATATCGGACACACCGAAAGCGCGGGCCGGGCACCCCGTGGCCCATGCGTCGGCTTAGTGTCACCGGGTCGCTGAAATCTATTGGCGACCCATGCCAATGCATCTGGTTCCAACCTTTTGGAGAGAGCTTAATGTTGAACGCCAAGCAGCTGCCCAACGCGATTCGCTTCGCGCTGCTCGCTGGTGCCGCCTCGACCATGGGCATCGCGAACAACGCGATCGCGCAGGACGAAGCCGCCACCCTCGACCGCATCGAGGTCACCGGTTCGCGAATCAAGCGCGCCGACATCGAGGGCGCCCTGCCCGTCACCGTCATCGACCGCCAGCAGCTCGAGCTGTCCGGCGACACCTCGGTGGCCGACTACCTGCGCAACACGACCTTCAACTCGTTCGGCTCGTTCCGTCCGCAGTCGGGTTCCTTGGCGCAGTCCTTCGCCGGCCTGAGCCTGCGTGGCCTGGGTACCGGTCGTACCCTGATCCTGATCGACGGCCGTCGTGCCCCGATCGCGCCGAACGTCGGCTCGGCCCAGGACCTCAACTCGATCCCGCTGGCGGCGGTCGAGCGCATCGAGATCCTGTCCGACGGCGCCTCGGCGATCTACGGCACCGACGCGATCGGTGGCGTGGTCAACATCATCACCCGCAAGGACTTCAGCGGCGTGGAGATGTCGGTTGGCGTGTCCAGCCCGAAGCGTCCCGGCGGTGAGACCGAGGAGGCTTCGGTCATCTTCGGTGCGGCCAGCGACCGCGGCCGCCTGATGGCGGGCGCCTCGTACAACAACCGCGGCATCATCTTCCAGCGCGAGCGTCCGTGGTCCACCGGTGGCGCCTCGGTGTTCTCGAACAACTTCGCGCCGGCCACCCCGGCCCCGGGCACCCTGTACGGCTTCACCCCGGGCGCCTTCCTGGCCCACCCGACCTTCGGTTCCTCGGTGCCGGGCGGCTGCTCCGACCCGGGCTTCTCCGAGACCGGCACCGGCGTCGACCGTCGCTGCCTGTACGACTTCACCGCGCTGGCGGCCGACGAGGCCGAGATCCGCAACAACGCGCTGTTCGTGCGTGGCGACTACCAGATCAACGACGACTGGATGACCTACTTCAACGCCGGCGTGACCCGCGTGAAGTCCTTCGGCCGCTACGCGCCGGTCCCGTCCTCGCCGTGGCCGGGTGGCCAGCCGTTCATCCCGGTCGGTTCCCCGAACCACCCGGGCAACCCGAACGGCTACAACGCCGGCAACACCGCCGGCTATGACCCGGACGAGCCGGTCTTCCTGCGCCACCGCTTCGCCGCGGGTGGTGCGCGTGACTCCTTCGTCGACTCCAACGTCTATGACGTGATGGTCGGCGCCGAGGGTCGCATCGGCAACTTCGACGTCGACTTCGGCGTGCGTCGCAACGAGTTCAAGTACATCGACCTGGGCTACAACTACGTGGTCGGTGGCCTGGCTCAGCAGGCGATCGCCGACGGCAGCTACAACATCTACGACCCGTCGGGCAACGATCCGGACATCATCAACTCCTTCACCCACACGATCAGCCGCAACAGCTCGACCGTGCTGCAGGAAGTCTTCGCCAGCGCGGCGACCGACCTGTGGGAGATGGGTGGTGGCTCGGCCGGTCTGGCCTTCGGCCTGGAGTACCGCTCCGAGGACTACGCCGACATCTACGACTCGCTGTCGGGTGCCGGCCAGGTGGTCGGTTCGGCGGGCAACTCCGCCGAGGGCGGCCGCAACGTCCGCGCCGGCTTCTTCGAGGTGCTGCTGCCGTTCACCAGCCAGTTCGAGGTGGGTGTGGCCGGTCGTTACGACCGTTACAGCGACTACGGCAGCGACTTCTCGCCGAAGGTCTCGCTGCGCTACCAGCCGCTGGACACCCTGACCCTGCGTGCGTCCTACAGCGAGGGCTTCCGCGCACCGTCGCTGGACATCCTCACGCAGCAGCCCTCGTTCTCGGCTGACGGCACCAACGACCCGCAGACCTGCCAGGCCTTCACCGGCGACCCGGAGTGCTCGACGCAGGTCACCGCCTACGTCATCGCCAACCCGGACCTGGAGTCGGAGCAGTCCGAGCAGTGGTCGGTCGGTCTCGCGTGGGATGCCACCGACTGGCTGAACCTGACGCTGGACTACTACGACATCACCATCACCAACCGCATTGCCGGCATCAGCACCCTGCAGATCCGCAACTGCCTGGCCGGTGTGTCCACCAACTGCCCGTCGGGCCTGAGCAACCTGCCGGTGAACGTCCAGCCGCCGCAGCCCGAACTGGGCCTGGGCCTGGCGCGCGACCCGAACAGCGGTGCGATCCTGTACGTGCAGCGTGGCTTCACCAACCTGGGTACGCTCGACACCTCGGGCATGGACCTCAACGTCCGTACCAACTTCGACTTCGCCGGCGCGGGTTCGCTGCGCAACCAGCTGCAGGTCAGCTACGTGCGTGACTACAGCGTCGACGGTGGCGAGAGCATCATCGGTGAGCCGGGCATTCCGAAGTACCGTGCCAACCTGAACAACCAGTACGGCATCGGCGACTTCACCTTCGCCTGGAACGTGAACTACATCCACAGCACCCTGACCGTCGCCGGCCTGTCGACGGGCGAGAAGCAGCGTTCGTGGACCACCCACGACCTGCAGGCCTCCTGGAATGCCCCGTGGAACGGTCGCGTGACCGTTGGTGCGACCAACATCACCGACAAGGATCCGCCGCTGGATCCGGCGTACGGCCGTGGCTTCGACTTCAACCTGTACGACGGTTACGGTCGCGTCCCGTACATCCGCTACACCCAGAGCTTCTAAGCCCCGGCTTGGAATCGATGGATGGGAAAGGGGCCTTCGGGCCCCTTTCCTTTTGGCGGCCGCCACGACGGCGGCTACACTGCGCACTTCCGGCGAGCAGGCAATCCATGAACCGACCCCCCGACCAGCGCCGCCGCCAGGCCTGGAGCCGCTACTGGGCCAGCGGCAGCAGCCACTCGTGCCCGGGCAGCTTCGACGAGCGCTACGCCGGTGCGGTGTCCGCTTTCTGGCACCCGCTGATCCAGGCCCTGCCGGCCGACGGCCGGGTCCTCGACGCGTGCTGCGGCAACGGGCCGATCGCGCGGATGGTGGTCGAGCAGCGGCCGGACTGCCGTGTCGATGCGGTCGACCTGGCTGCACCGCAGCCGGCGTGGATCGCGGACCTGGCCGAGGCCGACAGCGGGAGGGTACGCTTCCACGGGGGCGTCGACGTGGCCGGGCTTCCGTTCCCCGACGCCTGCTTCGACCTCGTCTGCAGCCAGTTCGGGCTGGAGTACAGCGATCTGGACAGCGCGTTGCCGGAAGTCCGCCGCGTCCTCGCCACCCGAGGCTGCCTGGCGCTGGTGGCGCATCACGCCGGTTCGGTGCTGGCGCAGGTTGCCGCCGATGAAGCCGGGCACCTGGCCTGGCTGCTTGGCGCCTCGGGCCTGTTCGATGCGGCGGACGCCATGGTCGACTGGATGGCGCAGGCCTCGACCCCGGCCGGGGCGGCCGCGCTGACGTCCAACGCCCGCGCCAACGCGGACCGCGCACGGCTCAACGGCGTGCTGGCCGCGCTGTCGGAACGGGCACGCGTGCAGTCCACGCCGGACGTGCTGCACGAGACCGCCCGGTCCGTCCTGGGCGTCCTGGATACCGCGCGCGGGGCCGGTGCGGGGTCCGCGCGTGCCGAACTCCAGTCGCTGGGCGATGCCTTGGCGGACGGGCGGCTGCGCGTGGACGAGCTGGTGGCCCACGCGCTCAACGCGGAGGCCGTGGCCGGGCTGGCCGCCTGGGCGGAGGGTGTCGGCTGGCGATGCGATGCCGGTGAGCTCAGGGAAGGCGGACGGCTGCTGGGCTGGACGCTGCGCTTCTGGGCGCGTGACTGACGCCGGTCAAACGGCCATCGGCGGGTCGGCGCGGCCCGGCCGCGTCGGCACGGCTGCGTCAGAGGTCCTGCTGGTAGCGCACGTAGGGCGTGCGCGGGCTTTCGTCGATGCCTTCGGCTTCCGCGCCGACGCCCAGGGACCATGGCGCACGGCCGCGGGTGAGGATGTTCTGAGTGCCGATGGTGAGGCGACCCTGCCACGGGGTGCGCCAGCTCACGCCGATGTCCAGACCGCTCCAGCCGGGCAGGGCGCCGGCGTCGACAGTGCGACCGGTGACCTCGCCACTGAAGTTGCCCATGCCCACGCCCAGGCTGACCTCGGTGCCGATCCAGTCCAGTGGGCCGACAACGGCCGCCGGCGCCGGAATCAGGCGCGCGCGCGCCACCGAGCCGTCCAGGGACACCCAGCCGTCGTCGCCGAAGCGGTAGCTGGTTCCGGCCAGCAGGCTCTGCTGGTCGAGGCGGAGGTTGCCCGTGCCGAGTCCGGCCAGGCCGGACTCGGGGAGCCAGACCGGCGATGCGGACTGGGTGCCGTCGAGCTCGAAACGCTCGAGCCGGCCACCGAGATCGACCCGGAAGCGGTGCCCGACCAGGCTGGCCGAGCCGCCGAGGACGCCGCCGTCCAGGCCGGTAGTGCCCAGCCCGGCATCGAGCTGGGCCAGGCGGCAGTGTTCACCGAGTGCGCCAATGCTGTTGAGCAGGGCGCCGCTTGAATCGCACAGCAGCGCCAGGCCATCGCTGGCCTGGCCGAGGCTGGTGCCGAGGTCGATCCGGGTGCCTGCGCCGGTGCGCAGGCTGGTGGCCGGGTCGCTGGCGCGAGCCTGCCGGCCGATGACGCGCTGGACGCTGGGCAGCTCGCGCTGGGTGCCGTAGCCGTCGAGCAGCAGCAAGCCTTCGAAGCGGCCGCTGGACTGATCGAGGATCGGCAGCACCGTGGACTCGTTCCCCGAGGGCTCGGCCGGAAGCAGGGTCCATGGCTGCGCCTGCGCGTTCGCGGCGGCGAACCCGGCAATCGCAAGCACCATGGATGCAGCAAGACGCATGGGGGAAGTCCTGTCCATGCCGTAACCGACCGCGAGAGCCTCGCGAAGGTTCCGGCGTCACTGACCTTGGACGATACGCCATTTACGGAAAGCTAACAATGCCGGGCGGCGCATTCAGTGCAGGCGGCCCGGGTCGGGGCTGTCGGCGTACAGGGCCAGGATCTCATCGGTCGTGAGACGATACACGGTGTTGCAGAACTCGCAGCGCACTTCCGCCTGCCCGCCCTGGGCGGCGGCCAGCGCCTCCTCCCGCCCCAGCGACGCCATCACCGCCCGCACGCGCTCCAGCGAGCACGAGCAGCCGAAGGCCAGCGGCCGCGAGGCCAGCACCCGCACACCATCCTCGTGGAACAGGCGGTGCAGCAGTTGCGCGCCGGCGGTGGTGGCCAGCTCCGCGGCGCCCAGCGTGTCGAACAGGGCGCTGGCCCGGCGCCAGCCGTCCTCGTCCCCCTGGCTGCCCGGCAGCTGCTGGATCATCAGGCCGGTCGCGACGCCGTCCCGGACGGTCAGCAGCAGGCGGGTCGGCAGCTGCTCGGACTGCCGGAAGTAGTCCTCGAAGGCCGCCGGCAGCGTATCGGCATCCAGGCCCACCAGGCCCTGGTAACGGACCGGCTCGGCGGCCCCCGGCGGCTGGTTCTCGATGGTGATCGCCAGACGGGCATCGCCGCCCAGGTCCCGCAGCGTCAGGCCAGCGGGGACATGGTCGTCGTGCAGGGCGATGCCGCGGATGTGGCCTTCGTGCGTGCACTCGGCGAAGACCCGCCGCACCGCGGTTTCGCCGACGAGCTGGATCGACAGGCGGCCCTCGACCTTGGCATGCCCGGTGAACAGCGCGGCCGCGGCGCAGCACTCGCCCAGCAGCTGCTCCACCGGGGCCGGGTAGCTCGCGTTGTCCAGCAGCTGGCGCCAGGCCGCGCCCAGGCGCACGAACACGCCGCGCACCCCCGAGGTGTCGAGGACGAAGCGGGACAGACGGTCGTGGTCGAGCTCGGATGCCGCGTCGGGGGCGTGGGTGGCCATGCTGTCTCCTGCAGTGCACGGGGCTGGGTGGGGGCGCGGCGGCCCGGCTTCAAGCCCCGGGGCCGGCGGCCGTGGTCCAGCGGCTATCATCAACCACCGCACTCCGCGGATCGAGGGCCTGGTGGGCAGACGACAGCGAAACAACCGGCGCAGCGCGCCGGTGCGCATCCTGCGGGCGATGGCCTGGCTGGTGGTCGCCTTCGTGGTGGTCAGCGTCGCCCAGGTGGCCACGCTGCGCTTCGTCGACCCGCCCACCAGCGCCTTCATGCTGGCCCGGCAGCTCGAACACTGGGGTGAACACCGCCGCGGCATGGCCCTGCAGCGGGAATGGCGCGACCTCGACGCGATCTCCTGGCGCCTGGGCATGTCGGTGATCGCCAGCGAGGACCAGAACTTCGCCCGCCACCGGGGCTTCGATGTCGAGGCGATCCGGCAGGTGGTGGCCGAGGGCGGCCGCCGCGGCGGCAGCACCATCAGCCAGCAGGTGGCGAAGAACCTGTTCCTGTGGGGCGGCCGCAGCTGGGTCCGCAAGGGGCTGGAGGCCTGGTACACCGTGCTGATCGAAGCGCTGTGGCCCAAGCACCGGATCCTGGAGGTCTACCTCAACATCGCGGAGTTCGGCGATGGCGTGTATGGCGCGCAGGCGGCGGCCCGGCACCACTTCGGCAGGGATGCCGACGCGCTGGGCCCGGTCGAGGCCGCCCGTCTGGCCGCGGTGCTGCCCTCGCCGCGCCGCTACGACCCGGTCCGGCCCGGGCCACACGTCAGCCAGCGCAGCGCCTGGATCCAGCGCCAGGTCGAACAGCTCGGCGGCGAGTCCTACCTGCACTCGTGCTGCAGCCCTCAGCGCTGACGAACGCGCCCGGTCAAGGCTAGGATGCCGGGATGAGCAGCCCGACATTCCCGCCGCAGGATGGCCGCATCGCCGTGGTCGTGCCCGCCTTCAACGAGTCCGGCGCCCTGCCGGCCCTGCACCGGCGGCTCGCCGCCGTGCTCGATGGGCTGGAGGGTGCGTTCGAGGTGCTCTACATCGACGACGGCAGCCGCGACGGCACCTGGGAGGCGATCGGGGCGCTGGCCGCCGGCGACGCCCGCGTTTCCGGTCTGCGGTTGAGCCGCAACTTCGGCAAGGAACTGGCGCTGACCGCCGGGCTCGACCACCTCGACTGCGGGGTGTCGGCCGCGATCGTGCTCGATGCCGACGGGCAGGACCCGCCGGAGCTGATCCCCGAGATGATCCGCCGTTGGCGCGAGGGTGCCGAGGTCGTCTACGGGGTGCGCACCCGCCGCGAGGGCGAGGGCTGGTTCAAGCGTGCCACCGCGCACGCCTTCTACCGGGTCATGGCGCGGCTGTCGAACACCCCGGTGCCGCGCGACACCGGGGACTTCCGGCTGATGGACCGGCGCGTGCTCGATGCGCTCTCGCGGCTGCGCGAGCGCCACCGGTTCATGAAGGGGCTCTTCGCCTGGGTCGGCTTCCGGCAGGAGCCGATGCCCTACGTGCGCGAGCCGCGCAGCGCGGGCCGGACCAGCTTCAACTACTGGAAGCTGTGGAACTTCGCCCTGGAAGGCATCACCAGCTTCTCGACCGCGCCGCTGCGCGTGGCGACCTACTTCGGCCTGCTGGTCGCCGGCCTCGCCTTCGCCTACGGCGTGTGGATCATCGGCACGACGCTGCTGCTCGGGGACTCGGTGCCCGGCTACCCGTCGCTGATGGTGGTGATCCTGTTCCTGGGCGGCGTGCAGCTGGTGGCGCTGGGCATCATCGGCGAGTACCTGGGGCGGCTCTACGACGAGTCCAAGCAGCGCCCGCTCTACCTGGTCGACCGCTGGGCGCCGGCGGCGGCGACGCAAGCCCCCGGACGCGCCGCGGGGGCCGGTCCTCAGGCGTAGTCGCGGGCCAGCACCTGGGTGCTGACCGCCACGAAATGGCAGACGCTGCCGGCGATGACGAAGATGTGCCAGATCGCATGGCCGTAGGCCAGCCGTCGGCTCATGTAGAACAGGGCGCCGACGGTGTAGGCGATGCCCCCGGCGAACAGCCACACCAGGGTCACCGTCGGCAGCTGTCGCAGCATCGGCCCGATCGCGGCCAGGGCAAGCCAGCCCATCGCGATGTAGATCAGGGTCGAGAGCAGCTTGAAGCGGCCGGTGAAGAACAGCTTGAAGACGATGCCCACGGCCGCCAGCGACCAGATCGCCGCGAACAGCCACCAGCCGCCGTCCTCACGCAGGCCGATCAGGGTGAACGGGGTGTAGGTGCCGGCGATGAGCAGGTAGATCGCGCAGTGGTCGAAGATCTTCAGCCGGTGCTTGGCGATCGGGTGCGGGATGGCGTGATAGAGGGTGGAGGCGAGGTAGAGCACCAGCAGCGTGCCACCGAAGACGATCGCGCCGGCCAGCTGCCAGCCGTCGCCGAACACCGCCGCCAGCGTGATCAGGACCGCGCCTGCGGCCAGGGCCAGCACGGCGCCGATGCCGTGCGTGAGTGCATTGACGATCTCTTCCCGCAGCTCGTCGGCGCGCGTCATGCTCCATCCTCCGCGGCCGTCGGGGGTGCCGCAGGGGATCAGGATACCCGGGCGTATGGCCGACGCAAGCGCCGGACCGGGCGGCCTCAGTCCACCGCCAGCGCGCTGGCGTGCTCGCGTGTGGCCTCGAAGCGGATCTCCGGCCAGCGCTCCCGGGTCAGCTGCAGGTTGACCCGGGTCGGGGCCAGGTAGACCAGCGCGCCGGAGGCGTCGACGGCCAGGTTCGGGGCGGCCTTCTCGCGGAACTGCTCGAGCATGCGCTCGTCGTCGCAGTAGACCCAGCGCGCGGTGGAGACCGACACGTTCTCGAAACCGGCGTCCACGCCGTACTCGTCGCGCAGGCGGTAGGCCACCACGTCGAACTGCAGCACGCCCACGGCACCCAGGATCAGGTCGTTGCTCATCAGCGGCCGGAAGAACTGCGTGGCCCCCTCCTCGGACAGCTGCGCCAGGCCCTTGGTGAGCTGCTTGAGCTTGAGCGGGTCGCGCAGCTGCGCGCGGCGGAACAGCTCCGGCGCGAAGTTCGGGATGCCGGTGAAGGTCAGCGCCTCGCCCTCGGTGAAGCTGTCGCCGATGGAGATGGTGCCGTGGTTGTGGATGCCGATGACGTCGCCAGGCCAGGCCTCGGCGGCGATCTCGCGGTCCGACGCCATGAAGGTCAGCGCGTTCGCCAGCTTCATCTCCTTGCCGCTGCGCACGTGGAAGGCCTTCATGCCGGCGCTGAAACGGCCCGAGCACACGCGCATGAAGGCGACCCGGTCGCGGTGCTGGGGGTCCATGTTGGCCTGGATCTTGAACACGAAGCCGGTGAGCTTCTCCTCGGCGGGGTCGACCGTGCGCGACGCGGTGGCGGCAGGCTTGGGTGACGGCGCGTGCTCGACGAAGAAGTCCAGCAGCAGCTGCACGCCGAAGTTGTTCACCGCCGAGCCGAAGAAGACGGGGGTCTGGCGCCCGGCCAGGTACTCGGCCGGGTCGAAGGCGGGGGCGGCGCCCTGGACCAGCTCCAGTTCCTCGCGCAGCTCGGCCATGGCCGCCTCGCCGACGCGCTCCACCAGCGCGGGGTCGTCGATCGACGCGAAGATCGTGGAGTCCTGGCGGGTGAAGTTGCGGCCGGGCTCGTAGAGGTGGACCTCGCCGCTGAGCAGGTGCACGACGCCCTTCAGGCGCTGGCCCATGCCGATGGGCCAGGTGACCGGCGAGCAGGCGATGCCCAGAACCGACTCGACCTCGTCGAGGAGGTCGATCGGCGCCTTGCCCTCGCGGTCGAGCTTGTTGATGAAACTCATGATCGGCGTGTCGCGCATGCGGCACACCTCCATGAGCTTGATCGTGCGCTCCTCCACGCCCTTGGCGCAGTCGATCACCATCAGGGCCGAGTCCACCGCGGTGAGCACCCGGTAGGTGTCCTCGGAGAAGTCGGCGTGGCCGGGGGTGTCGAGCAGGTTGACGATGCGGTCGTTGTAGGGGAACTGCATCACCGAGGAGGTGACCGAGATGCCGCGCTCCTTCTCCAGCGCCATCCAGTCCGACGTGGCGTGGCGCGCCGCCTTGCGCCCCTTGACGCTGCCCGCCATCTGGATCGCGCCGCCGAACAGCAGCAGCTTCTCGGTCAGCGTGGTCTTGCCGGCGTCGGGGTGGGAGACGATCGCGAACGTGCGGCGTCGCCCGGTCTGGCGGGACTGTTCGGACATGGGGCTCGGGTCGGGGCGGGGCAGCCCACCATTATAGCGCCGGGCGTGCGTCGGCCCCGGACGCACCGGGAATGGGGACCGGGCCGTCGGGACCCTGCATCGAGAACGGCACCGACTCCAGCCGCATGCCGGTGTTGACCTGGACGACGAAGTGCAGGTGCGGCCCGCCGCTGAAACCGGTGTTTCCGGAATGGCCGAGCAGGTCGCCGGCCCGCACCGCCCGGCCCGGGGCGACCCGCGCGCCACCGGTGTCCAGGTGCGCGTACAGGGCCATGGAGCCGTCCTCGTGCAGGACCCGGATGTGGTTGGCCCGGCTGGCGAAGGCGGCGCGATCCAGGCCGGCCTCCGCGTGCTCGTCGACCACCTGCATCACGATGCCGTCGCGGGCGGCCAGCACGGGCGTGCCCACGGGCACGGCGAAATCGACCGCGTACCGGTTCTCGGGGTCCTGGTGGCTGAAGGCGCCGCCGAAGCCCTGGCTGATCCGGGCGGCACCGTCGGCGAGCGGCAGCACGTAGACCACCTCGCCGTGGCGGGCGTCCGGCGGCCCGGGCAGGGCGTTGAGGTGGAGCTCGAAGTGACCGGGCCGGTTCGGCGACACCGGTTCGATCAGGCTCACCGGTCGCTTCTCGCCCGGGCCCAGCACCATCCGGTGGGGCAGCCGTGGCCAGCTGGCGACGTTGTCGGCCCCGGTCAGCGACAGTTCGATCTCGACCGGTCCCTCGAGCAGGTTGCGCACCGAGGCGACGTAGCCGCCGGCCTCCTCGTGCACCGACAGTGCGGCGATCCGGGCCAGCGCCGCCGGGTCCACGGCGACCGCCGAACCGCTGGCCGCCCCGGCCCGCAGCCGGCCCTGGCCGTCGATCCAGGTCGGCAGCGGGCTCGGGGCGGGCGCCCGTGCCGGCCCCGACGGCAGGGCACAGGCGAGGGCCGCCGCCAGCACGATGGGCACGGCCCCGCGCATGCTCAGACGCTGCAGCGCGTGGGCAGGTCGAGGCGACGTGCGATCGATCCCCAGTCGAAGGCGCTCACGGCGCGGTCCTCGTGGGTGGCGTAGAGCACGCCGTCGGGGAAGCGCGCGGTGCCGGCCTGGAACAGGGCGATGCCGTCGGTGTCGGCGGTCACGCGCCCCCGGAAGCGGCCGACCAGCGACAGGTCGCGCCGATCGTAGAGGTTGAAGACCGTCCCCTCGGCGCGCTGGTCGACGGAGATCCAGTAGCCGCTGCCGTCGGCACACGCCCACAGGGCCAGGCCCTCGGGGTCGCCCTTGTACAGGCCCTCGCCCAGCGTGCCGAGGAAGCCGCCGTCGAGCCCGTAGACCAGCAGGCGCAGGCCCGTGGGCACGTGCTCGTCGGCGACCAGCAGGCGCTGGTGGAACGGGTCGCCCCACACCGACTCGGTGACGCGGATCGCACCCTCCCGGGTCGTCTCGCCGAAACTGCCGGCGTGCGCGGCGCGCGGGCGGTCGCCGGAGAGGTCGACCAGGAAGCGGTGCAGGCGCCGGTCCAGCGTGTCCAGCGGCGGCACGATCTCGAAGTTGCGGCCGCGCATGAAGCTGTCGGTGACCACGACCATCAGTCGCCCGGGTGCGGTTTCGGTCAGCCACAGGCCGTACGGGGCCTCGAGCCGGTCGGCGCCGAACTCCCCCAGCGGCTGGAAGTCCGGCAGCGAGAGCATCTGCACCCGGTGGTTGTCGCGTTCGGCGACGAACAGCACATCGCCGTGGATCGCCACGCCATTGGGGCGGTTGAAGCGTCCGGGCCCGTCACCCCGGCCACCGACGGTCCGCAGCAGGTCGCCGTTGCCGCCGTCGAAGACGCGCAGTTCATGGCTGCGCTTGGCGGTGACCACGACCTGCAGCTGCCCGTCGGGTGAAAGCCAGGTGGCGATGGAGTCGAGTTCGCCGTCGTCGTGGCCGTCGACGATCCAGGCCTCGGCGACCTCGACGGCTTCGGGGGTTCCCGGGGGCGGCGACCAGTCCCGGGGCTGTGCCGGGCGCGGGCCCTCGTCGGCATCGGCGCGGGGCGCGGGCGCGTGGCTGCAGGCCGCCAGGACCAGCAGGGCCAGGGCGGCCAGTCCGTGCAGCGGACGGGGCCGAAGGTGCGTGGATGGAGAGGGGTTCACCGGCGGTCTCGCGGGTTGGGGTGCATCAGCACTCGATGACGTTGACGGCCAGGCCGCCGCGGGATGTTTCCTTGTACTTGTCGCGCATGTCCCGACCGGTCTCGCGCATCGTGCGGATGACCTTGTCGAGGCTGACCCGGTGCTTGCCGTCGCCGCGCAGGGCCATGCGGCTGGCGTTGATCGCCTTCACCGCACCCATCGCGTTGCGCTCGATGCAGGGGATCTGCACCAGGCCGGCGATCGGGTCGCAGGTGAGGCCGAGGTTGTGCTCCATGCCGATCTCGGCGGCGTTCTCGACCTGCCAGATGCTGCCACCCAGGGCGGCGGTGAGGCCACCGGCGGCCATCGAGCAGGCCACGCCGACCTCGCCCTGGCAGCCGACCTCGGCGCCGGAGATCGAGGCGTTCTCCTTGTAGAGGATGCCGATGGCGCCGGCGGTGAGCAGGAAGTCGAAGACACCCTGTTCGTCGGCCTTGGGGCAGAAGCGCTCGTAGTAGCGCAGCACCGCGGGCACGATGCCGGCGGCGCCGTTGGTCGGCGCGGTGACCACCCGGCCGCCGGCGGCGTTCTCCTCGTTGACCGCCAGGGCGTAGAGGTTGACCCAGTCCAGGATCGTCAGCGGGTCGCGCAGCGCCGATTCCGGACGGCCGTTGAGGTCGCGGTACAGCGACGGGGCACGGCGCGCGACCTTCAGCCCGCCGGGCAGCTCGCCCTCCTGGCGGATGCCGCGCTCGATGCAGGCGCCCATCGCCGACCAGATGCCGCGCAGGCCCTCGCGGATCTCCTCGGCGCCGCGCCAGGCCTGCTCGTTCTCGAACACCAGTGCCGCGATGCTCAGCCCCTTTTCCTCGCAGGTCGCCAGCAGCTCGTCGCCGCTGCCGAAGGGGTGGGCGACGCGGGTGGTGTCGGCCACGATGCGGTCGCTGGCGGCCTCGTCCTCGTTGACGACGAAGCCGCCACCGACGGAGTAGTAGTCGCGCGAGGCGATCTCGCCGCCGTGACCGTCGAAGGCGGTGAAGCGCATGCCGTTGGAGTGGTGGGGCAGGCGCTGGCGCTTGTTGAACACCAGGTCGGCCTTCTCCACGAAGACCAGCTCGTGCCGGCCCAGCAGGCGGATGCGGCCGCTGTCGCGGATGCGATCGAGCACGGCGGGGATCTCGTCGGGGTCGACCCGGTCGGGCCAGTGGCCCTCCAACCCGAGCAGCACCGCCTTGTCGGTGCCGTGGCCGCGGCCGGTCAGCGCCAGCGAGCCGAACAGCTCGACGCGGACCTTGGCCACGTCCGCAAGCCTGCCCTCGCCGTCCAGCCAGCGTTCGACGAAGCGCGCAGCCGCGCGCATCGGCCCGACCGTGTGCGAGGACGAGGGTCCGATGCCGACCTTGAACAAGTCGAAGATGCTGACCGCCATGGTGTGGAATCCTTCCTGGGGGCGTCTATTCTAAGCGCCCCGGGCCCGCAGCCAAGCCGAACGTGAACCTGACCCTGTACCAGCGCGACGAATGCCACCTGTGCGACCTGGCGCTGGAGGTCATGGCCGGTGCCGGTGCGCCGGAGTTCCAGAGCGTGTGGATCGACGACGATCCGGGGCTCCAGGCCCGCTACGGGACGCGGGTCCCGGTGCTCAGCGACGGCGTCCGCGAACTGGACTGGCCCTTCGACGCGGCGGGCCTGCGTGCCTGGCTGGCCGCCGGCTCAGTCCGCGGCTGAGGGCTGCTCCTGCTCCCCGGCGGAGGCCGGGGGCCCGGCGGCATCAAGCTCCAGCCGCGTGGTCACGTCCACGGCGTGGGCGATGGTCGAGGCGTCCGCCCACTCGCCGCCGCCGACGTCGAAGTCGATCCGGTCGAGGGTGGCGCGGCCTTCCAGGACCGCCGGTGCCCCCGGGCTGAAGCTGAACTCCAGCGTGACCGGCCGGGTCACCCCGCGCAGGGTCAGCTCGCCGTCGGCCGCAAAGCGCCCGTCGCCGAGGTCGCGGAACCGGCTCGCCTGGTAGCGGGCCTGCGCCTCGCGACGGACCCGGAAGAAGTCCGCCGACAGCAGCGTTTCGTCGCGCTCGCTGTTGCGGGTGTCGACGCTGGCCAGGTCGATGTGCACGTCGAAGGCCGATGCGTCCAGCGCGTCGGGGTCGAAACGGATGTCGGCCCGGAAGCGGTTGAAGACGCCGGTGAACGACTCGCCCTGGGCCGAGCCGGTGAAGCCCAGGCTGGAGCTGTCGGCTCGGGTCTCCCAGTCGGCCGCGAAGGCCGGGGCGGTTGCCAGGACGAGGGCGGCCAGGGCGGCGGCGCGGGTGGGTCTCATCGGGTGTCTCCGGGGGTGTCTGGGCGGCCGCGGATGCCGAGCATGCGCAGCAGCGTGCGGTCGCGGTTGAACACGTGGTGCTTGATGGCGGCGCCGGCATGCACCAGCACCAGGGCGCAGATCAGGTAGTAGCCCCAGCGGTGCACGGCGCGGGCCAGGTCCTTGAGCTCGGGATCGGGCTGGACCAGGGCCGGGAGGTTGAACAGGCCGAACCACTGCAGCGGGAAGTTGGAGGCGGAGTTGAACACCCAGCCGCTGACGGGCATCAGCAGCATGAGGCCGTAGAGCATCCAGTGCGTGGCGGTCGCGGCGTGCTGCTGCCAGCGTGGCGTGCCCGGTTCGGGGGCCGGTGCGCCGGCGTACAGGCGCCAGGCCAGCCGCAGCACGACCAGGGCCAGGATGGTGAGCCCGATGGACTTGTGCAGCGCGTACATGCGCAGCTTGGCCATCGAGTTGGGCATCTCGACCATGTACAGCCCGATGCCCACCATCGCCAGGATGCCGACCGCCAGCAGCCAGTGCAGGACGATGCTGGGGATGCCCCATTCGCGGTCGCTGTTGCGCAGGCGCATCAGCTGTCCTCCTCATCCGCGGCACGGGCCGGTTCGCGCCGGGCGTCGGGCGGGGCGATCTGGTCGCTGGTCCGGCCGCGCACGGCCTCGACCTCGATGATCAGCTCGACCTCGTTCCCGATCGCGTTGGGGAAGGCGTCCATGCCGAAGTCGCGCCGGTCCAGCGTCGTGGTCGCCGAGAAGCCCACGGTGCGTCGGCGGTTGACCGGATTGGGACCCTCGGCGTTGAAGCGGGTGTCCAGCGCGACCTCCCGCGTGCGGCCGGCCACGCTGAGCTCGCCGGTCACGCGCAGGCGGCCCCCGCCGAGGTCCTCGACCGAGGTCGAGCGGAAGCCGAGGTCCGGGTGGCGGCGGGCATTGAAGAAGCCGCGGCGGAGCATGCGCTGGTTCCAGTCGGCGTCGCCGAAATCGATGCCCGTTGCCGGCAGGGTGACCTCGACCCGCGACCGGAGGGGGGCCCCGGCGTCGAAGTGCAGCACCCCGCGCGCGCCCGAGGCGGTCGCGATCGAGCGCGAGAAGCCGGCGTGGCCGACCAGGAAGGCGACCCGCGTGTGCACCGGGTCGATGCCGTACCAGTCCGGGTCGCCCGCCGCAGCCGGCGCCGGTCGGGGCAGGACGGCGATCAGCAGCAGGCAGCCCAGCGCGGCGGTTCGGATCACGGCGGCTCCTCCGGTGTCGTGGTGGCACCATCACAGCATGCCGGGCCGGTGCGTGGGCATGGCGTCATGGTCGTGGCGCCCATCATGGCAGCTGGGGCCGGGGTGATGAAGCTTGCGGGCGTGACGGTGCGTTGCGACCATCGCGGCTGTTTCGGGGAACCTGGGGACATCGCGTGGGCCGATTGCTGCTCGGGATGGTGCTGGTCCTGGTCGCGGCCTGCGCCCAGGCGCTGCCCGAGCGCCCGCACTTCCGCCATTTCGGCATCGCCCAGGGCATGCCCGCGTTCCAGGTCAACGGCATCGCGCAGGACCGGGCCGGGTACCTGTGGTTCGCCACCAGCGACGGGCTGGCCCGTTTCGACGGGCACGAGTGGACCGTCCACCGGCACGAGCCCGACGACCCGGGCTCGATGCCGGGCAACGCGGTGCTGGCGCTGTTCATCGACCGCGACGACGCGGTCTGGGTGGCGATCGAGGGCATGGGCCTGGCGCGGCTGGGGCCCGGCCGCGAGGGCTTCGAGCACTTCCTCGGCGACGGGCCGGAGCACTTCGGTGGCCCCTACGTGTTCGCGATCCACCAGACCCCCGACGGCGACCTGTGGGTGGGCACCTTTCGCGACGGACTGTTCCGGCGGGCCCCGGACGGTGCGGTCCGGCGCTACGCCGCCGAGGACGGCTCGGGCCTGCCCGGCGAGGTGGTGCTGGGCCTGGAGGTCGACGCGGCGGGGGTGCTGTGGGTGGCCACCGAACGGGGGGTGGTGCGCTTCGACGGCGAACGCTTCCAGCCCTCCGGTTCCCCGCTGCTCGACACGGCGGTGGTCGGACTGATCCGCCGCGATGGCGATGACAACCTGTGGTTCGGGCGACGCGGTGGCGCGGTGCGGCTCTCGCCCGACGGCCGGTGGCGGCAGTTCCCCGGGGATGGCGCCTTTCCGCAGATGGTGACCACGGCCGTGGACGTGGGGCGGGGAGCCCACTGGCTGCTGACCGCCCAGGGGGTCTACGTGCAGGCCGGTGCGGACCTGCGTTTCGGCGCCTTCCGCGATCCGGTGCTGGCCCGCGCCAACCTGGTGGCCATCCTCAAGGACCGCGAGGGCAGCCTGTGGCTGGGCGGCAACGGCGGCGCCTGGCAGCTGCCGCCGGGCTGGCGGCGCTTCTCGGTGTTCGGTGCCGGCGAACTGGGTGGCGGCCTGGTCAACGACATGGTCCGCGTCATCGCGCCGGCCGCCGACGGCGGGATCTGGCTGGGTGGTGCCGACGGGCTCGACCACCTGGACGTGCGCAGCGGACGGGTGAGGCACGTGCCGCTGCCCCCGGAGGTGCCCGACCGCCTGCTGTGGTCGATGGCCGAGGCCGGGGCGGGACGGCTCTGGCTGGGCCTGGTCAGCGGCCTGGCGCGCTGGGACCCGGGAACCGGCGCGCTGGAGCGCTGGCGGTTCGAAGCCCAGGGCGAGGGCGGGCCGGACTTCATGGGGCCCACCGACCTGCTGCACCTCGACGGCGACGGGCGGCTGTGGGTCGGGGTGCACGGCGGCGGCGTCCAGGTCCGTGATGCCGACACCGGCAGCCTGATCCTGGCGATGCAGCCCGGCAGCGGCCACGGCGTGCACCACCCCGATCCCGAGCAGATCGGCCCCGGTCCCGACGGCGACGTCTGGCTGGCCGACGCCGCCGGACTCAGCCGCTTCGACGAGGACCTGCAGCGCTTCGTCCCGGTCCAGGGTGGCCCCGACGGCCGGGTGTACACCTTCGCTGCCGGACCCGGAGGCCGGGTCTGGCTGCACCGGATGGCGGGCCTGGAGGCCTACCGCTGGCGCGACGGCAGGCTGCACCGCGAACAGGCCTTCGGCAGCGCCCAGGGCCTGCCGGCGGTGGAGTCCGGCGGCCTCGTGCTCGACCGCGAGGGCGGGGTGTGGCTGACCACCAGCCGTGGCCTGGCCCACGTGGATGGCGGGGGCGGCCTGCGCGTGTACGGCGTTCGCGACGGCCTGCCCGGGCAGGAGTTCACGACCCGGCCGATCCCCCTGCTCGACAGCGGCATCGGCGTGGCCAGTCTGCGCTCGGGCGGGGTGGTCCTGTTCGACCCGGCGGTCGCCGAACCGGAGCCGGCACAGCCGCCGGTCCAGGTCGTGCGGGCGACACTGCGGCGCGGCGACCGCAGCGTGCAGCTGGATCCGGGCCAGCCGCTGCGGCTGCAGCACGGGGACCGCGACCTGCGCATCGCCGTGCGCCTGCTCTCCTTCCTGGATCCGGACGGCCATGCGTTCCGGATGCGGCTCTCGGGGCACGACGAGGACTGGGTCGCGGTTCCGGCCTCCGGCGAGCGGATGCTGCCGATGGTGTCGCCTGGCGAGCACCGCATCCAGGTCCAGGGGCGCCTGCCCGGGGGCGACTGGGGGCCGGTGCTGGGCCTGGACGTGGTGTCGGTGCCGCCCTGGTGGGGCAGCGGTGCGGCCAAGGCGGGCTACCTGGTCCTGGTGCTGGCCCTGCTCGGGCTTTCGGGGCTGGCCTACCGCCGCCGCCTGCGCCGGCTGCACCAGCTCGACCTCGCCGAGCAGCGGCGGATGCTCGCCGAGCAGGCGTCGCGGGCGAAGACCGACTTCCTCGCCAACCTGGGGCACGAGATCCGCACGCCGATGACCGGGGTGATGGGCATGAGCGAGCTGCTGCTGCGCGAGGCGCTTCCCGCGCAGGCCCGCGGTCGCGTCCGCGCGATCCACAAGGCCGGCGAGCACCTGCTGCGCCTGGTCAACGACGCCCTGGACCTCGCCCGCGTGGAGTCGGGGCACCTGCAGCTCGAGGAGGTCGCCTACGACCCGGCCGAGCTGGCGCGCGATGTGTGCGAGCTGCTTCGACCCATGGCCGCGGGCAAGGGGCTGGGCCTGCGTTGCGAGGTGCCCGAAGACCTGCCGGCGGCGGTGCTCGGGGACGTGCACCGGATACGGCAGATCCTGCTCAACCTGGCTCAGAACGCGGTCAAGTTCACCGGGCGCGGGCACGTCACCGTGGCCGTGCGTGCCGGCGACGGCAGCCTGGTCTACCGCGTCGCGGACACCGGGCCGGGCATGACCGCCGAACAGCAGGCGAGGTTGTTCAGGCGCTTCGAGCCCGGTGCGGACGGCCACGAGGGTGGGCGCAGTGGCGCGGGCCTGGGCCTGGCCATCTCCCAGGAGCTGGCCGTCGCGATGGGCGGGCGCATCGAACTGCGCTCCAGGGTCGGGCAGGGCACGCTGTTCACGGTGGTCCTGCCCTGCGTGGAAACCGGCGCCGTGCAGTCGGGATCCGCAGCCGGTGATGCCACCGCGGGCGGCGCACCGGACGACGGCCTCGACGTCCTGCTGGTCGAGGACGACGCGACCGCCGCACGGGCGGTCGGCAGCCTGCTGGAGTCGCTGGGGCACCGGGTCCAGCACGCCGCACACGGACTGGCGGCGTTGACCCTGGTGGCCTCCAGCCGGGTCGACGTGGCCCTGGTCGACCTGGATCTGCCCGGCCTGCACGGCTTCGAACTGGTCAGGCTGCTGCGGCTGCAGGGGCACCGGCTGCCGGTGGCGGCGATCACCGCGCGCGGCGATGGCGACGCCGAGGGCGGCGCGCGTCGCGCGGGGATGATCGGGCTGGTCCACAAACCGGTGACCCGCGCTGCGCTGGAACAGGTGGTCACGGCACTGGCGGCTGCACGCGGCGACGATGCACCGACGCCCGGAGAGGGCATGCGGTAGGCTTGGGGGCTGACCCAGTCCCTGTCACCGAGGAGTGCCTCCATCGTGAAGAAGCCCCTAGCCCTGGCCCTGGCCGCCGCGCTCGGCCTGCCCCTCGCCGGTTGCGGCGACACCACCGACGAGTCCCTGGCCGGACGCACCACCGACGGCAGCCTCGTCGACGGCGAGCGCGCCGGCGAGCAGGCCGCGGAGAACCCGTTCTTCCAGTCCAGCCCGCTGCAGTTCGGGTTCCCGCAGTTCGACCAGATCCAGAACGCGCACTACGCGCCGGCCTTCGAGCGTGGCATGGCCGAGCATCGTGACGAGGTCGAGGCGATCGCCCGCAATCCCGAGGCGCCGAGCTTCGAGAACACGATCGTGGCGATGGAGCGCTCCGGGCAGCTGCTGGGCCGCGTCTCGCGGGTGTTCTTCAACCTCGCCGGCACCCACACCAACGACGAGATGCGCGCGGTGCAGGCGGAGATGGCGCCCAAGCTGGCCGCCCACCAGGATGCGATCCTGCTCAACCGGGCGCTGTTCGAGCGCGTCGACGGCCTCCACCAGCAGCGCGCCGAGCTCGACCTCGATCCCGAGTCGCTGCGCCTGCTGGAGCGCTACCACACCGACTTCGTGCGTGCCGGCGCGCGCCTGGACGACGCGCAGCAGGACCGGCTGCGCGAGCTCAACGGGCGCCTGGCCACGCTGCAGACCACCTTCACCCAGAACGTGCAGCGCGAGGTCAACGCCTCGGCGGTGTTCTTCGACAGCCGCGACATGCTCGACGGCCTGAGCGAGGCCGAGATCCAGGCCGCCGCCGACGCCGCCCGCGAGGACGGCCGCGACGGCGAGTACAAGATCGCGCTGATGAACACCACCGGCCAGCCGCCGCTGGCCAGCATGGCCAACCGCGACGCGCGCCAGCGCGTGTTCGAGGCCTCGATCAACCGCGGCTCGCGCGGCGGCGACTACGACCAGCGCGAGATCGTCGCGGAGATGGTCCGCCTGCGCGCCGAGCGCGCGCAGCTGCTCGGCTACGAGGACCACGCGCACTTCGTGCTCGAGGAGGCCACCGCCGGCACCCGCGAGGCGGTGAACGAGATGCATGCCCGGTTGGGCCCCGCCGCGGTGGCCAACGCCCGTCGCGAGGCGGAGCTGCTGCAGGCCCGGATCGAGGCCGACGGTGGCGACTACCAGCTCGCCGGCTGGGACTGGGCCTACTACGCCGAGAAGGTCCGCCAGGACCAGTACGAGCTCGACGAGTCGGCGCTGCGTCCGTACTTCGAACTCGACAGCGTGCTGGTCAACGGCGTCTTCCACGCCGCCACCGAGCTCTTCGGCATCACCTTCCAGGAGCGTCCGGACCTGCCGGTCTACCACCCCGACGTGCGCGTGTGGGAGGTGTTCGACCACGACGGCGAGTCGCTGGCCCTGTTCGTTGGCGACTTCTACGCGCGCTCCAGCAAGCGCGGCGGTGCCTGGATGAACGCCTACGTGCCGCAGAGCCACCTGCTGGGCACCCGGCCGGTGGTCGGCAACCACCAGAACATCCCCAGGCCGCCGGACGGCGAGCCGACCCTGATGACCTTCGACGAGGTCACCACGATGTTCCACGAGTTCGGCCACGCCGTGCACGGCATCTTCTCCGACGTGCAGTACCCGCGCTTCGCCGGCACCTCGGTGCCGCGCGACTTCGTCGAGTACCCCTCGCAGGTCTTCGAGATGTGGGCGACCTGGCCCTCGGTGCTGGCCAACTACGCCCGCCACCACGAGACCGGCGAGCGCATTCCCCAGGAGCTCCTGGACCGGGTCGAGGCGGCTGCCCGCTTCAACGAGGGCTTCCGCAGCACCGAGTACCTGGCCGCCTCGATCATCGACCAGGACTTCCACCAGCTGGGTCCCGACGAGGCGCCGACCGACGTGATCGCCTTCGAGGAACAGTCCCTGGCCAACGCCGGCATGGACTTCGCGCCGGTGCCGCCGCGCTACCGCACCACCTACTTCAGCCACACCTTCTCCGGCGGCTATTCGGCCGGCTACTACAGCTACATCTGGAGCGAGGTGCTGGATGCGGACAGCGTGGAGTGGTTCAAGGAGAACGGCGGGCTGACCCGCGAGAACGGCGACCACTTCCGGGCCACGCTGCTGTCGCGCGGCGGGACGAAGGATGCGATGGAGCTCTACGAAGACTTCACCGGCCGCCAGCCGCGGCTGCAGCCGCTGCTGATCCGCCGTGGCTTCACCGATGATGGGGGTGCCAGCGAGGTGGGGGCCGATCCGGAGCCGACCGCGCCGGGGACGGTGCCGCCGGGCTCGGGCCAGCGCTGATCCGGGTCGAGAACGCAGAACGAAGAAGGCCGCCCGTCACCGGGCGGCCTTCTTTCTTCGTGCGGCGGGGTGTCTGACCGGCGGGTCGGCCCCGATCTGTCAGCCCTTGTCCTGGGCGCGCCCCCGCCCGAGTTCGTGCACGGCCTCGACCAGAACGGTGACGTGCTCGGGGTCCATGTCCGGCGACATGCCGTGGCCGAGGTTGAACACATGGCCGGGGCCGTCGCCGAAGGCGTCGATGACCCGGCCGACCTCGCGCCGGATGACCTCCGGCGCGGCATACAGCGTGGAGGGGTCCAGGTTGCCCTGCAGGCCGACGCGCCCGCCGGTACGGCGACGGGCTTCGTCCAGCGCAACGGTCCAGTCCACGCCAATGCCTTCCGCACCGCAGTTCGACAGCGTCTCCAGGTAGGGCGCGTTGCCCTTGCCGAACAGGATCAGCGGCGCGGCGTCGGCGCCCTCGCCGCGTGGGAGTTCGGCGGCGATCCGTTCCAGGTAGCGCAGCGAGAACTCGCGGTACATGTGCGGCGACAGCACCCCGCCCCAGGTGTCGAAGACCTGCAGGGCCTGGGCGCCGGCCTGGCGCTGTGCGTCGAGGTAGGCGATGACCGCGTCGGTGGTGACCTCCAGCAGGCGGTGCAGCGCTGCGGGCGCGTTCAGGGCCATGGCCTTGATCCGGCCGAAGTCCTTGCTGCCGCCGCCCTCGACCATGTAGCAGGCCAGCGTCCAGGGGCTGCCGGAGAAGCCGATCAGCGGCACGCTGCCGTCGAGCTCGCGGCGGATCAGGCTGACCGCGTCGGTGACGTAGCGCAGCTCGCGGCCGATGTCGGGCACGGCCAGCCGGGCGATCGCCGCCTCGTCGCGCACCGGGCGCTCGAACTTCGGGCCCTCGCCATCGGCGAAGTACAGGCCCAGCCCCATCGCGTCGGGCACGGTGAGGATGTCGGAGAACAGGATCGCGGCGTCGAGCCGGTAGCGGCGCAGCGGCTGCAGCGTCACCTCGCAGGCCAGCTCCGGGTTGGTCGCCAGGCCCATGAAGCTGCCGGCCTTGGCCCGGGTGGCCCGGTACTCGGGCAGGTAGCGTCCAGCCTGGCGCATCAGCCACACCGGGGTGGTGTCCACCGGCTGGCGGCGGATCGCGCGCAGGAAACGGTCGTTCTTCAACGGGGGGTGGGCCTGGCTCATGTCGGTTCCGGTCGGGGGGTCAGCGCGGGGCGTTCTCGCCCTGCGCGATCATGATCTGGAAGCCCTTGCGGACCTGCAGGTCCCGGGCCTTCTCGAAGGCGGCGATGGCCTGCTCGCGCTCCAGGAACTGCTCCCTGCGCAGCTGCGACTTGCCGCCGACCAGGCCGCTTTCGCGCAACAGCGTCCAGCCGCCGAGCAGGTCCTGCTGCAGGACCAGCTGCACGAAGCGGGGCGGCTCGGCGGAGTCGGGGCGTTGCTGGAGGAACAGGCGCATCCGGATAGTGTACCGGGGGACGGGGTGCCGGCGCGTCGGTGCTCAGGGCGAAAGGACGGCGCGGACCGCGTCCTCGTCGACGTCGGGCACGACCCGGGCCGCCCCGAGGCCGTCGAGCAGCACCAGGCGCAGTCGGCCGGAGACGTTCTTCTTGTCCAGGCGCATGCGGGCGAGCAGGGCGTCGGCCGCCAGGCCCCCGGGCAAGGCGGTCGGCAGGCCGAGCGCGTCGAGCAGGCTGGCCAGGCGGCTGCCATCGGCGGCCGGGCACAGGCCCAGTCGCGCGGAAAGGCGCGCGGCCAGCACCATGCCCACGGCGACGGCCTCGCCGTGGACCAGGCCACCAAAGCCCTGTTCGGCCTCGATCGCGTGGCCGAAGGTGTGGCCGAGGTTGAGCAGGGCGCGTTCGCCGGCCTCGGTCTCGTCGCGGGCGACGATGGCCGCCTTGTGGGCGACCGAACGCCCGATCGCCTCGGCCAGCGCATCGGGCTGGCGATCCAGCAGCTGCCCGGCGTGGCCTTCCAGCCAGGTCAGGAAGTCGATGTCGCCCAGCGCGGCGTACTTCACCACCTCGGCCAGGCCGGCCCGCAACTCGCGCGGCGGCAGGGTCCGAAGGGTCGCGGTGTCGGCCAGCACCAGGGCCGGCTGGTGGAAGGCGCCGACGAGGTTCTTGCCCTGTGGCAGGTCGACCGCGGTCTTGCCGCCCACCGAGGAGTCGACCATGGCCAGCAGGGTCGTGGGCAGCTGGACGAAGCGCACGCCGCGCATCCAGGTCGCCGCGGCGAAACCGGCCATGTCGCCGACGACGCCACCTCCCAGCGCGATGACCGTGGCGTCGCGGCTGGCACCCAGCCCGGCCAGTGCCTCCAGCAGGCGTGTCCATTGCGCCAGCGTCTTCTCCTGCTCGCCCGGAGGCAGCACCACGGTCGCCACCTGGAGGCCGTGCAGGGCATCGCGCACCCCGGGCAGGTGGTGCGGGGCGACGTTCTCGTCGGTGACCAGCAGCACATGGCGGCCGGCGACGGCCTCCCGCAGCAGGTCGGCGCGGTCGAGGAGGCCCTCGCCGACGTGGACGGGATAGCCCCGGGCGGCCAGTTCAACCGTGATCGTTCGCATCCGGTGTCTCCTTGTCCCCGGGCAGCCAGTGGGCGCGGATCGCCGCCACCAGGTCCCGGGTGACGCGCGCGGCGCTGCCGCGGGCAGGGGTGAAGTGCAGGTCCCGAAGACCGGCATACAGGGGCTGGCGCTGCCGGGCCATGGCCTCGAGCCGCTCCCGCCGGTCGGGCGCCTGCAGCAGCGGCCGGCTCCGGTCCCGCGACAGCCGGTGCAGCTGCTGCTCGACGTCGATGTCCAGGTGCACGACGAAGCCGCGGCTGTGCATGACCCGACGGTTGCCGGGGTCGAGCACGGCGCCGGCCCCGGTGGCGATCAGGCGCCGGGAGCCGGCGCACAGCTCGGCGATCATCTCCGACTCGCGCTGGCGGAAGCCGGCTTCGCCCTCGAGCTCGAACACCAGCGCCACCCGGGCGCCGGTGCGCCGCTCGATGGCCTGGTCGCTGTCGACGAACTCCAGCCCCAGCCGCTGCGCGACGCGGCGGCCCAGGGAGGTCTTGCCGGCGCCGGTGGGGCCGATGAAAACGAGGTTGGGAGCGGGGTTCATGACGGGCTGGATGCTAGCATCGCGCGCATCGCAACCGTGTCGGGAGGGCCCATGCCGCAACCGTCGAGCCGGGTACTGGTGGCCGGGGCCGGCGATGTCGGCCTGCGCGTGGCCCGGGCCTGTGCCGCGGCCGGGGCCGAGGCGCTCGCCCTGCGCCGACGGCGCGTCGACGACGCCGACGGCGTGCGCATGCTGACGGCCGACCTGGCCAGCGGCGAGGGCCTGCGGCGGCTGCCCTCGGGCATCGACGCGGTGGTCTTCTCGGCGGCACCCGACGCCCGCGACGAGGCGGCCTACCGGCGCCTGTTCCTCGACGGCACGCGGCGCCTGATGGATGCGCTCGACGGCCCGCCGTCGCGGGTGGTCTTCGTGTCCTCCACCGCCGTCTACGGCGAGGACGCCGGCGAGCGTGTGGACGAGGACACACCTCCGCGGCCCGGACGCTTCAATGGCGAGGTGCTGCTGGCGGCCGAGCGCTGGCTGGCCGGCGCCTGCACCGGCGCCGTGGCGCTGCGGCTCACGGGTCTGTACGGCCCGGGGCGGACCTGGCTGCTGCGGCGTGCCTTCGGCGGCGAGCCGGCGCGGCGGCGGTGGAGCAACCGCATCCACGTCGAGGATGCCGCCTCGGCGGTGGTGCACCTGCTGGACCTGGCCGAACCGCCGGGCACCCTCATCGGCAGCGACGACCGGCCGACCCTGGAGCCGGAGGTGCTGGACTGGCTCAGGGCGCGGCGTGGGCTGGCGCCCCTGCCGCTGTCGCCCGGCCCCGAGACCGGGCGCCGGGCCAGCAACGTGCGGCTGCGTGCCACGGGCTGGACGCCGACCCACCCGGACTACCGCAGCGGCTACCCGGCGCTGCTGGACGGGTTCCCGGGCAGCTCGGAGGGGTCGAGCAGCTGACGCCGGGCATCGATGCGGATGCGCGTGCCCGCCAGGCCGGGCAGGCTGTGCAGGGCCCGACGGCTGGTGCGTTCGAAGAACTCGATGAAGCGCATCACCGCGGCGTGGTCCATGGTCCGCCGCCCCGGGTTGTCGGCCTGCAGGCTGCACTCCTGCTGCCAGCGCCACTCGCGCACCACCTCGAAGCCCGGCGGCTGCAGGAACACCAGGTGGTCCAGCCGCTGCCACAGCGGGGCGTAGCCGGCCAGCGCGGTGTTGCACCAGATCCGCCAGCGGCCGTCGCGGTCCTCCTCGCGCTCGAGCCGGTTGATCGGTTCGCGCAGGGCCTGCGCGTCCTCCGGCGGGGTGCACAGGAACCAGCCCTCGAAGACCACCAGGTCGGGTCGTCCGCGATGGCTGCGCCATTGCGAGGGCGGCAGGCGTTCGTCGGCGATCTTGTCGAAGCCCGGCAGTGCGGTGATGGTCGAGGGCCCGGCCGCCGCCAGCGCGTCCAGCGCCGCGCAGGCCAGCCCGACGTCGTGGCTGCCCGGCGGCCCGCGGGTGGCCAGCAGCGGGTGCGTCTGCCGGGCCAAGACCTGGCGCTCGGCGTGGGTGAGGTAGACGTCGTCGATGGAGATCGCCACCGCGTCCAGGCCACGCGACCGGGCAGCGCCGGCGATCTGCCGGGACAGGGTGGTCTTGCCGGTGCCCTGGACGCCGGCGAGGCCCAGCACCGGCATCGGGCCGGGCAGGGACAGGCCCAGCTCGAGCAGGGCATCGACGACCCGGGGTGCGTAACCGGCGTTGACGTGGCGTGGATGTACGGCGCTGTTCATCGCAGCGACAATAGCGCGACCCTCGATGACGGACATGACATGAGCGATCTGTACCGCGAAGCGATAGCCACCTTCCAGTCCCTGCTGGCCGAGGCCCGCGGCAGCGGCGAGCCCGAACCCACGGCCATGACCCTGGCCACCGCCGACGCCGGCGGCCGGCCCTCGGCGCGAACGGTGCTGCTCAAGCAGGCCGACGAACGCGGCTTCGTGTTCTTCACCAACTACGACAGCCACAAGGGGGGCCAGCTGGACGCCAACCCGCAGGCGGCCCTGCTGTTCCTCTGGAAGCTGTTGCGCAACCAGGTCCAGGTCAAGGTCGAGGGCCGGGTCGGGAAGGTCGACGAGGCGGAGTCCGAGGCCTACTTCGCGACCCGCCCGCGCATGAGCCAGCTGGGCGCCTGGGCCTCGCTGCAGTCCCGGACCCTGCCCGAGCGCGAGGAGTTCGAGAAGCGGCTGGCCGACTACGAGCGCGAGTTCGCCGGCGGCGACGTGCCCCGCCCCCCGCACTGGGGCGGCTACCGGGTGGTGCCGGACATGATCGAGATCTGGTACGGCGCGGAGTTCCGGCTGCACGACCGCCAGCGCTTCGAGTGCGTGGACGGCGAGTGGCGCAAGCGCCTGCTGTACCCGTGATGGGGCCGCGGCGGATCGTCTGCCTGACCGAGGAGCCGACCGAGACCCTGTACCTGCTCGGCGAGTCCGAGCGCATCGTCGGGATATCCGGCTTCACCGTGCGCCCGCCCCGGGCGCGGCGCGAGAAACCCAAGGTCAGCGCCTTCACCCGGGCGAAGGTGGGCGAGATCCTCAAGCTCAAGCCCGACCTGGCCATCGGCTTCTCGGACATCCAGGCCGACATCGCCCGCGAGCTGGTCGCCGCCGGCGTGGAGGTGTGGATCAGCAACCACCGCAGCGTCGAGGGCATCCTCGACTACATCCGCCGGCTCGGGGCGCTGGTCGGAGCGCCGGCCCAGGCCGTCGCGCTGGCCGACGGGTTCCGGCGCGGGCTCGACGAGGTGGCCGCCGCCGCGCAGGCCCTGCCGCGCCGGCCGCGGGTGTATTTCGAGGAGTGGGACGATCCGCAGATCACCGGCATCGGCTGGGTCTCGGAGCTGGTGGGCATCGCCGGTGGCGAGGACATCTTCCCGGAGCGCGCGGCCTGTGCGCTGGCGAAGGACCGGATCCTGGCCGACCCCGGCGAGGTGGTGGCCAGGGCGCCTGACCTCATCATCGGTTCCTGGTGCGGCAAGAAGTTCCGTCCGGAAAAGGTCGCCGCGCGCGCGGGCTGGGAGGCGGTTCCGGCGGTGCGCGACGGCGAACTGCACGAGGTCAAGTCGCCGCTGATCCTGCAGCCGGGACCCGCCGCGCTGGGCGACGGCGTGAAGGCGATTTCGACAATCCTGAACGGGTGGGCCTCGCGTCGGGGCTGAGTGCGCCCGCATCACGCCGGGCTGTGGCATAACCTCCGGGCCACTCACACGGAGGGAGGACGTTCCATGCTGATGAAGAAACTGGTGTTCATGCTGGCGACCGCGGCGATGCTCTCGGTCGGGTTCGTGGCGCAGGTCCAGGCCTCGATCATCACCACCCAGGAGGCGATGAGCCTGGAGGCGCGCGAGTCCCGCGTGGCCGAGGTGCAGGCGCTGATGGCCCGCGACGACGTGCGCGATGCCATGGTCCGCCTGGGTGCCGACCCCGAGGAGGCGACCCTGCGCGTGGCCTCGCTGTCGGATGCGGAGCTGATGCAGGTCCACGGTCAGCTCGAGCAGCTGCCGGCCGGTGGCGGCGCGCTGGCGGTGATCGGCATCGTGTTCCTGGTGCTGCTGATCCTCGACCTAACCGGTGTGATCAGCATCTTCCGGCGCTGATGCACCGGTCCGCCTCACTCGACGCGGCCGCCTCAGGGCGGCCGTGTCGTCTGCGCGGCGCACTGCCCGGGCTGCTGGCACTGGCCGCGCTGCTGTCGGGCTGCGCGGCGCTGGGCCCGTCGGTGCACCTGCCCGACGTGGTGGAGCGCCCCGTGCTGATCGAGGAGGTGGTGTTCCACCCGCAGACCGAGTTCCACTGCGGGCCGGCCTCGCTGGCCACCGTGCTCGACCACAGCGGGGTCGACGCCGACCCCGACGCGCTGGCCCCGCTGGTCTACCTGCCCGAGCGCGAAGGCAGCCTGCAGGTCGAACTGCTGGGGGCGACCCGGCGTGCGGGCCGTATTCCCTACGTGATCGATCGCGACCCCGCGGCGCTGGTCGCCGAGCTGGAGGCCGGCCGCCCGGTGCTGGTGATGCAGAACCTGCGCACGCCCGGCCGGCCGGTCTGGCACTACGCGGTCGTCACCGGCGTGGACCCCGCCCGCAACCGCTTCATCCTCAACACCGACGAGCGCCAGGCGCTGCCGGTGCGGGCCTCGGGCTTCATGCGCACCTGGAACTGGGCCAATCGCTGGGCCTTCGTGGTGCTGGCGCCCGGCGAGATGCCGGCGCAGGCCGACCCGGTGCGCTACGCCGAGGCGGTGGCCGACTTCGAACGCGTGGCCGGGGGCGAGGCCGGTGCCACGGCCTGGCGCGCGGCCCTGCTGCGCTGGCCGCACGACCACCGGCCGCGCCTGGCGCTGGGCAACCTCGCCTACGGCCAGGGCGACCGCGAGCAGGCGGCCGCGCTGTACGGCGAAGGCCTGCGGGCCCGACCGCTGGAGCCGGTGCTGTCGAACAACCTGGCGACGGTGCTCGGCGAGCTGGGCTGCGCCGACACCGCACGCGGCGTGGCCGGGCCGGCGCTGGCCGCGCTGGAGCCGGACTCGCCCTGGGCCGGCCGGCTCCGGGCCACGCTGGATGGGCTGCCCGGCAGCGGCGCCGACGGCGCGGACTGCGTGCGCTGGGCGCTGCAGCCCTAGGGCCCGGCCTCCAGGCACTCCAGCCCCATCCCCGCCAGCATCCCGGTCATCGCGCCGGCCTGGCGTGCCTGCGGGCTCGAGGCGTTGCCCTGTTCGGCGCGGCGGGCCACGCCCTGGGCGATGGCGGCGAGGCGGAAGAAGCTGAAGGCGAGCACGAAGCCCCAGTCGGGCAGGCCGGCCCGCGGGTTGTGGGCCCGGTAGGCCTCCAGCAGGGCGGCCTCTCCGGGCAACCCCTCGGCCTCCCGGTCCAGTCCGGCCAGTCCCGGCAGCACCGGGTTGCGCGGCAGGCGCAGGGCCATGCACAGCGCGCCCAGGTCGGCCGCGGGGTGGCCCAGGGTGGACAGTTCCCAGTCGACGACCGCAGCGACCTCGGGGCGGCCGTGGTGCCAGATCAGGTTGTCCATGCGGTAGTCGCCGTGCACCAGCACCGCGCTGCCGTCGTCGGCCGGGCAGCGTGCCGGCAGTGCCCGGATCAGGGCTTCCATCGCCGCGATCGGTTCACCCTCGCTGGCGCGGTACTGGGTGGTCCAGCGCTGCAGCTGGCGGGCGAAGTAGTCGCCGGGACGGCCGTGCTCCGCCAGGCCGACGGCGGCCGGGTCCAGCGCATGGATCGCCGCCAGCGTGCGGACCATGCCCAGCAGGTAGTCCACGCGAGCCTCGCGCGCGACCCCGGGCAGGGCCGGGTCGGCGAACACCTCGCCGTCCACGTGGGCCATGAGGTAGAACTGCGACCCGATCACGGTGCGGTCGGTGCACAGCGCCAGCGGCTGGGCGACCGGCACCGGGCCGCCGTGGAGGGCCTGCAGGACCCGGAACTCGCGGTCGACGGCGTGGGCGGAGGCCAGCAGCTCGCCCGGCGGCTGCCGCCGCAGCACCCAGCGCCTGCCGCCGGATTCCAGCACGAAGGTCGGGTTGGACTGGCCGCCGGCGATCCGGCTGGCCTTGAACGGGCCGTCGAAGCCCTCGACATGGCTGCGGAGCCAGTCGGCCAGCGCCGGGTTGGACTCCAGGGTCGCATTCATCGCGCCGACCCCGCATCGCGGGTCATCGAGCGGGCGAGTGCGGCGATGTGCACCTCGTCGGGACCGTCGGCCAGGCGCAGCGCCCGCGCCGCCGCCCAGGCGTGGGCCAGGAAGCTGTCCTGCGACAGGCCCGCGCCGCCGTGCAGCTGCATGGCGCGGTCGATGACCGTGCAGGCCATGGTCGGGGCGACGATCTTGATCATGCCGATGAGGTCGCGCGCACCGCGGTTGCCGTGGCGGTCGAGTTCGGCGGCCGCGTGCAGGGTCAGCAGGCGCGCCTGCTCGATCTCGCAGCGGCTGCGGGCGATCGCCTCCTGGGCCATGCCGTGGCCGGCCAGCGGCCGTCCGAAGGCCTCGCGCGTGGCCGCGCGTCCGACCATCGCCTCCAGCGCCCGCTGGGCCAGGCCGATCAGGCGCATGCAGTGGTGGATGCGGCCGGGCCCCAGCCGGGCTTGGGCGATCGCGAAGCCGTCGCCGCCGGCGCCGATGAGGTGGTCGGCCGGCACCCGGACCTGGTCGAAGGCCAGTTCGCAGTGGCCCCAGGGGGCGTCGTCGTAGCCCATCACCGTCAGCGGCCGGACCACGCGCAGTCCCGGCGCGTCCATCGGCACCAGCACCATCGAGTGCCGGCGGTGGCGGTCGGCGTCGGGTTCGCCCACGCCCATCACGATCAGCACCCGGCAGCGCGGGTCCGCCGCGCCGGTGGTCCACCACTTGCGGCCGTCCAGCACCAGCTCGTCGCCCTCGCGGCGGATGCGCATCGCCACGTTGGTGGCGTCGGAGGAGGCGACATCGGGCTCGGTCATCGCGAAGCCCGAGCGGATCCGGCCGGCCAGCAGCGGCTCCAGCCAGCGCGCCTTCTGCGCCGGGCTGCCGAACAGGTGCAGGACCTCCATGTTGCCGGTGTCCGGCGCCGAGCAGTTGAACACCTCCGGCGCCCACAGCACCCGGCCCATGCGCTCGGCCAGTGGCGCGTAGTCGAGGTTGGACAGGCCCGCGCCGTGTTCGGGGTCGGGCAGGAACAGGTTCCACAGGCCGGCCTGGCGGGCCCGGTCCTTGAGGGCCTCCAGCTGCGGCGGCACCTGCCAGCGATGCGCCGGGTCGGCATCCCACCCGGCCAGGCCGGCCTCGGCGGGTTCGACGTGTTCGCGCATGAAGGCGTCCAGCCGGTCGGCCAGCTCGCGTGCACGGTCGGAGACGGGGAACAGGGTGCTCATCGGGGCCTCAGAAGTAGGTCCAGCGGCTCGGGTCCGCCGCCAGGTGCGGCAGCTCGTTCCAGCTGTGCAGGTGGAAGCGTCCGCGGTGCGGCACCAGTTCGGTGAAGGCGCTGTTGCGCAGCGACAGGTTCAAGCGCACGGCGGTGGCGTCGGGTGCGTCGAGCGCGTGCCTGGCCAGCTGCGAGATGACCCCGCCGGAGCTCACCACCAGCACCTCGCCGTCGCCGGCGAGTTCGGCCATCCGCGCCAGGGTACCGGTGGTCCGGCCGCGGAAGTCGGCCCAGCTCTCGCCGTCGATGGCGCCGCCCTCCGACCAGCGCGCGATGGCCGAGACCAGCAGGTCGAGGACCTGCCGCGGGTCCGGGCGCCCGCCGCCGGAGAGCAGCGGCGCGGCCGGATGGTCGGGGCGCTCGGCCAGGAAGGCGCCGATCACCGCGGTGTGGTCGAACTCGTCGAGCCCGTCGACCACTTCGGCCGCGGGCAGGGGGCGACCGCCGGCCCGGAAGGCCGCATCGATCGCGTCCAGGGTCTGGGCGTGCCGGCGCATTCGGCCGCGCAGCACGTGCACCGGGCGGTGGTCGTGGCCGGCCAGCCAGTCGCCCAGGGCGCGCGCCTGGGCCTCGCCCAGCGCGGACAGGCGGTCGTAGTCGTCGCTGCCGAAGGAGGCCTGGCCGTGGCGGACCAGCCGCAGCCGCACGCTCAGGGCCCGCCGTGGAAGTCTTGCCGCAGGCGCACCCGGATCGGCCTCGGGTGGCCCTCGACGCGGGCCTCGATCTCGATGTCCAGGGTCTCGCCTTCGGCGTGGCGCAGCTGGCCGAGGTAGTAGATCGCGCCGTCCTCGCGGAAGGCCCTCAGCTGGGGGGTCTGCAGCTGCCCGACGGCATTGCGGGCGGTGACCCGGATGTCGGCCTCCACCGGTGCCCCCAGGCCGTCCTCGCTGTCGCGGCGGACCGCGACGTTGAGCAGGGCACGGCTGGCCGAGCGGGTGGTGCCGGTCGCCCGCGCCACCTCCGGCGTGAGCTGCGTGGAGGGCATGGTGCTGTAGTACAGGGTGTATTCCCCGGAACGCACCGATTGCGCCAGGGCCGGTGCGGTGGCCAGGGCCAGGATCAGGAGCGTGAACAGGCTGCGCATGTCGTCCTCCTCGGTCGGTGGTTCAGTCGTTGGCCCTGGAAAGGTCCGCCCCGCGCTGTGCGGCCGCCGTGACGGCGCCCTCGACCAGGTCGCGCAGGCCGCCGGACTCGAAGGATTCGATCGCCGCCTGCGTCGTGCCGCCCGGGGAGGTGACCCGGCGCCGCAGCGTGGGCGCGTCCTCGTCGCCCTCGGCCAGCATCCGGGCCGCACCCAGTGCGGTCTGCACCGCCAGCCGGCGCGCCGCCTCCGCCGGCAGTCCGCGGCCTTCGCCGGCCGCCTGCAGGGCTTCCACGAACAGGAAGAAGTAGGCCGGTCCGCTGCCCGACACCGCGGTGACCGCGTCCATCAGCGACTCGTCCTCGACCCACACGGCGATGCCCACGGCCTCGGCAAGCTGCTGGGCCAGGGCGCGTTGCGCCGGCGTGGTGTGGGCGTTGGCGTACAGGCCGCTGGCGCCGGCGCCCAGCAGGGCGGGGGTGTTGGGCATGTTGCGCACCACCGCCGCCTCGCCGCCCAGCCAGCGCTGGATCTGCGCGGTGGTGATGCCGGCGGCCACCGAAACCACGACCGGCGCCTCGGCCCGGGCCACCTCGGCCAGCTGGCCGCAGACCACGCGCACCACCTGCGGCTTGACCGCCAGCACCCAGGCCTGGCTGCCCGGCGCGGCCTCGGCGGCATCGGCGAAGGTGGCGACCCCGAACCGCCCCGACAGCGCCTCGCGCAGTCCGGCGTCGGGCTCGACCACGCGCACCCGGTCGGCCGGGTGCCCGGCCGCGACCAGACCGCCGATCAGGCTGCGGGCCATGTTGCCGCCGCCGATGAAGGTCACGATGGGGTGCTGTTGGCTCATGGGTTCTCCAGGTTCCGGGGCGGGTGCAGGACCGGAAGGGTCGGCGTCGCGGCCGGGCAGGTCAAGCGCGTGACCCGAACAGGGCGGTCCCGATGCGGACCAGGGTGGCGCCCTCGGCGATCGCCTCCGGGAAGTCGGCGCTCATGCCCATCGACAGGGTGTCCACGCCGGGGTGGTCGCGTTGCAGCCCCTCGAACAGCTTGCGGAGCGCGGCGAACGCCCGCCGCCGCGCGGCGGGGTCGGGGCGGGGAATGGCCATGAGGCCGCGCAGGCGCAGGGTCGGCTCCGCGACGATGGCCGCCGCCAGCGTCCCCACGTCGCCGGGGTTGCAGCCGGACTTGGTGTCCTCCCCGTCGATGTTGACCTGCACCAGGACATTGAGCGGCGGCATCCCGGGCGGACGGTGACGGGCCAGGGCCGCGACCAGCTTGGGCCGGTCCAGGCTGTGCACCCACTGGAAGTGCTCGGCCGCCGGCTTCGCCTTGTTCGACTGCAGCGGCCCGATCAGGTGCCACTCCAGGTCGAGGTCCGCCAGCACCTGCATCTTCTGCAGCGCTTCCTGGACGTAGTTCTCGCCGAAGGCGCGCTGTCCGGCGGCGGCCAGGGCCCTGACCGCCTCCGCCGGATGGGTCTTGGACACCGCCAGCAGCTGCACGGCGCCTGTCCGCGCGCAGTCCGCTTCCGCGTTTGAAATCGATGCACGCACGGCTGCGAGCCGCTGGGTTGGGGAAGGCGGTGTCTGCATGGGGGAGTCCGGGTCGGTGTCCGCGGCGGCTTTCATGTCGGGGGGCAATGGCTATACTCGGACCGGCGACACGCCGCCCGTGTCGTCGGCCGGCATGCCGGCCTCCGGGGTTTCAATCGCCTGCGTCTTTGGGGAGTAACGCATGGATATCGCCGAACTGCTGGCATTTTCGGTCAAGAACAAGGCATCCGACCTGCATCTTTCGGCCGGGTTGCCGCCGATGATCCGCGTCGACGGCGACGTCCGCCGGATCAACATCCCGGCATTGGACCACAAGCAGGTCCACGCGCTGGTCTACGACATCATGTCGGACAAGCAGCGCCGCGACTACGAGGAGTTCCTCGAGGTCGACTTCTCCTTCGAGATCCCGGGCCTGGCGCGCTTCCGCGTCAACGCCTTCAACCAGAACCGCGGCGCCGGTGCCGTGTTCCGGACCATTCCCTCCGAGGTCCTCACGCTCGACGACCTTGCCGCGCCGAAGATCTTCCGCGAGCTCATCGACCAGCCGCAGGGGCTGATCCTGGTCACCGGTCCGACGGGTTCGGGCAAGTCGACCACGCTGGCGGCCATGGTCGACCACATCAACAAGAACGAGTACGGGCACATCCTCACCATCGAGGACCCGATCGAGTTCGTGCACACCGCGCAGAAGTGCCTGATCAACCAGCGCGAGGTGCACCGCGACACCCATGGCTTCGCCGAGGCGCTGCGCTCGGCGCTGCGCGAGGACCCGGATTTCATCCTGGTCGGCGAGATGCGCGACATCGAGACCATCCGCCTGGCGCTCACGGCGGCGGAGACCGGCCACCTGGTCTTCGCCACCCTGCACACCAGCTCCGCGGCCAAGACCATCGACCGCATCATCGACGTGTTCCCGGCAGGCGAGAAGCCGATGGTCCGCTCGATGCTGTCGGAGTCGCTGCGCGCGGTGATCTCGCAGTCGCTGTTGAAGAAGGTCGGCGGCGGCCGGATCGCGGCCCACGAGATCATGGTGGCCATCCCGGCCATCCGCAACCTGATCCGCGAGGACAAGGTCGCGCAGATGTATTCGGCGATCCAGACCGGCCAGAACCATGGCATGCAGACGCTGGACCAGTGCCTGCAGGACCTGGTCAAGCGCGGCCAGATCACCCGCCAGGCCGCCCGCGACTACGCCAAGGACAAGCGCCTGTTCGACTGAGCCCGAAGCCGGGGGCAGCCGCGGCCGGTCCGGCGTAGACTGGCCGCATCACGACCGATCACGGGCCTTGTGCCAGCGGGGGAACCATGAGCAGCATCGACTTCACCAGCTACCTCAAGCTGATGGCGCACAAGAAGGCGTCCGACCTCTTCATCACCGCCGGCGTCGCGCCGTCGATGAAGGTCCACGGCAAGATCTCGCCGATCACCCAGAGCCCGCTGACACCGCAGCAGAGCCGCGACCTGGTGCTCAACGTGATGACGCCCAGCCAGCGCGAGGAGTTCGAGAAGACCCACGAGTGCCAGTTCGCCATCGGCGTCTCCGGCGTCGGCCGCTTCCGAGTGAGCTGCTTCTACCAGCGCAACCAGGTCGGCATGGTGCTGCGCCGGATCGAAAGCAAGATCCCGACGGTCGAAGAGCTGAACCTGCCGCCGATCATCAAGACGCTGGCGATGACCAAGCGCGGCATCATCCTCTTCGTCGGCGCCACCGGCACCGGCAAGTCGACCTCGCTGGCGGCGATGATCGGCTACCGCAACCAGAACTCCACCGGGCACATCATCACCATCGAGGACCCGATCGAGTTCGTGCACAAGCACGAGGGCTGCATCATCACCCAGCGGGAGGTCGGCATCGACACCGACAGCTGGGAGAACGCGCTGAAGAACACCCTGCGCCAGGCCCCGGACGTGATCATGATCGGCGAGGTGCGCACCCGCGAGGGCATGGACCACGCCATCGCCTTCGCCGAGACTGGCCACCTGGTGCTGTGCACGCTGCACGCCAACAACGCCAACCAGGCGATGGACCGCATCATCAACTTCTTCCCCGAGGACCGCCGCAGCCAGCTGCTGATGGACCTCTCGCTCAACCTCAAGGGCGTGGTCGCCCAGCAGCTGATCCCGACCCCGGACGGCAAGGGCCGGCGGGTGGCGCTTGAGATCCTGCTCGGCACGCCGCTGGTGCAGGACTACATCCGCGACGGCGAGATCCACAAGCTCAAGGACGTCATGAAGGAATCGACGAACATGGGCATGAAGACCTTCGACCAGGCCCTGTTCGAGCTCTACATGGCCGGGGAGATCAGCTACGAGGACGCCCTGCGCTTCGCCGACTCCTCCAACGAGGTGCGCCTGAAGATCAAGCTCAGCCAGGGTGGCGACGCGCACTCGCTGTCGCAGGGGCTCGACGGGGTGGAGTTGATCGAGGACCGCTGAGCGGCCCCGGTATCTGGAAGCCTGGCGAAGGGCGGCCTCCGGGCCGCCCTTCGCGTTGTGTGGAACTCAGCGCTCCGACGCCGCCAGGGCGCTGCGCAGGACCCGCAGCAGGGCCTCGGGATCGCCGCGCTCGAACAGGTACAGGTCCAGGTCCGGCGGGAAGTCGCCGCGCTCGGGGGGCGCGCCCCGGGGGTGCATCACGACCACGGGAGCCCCGGCGCGGCGGCGCTCGATCTCGCCCAGGGTCTGCACCGCCGAGAGCAGGCTCAGGCCGGCGTCCACCAGCACCAGCCGGGGCTGGTCCTCGCCGCGGATGTGCTGCAGTGCGCTGGCGCCGTCGTAGGCGGTTTCCACCACGTAGCCGCTGTCCTCCAGCAGCCTCGCCACCCGCACGGCCCGAGCCGGCTCCTCGTCGATCACCAGCACCCGTTCGCCGCGGCCCTCCAGGTCGGCGGGCTGTTCCTGCGACGGGCCGCACCGGCCGGGCAGGTGCACGTGGAACCGTGTGCCTTCCCCGGGACTGCTCGTGACCTCGATCCAGCCGCCGTGCGCCTCGACGATCCGCTGGCAGGAGTGCAGGCCCAGGCCGGTGCCGTCGGACTTGGTGGTGAAGAAGGGGGTGAACAGCCGGCTGCGGGTCGCCTCGTCCATGCCCACGCCGGTGTCGCTGACCGTGACCACCACGGTCTCGGCATCGCCATTGCCGTTGCCGCCGCCGCGGGCGCATTCCGCCGTCAGCGCCAGCCGCCCGCCGTCGGGCATCGCCTGGATGGCGTTGAGGGCGAGGTTGAGCAGGCACTGCTGCAGTTCGGTGCGGTTGGCGCGCAGCGTCGCCTCGGGGGCGGCGTGCATCACCAGCTCGACGCCGCGGGGCAGGCTGCCCTGGAGCATCAGCTCCACGCCCTTGAGCACGTCGGACATGGCGATCGGCTCCCGGGCGTCGCCGTCGCCACGGGCGAAGGCCAGCATCGAGCCGACCATGTCCAGGCCGCGACGGGCGCAGTCCTCGACCAGTTCGGCCAGTCGCAGCAGCTGGGGGTCGTCGGTGTGGTCGCGCATCATCGAGGGCACGATCAGCAGTGGCTGCATGACGTTGCGCAGGTCGTGGCCCAGTCCGCCGGTCAACAGGGCCAGGCTCTCCAGCCGCTTGGCCTTGAGCATCTCCGCCTCGGTGCGGCGGCGCTCGTCCTCGGCCCGGGCCTCGCGTACGGCGCGCTCGGCTGCGGCGGCCAGCCGGGCCATGTTCTGCTTGAGGATGTAGTCCGCGGCGCCTTCGTGAAGGGCCTCGATCGCCGCTTCCTCGCCGATGGTGCCGGAGACGAAGACGAACGGGACCCGAGGTGAAGTCGCGCGGACGATGGACAGCGCCTGGTGCCCGCTGAAGCCCGGCAGGCTGAGGTCGGAGAGGATCAGGTCGGGCGACCAGCCCTCCAGTGCTTCGACCAGTCCGTCCTCGTCCTCGACCCGTCGCCACTCGAAGTCCAGGCCATCGCCCTGGAGCTGATCGACCACGAGCTCGGCATCGAGTGCGGAGTCCTCGACCAGCAGGATGCGCAGCCTTCCAAGCGGCCCGGTGTTCGGCATCCTCGTCAACGCCTCGTTGGCGCCTGGTTGAGGACGGCCCAGAACGTGCCCAGCGTGCGCACCGCGGAGAAGAACTGGTCGACGTCCACCGGCTTGACCACGTAGGCGTTCACGCCCAGGTCCCAGCTTCGCGCCAGGTCGCTCTCCTCGCGCGAGGAGGACAGGATGACCACCGGGATGTGCCGGAAGCGCTCGTCGTCGCGCATCCGCTGCAGCACCTCCAGCCCGTCCATGCGCGGCATCTTGATGTCCAGCAGCAGCACCGCCGGCAGGTCGCAGGGGTCGCGGTCGGCGAAGGCGCCCGTGCACTCCAGGAACTCCATGACCTCGACGCCGTCCTCGACGTGGACGATGGGGTTGAGCAGGTTGGCCTCGCGCAGGGCGTCGACCGCCATTTCCGCGTCGGCAGGGCTGTCCTCGGCGAGGAGGATGGTGCGGATGTCGCTCATTGCGGGGAGGCTCCGTTGTCGGGGGTGTCCAGGGTGGCGGGCAGGGTGAACTCGAAGCAGGCGCCCCGGTCGGGTTCGGCCGTGGCCTTGATCCGGCCGCCGTGGCGGGCGAGCACCCGCTTGACGCTGGCCAGGCCGATGCCGGTGCCGGGGAAGTCGCTGGCCTTGTGCAGGCGCTGGAAGACGCCGAACAGCTTGCCGGCGTAGCGCATGTCGAAGCCGGCGCCGTTGTCGGTCACCCGGAAGGTGTGGCCGCCGTCGGGCCGGCGCTCGGACTCCACGCGGACCTCGATGCGCTCGCGGTGCGCGGAGTACTTCACCGCGTTGCCGATGAGGTTCATCCAGACCTGGCGCATCATGTTCTCGTCGGCGACCACGATCGGCAGCGGCTGGATGTGCCAGTCGATCGGCGGGGTGTCGGCCGCGTGGTCGTGCATGGCCCGGACCTCGTCGACCAGCGACTGCATGTCCACCGCCTGCAGCCGCATCGCATTGCGGCCCAGGCGCGAGTACACCAGCAGGTCGTCGATCAGGGCCGCCATGCGGCGGGCCGCGTCGCCGATCACGCCGAGGTAGTGCCGGGATTTCTCGTCGGCGCCCTCGCCCAGGTGCTTCTCCAGCTTGTCGGAGAAGCCGGCGATGTGGCGCAGCGGTGCGCGCAGGTCGTGCGACACCGAGTAGCTGAAGGCCTCCAGCTCACGGTTGACGTCGGAGACCTGCTCGACCTTGCCCTCCAGCTGCCGGTTCAGCTGCTGGATGCGGTCCTCGGCGGCCTTGTGCGCGGTGACGTCGGAGACGGTGAGCAGCACCAGCGGCGCCTGGTGCTCGGGCAGCAGCATCGGCCGCGCGTTCACCAGCATCACCCGCTCGCTGCCGTCGACGGTGGTCTGGCGGAACTCGTGGTCCCACAGCTCCCGGCGCCGGACCGCCACGTCGCGCAGGCGCTGCAGCATGGACGCATCGGCCCAGGCGCCGTCGCCGACCGAGGAGATGTCGACGTCGTCGAGGGTCTCGCCGTAGAGCTCCTCGAAGGCGAGGTTGTGCATGACCAGCCGGCGACCGCCGTCCAGCAGTGCGATCGGGTCGCGCACCGACTGCAGGATGGCCACGGCGTGGGAGCGGGCCTCGGCCAGCTTGCCCTCGGTGTCGATCACCCGCGAGAGCTGGCGCCTCAGCAGGATCGCGATGAGCCCAAGCAAGGCCAGCTGGACGAGAGTGCCGGACACACCGATCAGGCGCAGTTCGGCGCGCCGGTGCTCGGTGGCCTCGACCCTGGGTGCCAGCGCGCGCGTCTCTGCCAGGACGATCTCGTCGACCAGGTCCCGGATCGGCAGGGCCTGGATCATGTTGTCCAGGGTGGATCGCGCGGCCTCGGCATCCCCGGCCGCCAGCTGGTCGATCGCCTGCCGGGTCAGGTCCAGGCGTTGCCGGGTCAGGGCCGCCAGCGCGCCGGCGCGGGCTTCCTGACCGGGCCGGTCGGCGGTGAGCCCGGAGAGCTCGGCGACCTTCTCGGGGACCCGCTCGAGCCCGGCCGCCAGGCGCGTGCGCACGCTGTCGGACTCCATGCCCGAGGCCAGGGCCAGGGCGGCCGCTTCCAGGTCGCGCAGGCCGAAGGCCACCGCGTTGGCGGCCGAGCGCACCTCGTTGGTGCGGTCCACCAGGCGCGAGGCCTCCTCGAGCTCGGCCAGCCGCGAGCGCTCCAGCAGCAGCGGCGCGACGATGATCACCGCGATCACCGCAAGCAGGGCAGGGAGCCCCCATCGGTGCCACCACGGATTGTCGCCCTGCAGCACCATTGCCCGGACCCGCCTCCCTGAGTTTTCGGCCCGCCAGCATGCCTTCACAAAGGTGACCTGCGCAATCGCCCGTGCGGTTCGGGGCGCCGGGGCATATAGAATGAGCGACATGGAAGCCAATCCCCCGAGCCCGCTGGCCGAACAGTTCCTCATCGCCATGCCCGCCATGGATGACCCGCACTTCGCGCGCAGCCTCACCCTCGTCTGCCAGCACGACGGGCAGGGCGCCATGGGCCTGGTGGTCAACCGGCTCTCGGAATACTGCCTGGGCGACGTGCTGGGGCAGATGGACATCCACAGCGAGGACACCGAATTGACCCGGCGTCCCGTCCTGGCCGGCGGGCCGGTGAACCCCGAGCGGGGTTTCGTGCTGCACGACGACCCCGGCGACTGGGATTCGACCCTGCGCATACGCGACGGTCTGTTCGTGACCACCTCGCGCGACATCCTCGAGGCGATGGCGGCCGGGCGCGGGCCGTCCCGCAGCCTGGTGACCCTGGGCTACGCGGGCTGGGAGGCCGGGCAGTTGGAGGCCGAACTGTTGCACAACAGCTGGCTGACCCTGCCCTGCAGCGAGGACCTGCTGTTTTCCGAGCCGGTCGAGGCCCGCTGGCATTCGGCCGTGACCCGTCTGGGCATCGACATCGGGAAGCTGGCCGACTACGCCGGCCACGCCTGATGCAGCCGGGCACCGTCCTGGGCTTCGACGTCGGCTCGAAGGTGGTGGGCGTGGCCATCGCCAGCGCCTTCTCCGACGGCGCCCGCGAGCTGGCGGTGCTGGAAGTGGGTGCCGGCGGGCTGGACTGGTCGCGGCTGCAGGCGCTGGTCGCGGAATGGCAGCCGCGGGCGCTGGTGGTCGGCGACCCCCTGCAGCTGGATCCCGCGGCGCCGGACCAGCCCGCGCGCCGCCGGGCCCGGGCCTTCGCCCGGCAGGCCCGCCAGCGCACCGGTCTGCCGGTCTACCTGGTCGACGAGCGACACAGCTCGCAGGAGGCGGCCCGGCGCTTTGCCGCCGGCCGCGCCGGCGGCGTCCGGCGGCGACGCGACGCCGCGCGGATCGACGCGGTGGCGGCGGCCGTGATCCTGGAGCGCTGGCTGATGCAACCCGACACCGCCACCGAGGTCGATGCCCCATGAACGAGATCCAGTTCCGCCCCGATGGCCGACTGCGCCACCTGCTGACCCTGGAGGGTCTGTCCGGCGACGCCATCCACGCCCTGCTTGAACGTGCGCAGGCGATGGTGCCCGATGCCCGCGGTGGCACCGGCCTGCGCAGCCGCCTGGCCGGGCGCACCGCCTGCACGCTGTTCTTCGAGGCCTCCACCCGCACCCGCGGCAGCTTCCAGCTCGCCGCCCAGCGCCTGGGCATGGACGTGATCAATGTCGACGTCTCGACCTCCTCGGCGAAGAAGGGCGAAACCGACCTGGACACGCTGCGGACCCTCGAGGCCATGGGCGTGGACGCCTTCGTCGTGCGCCACGGGCGCAGCGGCGCGGTGGACGCGCTGGCCGCCGGCGTGGAGCCGGGCACGGTGCTGGTCAACGGTGGCGACGGCACCCGCGCCCACCCCACCCAGGGGCTGCTGGACATGCTGTCGCTGCGCCAGGCCAAGGGCCCGGACTTCAGCCGGTTGACGGTGCTGGTGGTCGGCGACGTCCGGCACTCCCGGGTCGCGCGGTCGGACATCCATGCCCTGCGCGCGCTGGGCGCCGGGGCGATCCGGGTCTGCGGCCCGGCCGCACTGCTGCCCGACGCCGACGAGGCGCTGATGCGGCAGGTCGAGCGCTTCGACCGCCTCGACGAGGCGGTCGAGGGCGTGGATGCCGTCTTCATGCTGAGGCTGCAGCGCGAGCGGATGGAGGATGGGCTGGTGCCCTCGGCGCAGGCCTACTTCGCCGACTACGGGCTGGACGCCCGACGGCTGGCGCGGGCACGGCCCGATGCGGTGGTCCTGCACCCGGGGCCGATGAACCGCGGTGTGGAGATCGCAGCCGAGGTGGCCGACGGGCCGCAGTCGCTGGTGCTCAGGCAGGTCGCCAACGGCGTGGCGGTGCGCATGGCGGTGCTCGAGGCGCTGTTGGCCTGAGGCCGGACTCAGTCGAACTGGTCGACCAGGCGGCCGCCGATCGTCCACTCCCAGGTGCGGGTGATGTGCAGCACGTCGGGGTTTTCCGCGGTGCGGGGCAGCGGCTCGAAGGGCTCGGCCAGCCGCACCACCCGCACCACGGCCTGGTCGAGCAGCGGCTGTCCGCTGGGGCGGACGATGTCGATGCTCTCCACGCTGCCGTCCCGGCGCACGCCGACGGTGACCATGACCCGGCCGGTGAGCTGCCGGCGCCGGGCCTCCTCGGGGTAGTTGAGGCTGCCCACGCGCTCGACCCGGCTGACCCAGCCGCGCATGTAGGCGGCGTACTCGTACTCGCGGGTGCTGGCGCTGATGAACTTGCGGTTCGGGCGGCGCGCCAGCATCTCTGCCTGGCGCTGGATCTCCGCGGCCAGCCGGGCCATCTCCAGGTCGTGTTCGATCAGTTCCCGGCCCGTGGGCAGCGGCGAGTCCGGCAGGGGAGGGGTGTCTTCGGGGCGCTGGACCTGCTGCTCGGCGGTGCGGGCGGTGACCACCCGGTCGCGCGATTGCGGCTGGGGCGGTGGAGCCTGGGCGCGCAGCGGCTCCGGGGCCAGCCCGGGCTCGTCCCTGGGGACCGGTGCCGGCTGCGGTTCGCGCGGGCGTTCGGGGGTCTCGGCGTCGCCGCCACCCTGCTGGCTGGCCTGGGCGAGGAAGTCGGCCCGGTCGGGCCGTTCGCGGCTGGTGGTCTCCACCAGGATCACGTCCAGGGTCGGGACCAGCGGCGCCGACAGCTCGCGGGTGAAGCCGATGCCCAGCAGGACCACACCGTGGAGGATGGCCGACAGCGCCAGGGTCGCCCCAAGCCGGTCGCCGGCCCCGATCCGCGGGCCCGCGCCCGCTGTCCCGCGCCCGGCCATGCTCAGGCGCGGGCGTCCAGGCGCGCGGCGATCGCCTCGAACATGCGGCCGGCGATGTCCAGGCCGAACTCGCGGTCGAGTTCGCGGATGCAGGTCGGGCTGGTCACGTTGACCTCGGTGAGGTGTTCGCCGATCACGTCCAGGCCGACGAAGACCATGCCCCGGCGCCTGAGCTCCGGGCCGACCTCCGCGGCGATCCAGCGGTCGCGCTCGTCCAGCGGCCGGCCCTCGCCGCGGCCGCCGACGGCCAGGTTGCCGCGGAACTCCCCGCCCTGCGGGATCCGGGCCAGCGCATACGGGACCGGCTCGCCCTCGATGAGCAGGATGCGCTTGTCGCCCTCGCGGATCCCGGGCAGGTAGCGCTGGGCCATCGCCAGCTCGCGACCATCCCGGGTCAGGGTCTCCAGGATCACGTTGAGGTTGTCCTCGCCCTGGCGCACCCGGAAGATCGACCGCCCGCCCATGCCGTCGAGCGGCTTGAGCACGCAGTCGCCGTGCTCGGCGATGAAGTCCCTGAGCTCGGCGGCGCTGCGCGAGACCCGGGTCGGCGGGCAGCACTGCGGGAACAGCAGCGCGGCCAGCTTCTCGTTGAGCTCCAGCAGGCCGGTGGGGTCGTTGACGACCAGGGCCCCCTGGCGCTGCGCCACTGCCAGCACCCGGGTGTCGTGCATGAAGTTCACGTCGACCGGCGGGTCCTTGCGCATCAGGACCACGTCGAAACCGCCCAGCGGGCGGCGCTGGAAGGCGTCCAGGCGGAAGAAGTCGCGCGCCTGGTCGACGACGGTCACCGGCGCGGTGCGGGCCATGGCCTGGCCACCGTCCAGCGCGAGGCTGCCGGGCTGGACGTAGTGCATCGACAACCCGAGCCGCTGGCCGGCCAGCAGCATCGCGAAGGTCGAATCCTTCGCGGTGACGACCCCCTCGATGGGGTCCATCACCACGGCAACCGTGAACTGCATCGCAGTCAATCCCGAGGAAAACGCTGGTATCGTAGCAGGGCGCCGGCGACCCGCATCGGGGCGTGCCGGAAGCCGCCGGACCTTGACTTGCAGTCCCATCGCTGGGATACAGGCCTGTATGGGGGCGCGGCCCGACCGCAGAGCGGGCGGCGCGGTAACCAGTTCATGGGGAAATGGATGAGCGATTCTGCCCAGGGCGTTGAATTGACCGGACTTCGCGTCATGGTCATCGACGATTCGAAGACGATCCGGCGCACGGCCGAGACCCTCCTGAAGAAGGAGGGCTGCGAGGTCGTGACCGCCACCGATGGGTTCGAGGCGCTGGCCAAGATCGCCGACCAGCAGCCCCAGGTCATCTTCGTGGACATCATGATGCCGCGTCTGGACGGCTACCAGACCTGTGCGCTCATCAAGAACAACCAGCTGTTCAAGTCCACGCCGGTCATCATGCTGTCCTCCAAGGACGGCCTGTTCGACAAGGCGCGCGGGCGGATCGTGGGGTCGGAGCAGTACCTGACCAAACCGTTCACCCGCGAGGAACTGCTCAGCGTCGTCCGTCGTTACGCAGCCGCCTGAGGCGGCGGTCCATAGGCCTTCAGGGGGAGCCAATGGCACGCATACTGATCATCGAGGATTCACCGACCGACACCCGCGTCTTCACCAGCCTGCTGGAGCGCAACGGGCACGAGGTCCTGGCCGCCGGCAGCGCCGAGGACGGGATCGAGATGGCTCGCGCCCAGCGTCCGGACCTGGTGCTGATGGATGTCATCCTGCCCGGCATGAACGGCTTCCAGGCCACCCGTGCCCTGAGCAAGGACCCCGACACCAGCGCCATCCCGGTGATCATCGTCAGCACCAAGGGCATGGAGACCGACCGGGTCTGGGGCATGCGTCAGGGCGCCAAGGACTACGTGGTCAAGCCGCCGAACGAGAAGGATCTGCTGGCGCGCATCCAGACCGCCCTGGGTCAGGGGTGAATCCGATGGGCAGTGCAAAGCGCGACAGCCATCCCTTCGATGTGCTGCTGCAGTACGAGCAGGCCAGCCTGTCGCACGACCCCGGTCGTCCGGAGCAGGTCGAGGTCGCCGGCCACTGGCGTGGCGTGGGCTTCCGCCTCGGCGACCGGCGGCTGGTGTCGGCCTACGACGAGGTCATCGAGATCCTCCACCTGCCCTCGGTGACGCCGGTGCCCGGCGCCTCGCCGTGGATGCTGGGGGTGGCGAACCTGCGCGGCACGCTGCTGCCGGTGGTGGACCTGAGGCAGTTCCTGGAAGGGGAGCGCACCGTGCTGCACGAGAACCAGCGCATCCTGCTGGTCCGGCAGCCCGGTGGCGACGTGGCGGTGCTCATCGACGAGCTGTACGGCCAGCGCGGCTTCGGCGACGCGAACCGGGCCGAGCCCGGTTCGATGGCCGAGGGCCGCTACGGTCATTTCATCCAGTCCGCCTATGAATCGGGTGGGGTCAAGTGGGGCGTCTTCAGCATGAACAGGCTGACGCGGACGCCGGAGTTCAGGCAGGCGGCGGCTTGAGCCGGCCTGTTCAATTTCTTTTGGGGATCGAGGTCGAGTCATGAGCACTTCAACGAGCGCAATCGGTGGCAAGGAACGCAGCTCCCAGATCAATCTCTGGATATTGGTCCTGGCGTTCGCGATCGTTGCGTTCGTCGGAAACACCTGGTACGCGGCACAGCGCAACGCGGAGGAAACCGCCGCACGCGACGCCGCCGCCGAGATCCAGGTGCTTTCGCAGCAGATCGCCAAGTTCTCCAGCGAAGCGGTGACTGGAGGCTTCGAGGCCTTCGGCGAGTTGCGCGGCACGCGCGACCGCATCCAGACCCTGCTCAACGCCCTCAACCGCGGCGACGCGCGCATCCCGGGCTACCAGGGCGACTCGATCGTCGGTGAGCCGCTGGAGCGGCTCAACCGCACCTGGGAGCCGATCAGCCAGAACGCGGCACAGATCCTCGACGGCGAGGACGTGGTGCTGGAACTGGCCGAGGCCGCGGGCCGCTTCTCCGCCGCCCCCGGCCGCCTGCAGGCGGGCATGGACGAGGTCATCGGCCACATGCTCGACGCCGGCGCCTTCCGCTCCGACATCCAGGTGGCGACCCGCCAGATCGTGCTCGCCGAGCGCATGCTGCGTTCGGTGACCCAGGTGCTGCAGGGCGGCTCGGGTGCGGTGTCCGCCGCCGACCGCTTCTCCCGCGACGCGGCGGTGTTCGAGCAGACCCTGCAGGGGCTCATCGACGGCACCGGCAACGTGCGCCGGGTCCAGAGCAACGCCGGCCAGAACGCGCTGGCCCAGGTCAACGAAGCCTACGGCGAGGTGCAGCCGGACATCGCCACCATCCTGGAGGGGTCCAGCTCGCTGTTCACCATCAAGGCCGCGTCCGACCAGATCTTCCTGGACTCCGAGTCGCTGCTCAACGGCGCCCGCGACTTCACCACCGCGCTCAACGAGCTGCCGCGCAACCGCCTTCTCGGTGGCCTGCTGATCAGCCTGGCGGCCGGTGCACTGGCCATCGTCGGCGTCATCTTCCTGCTGGTCACCCTGTACCGCGACCAGAACCGCCGCTACCGCACCACCCAGGAGCTCAACCAGCGCAACCAGGAGGCGATCCTGCGGCTGCTCGACGAGATGGGCTCGCTCGCGGAGGGCGACCTGACCGTCAAGGCCACCGTCACCGAGGACATCACCGGCGCGATCGCGGACTCGATCAACTTCGCGGTCGAGGCGCTGCGCAGCCTGGTGCAGACCATCAACGAGACCGCGGTGCAGGTCGCCGCGGCGGCCCAGGAAACCCAGGCCACCGCGATGCACCTGGCCGAGGCCGCCGAGCACCAGGCGCAGGAGATCTCCTCGGCCTCGGCCAAGATCAACGAGATCGCGGCCAGCATCGACGAGGTCTCGAAGAACTCCGAGGAGTCCGCCGACGTTGCGCAGCGCTCGGTGCAGATCGCCGCCAAGGGTGCGGAGGTGGTGCGCCTGACCATCCAGGGCATGGACTCCATCCGTGACCAGATCCAGGAAACCTCCAAGCGCATCAAGCGCCTGGGCGAAAGCTCGCAGGAGATCGGCTCGATCGTCGAACTGATCAACGACATCTCCGAGCAGACCAACATCCTCGCGCTCAACGCGGCCATCCAGGCGGCGTCGGCGGGTGAGGCGGGCCGCGGCTTCGCGGTCGTGGCCGACGAAGTGCAGCGACTCGCCGAACGCGCATCGAACGCGACCAAGCGCATCGAGACGCTGGTGCAGACGATTCAGTCCGACACCAACGAGGCGGTCAGCTCGATGGAGCAGACGACCGCCGAGGTGGTCGCCGGTGCCCGACTGGCCGAGGACGCCGGCCTGGCCCTGGGCGAGATCGAGACGGTGTCGACCGATCTCGCGAACCTCATCCAGAACATCTCCTCCGCCGCGCGCCAGCAGTCGGCTGCGGCGACCAACATCACCTCCACGATGAACGTCATCCAGGAGATCACCACCCAGACCTCGCAGGGTGCGAGCCAGACGGCCGAGTCGATCGGCAACCTGGCCCAGCTGGCGGCCGACCTCCGTCGCTCGGTGGCGGACTTCAAGCTGCCGGGCTGACCGGCGCAGGCGGCGTGGGCCCTTGGCAGGGCAGGTGATGCACAGGCTAAGGCGGCACCGGAGGACGCGGTGCCGCCCTGACAGGACCCCGGCATGAGGCTGTACGAAGACATCGATTTCACCACACTGACCTGGGTCAAGCCGGAACTCGACGAGACGTTGCGGCAGGCCCGGCTCGCGCTGGAGAGTTTCGTCGAGGACACCGGCGACGTCAGCCAGATGCGCTACTGCGCCACCTACCTGCACCAGGTGCACGGCACCCTGCGCATGGTCGAGCTGTACGGCGCGGCGATGGTGGCCGAGGAGATGGAGCAGCTTGCCCGCAGCCTCATGGATGCCGGGGACTCCGACCGCGACGAGGCTTTCGCGGTGCTCATGCGCGGCATCGTGCAGCTTCCCGACTACCTCGAACGGCTCCAGAGCGGCCACCGGGACATTCCCATCGTCCTGCTGCCGCTGCTCAACGAGCTGCGCGAGGCGCGGGGTGAGAAGTCGCTGGGCGAGAGCGCCCTGTTTTCGCCGGACCTGGGGCGTTCGCTGCCCGGTTCGGCGGCCGGACCGGCCCAGCCCCTGGGCGACATGGCCCTGCGCGAGCAGGCCGAGCGGCTGCGCTCGGAGTACCAGTCGGCGCTGCTGAACTGGCTGCGCGACGATGGCTCCGACGCCACCATCGGCGCGCTGACCGAGGTCTGCGACCGGCTGGTGGGCCTCGTGCACGTCGAGCCTGCACGGCGTCTGTTCTGGGTTGCCGGTGGTACCCTGGAGGCGCTCCGGGCGGGGTCTTTCGAGGCTTCCAAGCCGCTGAAGCAGGCACTGGGACGGGTCGAACGCGAGATCAAGCGCATCGCCGAGCAGGGCGAGGACGCGCTGCGGCGCGATCCGCCGCTGGAGCTGACCCGCCAGCTGCTCTACTACGTCGCCCACGCGCCCACCGACTACGGTCGCATCCGAGAGATGCGCGAGGTCTTCGTGCTGGACCGCTACCTGCCCAGCGACGCCGAGCTCGAGCACGCACGCGGCAGCATGACCGGGCACAACCGGGCCCTGCTCGACACCGTCTCCTCGGCGATCAAGGACGACCTGCTCCGGGTCAAGGACGCGCTGGACCTGCACATGCGCGGCGGCGGCCGCGACCTCTCCGAGCTCGCCGCCGAAGCCGAGGTGCTCGACCGGGTCGGCGACACCCTGGGCATGCTGGGTCTTGGCGTGCCGCGCCGCGTGGTGCAGGAGCAGCGGCAGGCCCTGGCCGAGGTGGCGAACGGCCAGCGCGAGGGCGACGAGGGCACCCTGCTCGACATCGCCGGCGCGTTGCTCTACGTGGAAGCGTCGCTGGACGACCAGGTCGCCCAGCTGGGACAGGCGCCCGGCGCGAACGCCGCCGTGGCCGGCGCCGACCAGGGGGCCGCCTCGGTTGCGCTGGCGGAGACACGCAAGGTCCTGGAGGTCGTGACCAAGGAGGCGATCGCCAATTTCGCCCAGGCACGCCAGTGCTTCGTGGCCTTCGTGGAGACCGGCTGGGACAGCGCGCAGCTCGACGACGTGCCGCGTCTGCTGGGCGAGGTCTCCGGCGTCCTGCGCATGCTCGAGCTCGAGCGCGCCCCCGACTACCTCGAGGCCCTGCGGCGCTACACCGCCGGGCAGCTGATCACGCACCGTCGCGTGCCCGGCGTCGCGCAACTCGATGCGCTGGCCGACGCGCTCTCGGCCCTGGAGTATTTCCTGGAGGCGGTGCGCGACCACCGGGGTGGCCGCGAAGGCATCCTCGACACCTGCCGGGACCGGCTGGAGTCCCTGGGGTGCTGGCCGCTGGAGCCGGCGGCCGCCGCGGTGTCGGAGGCCACGCGTGCCGAGCCAGCCACCCCCCGGGCCGCCGAGGTGGAGGCCGAGGAGGTCGGTGTATCGCCGGCCCGGGACCTGGCCTTGGAAGAAGCCGACGCCGCATTCCAGGCAGCGCCTGCCGAGGCGGACGAAGCGCCGGTGCGGTCCGTGGACGGCGGCAGCGAAGAGGCTGCCGGTGAAAGCCCCGGAGTCGGCATCGATTTCGACGAGGCCCTGGCCTTCGGGAACCAGGACCTGCAGGCGCCGGACGAGTCGGATGCCGCGTCCTTCCAGGTCACGGTGCCGGAGATGGAGGGCCGGGCTGCGGAGGCTGCCCCCAGCGCCCCGCCGCCGCCGCCCGCCGTGTCGGAGACAGCCGCTCCGGTGGCCGCGCCGACCGGCTTCGAGGGCGCCGGCGAGGAGATCGACGACGAGATCCGCGAAGTCTTCCTGGAGGAGTTCCAGGAAGAGATCGAGAACCTGTCCACCCTGCTCCCGGCATGGCGTGCACAGCCGGACGAACTCGATCGCCTGCGGCCTATCCGACGTGTCTTCCATACCCTCAAGGGCAGCGGCCGCCTCGTCGGTGCGCTGACCCTGGGTGAGTTCAGCTGGCGGGTGGAGAACGCGCTCAACCGGGTGCTGGACAACAGCCGGCCGGTGACGCCGGCGGTGGTCTCGCTGGTGGAGACCGCCCAGCAGGTGCTTCCGCAGCTTCGCGACTCGCTGGCCGGCACGGCTGGCGTCAGCGCCGACCTGGACGCGATCAAGGCCGTGGCCGACCGCGTGGCCGCCGGCGAGGAAGTCCAGTATCAGGGCGCAGCCGAGGCCGAGCCGGCTGCGCCGTCCGCGCAGCCGGCGCAGGAACAGGCACGGCCAGTGGAAGCGGCGGCGCCTGCGCACCCGCCGATGTCGGAGGAGCGGGACGAGCTCGAGCCGGATGCGGCGGCAGCCGAATCCGCAGAGCCCGCCCCGGAGGCGCCTGGTGCCCCGCCCGACGCGGATGCCATCCCGGTTTCGCTGGACCCGGTGCTGTTCGAGATCCTGAAGGCCGAGGTGCAGGGGCATCTGGAAACCGTGGACGCCTGGGTCGCGGAAAGCCGCGCCGCGCCGCGCCGGGTGGACGACCCGCTGTTGCGCGCCGTGCACACGATGAATGGCGCGTTCGCGATGACCGAGATTCCGGTCATCACCGAACTGACTTCGCCGCTGGAGTCCTACGTCAAGCGGCTTCTGGCCGCGCGCGCGCTGCCCTCGCGCGACGGGGTGACCCTGGTGGGCGAGGCGGCCGACGCCATCCGTGGCCTGCTGGAGACGCTGGAGGGCGAGTCCTCGCACCTGCGCCCGCTGGGCGACCTGCCTGCACGGCTCGCCGCGGTTCGCGACACGCTGCCGGAGCCCACGCGCCCGCTGTACGAACTCACGGCCGAACCGGAGACCGACGACGGCGCCCTGGTCCCGGATACCGTGGACATCGAGCCCCCGGACGTCTCCACGATCCCGGACTTCGATACGCCCGAGCCCGTCGCCGAGGAGCCCGTCGCCGAGGAGCCCGTCGCCGAGGAGCCCGTCGCCGAGGAGCCCGTCGCCGAGGAGCCCGTCGCCGAGGAGCCCGTCGCCGAGGAGCCCGTCGCCGAAGAGCCTGTCGCCGAGGCGCCTGTCGCCGAGGAGCCCGTCGCCGAGGAGCCCGTCGCCGAAGAGCCTGTCGCCGAAGAGCCCGTCGCCGCGGTTGATCCGGTCGGCTTCGCCCTCGTTCCGGAGGCCGACCCGGACGCCGGGCTCGACATGCACGAGCTCGACGAGGAGCTGCTTGACCTGTTCCTCGAGGAGGCGGCCGACCTGCTCGACCATTCCGACGAGCTGCTGGTCGCCTTGCGTGACGCGCCCTCGGATCGCGAGTGCATCACCGGGCTGCAGCGCGATCTGCACACCCTGAAGGGTGGCGCGCGCATGGCCGGCGTCCAGGAGATCGGCGAGCTCGGCCACGTCATGGAATCCCTGCTCGAGGCTGCGGCCGAGGGCAAGCTGGAGCTGGGTCGCGCCGATGTCCGGGTGCTCGAGGGCGCATTCGACCGTCTGCACCGGATGGTGACCCGGGTCGGCGATCGCCAGGCGATCGCCATGCCGGAGCGCCTGATCGGCGCCTTCGAGGCGATGTCCTCTGGCCGCCCGCTCCAGGTCCCGGATGCTGCTGCGGATGCAGTCGGACCCCCGGCGGCCGTCGTCGAGCCGCCCGCCGCCGAGGAGCCCGTCGCCGAGGAGCCCGTCGCCGAGGAGCCCGCCGCCGAGGAGCCGGTTGCCGAGGAGCCCGTCGCCGAAGAGCCTGTCGCCGAGGAGCCGGTTGCCGAGGAGCCCGCTGCCGAGGAGCCCGTCGCCGAGGAGCCTGTCGCCGAGGAGCCTGT